>CAJDTX010000028.1_pt1 | contig 30239 bp, 34 predicted proteins | sample 7390491 | NCBI WGS metagenome assembly CAJDTX01 (sample SAMEA7055669, study PRJEB34461) | soil metagenome | biome: terrestrial ecosystem; feature: Peninsula; material: soil | place: Antarctica | collected 2016
CCCGCTGACGCGTGCTCTCGTGCTTGGCACGCCGCGACAGCCGCTTCAGCCGCACGGCTTCCTCGTGCAGCAACGGCCGCACGAACACAGACGGGGGACACATCGCAACCTCCAGGGTCGAGATGCATCCCGATTCGACACCAAGACCGAGTTTCCGGTCCAACCTTTCCTCAAGGGCCACTAGCGGGCCGTCTTCTTCTTGAGCTCCGAACCGATTCGCTTCGCCGCGGCGCGCAACTCCTCGTCCTGGTCGTCGCTCTCGGACAGGCCCTGCAGGAGGACCATCGTGTCGCGCTGGGGGGAGCCGTTACGCAGACAGACGATCGCCAGCCGCCGGACGGCCTGATTCGGATCGCCGTTCGCAAGCGTATGCAGCAAAGGGCGAACGGCATTGATGGGACCGGGCGAATCCCGCGACATCAGCTCGAGCGAGATCAACGCAGAGCCGCGACAGGCCGGGCTCTGATCCTCGAGGCCGCGTCGTAGCAGCTCGAGCTTCTGGCGAAAGCGGAACTGGCCGATCGCGCGGTACGCAACCGCGCGTTGCCGGTAGTCGGAACTTCGGGCCGCGCCCTCCAGCTCGTCCGCCCACTCGGATCGAAGGGTCGCAAGCTCGCGCTCCGCCCCCCGCTGGGCGAGAGTGTCCGCCTCGGCCGCGGCAACGGTGAGGCTCAACTCGGCACCAGCGCACCGCCTACGGACGAGGCGGGGCGGGTGCTCGGACCCACGTAGCGCGCCGACGGGCGGATGAGCCGGCCGGTGCGCTTCTCCTCGAGGATGTGCGCCGACCAGCCTGCGACCCGTGCGCAGGCGAACATTGCCGGAGTCAGCTCGTGCGGGATCCCGGCCACATCGAGGACGACTGCAGACCAGAACTCGACGTTGGTCTCGAGCGGCCGGTCCGGCTTGTACTCGCGGAGCGCAGCCAGAGCGACTCGCTCCAGCTCCTCGGCGACCTCGAAGCGGGCGGCACCGAGCTCCTTGGCGGCGGCGCGGAGCAACCGGGCCCGCGGATCTTCTGCACGGTAGATGCGGTGCCCGAAGCCCATGATCCGCTCGTGCCGGGCGAGCAGGTCTCGGACGTAGCCCTCCGGGTCGCCGGTTCTTGCGACCGCGTCGAGCATCGGCAGGATGCGCGCCGGAGCGCCACCGTGGAGGGGGCCCGACAGCGCGCCGACGGCGGCGGACATCGCAGCGCCGCAATCGGCGCCGGTCGAAGCCACGATGCGGGCCGTGAACGTGGACGCATTGAGTCCGTGCTCGGCGGTGCAAATCCAGTAGGTGTCGATCGCCTGCGCGTGCTTCGCGTCGGTCTCACCGCGCCAGCGGAGCAGGAACTTCTCGGCCGCGGTCTCGCCCTCTGCCACGACGTCTTCGGAGATCGGGTCGTCATGACCGTCGGCGACGCGCGCGGACCGCGCCACGATCGCCATCATCTGCGCGGAAAGGCGGGCAAGATCGTCCCTTGCCTCCTGCGCGTCGATGTCGACGAGCTTCCTCAGGCCCCACTCGCTCGACAGATGGGCCGTCTCGGCCTGAAGGTCGGAGGGAGCGTCACCGCTCAGATGCTTGGGCTCGTAGGGCTCGGGATCGGGCATTCCCGGCTCGAAGCTTTCGTCGACGAGCAGTCCCCAAACCTGCTCGTAGCGGAAGCGGCCGACGAGCTCTTCGATGTCGACCCCGCGGTAGCGGAGGGCCCCACCTTCCCGGTCCGGCTCCGCGATCTGCGTCTCGAAGGCGACAACGCCTTCGAGCCCTGGCTTGAACTCGTTCATCTTCAGGGAATCTACCGGTAGAGTGCCGCGCGCCGTGGCTCACGCAGTGACCCTGATCCCCGGAGACGGAATCGGCCCCGAACTGACCGAGGCGACGAGGCGCGTGCTCGAATCGACGGGCGTCGAGCTCGACTGGGACGTCCAGCACGCGGGCACCGACGTAATGGAGGAGCAGGGAGGCAATCCCCTGCCCGACCACGTGCTCGAGTCGATCGAGCGGAACGGCGTCGCGCTCAAAGGGCCGATCACGACCCCGGTCGGGGGTGGGTTCCGGTCGGTCAACGTGACGCTGCGGAAGACGCTCGACCTGTACGGCCAGGTGCGGCCGTGCAAGACCTATCCGGGCGTTCGCTCCCGCTACGAGAACGTCGACCTGATCGTCGTGCGAGAGGCGACCGAGGACCTCTACGCCGGGATCGAGTTCGAGCAGGGCTCGGAGGAAGCGCTCGAGCTGATCGACTGGCTCGCGCGGCACGCCGGAAACATTCGCGCGGACTCCGGAATCTCGATCAAGCCGATCTCGATCGAAGGGACGCGGCGGATCTTCGAGTTCGGGTTCGACTACGCGCGCAAGAACGGCCGCCACAAGGTGACCGCCGTTCACAAGGCCAACATCATGAAGTTTTCCGACGGCCTCTGGTTGCGCGTCGCTCGAGAGGTGGCGGAGGACAATTCCGACATCGAGTTCGACGACCGGATCGTCGACAACCTCTGCATGCAGCTCGTCCAGCGTCCGGAGGAATACGACGTTCTCGTCCTGCCGAACCTGTACGGCGACATCGTCTCGGATCTGTGTGCCGGGCTCGTCGGCGGGCTCGGGCTCGCGCCGGGCGCCAACTTCGGCACGAAGGCGGCGGTGTTCGAGCCGACGCACGGCTCCGCGCCGAAGTACGCGGGCCAGAACAAGGCGAACCCGATGGCGATGATGCTCTCGGGCGTCCTGATGCTGCGCCACCTCGGCGAGGTAGAGGCGGCCGACAGCCTGGAAAGCGCGATCGCCGAGGTGATCGCGGAAGGCAAGAGCGTCACCTACGACATGAAGCCGAGCCGCGACGACCCGACCGCCGTCGGGACGAGCGAGGTGGCCGACGCGATCGTCGAGAAGCTCGGGGCTCCGGTTTGGTAACGGCCCCCTCGCGCCCACCTCGCACGATCTGGGCGAGAGGTGGCCGCATTGCGTAGGAAAGTGACCGTCGTTGGCGCCGGCGCGGTCGGCGCGACGGTCGCGCAAGAGGTCGCGCGCCGCGACTACGCCGACGTCGTCCTCGTCGACATCATCGAGAACCTGCCCCAGGGAAAAGCGCTCGACATCAACCAGGCCGGTCCGATCCTGGGCTACGAACCGAAGGTCACCGGCACGAACGGGTATGAGGAAACGGCCGGGTCGGACGTGGTGGTGATCACTTCGGGCAAGCCACGCTCGCCCGGGATGAGCCGTGACGACCTCGTGACGACCAACCAGAGCATCGTCAAGTCGGTGACCGAGGCCGCGATCGCGCTGTCACCCGACACGATCGTCATCGTCGTCACCAATCCGCTCGACGCGATGTGTCACGTGGCGAAGGACGTCTCGGGGCTGCCGAAGGAACGCGTCTTCGGCCAGGCCGGCGTCCTCGACTCCGCCCGCCTCCGGACGTTCGTCGCCTGGGAGACCGGAGCTTCCGCAAGGGACGTGGGCACGATGGTGCTGGGCGGTCACGGCGACCAGATGGTGGCGGTGGTGTCCGCCACGACGGCCGGAGGGATTCCGCTCCGGGAGCTCGCCCCGGAGGGCCGGATCAAGGAGCTCGTGCAGCGGACCGCCGTCGGCGGCGGCGAGGTCGTGGAGCTGCTCAAAACCTCCGCCTGGTACGCCCCGGGCGCAGCGGTGGCCGAGATGGTCGACGCCGTTCTGCTCGATCAGAAGCGGCTGCTGCCATGCACCGCGCTGCTCGAAGGCGAGTACGGGATCGACGGCCTGTACATCGGAGTGCCCGTCAAGCTTGGAGCGGCCGGGATCGAGCAGGTCGTCGAGCTCGAGCTCACCGACGAGGAGCGCTCGGCCCTCCAGGAGTCGGCAGCCGCCGTGCGCGAGGTCGTCGACGTGCTGAAGAAATAGCCGGCTGGTCCTTCGACGAGGGTGCGCACGCGGGTCGAGAGCACCTCGATCCCGACTACGTCTCCGCCTACGACCGCAAGTCCCCGACTGATTTCGCCGCCGACGTCACGCAGCTGCGCGAGCTCGGCCTCAGCCCGGACGCGACCCTGGTCGACCTCGGCTGCGGAACCGGAGGTATGGCGGTCGAGGCCGCGCCGCACTGCCACCGGGTCGTAGCAGTGGACGTGTCACGGGCGATGCTCGATGTAGCTTCCGCCAAAGCGACCAGCCTCGCGCTTGCAAACATCGCGCTCGTCCAAGCCGGCTTCCTGACGTACGAGCACACGGGTGAGGCACCGGCATTCGTGTACTCACGGAATGCGCTGCACCACCTTCCCGATTTCTGGAAGGCGATCGCGCTCGAGCGGGTCTCGCAACTGTTGCGCCCCGGCGGCATTTTCCTGTTGCGCGACCTCGTGTTCTCCTTCGAGCCGAGCGAGGCGGAAGACGCGCTGGAGGCGTGGCTCGAGGGCGCTCCAGAGCGATCCGACGAAGGCTGGGCCCCGGAGCGAGCTCGAGACCCATATCCAGGCGGAGCACAGCACCTTCACGTGACTCCTCGAGCCGATACTCGAGCGCGCCGGGTTAGAGATCCTCCAGGTCAACCACGCGGCGTCGCGGATCTACTCCGCGTACGTTCTATCCTCGGCTTCGTGATCGAGACGCTTCCCAACAAGTTCGCGGGCCGCGAGTACGAGGTCGAGCTCGCCGATCCGGAGTTCACCTCGATCTGCCCCCTGACCGGCACACCCGATTTCGGCACGCTGACGATCCGCTACGTCCCGGGCGAGAAGCTGCTCGAGCTTCGGTCGCTGCGGGACTACCTCGCCGGATTCCGGAGCCGTGAGATCCTCCAGGAGGAGGTCGTGAACGAGGTGCTCGACGAGATCGTCGCGAGCGCCGCGCCGGCCCGCGCCGAGGTCGAGGGGGTCTTCAACACCCGCGGAGGGATGGCGACCCGCGTGGTCGCCCGGACATCTCGCGTTCCTGGGGCGCCGCTGGCGGTGCGGGGCCGGAGGGGACAGTATTTCAATACGGACCCGGAGAGCACCGTGCCGCCAGCGGAGTCAGGCGGCGCCGGAGGCCGGCTTCGCCGGCCGGGAGGAGCTGCCGGCCAGGGGCGCGAGGAATGAATCTCGGGCTCGACGGGCGAACGGCGATCGTCTGCGGCGCGTCCTCGGGGATGGGGCTCGCGATCGCGGGAGGGCTCGCCGAGGAGGGCGCGAACGTCGTCATGTTAGCCCGTCGCCGCGACGTGCTCGAGCGGGAGGCCGAGCGGATCGGCGGCCTCGCCGTCCGGGGAGACGTCCGTAATCCGGCCGACCTTTCACGCCTCGTCGATCGAGCAGTCGAAGCGTTCGGAGGGATCGACATCCTCGTCAACAACAGCGGCGGCCCCCCGCCCGGCACCGCGGTCGAACTGACCGACGACGCGCTCGAGGAAGCGGTCGAGCTTCTGCTGCTCTCCGTCGTCAGGCTGACCGGGCTCTGCCTCCCCCACCTCGAGCGGAGCGGTCACGGCCGGATCGTCAACATCACGTCCAGCACCGTCCGCCAGCCGGTCGACGACCTGGTGCTCTCGAACGTGGTCAGGCCGGGGGTGATCGGCTGGGCGAAGTCGCTTGCCCGCGAGGTCGCTCAGAAGGGGATCACCGTGAACTCGATCGCACCCGGCCGGATCGACACTCCACGCATCGCGCAGCTCGGCCACCAGGACGCGACCGGGATCCCGCTCGGGCGAGTGGGCCGACCGGAGGAGGTCGCGGACGTCGTCTGCTTCCTCGCCTCGGATCGCGCCTCCTACGTCACGGGCGCGGTCGTCCCGGTGGACGGCGGGATGACGCGCACGCTGCTCTGAGGCGTACACTCGGACCCGTGGCGGTCGAAGGACAGAAGGTGGCCCCGCGGGGCCTTGAGGGCGTTGTCGCAGCCTCGACGGCACTCTCTTCGGTCGAGGAGGGCAAGTTGCAGTACCGGGGCTACGCCATCGAGGAGCTTGCCGGCAAGGCGGAGTACGAAGAGGTCGCTTACCTGCTCCTGAACGGCGATCTTCCGGACGAAGACCAGCTTCGCGACTTCAAGGCGGAGCTTGGCAAGCACCGCCCGCTCTCCCCCTTCCTGCGCAACATCCTGCAGGAAATGTCCGAGAGCGGGACGGCCATGGACGTTCTGCGGACGATCGTCTCGGCCTCGGCAGGCGAGGATTCCGATGAGGGGGACAACTCGCACGCGGCGGAGTACAGGAAGTCGATCCGACTCACTGCGACGCTTCCGACGATCCTCGCGACCTACATCCGCCGGCGACGAGGCGAGGAGCCGGTCCCGCCCGACGCAACCCTCGGGCACGCGGAGGACTTCGTGCGAATGGCCGGGCTCGAGGAGGCACATCCGCGCGCCACGGAGATCCTGAACACCTGCTTCATCCTCCAGGCCGAGCACGGCCTGAACGCCTCCACCTTTGCCGCGCGCATCGTCGCCGCGACGCTCGCCGACATGCATGCTGCCGTGACCGCCGCGCTCGGCGCGCTCAAGGGGCCGCTGCACGGCGGGGCCACCGACGGGACGATGGAGATGCTCGACCTGATCGGCTCGGTCGACCGCATCCCGGCGTTCGTCGAGGACGGCTTCGCGACCAAGTACAAATTCTCGGGTTTCGGCCACCGCGTGTACGTCACCGTCGACCCGCGGGCCAAGTTCCTGCGCGCGTTCGCACAGGAGCTTTCCGAGGGGCCGAGCGCCGAGGGCATGCCACCCTATTTCGAGATCCAGGAGCGCCTGGTCGAAGAGGTGAACAAGCACCGGCAGTTCCCCGTCAACGTCGACTACTACGCCGCCACGACGTACACGTACCTCGGGATCCCGGCCGATCTTGGCACGTCGATCTTCGCCATCGGCCGGATGGCCGGCTGGTGCGCCCACATCATGGAGCAGCACGGCGACAACCGCCTGATTCGCCCCGAGTCGGAGTACACCGGGCCCACAGGGAAGCGCTGGGTCCCCGTGTCGGAGCGCTAGCCCTCTCGTGAAACGGCTGTTCTCGCCCGGACGGCTCGCGCTCCTGGGGCTGTTCTTGCTCGGGGCGGCGGCGCTGATCCTCTGGCTCACCCCTTCGGACAAGTACATCCTGCTCCCGGACAAGGCACGCTCCGTGGCTCCTCTCGTCACGGTGGGCGGTCACCACCGATCGGCTCGGGACAAGGGCCAGATCTATTTCCTGGCCGTGATCGTCCGCAAGGCGACGCTGCTCGAGCGGCTCTTTCCGTGGCTCCGCGACGGCGCCACGCTCGTTCCCGCCTCGGCGCTGCGGACACCCGGTGTCAGCGACCAGGCCCAGCGCAAGATCGACGAGCGAAACATGTCCCAGTCCCAGAGCATCGCCGCAGCCGTGGCGTTACGGGCGCTCGGCTACAAGGTGCTCGCCCGCGACTCGGGCGCGCGCATCTCAGGAGTGATCTCGGGGATGCCGGCCGTCGGAAAGTTGAAGCCGACCGACGTCATAGTCGGCCTCGACGGAAAGCCCGTCCGCTCGCCGTCGGACCTTCGCCGGCTGATGGCAAAGCACAGTCCCGGCGACCGCATCCGCCTGACCGTCCGCAACTCGGGGGGGCTCCGCGCGGCCGACGTCCGCACTTTGGCCGACCCTCAGAATCGGGCGCGGGCCGTGATCGGCGTGATCATCGACCAGGCGGCACAGATCCGGCTGCCGTTCCCGGTCACGATCGACCCCGGCTCGGTGGTAGGCCAGTCGGCGGGCCTCGCGTTCGCGCTCGAGATCATGGAGAAGCTCGGGCGAGACGTCGACCACGGCTACCGGGTCGCGGCGACCGGCGAGCTCGAGCTCGACGGCGGAGTGCTCCCGATCGGCGGCGTCGAGCAGAAGGCGATCGAGGCGGACAAGTCCCATGTGGACATCCTGCTGATCCCGGCTGGGGAAAACGCGGCACAGGCGCGCCGTTACGCGAGAGGCGTGAAGGTAGTCCCTGTGAAGAGCTTTCAGCAGGCGTTGCACGCCCTGGCGACACTGCCGCCCAAGACATAAGTTGCCTGCAATTTTGCCTAATTTGAAACTGTCGGAAATTCCACGAATTTCATTTTCAGATCCCATGAAATCGCTCTCAGTCTGCCTATAGTCCCCTCGTTCGCAAGGGAGGAAGGGGACTCAGAATCGTGCCGAAGCGGGCCGGAATCACCTGCGACGACTGCTATTTCCGACGGGCTGGGCTCTGTGCGCTCGTCCTGGCTGAGCCCTGTCCCACGTTCCGGGCCCACAGCCGGGGCTCGCTCGTTCCGCCACGCCAGCCGCGCTTGCTTCCGCGCTCGCTCGGCGAGCTCGCCCAGCGCTCCGCGTAGAGTCTGGGGCGCAGATGCGCCTGGGACGCAAGCTCGACCGCGACCACGTGGAGCAGTGGCAGCCGCGGCTATGGCTGATCCTGATCGGGCTCGTGCTCGCGGTCGCCTACGTGATCGCGTTCGTGGTCGAGAACAGCACCGAGGTCCCTGTCCACTGGGTGTTCGGGACGACGCACGGGTCGCTGATCTGGGTGATCGTGGTCAGCCTCGCGATCGGAATCGTCGTCGGAGTGCTGCTGTCGCAGCTATACCGGCGTCACTGGCGCCGCAGCCACCGGGTCGCCGAGCAGGCTCCCGAGCGCGGAGGCGAGCCGCCCGACACCGTCGGTGATCTCGGACGGTGATGCGAAGCTGTGAGCGAGCCGCGCCGAGCTCTCTCCGCCCGGCCCGGCGTAGAAGTCCTCGCCCTTGACGAACGTCACTCCGGCGGCCTCTGCTTTCCCGAGCAGCTCGGATGCGTCGGCTCCCCCGGGGAGGTCGAGCCAGAGGAAGTAGCCGCCCTCGGGCCGGCTCCAGCTCGAGCCGGCGGGGAAGTCGCGCTCGAGTGCTTCGAGCATGGCGTCGCGGCGCTGTTGCAGAAGACGGGAGACCCGCTTCACGTTCTGCTCGAGCAATCCGCGGCGGAGAAACTCCCAGACGATCGCCTGCGTGAAGATCGTGGGCGAGACGTACGTCGAGACGGCGATCGCCTCCACCGCCGCAGCGAGCTCCGGAGACAGCACGAGGTAGCCCACGCGGAGCCCCGGCGCCACGGTCTTCGAGAACGACGAGGAGTAGACGACGCGGCCCGGCGGCGCGAGCTCGAGCAGCGTCGGGAGGGACTGTCCCTCGAACCGGACGAGGCCGTACGGGTCGTCCTCGACGATGAGCAGGTCGTGGCGCTCCGCGAGCTCGACGAGCCGCCGCCGGCGCTCGAGCGAGAGCGTGCGGCCGCTCGGGTTCTGGAACGTCGGGATCGCGTACAGGAACGCGGGCCTCGGGCCGGTGCGAAGCTCGTGCTCGAGCGCGTCGGGATCGAGCCCGTCCTCGTCCATCGAGATCCCCAGGACGTCGGCTCCGAGGCCGGCGAGGATCTTGAGCGGCCGGTCGTAGGTCGGAGCCTCGACGATCACGCGCCGGTTCCCGCGGCTCAACAGATGGGTGGCGAGAAAGACGAGCCCCTGCAGCGAACCGTTCGAGACGAAGACTCGCGAAGCCTCGACGCCGTGCCTCTCCGCGAGCAGCTCGCGCAGGGGCGGGAAGCCGGACGCGGCGCCGTACTGGATCGTGTCCCGCTCCTCGCGCAGGAGCACCGCCTGGGCGCACTCGCCGATCTCATCGACCGGGAGACAGTCGGGCGCCGGCACGCCGCGCGCGAACGAGATCTGGGACATGCGGCTGAGTCTAGAGAACGACCCGGAGGAGGTCCGGGGGGCGGTCAGCAATTGCGAGCCACCGAAATATGCAGCGCGTTGAGTCGCCTGGACTCAACCCCTTTTCTCAGAGCGATTTTCCGCCATATGTCCAGCAGATTCCCCAACCGGGTGCCAGGTACGTGCCTGGCACCAAGTATTTAGCGGAGTATTAGTCGAGGATCTGGAGCAGATCGGGAAGGCGATCGATCACCGCATCCGCTTCCTCGAGCTCCGTCGCTCCGAAGCGCCCCGAGGTGATCCCGACGCACCGGATGCCGGCCTCGTGCGCACCCTCGACGTCCCGCGGCGTATCGCCGATCGCCCAGGTCTCGCCCGCCGGCCAGTCGCCGGCGCGCCGCCGCGCGATCGCGATCAGGTCGATCCGGTCCTCTGCGTCGCATCCGAAGGCACCTTGGCCCGGCGGAAAGAAGCGATCGAGCCCGAGCCGCTCCATGCGCGCGCGGGCGACCGGCTCGGGATTCCCGGTGAGCAGCGCGACGCGAACGTCCGAGTCGCCTAGGGCTTCCAGCGTCTCCACCGCACCGAGGGCCGCCTCCCAGGCGCTGGTGTCGGCGTCGGCCAGCAGCTCGAGGTAGCGGGCCGCGGCCTGCTCGCACCAGGCGGGGAGGCCGGCGTCGATCTGGCCGTCGTCGAGCCCGGCCGCGCGAAGCACGAGTCGGGTGATGCGAGGAGCGGTCTGGCCAGGATGGTCGACGCGCCCGATCGCGTCCCCCGGGAGCGACAGCCCGAAGACGGTCTCGACCGCGTCGAGCGTCGCACGGCCGACGAGCGGATCCGAGGCGAGGAACAACGTCCCGTCGATGTCGAACAGGACGAGGAGCCCGTCCGCAGCCACGCGCGGAGTCTAGAAGGCCCTACTGCGTCGGCTTGGGCGGAGGAGCGCGTCGGATGGTCGAGAGGATGCGATTGACGCTCTCGAGCGCATCGCTCGACGGGTCGGAGTCTCCGAAGTAGACCAGCACCTCAAGCGAATGACCACGGAAGTACGCCTTGCGGTAGACACTCGAGCGTGAGACGCGTTCGTGTGTTCGTTTGACGTCGCTCCTGCCGATCGAAGCGACGTCGCGGCGTGGCCAGCCAAACCGGTAGGGCCAGTAGTTGATGATCGCGATCTGGACCTTTCCGGGCGGTGTCGGCGGAGACCCCTCGCCCTCGCCGCGACGAGAGAAGGGCCTCAGCACGAGCTGGCTAGAGGTCCCTCCGTAGTAGGTCTCGCCGTGCCAACCGGCCGGAGCGGTGATGCAGAGAGAGTTGTCGCAGAGTTGCTTCGGCCGTCCTCGCCTGTCCAGGACACCGGTGGCGAACACGAGCAAGAGGACGACGCCGACCAATATGCCGACAACTACGGCGGCTGCCTTCACGAAGGTGAGTACGGCGATGCAGTCGGCGGAGGTCCGTCAGGTCAGGCAGGGGCGCCGGCGGCCTCGGCGACGAGCTGGGCGACCTCGGTGGGCGACGTTCCGACCTGGACACCGCAGGCTTCGAGCGCCTCCTTCTTCGCCTCGGCCGTTCCCGACGAGCCCGAGATGATCGCACCGGCGTGGCCCATGGTCTTGCCGGGCGGTGCGGTGAACCCGGCGATGTAGGCGAAGACCGGCGTCGACATCTCCGCCTCGATGAACCGCGCCGCCTTTTCCTCCTCGTCGCCACCGATCTCCCCGACCATGACGACGCGCTCGGTCTCGGAATCGTCCTCGAACATGCCGAGGATGTCGATGAAGGACGAGCCGACGACCGGGTCTCCGCCTATGCCCACGATCGTCGAGTTGCCGAGCCCGAGCTGGGTCAGCTCGTTCCCGATCTGGTAGGTGAGCGTGCCGGAGCGCGAGACGAGCCCGATCGTGCCCTGGCTGAAGATCTCGGCCGGGATGATTCCGACGTTCGCCTGGCCAGGCGAGAGCACGCCCGGGCAGTTGGGCCCGACCATCGTGATCCCGCGCGGGTACACGTAGTTGTAGACCCGGAGCATTTCGTGCGCGGGAAGTCCCTCTGCGATGCAGACAACGGTCTGGATGCCTGCGTCGACCGCCTCGTAGATCGCGTCCGAGGCGAACGGGGCCGGGACGAACACCATCGTCGTGTTTGCGCCCGCCTCCTCGACCGCCTCGGCGACGGTGTTGAAGATCGGCACCCCGTCGACGTCCTGGCCGCCCTTGCCCGGGGTCACCCCGGCTACGAGCTGCGTGCCGTAGTCGCGATTCCGCAGACCGTGGAAGCGGCCCTCGCGGCCGGTGAGCCCCTGGACGACGAGGCGTGTGGAGTCGTCGACGACGATCGCCATCAGGCTTTCCTTCCCTTGATGATGATCCGGTCGAGCCGCAGGTAGCCGTCCTCGATCCGCTCGGCGAGCAGTTCCCGCACGCGCTCGACCTCCTCGCCCTCGCAGCCCGCCCGCGCGAGCCACGGCTCGAGCTCGATCCGCTTCTCCTCCACTTCGACCATCTCCACGTCGAGGCCGGCCTGCCCGAACAGGTCGCGCCACTCGGCCTCGGTGTAGCAGCGCACGTGAGTCAGGTCGCGCAGCCGCTCGGCCTCCTCGACGTTGTCTCCGAGATTGAGGTTGTCCGCGACCAGGACGAGGTTGCGGCTCACTCTCGCCATCTCGACGATCGCTGTGTCGATGTCCTCGAAATGATGTGGCGCGACGCGCGAGACGACGACGTCGAAGCTCGAGTCGGCGAAGGGCAAGTGCTCCGCGCGCGAGATCACGTCCGGCCGCATCCCCGCCGCCGGGTCGACGGTCACGACCTCGAACCCGGCCTCGCGGAGACGGCGTGCGACGTGGCCGCCGCCGGTTGCGACGTCGAGCGCCGTGGCACCCTCCGCCCATTCGACGATCAGGTCGAGATCGTGGCCCTCGCGATGGGCCTCGCTCTCGCGGTAGGCCTCGGCGCGTTCGCTCCAAACGCCTGTCATGGCGCCAGCTCCACCGCTCGCTTGGCCGCATCCAGCATCGTCGGCTCGACGTCGATCGGCGCGTCGGCTTCCTGGAGCAGCGCTCTGCCCTCTTCGGCATTCGTCCCGTCGAGCCGGACGACGATCGGATGGTCGATCTGCATCTGGCCGAGCGCCTGCAGGATGCCCCGCGCAACCTCGTCGCAGCGGGTGATCCCGCCGAAGATGTTGAACAAGATCGACTTCACCTGCGGATCCGAGGCGATGATCTCGAGCGCGTCGACGACGCCCTGCGCATCGCCCCCACCCCCGAGATCGCAGAAGTTCGCCGGGCGGCCTCCTGCCAGCGCGATCACGTCGAGCGTCGACATCACGAGCCCCGCGCCGTTGCCGAGGATCCCCACCTCGCCGTCGAGCTTGACGTAGGTCACGCCCTTCTCCCGCGCGGCGCGCTCCTGCGGAGGGTACGCCTCGAGGTCGCGCATCTCGGCGATGTCCTGGTGCTTGTAGAGCGCGTTGTCGTCGACGGTGAACTTGGAGTCGAGCGCCTTGACCTCGCCCTCGGGCGTGACGATCAGCGGGTTGATCTCGCACAGCATCGCGTCGCAACCGACGAAGGCCTGGTAGAGCCGACCGACGATCTGCAGGATCTGCTTCTGCTCGCCCGGATCGTCGATCCCGGCCCCGTAGATCAGCCGCCGGGCCTGGTAGGGCTGGAAGCCCTCGAACGGATCCACGTGCAGCCTGGCGATCGCCCCGGGATCGCGCTCTGCGACCTCTTCGATCTCGACCCCGCCCTCGGTCGTGAGCATGAACAGCGCCTTCTTCTCGCCCCGGTCGAACGTGACGGAGAGGTAGTACTCCTTCGCGATCTCGGACGCGCGCTCGATCCAGAGCTTGCGGACGACGTGGCCGCGGATGTCGAGGCCGAGGATCCCGCGGGCCTTGTCCTCGGCTTCAGCCGCGTTCTCGGCAAGCTCGACCCCGCCGGCCTTTCCGCGGCCGCCGGTCAGCACCTGGGCCTTGACGACGACCTGGCCGCCCAGCTCCTCCGCCACATCGCGGGCCTCCTCCGGAGTCGTGGCCAGACGCCCCTCGGAGACTGGGATGCCGTAGCGGCGGAAGAGCTCCTTGCCCTGGTACTCATAGAGGTCCACCGGCGCGTGAGTCTACTGACGGCCCGGTCACTAGACCACGACGATCAAGGTGCTTGCCACGCTGACGAAGCCGGATGCCGGCCGCGCCAAGGTCGTCCTCCACGACGCCGTCCGCGGGCCAGACGCGGTTCGGCGGTCGATCGGCTACGTCCCCGCAGAGCTCGGGCATCGACGGGAGGCGACGGGGCCCCGAGTACCTGATGCTGCAGGGACGCGTCCAGGGGTGGGGGCCGCGAGCGGCGCGCCGTCATCGCATCGCTTCTGCATGAGGGCTTCCGCCGACATTGGTGACCTGTAAAATGACCGCATGTCCAAAAAACTGACCGCCACAGAGGCGAAGGCCAAGATCCTCGCCCTGCTCGACGAAGTCGCAGCCGGCGAGGAGGTGGAGATCACCAAGCGCGGCCGTACGGTGGCGCGCCTCGTGCCGGCTACCGGCCCCCACGCACTCAAAGGAAGGCTCGCCGGCGTGGCGATGACCGCGGCGGAGGACGAAGACCTCTTCACGACGGGGGCACCCTGGAACCTTCCGTGACCACAGTCGTGCTCGATACCCACGTCGTCCACTGGTGGTCCGCCGAGCCGGATCGGATCAGCCGCGCCGCCACCAAGGCGTTGAGCGAAGCCGACGCGCTCGCGGTCGCGGCGATCTCCTGGTTTGAGCTGGCCTGGCTGGCCAAGCACGAACGCATCGTCGTGACGATCCCAATCCGCTCCTGGCTCGAGCAACTCGCCGCTCAGGTTCGAACCGTCGCGCTCACGCCGGCGATCGCCGACACCGCCGTCTCTCTGCCAGCCTCCTTCCCCGGCGACCCCGCCGACCGGCTGATCTACGCAACCGCAATCGAACACGGCTGGCGATTCATCACGAAAGACCGCAAACTGCGCGCCCACCGCCACCCCCAACCCCTGACGCTCTGGTAGCGCGCGCCGTCCGCGCTTGGAGCTCCAGGTCCGCCGCCGCCCGCCGTGCCTCCTCGCGCACCCGGCGGCGCGTCCGGGCCTCCTCGTCGGCCAGGCACTCCAGCTCGGCACGCTCGAGGGCGGCCTCCTCGACCAGGATCCCCTGCCGCTCGGAGCGCCTCCGAGAGCGGCTGAAGCGAACGACGACCGCCGAGAGCCGGCTTGCCCGCTTGGCGCGCCGAGTGAGCGCTGCGTCCCCCGCCGGCAGGAAGACGAGGTGGTCCATGTCCGCGCACCGCAAGCACACGGGTCCCGGCCCCTCCATCAGTAGGAAGGCGCCGGTGCCGCCGCACGTCCCGCAGCTCCACTCCTCGAGCGGCGAGACGACGACCAGGTCAGGTGGCTGGCTCTGGCGCTCGGTCAGCCGCTCGCGCTGACGCTCGGACAGCTCCGGCGAGACCCAATGCGTGCGGTAGGCGAGCTCGACCGCCGGGTCGCCGCTCTCGCTGAACCGGAGGGCCTGCCGCTCGCGCGTCCGCGCGACGTAGGCGATCTCGCTCGGCCTGAGCCCACGGCGCTCCGCCCAGCGTGACGGTGGCCATGGCCGCGCTCGCGACCTGGACGTTCCGCGTCTACCAGAAGTCGCTCTAGGAGGGACGGGGCGCCGTTAGACTCCGCGCCCACACGACCCAAGGGGGTTCGACGGTGGACGAGAAGCGAACGACGTTGTCGGACGACGAGATCCAGACCACCAAGCCGGGTGAGATCCGGTCGCGCTGGTCGGTCACCGACGCCGACGGTTCCGACGATACGGACAGCGACGACGCAGACTCGGACGACGACACCGAAGACTCGAGCTGAGGCCTCGGCAGCGCTGCGGCGCTGCATCGGGCCCGTCGGCGCGGATGAGTTCCGCTCCGGCTACTGGGAACAGAAGCCGCTCGTCCTCCGGCGGCAGGAGCCGGGTCGCTTCCACGATCTCCTCGCGCCGGAGGACGTCGAGCGGTCGATCTGCTCGAGCGCGCTTCGCCTCCCTGCCTTCCGGATCGTCCGCGAGGGCTCTTCGATCGACCCGGGCTCGTACACGACTGATCTGTCCTGGAGCCCCGTTCCATTCAGCGGCACGATCGACGTCGACCGGGCGCTCGTGGAGTTCGAGGCCGGCGCGACGATCGTCCTCCAGGCCCTCCACCACAACTGGGCCCCGCTCGCCACGTTCTGCCGCGACCTGGAGAGCGCGCTCGAACGGCCGGTCCAGGCGAACGCGTACTTCACCCCGCGCTCGGCACAGGGGCTCGCGGTCCATCACGACACGCACGACGTCTTCGTCCTGCAGGTCGCGGGAGAGAAGCAGTGGCGGGTCTACGCGCCGGTGCTGGAGCTACCGCTCAGGGACCAGCGCTACTCGAAGCGGCTCGGCGAGCCCGGCGATCCCGTTGAGGACGTGAAGCTGACCGCCGGCGACACGATGTATCTCCCGCGCGGCTGGCTGCACGAGGCGCTGACGACGGACTCGGAATCGCTGCACCTGACGATCGGCGTCAACGTCTACACGTGGCTCGATGCCCTCAAGGCAGCGCTGGAGGAGTGCCGGGATGAGCTCGACTTCCGGCGCTCGGTGCCGGCCGACGGGGAGCTGCGGGCCGACCTGCTCGAGCTGCTGGAGCAACGCCTGTCGCCGGCCGAGGTAGCGCGCCGGAGACGCGAGCGGTTCGTAAACGCGAGGCGGCCGATCCGCGAGGGCCAGCTCGGTCAGCTCCGGGCTCTCGACGAGCTGACCCTCGATTCGCCGCTCGAGCGCCGTCCGACCGTGATCGCCGAGCTCGCCTTCCCGACGCTCTCCTTCGAAGGAAAGACGCTCGAGTTCCCGCCTCGCGTGAAGGAAGAGGTCGAGTTCATCGTCTCGGCGGACGCCCCGTTTGCCCCGTCCGAGCTCCCGGGCGAGCTGGACGGCGATGGCCGGCTTGTGCTCGTCCGGAGGCTCGTTCGCGAGGGCTTCCTGCGCGTTCAGGCCTGAGCGACGAATCGCCGGGGTCGCTTCGGGGTCTCGGCGTCACAGGTCAGGTAGGCAAGCTCCCCTTCCTCGGCCGTAACGGTGATCTGGTGCCGATCGCCGGCCGCCTCGAAGGACACGAGCCAGCCCCCGTTTCGACGGTCGACTCCCAGGAGCTCCAGATCGTCGTGCCCGGTAAGTCCCAATCGCGCGCGAAGCAAGCGTTCCGCCGCCTGTGCGGGCATCGAGTACGCGCTGCGCCCCCGATAGCAGTCGAGGTAGATCCGCCCGGCCAGATAGTCGTCGAGCAGCGGCCAAACGTCTGCACGACCGACCCGCCCGAAGTAGAGACCTTCGGGGAAACAGACGACGTTTCCGGCGAACCTGTCCCCACCGACGTGCGTGCACTGCCAAACCCAGTCGGGATCGAGCTGATCGCAGATCGCGTCGTAGAGGGGGCGGCCGTAGCGAGCGCAACAGCGATCGCGCTTCCCGTGCGTGCAGACGGCGAGCAGCGGGTGCTCGAGCTGCTCACCCTCGAAGGGATCGAGCCCCACCAGGTCGTCGTAGCCCTCGAGCTCGAGCCGGGAGAACCGGCCTCCGCGCTCCGGGGTGCTGCCCGCGTAGCAGACGATGCCGGCGCTCCCCCGCCGCTCCGGGCGCCGGATGAAGAGCAGCCGAGACCGCAGGCGGCGGCCGAGCTGTTCGGCGAGATGCGCCTTCACCGCGTCGGTGAGCGCGCTGCCGCGGAGCGCGTCAGGGCTCCAGAGGCCGCGGTACTCGAGCAGGATCCAGTGGTCGACCCGGCTGGCGGTCGCGTTCAGCGACTCGCCCATCTCGGCCGAAATGTCCGCGCACAGCGGCCTATGGCTCGTCGCCATCCGCCTCCTGTGCGATCACGCAGATGATCTGGCCGGTCTGGACGGGGTCGCCCGGAGAGACAGACAACTCGGTCACGGTGCCGTCGCGGTGCGCGGTGATCTCGTTCTCCATCTTCATCGCCTCGACGATGCACAGGACCTTCCCCGCGGAAACCTGCTCGCCCTCCTCCACCTCGACCGCGAGCACCGTCCCCTGCATCGGGCTGGCCACGGCATCGCGCGCAGCGGCGTGGTGCCCTCCCGCCGTCCCTCGTTCCCTCCGCCTGCGTACGAGCACCTTGTGGGCGGGCTCCGGCACGAGCAGCTTCACCTCGTAGCGCCGTCCGTCGAGCTCGACGGTGGAGCTTCGGGCTTCGAGGCGCTGCGAGTCGCTCGGGGCTGCGACACGCGGACGGCTCAGCTCGGCGGCCTTCAGGGCGAGCAGCTCGGACTCGACGAGCCCGTGGCAGGTCTCACCGTCGACGAAGCACGGGTGCGAGAGCAGCGCCCGGTGGAAGCCGACCAAGGTCGGAACGCCCTCGATCACGTATTCCTCGAGCGCCCTCAGCATCCGCGTGCGCGCGTGCTCGCGGTCGAGCCCGTGGACACAGAGCTTCGCAATCAGCGGGTCGTAGAGACCCGAGACCTCCGAGCCCTCGGCCACGCCGGAGTCGACCCTGACGCCGGGGCCGCCGGGCTCGCGGTAGGCGGTGATCGTTCCGGGCCCGGGCAGGAACCCGTTCGCGACGTCCTCGGCGTTTATCCGGCATTCGATCGCGTGTCCGTTGAAAAGGACGTCTTCCTGGCCGAACGACATCGGCTGCCCGGCGGCGATCAGGACTTGCTCGCGGGCAAGGTCGCATCCGGTCACGAGCTCCGTGATCGTGTGCTCGACCTGGAGCCGGGTGTTCATCTCGAGGAAGAAGTACTCGCCCTCGCGCGAGAGCAGGCCTTCGATCGTGCCGGCGCTTCGGTAGCCCACCGCGCGCGCAGCGTCGACGGCGATCCGTCCGATCCGCTCGCGGAGCTCGGGCGAGACCGCGGGCGAGGGCGTCTCCTCGACGAGCTTCTGGTGACGGCGCTGGATCGTGCAATCGCGCTCGCCGAGATGGACGACATTGCCGTGCCCGTCCGCCAGAACCTGCACCTCCACGTGGCGGGGGTCCTCGAGGTAGCGCTCGACGTAGAGGGTCGGGTCGGCGAAGTAGGCCTCGCCCTCTCGCCGGGCCGAGGCGAAAGCGCGCTCGACCTCCTCGGGGGAACGAGCGAGCTTGAGCCCCTTGCCGCCGCCGCCGGCCGCCGCCTTGACGGCCAGGGGCCAGCCGAACTCCTCGCCGAGCGCAACCACCTCCTCTGGCGACTCGACCGGCTCTGTCGTCCCCGGAATGATCGGCACACCGGCCGCCTGCATTCGCTCGCGGGAGACGACCTTGGAGCCCATCAGCTCGATCGCCTCCGCAGGCGGGCCGATCCAGACGACGCCCGCCTCCGCGCAGGCGCGGGCGAAGGCCGCGTTCTCCGCGAGGAACCCGTAGCCGGGATGAATCGCCTCGGCGCCCGCGCGCCTCGCCGCCTCGAGGATCCGCTGGTGGTTCAGGTAGCTCTCGACGGGGGCTCCCGGGCCGATCAGGAAGGCCTCGTCCGCGTAGGAGGCGTGCAGCGCGCCGCGGTCGGCTTCCGAGTAGACGCCGACGGTCGCGATCCCCAGCTCCCGCAGGGTACGGAAGATTCGAATCGCGATCTCGCCTCGGTTGGCGACAAGTACTTTCGAAAAGGGAGGCACGCGTGCATATTCTCTCCGAGCATGGGTCTTGCAGATCAGCTCACGCTTGCGCGCATCGCCTCCGTTCCGTTCGTGGTGCTGCTGTACGCGTGGGACTTCAGCGGGCACAACTACTGGGCAACCGCGCTGTTCGTCGTCGCGATGACCACCGATTGGTTCGACGGCCGCGTCGCGCGCAGGCGCGGGCGGACCTCCCAGCTCGGCTCGCTGCTCGACCCCGTAGCCGACAAGATCCTGGTGATCGCAGTGCTCGTCGTCCTGATCGACCAGGGCGTCTTTCCCGGTTGGATGGTGGCCGCGATCGTCGCGCGGGAGTTCCTCATCTCAGGCCTGAGGCTCGCCGCTCTCGAGCGCGGAATCGTCCTCCAGGCCCGCGACCTCGGGAAGCTGAAGACGTGGTCGCAGGCGGTCGCCGCCGGTATCGGCGGGTTCGCGGCCGCCGGCGCCTGGACCGACCGCGCAGCCTGGTGGGCGCTGCTCGTCGCCCTCGTCCTGACCTGGGTCTCCGGGTTGGACTACGCGCGCATTGCGCCGAAGCTGCTGCGCGGCCGCACGTCTGAGGCCTGAGTCGAGACCGCCTCGCGGATTCCGGCCTCCCGCCAGGCGCTGCGGTAGGCGGGCGGCATGAGCTGAGGGCCATGGTCCCTCAGCAACCGCTCCAGCCCTTCGAGGAGCGCCTGCCGCTGCTCCGGGCTCGGCTCAGGGCTGAAGTCGATCTCCATCGCCATAGCTTTACCGAATACGGTTGATCGGCAAGACTGAGCGTGTGGAGCCGCCGGAAATCCGGTACGCGCGCAGCGGCGACGTCTCGATCGCGTACCAGGTCGTCGGCGAGGGACCGGTCGACCTCGTCATCGCCTCGCGGAAGCAATACCGAATGCGCGGCTGGTTGCGGGCGCCAATTTCTCGCGCACGCTGATCCGGGCGCTAGTACGTCTGGGCGTCCGCTTCCTCGACGACGGTTGGCTCCGTGAGAACGTTGATGCCGTCGAGCGCTCCGGAGCCCATCAGCTTCTCGCGGAACGAGCGGGCGCTGTCCACCGAATCGAACTCCAACTGTACGAAGACCTCGTTCGGGTTGTCCGCGTTTCGGAGAATTCGATGCCCCTTCGCCACTTGCTTCCGGCCGGCAGGGTCTTGATCGAAGCGCTCTCGCTTCCACGCCTCGTAATCGTCGAGCTGGAACCGCGCAACTAGGAATGGCATCTCGCTCCTCTCTTCAGTGACCGACTGACGTCGGACTCTAGCGCGGCGCAAAGTTTGGCGCGTCAGACCCGTGGCGCCGCTAGAGCGGGATGTTCCCGTGCTTCCGGGGCGGCCTCGGCTCGCGCTTCGTAAGCGCTGTCTCGAGCGCGTCGATCAGCACGGGCCGCGTTCGCCGGGGCTCGATCACGTCGTCCACGTAACCCCGTTCGGCGGCGACGTAGGGATTGGCAAAGCGCTCCTTGTAATCCTCGATGAGCTCGGCCCGCCGTTCTTGCGGATCGTCTGCCTCCTCGAGCTCCTTCCGGAAGACGATGTTGACCGCGCCCTCCGGCCCCATCACCGCCACCTCGGCGGTCGGCCACGCAACGTTGAAGTCGGCTCGGATGTGCTTCGAGCTCATGACGTCGTAGGCCCCGCCGTAGGCCTTGCGCGTGATTACGGCGAGCTTCGGCACCGTCGCCTCGGAGTACGCGTACAGGAGCTTGGCGCCGTGGCGGATGATCCCGCCCCACTCCTGCTCCGTCCCCGGCAGGAAGCCGGGCACGTCGACGAACGTGACGAGCGGAATGTTGAAGGCATCGCAGGTGCGCACGAAGCGCGCCGCCTTGACGGAGGAGTCGATGTCGAGGACGCCTGCGAGCGACCGCGGCTGGTTGCCGACCACGCCGATCGAGTGTCCGTTCAGGCGCGCGAAGCCGCAGACGATGTTCTCGGCGAAGCGCTCCTGCACCTCGAGGAACTCGCCGTCGTCCACGATCCGCGTGATCACCTGCTTCATGTCGTAGGGCTTGGCCGGGTCGTCCGGAACGAGCGTGTCCAGCTCCAGATCCTTCCGCCCGGCCGGATCCGACGGCTCGGAATAGGGCGGCGGATCGAGGTTGTTCTGGGGGAGAAAGGAGAGCAGGTAGCGCGCGTCCTCGAGGCAGGTCTCCTCGTCCGGAGAGGTGATGTGGCAGACGCCCGACTTGGCCGCGTGCGTCGCGGCGCCGCCCAGCTCCTCGAAGGTCACCTCTTCGCCCGTGACGGTCTTCACGACGTCGGGGCCCGTGATGAACATGTAGGAACTCCCCTCGACCATGAGAACGAAGTCGGTGATCGCCGGCGAGTAGACGGCACCGCCGGCGCACGGGCCCATCACCAGGCTGATCTGCGGGATCACTCCGGAGCTCTGGACGTTGCGCCAGAAGATCTCCGCGTATCCGGCGAGCGAGACCACACCCTCCTGGATGCGCGCGCCACCCGAGTCGTTGATCCCGATCACCGGGCAGCCGTACTTGGCAGCCAGGTCCATCACCTTGCAGATCTTCTCGGCGAAGACCTCGGACAGGCTCCCTCCGAAGACGGTGAAGTCCTGGGAGAAGACGAAGACCTTGCGGCCGAAGATCGTCCCGCAGCCGGTAACGACCGCGTCTCCCCATGGGCGCCGTTCCATCATCCCGAACTCCGGATTGCGGTGCCGGACGTAGCGATCGAGCTCGACGAACGAGCCAGGGTCGAGCAGCTTCAGCACCCGCTCGCGCGCGAGTAGCTTCCCCTGCTCGTGCTGGCGCTCGACCGCCTGCTCGCTGCCTGCATGGAGGGCTTCGTCGCGCAGCTTCTGCAGCCGCTCGAGCTTCGCTTGGGTCGATTCCTCATCCGTCGTTGCCACGCGCCGGGAGACTAATCGAGACGGAGAGGGCGGCTCGTAGGCCGCCCTCTTCCTTCTTTGCCAATGTCGATCGCTCGCCGCACGTGTTCTTGCCTGCTACGACATTCCTGTCGGACGGATCCGGGTCGTTCCCCGCGCAGATCGCGTTCTGGCCGACGATGTTGTCGGAGACCACGAGATTCCCGCCCGGCAGGCCGTCGAAGACGAAGTCCCTCCTGGGGCCAGCCCCTGACTAGGAAATCGCGGCTGATCACGGGGCCACCGGGGCTTTCGGGCTCGTTCTTGCCGGTCTGAACGGTGTTCGGCTCGGTCGCGAGCAGGTCGTTTGCGATCGTCGTCCGCTCGAGATGACGCGTTCGAGTCCGGGGTCGTAGCCTCGCTTGTCGGGACCGTCACGTCGGTCGTGGCCGGCGGAGTCGCGACCATCGCCATCGCCGCCTCTTGGACGCGGCTCTTCCATCGCTCGCCAGATTGGGCCGGCTGGAGGACCTGAGACCCGCGCCGGCGGGGGCGGGCGCCGGAATCCACCGCTAAGCAGGGATAGCCCCGATGCCCGCCGCTCGTAGGCTGTGAGACGATTTCGGGATGGGTAGGACGGTGCTGATCGTCGACGACCACGACGCGTTCCGGTCGTTCGCGCGGGCGCTCCTCCAAGCCGAGGGATTCGAGGTCGTCGGCGAGGCGAGGGACGGGGAGTCCGCGCTCGAGGCCGCGGCGCGGCTGCGGCCGAACCTCGTCCTGCTCGACGTCCAACTCCCGGACGTCGACGGCTTCGAAGTCGCCGAGCGGCTCGCCGCGGGCGCCGAGCCTCCTGCGGTCGTACTCGTCTCAACGCGCGACGCCGCCTCGTACCGGCGGCGCCTCGCCAACACCCCGGCCCGGGGCTTCATCTCCAAGGGAGAACTGTCCGGGCCTGCTCTCCTCGCTTTGGTGGCGTGACGTGACCCGGGCGGTTCGGTTCAGCCTCTTCCCAACCGCCGTCGCGCTTGGCCTCTTCGCCGAGTGGGCCGCGCTCCGCCGGGGGCCGTTCGAGGAGGCCGCCTCGGCATCGGAGATCCGCCTTGCGGCCGCTGACCTCGTCGTTGGCCTCGTCCTGATCGGCTGCGGCCTCGTCGCGTGGGATCGCCGGCCGGAGAGCTGGACGGGCGTCCTGCTGGCGGCGGCCGGATTCACCTGGTTCCTCGGGACGTTTGCCGGCTCGAGCGAGTCGGCCTATGCCGACTTCGGCAGCGTCTTCCTCACTCTTCACCGAGGACCGCTCGTCCACGCGCTTCTCGCGTACCCGAGCGGACGCGTGAGGGGGTGGAGCGAGCGGGCTGCGATCGCCGTTTCGTACGTGCTGGCTGCGGTCGCCGACGCCGGCAAGACCCCTGAGGCGACAATCTTCGTCGCTTGCCTGGTGCTCGCCGTCGCCGCACGCCGGTACATCGCCTCGGCGGGGCCAGAGCGTCGCGCGCGCCTGCTCGCCGCTGCTGCCGCGGCTGCCTTCTCTGCAGTGCTTCTCGTCAGCGGGGTCACCCGCCTTGCCGGCGCGGGCGGTTCCGTCGACCGCGGCGTCCTCTGGGCGTACCAGGTCGCGCTCGTCCTGATCGGGGCGGGCCTGCTGATCGACCTCCTCCTCGGCCGCTGGACGCTCGCCACAGTCACGGGGCTCATCGTCGATCTCGGCGAGCTCGGGGAAACGGGGCCTTTGCGCGACCGGCTGGCCGGTGCCCTCGGCGACCCTTCGCTCGTGGTGGGCTACCGGCTTCCGGAACGGGACGCGTACGTCGACGACCGCGGACGCGAGGTCGAGCTTCCTGAGCCCGGCTCCGACCGCACCGTCACGATCGTCCGCGATCGGGGCGAGCCCGTCGCCGCTCTCGTCCACGACGCGGGCGCGCTCTCCGATCCCGATCTCGTCGACTCTGTCGCAGCCGCCGCCCGCATCGCGGTGGCGAACGCCCGCCTCCAGGCGGAGGTCAGGCGCCAGGTAGCCGAGCTCGAGGCCTCGCGCCGGCGGATCGTCGAGGCCGCGGACGCTCAGCGGCGCCGTCTGGAGCGGGAGCTGCGTGAGGGCGCCGAGCAGCGCCTCGCCGAGGTCCGCGCGCTGCTGGACGAGGCCGGTCGCGGCGCTGGCGACGGGTCACCGTTCGCTGCGATGCTCACCGAGACTCGCGCGGAGCTCGAGCGGGCGCAGTCGGAGCTAAGCGAGTTCGCGCGTGGGATCCATCCGCGGACGCTGACGGACGGCGGTCTTCCGCTCGCGCTCACCGATCTCGCCGGCCGCGCTGCCGTTCCGGTCGAGCTCTCGGTCGCGGACGGTCGCTTCCCTCCGCCCGTCGAAGCCGCCGCCTACTTCGTCTGCTCGGAGGCGCTCGCGAACATCGGAAAGTACGCGCAGGCCTCCCGCGCCGCGATCGACGTCGATTCCCGCGACGGGAAGCTCGTCGTCTCGGTGAGCGACGACGGCCGCGGCGGCGCGAGCCTTGACGCGGGCTCGGGCCTCCGGGGCTTGGTCGACCGGGTCGAGGCGTTGGGCGGTCGGCTCAACGTGGAGAGCCCGCCCGGCGAGGGTACCTTGCTCGTCGCCGAACTGCCGCTCACTTGACCTTCCGCCACGGGTGGACGGCGTAGGTGAACCGCGCGAACGCGTCCGGAACGCTGACGACGCGGAAGGTCAGCTCGCCGCGGTAGTAGTTCCACCTAAGCACGTCGAATGTCGGAGTGAACCGGACTGTGTCTCCGCGCACGACGAGGCGCCCACCGGCCGGCGGCTGGTCGGGCCGCCGCGGGAGCCAGACGTCGCGCCAGCGCCCGTCCCGGAAGGTCAGCGTCTCGACGTGAGCGTTGCTCAGGGGAAATGGTTTCGAGCGAAGGTCTTGGCGCGTGATCCTCGTCTCGAACGAACCGGTCGGAAATCCGGTTGCCCCGGTCTGATCGGCGGGCCGCGATGCTCCACCCGCGCAGCCGGCAAGTACGAGAACGACGAGCACGACCGTAGCGGCGTTCCGGCCGCTCATTGGACTCGTCGCCATGGATGAGCGGTGTAGATGACGCGCGACCCCGAGTCCGCGACGTCGACGATCTGGAAGGTCAGCTCGCCGCGGTAGTAGCTCCACCTCAGCGTCTCGCGCTGGCCTTTGTTCTCGAGCGGCCGCGCCTTGATGAACGTGATCTCGTCCCCGTGGACGACGTAGCGGCCGGCGAACTGGGGATGCTCGTTCGTGTGCCAGCGCCCGTTTCGGATCGTGGCTACGAACGGCATCGGAAACGTCGGGTCTACTTGGGAGAAGCCTCGCCGGAAATCTCCTGCCGTGATGTTCGACGCGAACTGCCCCTGCGGAAACGCCGCCGCCGCTCTCGGTCCGGCCCCGCTGCTCGGGCAAGGCGGGAGTGAGGCGGCACCGGCCGTCTCCTGCTCCTTCAGGCGCTCGATCGCGGAGATGGCCGCCCGCGTGGACGCGTCGCCTTCGAGCACCGCGTACGCCGAGGCCGCCGCCCGGCGGAGGGAGGCCAGATCGGCGGGCGTCGCACTGATCAGCCGGAGCCCCTGGCCGCACATCCGGCGGACCTCGAGACGCTCCTGCGCCGCCGGTTCGGCGTGCGCGACGGTCGCCGCAGCCGCGGCGCGGAGTGCCGCCTGATCGTCGGCGCTCAGCCGGCGGAGCACTGATTTACGGATGACGATCGTCTGCGTCTTCGCGAACAGCGCGAGGTTTGACGGCAGGTAGGGCGCCACGTGAACGTAGCCGTTGTCCTCGATCCCTTTCGTCGAGCTCTCCACACCGTCGAGCCTGCCCCGCGCGATCGCGCCGCGGACCTGATCCGACGTGAAGTTCGTGAGCGGAACAGCGCCGAGCGCCCGAAGCGCGACCACGCTCGTGGGCGAGGTGACCACGCGCAGCCGCGCCCCGCGGAACGCCGCTGCCGTGTCGAGCGGCTTCCGACCAAGCGGCCGGCGGAGCTCGTTCGGGACGAGGCCGAGGCCGACGAGCCCGATCCGGTCAAGGGTCGCTAGCATCGATCGCCCCACAGGCCCCGTCGTGATTCCGCGGAGCAGGGTGTAGTCGGCGACGAGGAACGGCGCCTGAAGCGCCCGGAAAGCCTGCACGCTGCTGGCCCGCTCCCACGCCCGCGATGGGACGTATGCCATTTGCTCCTTGCCCCTCCGGAGCGCACGAACGAGCCGCGCCTCGTTGTCCGGGTCGACGCTCGAGTACCGGTTCGCGCCCTCGATGATCTGGATTCGCCCGTGCGTCCGCTCCTTCACCTGCCGAATGAAGTACTCGGCGTCCGCGTCCGGGGCGTCCGGAGTCTGCATGACGAGCGTGATGTGCTTTCCCGACCTGCCGCCGGACTTCGTGCTGCCGCCGCAGCCGGCGGCGACGAGAGCGAGCGCGCCGAGCAGGGCCACGACCGCGATCGGCTTCACGGGAGGGCCTCCTTGGGCGGCGGGCACTCCTTGCTGAAGTAGGCGCGTGAGGGCATCGTGCTCACGCGGTGCCACGGCTTCGCGCGGAAGTTCGCGGGGGAGATCGTCCCTTTGAGCGGCAGGAGCGTCAGCGTGTCGCGATAGAGGCTCCAGCGGAACTTGAAGAACTCGCCGGGTTTGTTGTAGGCCTGATACGGAGACTTCGTGTAGCCGCCGTCGACGATCGTCCAGGCCATCGTCTCGCCGCTGACCGTGACCTTGCCATAGGCCCAGGTGCAGGCATCTTCGTCCTCCTGCGTGACCGCGAAGCGGCCGCCCTGGAGGACATAGACCCAGTGGCCCCAGTTCTCGGGAATCCGTTCTCCGGGGGGAGCGCCGGCGGAGACGGTGTCGGCTCGAGTGGTGTCAACCTCGTAGACACCGTCGAGCGGCGTGAGGCCGCCTTCGGCGCTTGTCCCGGCGGCGCAAGAGGGCGGCCGTTCCCGAGCGCGCCCTTCCTTCATCTGGTCGATCTCCTCGATCGCTGCGCGTGTGTGCGGATCTTCCCGGAGCCGCGCATACACCCCTCGCAGGGCAGAACGAAGCGAAGCCAGCTGCTCGGGAGCTGCCTCGAGGAACCTCATGTTCCCCCTCCGGCAGAGAATGCCGCCTGCGTCGCTCTCATCGGCCGCCAGACGCTGGAGAGCGGGGGCCAGTGCCTCGCGACCGGCCTCGCGCAGGATCGCCCGTTGCTGCCGCGTCAAGCGCGCAAGAGTCCCCTTGTTCGCGACGACGGCGAGGGCGCGTGGCCAGAGGACGACATTCGCGGTGAGCGAGGAACCAGGAGCGTCGAACGTGTTTCCATGGATCGTCACCAGGTCGAGCTCAGCCCCGTCGAACGAAGGCGGAAGATCGCCCGGCACATAGCCGCGCGGCGTGGCCCCGAGTGCCTGGAAGGTCCAGTTCGAAACGAGCGACGGCCTGATCCCGATCGTCGCGCCCCGGTAGTCGAATGGGGCCCGGAGCCGACGCGAGATCCCGAACGGCCGGCGGGGCTCGCCCGGAAGCACCGCGATTCCCTCGACTCCGAGGCGTCGGACCCCCGCGAGCATCCTGTCCGCCAGCCGGCTCTCCAAGACCTTCCCCTCGAGCGCCAGGCTGTCGACCAGAAACGGCGCCGTGAGTGCCTGGAAGCTCCGCACTCCGAGCGTGTCGAACGAGCGGACGCCGATCTTCGCGAGGTCGATCTTCCCGGCACGGACGTCCGCGACGGTTCCTCGGTCGTAGTCGATCTCCTTGTTGCGCCATCGAGTCTCGAGCTCGATCCGCAGCGACCCCTCCGAGAGCCTGTCCACCGCGGCTGAGAACTCGCGGACGTCCCGATCGGTCTCCTCGTGAGTCGCGAGGGTCAAAACGATTGCGCGCTCCTTCGCCCGGCCACCCGCCTTGCCGCCGCCAGAGCAGCCCGCGCCCATGACGACGATCGCGACGGCCACAGCCGCTGCTCCGATGCCGGCGAACTGCCGCATGCGCCGAGCTTACGCAGGTGACTGATGCCGCGGCGGGAGAGGAGCTGGGCGAGCGCGCGGTTGTGCGTGTAGGTCCAGGCGTTGTCGCTCATCAGCCGCTTCAGCTCGATTCCCTGCTCGGCAAGGACCGCCAGGCCACGCTCGACAAAGCCGGTCACCGTCGTTGCTTTCTCGTCGCGGTGGAGCTCGCTGTAGGCGTAGCGCGAGTGGTCGTCGACGAGCGAGTGCACCCACTCGTAGCCGATCCGCATTCGCTTCTCGGCGCCGCTGCGGTGGCGGTCGCCGGTGACCCGTGGCCGGGCCGAGTGAAGCGGACAAAGCGTTTGCCGCCGCAACCACCCTCACGCCTTGCGCCCACAAGCGCTCAAGTGGCGGAAGCCAATCGGCGACACCGTTCCCCCAGGGAACCTTCGCCACGACGATCACGCGCGAGGACCTCATTCGGGCCGGTTTCCCGCCGGCGAATGCGACTACCTAGACGCTGACCTTCAAGAACGGAACATGGCGAAACGTCGTGTATCCGCGCACCCCGAGCCAACCGCCCGCCGGCGGACGTTACATCGTTCGAGGCAATGTCATCGCTCTGACCCCCAGCCCCGATGTTCTCAAGTGGAGCTACTTCCGCGGCTTGCTGACGTTCAGCATCGTCGACGTCCCGGACGCGGGCGGCCGGCTCGGATACACAGCCCACCCCTGGCGCAAGATCAAGTAAGCGGGAACCGCACCGATTGGCCTTCCCGTGCGGGACCGACCCGAGGGCTGGCCCCGGTCCGGCGCGGAAAATGTTGGTGGGAGCCCTGATGCCGAGTCGGCGCAAGAGGCGTAGCCTTGCCAGATGCACTTGCGCGCTCAGCCAGCCAGCGTTGGACTTGCCGTAGCGGCTGTCGTCGTCGTCTTCTTGCTGGCCGGCTGCCTGGGCGGCGGCGGGAGCGAAACAAGGCAGGCGGGAAGTCCGAGCAGACGATCACGCTGACGATGCAGACACCCGACGGGCATGAGCCCGACGCCCAGTTCTTCAGCCGCCAGGTGCAGCAGCGCACAGCCGGCCGGATCCGGATCGTCGTGGGGACGCAGTACATAGGCACCGACCCCGCCAGCGAGGCGCGGCTCGTGCGTGACCTGCGGCGGGGGCGGGTGTCGATGGCCTATATCCCCGCGCGCGACTGGGAGGGCGGCGGCGTTTCCTCCTTCCGGGCGCTGCAGGCGCCGTTTCTGATCACCGACTACACGCTGCAACGCCGCGTGGCCACGGGACCGATAGCAGGGGAGATGCTGCGCGGCCTCGCTCGGATCGGCCTCGTCGGACTCGGCCTGGTGCCGTACGAGCTGCGGCGGCCACTGGGGCGCCGGCCGCTCCTCTCGGCGGCCGACTACCGCGGCGCCCGGATCCGGGTCATGACCTCACCGACGAGCGCGCTCGACCTGCGCGCCCTGGGCGCCACCCCGGTGACCAAGCTCACCTCCGAGCAGGTCGGACCGGCGCTTGGCAAGGGGCGGCTCGACGGCGTCGAGAGCTCGACCTTCTTCATCGACAGCAACGGCTACACGAACGACGCCCGCTACCTGCCGTCCAACCTCGCCCTGTTCGCCAAGCTGCAGACGATCGTGATCGGCGCGCGCGTCTTCGACCGCCTGAGCACGGAGGAGCGCGCTGCCCTCCGCGCGGCAGCCGCGGCGACGGTGCGCCATGCCGACCCCGCGGCCGCCGAGCGCGCCGAGCTCAAGCGGCTCTGCGACCAGGGCCTCCGACTCGTCACCGCCACTCCCGCCGAGCTCAGCTCGCTCCGGCTCGCCACCGCACACGCCTACGCGGCACTCGAGCGGGACCCGTTGACGAAGAAGGAGATCGCCGAGATCAAGCGTCTGAAGCAGCAGGTACCCGCCGCCGCAAGCACCCTCGCGCCTTGCGCCCACAAGCGCTCAAGCGGCGGAAGCCAATCGGCGACACCGTTCCCCCAGGGAACCTTCGCCACGACGATCACGCGCCAGGACATCATTCGGGCCGGGCTAAACTTTCCCCCGAACGTTCCGGGGACCTCCACGATGACCGTGAAGGACGGGAGCTTCCGCTCCGTTTTTTCGCGCCATCCTGACCGGCTAGTGGCCCTTGAAGTTTGGTTGGACTCGTAATGTCATCAGGCGGCGACGCGGTGTCGTGCTTCGGCGGCGGCGATGCGACGGTCGCGGTGGTCTGT
>CAJDTX010000032.1_pt1 | contig 29778 bp, 34 predicted proteins | sample 7390491 | NCBI WGS metagenome assembly CAJDTX01 (sample SAMEA7055669, study PRJEB34461) | soil metagenome | biome: terrestrial ecosystem; feature: Peninsula; material: soil | place: Antarctica | collected 2016
GCCCCGCACTGGTCGAAGCTGCGGAGCACGAACCCGCTCGAGCGCGTCAACCGCGAGATCGGCCGCCGCACCGACGTCGTCGGCATCTTCCCCAACGACGAGGCGGCCATCCGCCTTGCCGGTGCGCTGTTGATCGAGCAGAACGACGAGTGGCTCGTTGGCCGCCGCTACCTGTCAGTCGAGTCGCTCGCGCTCGTCCTCGTCGACGAGGACGAGCGAGAACCCAAGCGAGAGGAGGTCCGAGCACTCCAGCCGGCCGGAGACGCCTGACTGCGACCGACGAGCGAGGGCGTTACACCACTACAGCCGACTTGACAACGAGCGCGTCCACCCGACGTCGCCCACGGGTTAGGGCGACCACCGCTTGTGCCCGAGTACGAGCTAGCTGAGGGGCAACCGAAAAGAACCGCGAAAGGTTCGCGCGCACGCTCCCTGATAGCCCGGTGGCTCAGCGGGAGTGCTGGTTCGCAGGCTCAGCGAAGCTGTAGAACCTGAAGGCGTGGTTAACGCGCCTGCAGACGGTGAACCGCGGTCCCTTTAGCGGCGGCCCCACAGGTGAGTGGCAGCTAAACCCAGGGGTTGAGAAGAGCGGGCCTCCGGGCGTCAGTTCGAACTTGCCGCGCTTTGTCGCCCTGATCGCCTTTGGGCATGTGAGGTGTGAGACCTGCAATCGGCGAACACGGCGCGGATGTCGTGAGCATCCGACCCAACCGCGTGTGGCCGCCGTCGCCGCGATGCCCTGAGGCCCAACGCCGGTCACGGACACCGATGAAGCCCCCGCCAGTACGAGCAGCATCAGCGTCCGCATCACCGCCTTTCGCATCAGCCCGCGCGCACTTCGAGACGGCTCGTATGCTCTATCTCCGGGATCCGCGCAGTGATCGTCTGCACGACGGCGGACGTCTCCGGGTTGATCTGAACGAGCCCCCGCTCCTCCCTGTTCGTCACCCAGAGCGAGCCAGCTCCATAGGCGACGCTGCCGGGGCTTCCACCGAGGGTCAGCGTCTGGACGGCTTGCGACTCGGGATCGAAGCGCGAGACCGTACCGTCCGCCTCGCTCGCCACCCAGACGAAGCCCCGCCGGCCGTGATCGCGCTCGGCGCGCTGTCGAGCTTCACCTGCGACGCGATCGCGGCCGCACCTGAGGAAGCGGGGGGAGGCCGGCTTCGGGCACGACCTCGATCACGCGCACGGGTTTCTCGAGGCCCTTCAGTCGCACGGGGCGGCGGCCGACGAAGCGAATCCCGTCGAGCTGGCGAGCGAGGCTGACGACCGTATCGGTCGCCAGGATCTGGCCGGGCCCCGCCAGGCTGCAAAGCCGGGCAGCGGTGTTCAGGGCTCCGCCACGGTAGCCGCCCTCGATGGGCACGCCCTCACCCGCGTCGAGTGTCCGACGCCGATCGGAAGTGGGAACGCTGGGCCATCGTCCGTCTGCCGGCGAAAGCTCGTTTGGCAACTCGACCGCTGCGCGCAAGGCCTGGCGGGCCGAGCCGAACACGCAGAGAGCCTCGCCCCCTCGAAGCTCGATTAGCTCGCCACCGCACGAGAGGACGGTCTCGCGGGCTAACTCCGCGAACGAACCCGCCAGCCGTCCCGCCTCTTCGTCGCCGTGTTCCTGGGTGAAGTGCGTGTAACCGCGAAACGTCGACGATCAGGAACGTCTGGACCGCAGCCTCGGTTTGAACGCGCTGAGGCGGCGTACGCTCGCCGACTACCCTCCGCGACGGATCACCTTCGCTGGAGCTCCCGTTCCCGTCGGCCACGGAGATAGCGTACGACCTCCAAACCACCCCGTCCAACCAGCCGTTCGAACTGCTCGCGTCTGCGGCGATCGACCTCGGCGCGGAGCGCTCGACGTGTCTCGGCGTCGAGCCTGTAGCACGGCATCCGACTCCCGCGAACCCAGTGCCGTGGGGCAACAATGGGGCAACAAGACCCCGCGAGATAAGCCGAGATTTTCCCAGACAGGCCGAGATCAGCCGAGATCCAAGGGCGCTACTTCGAATCCGCGCGCGGAGGTTCGACTCCTCCCGGGGCCGCTGTCGGTTCGTCCCGCGCCCGTCGCTACCCTGTCCGGCCCACAGCCCATCCCGACCGACACGGAGGCTCCACTCATGAAGAAGTTCGTTCTCGGACTGGCAGCTGTTGCCGTCCTGCTCTTCGCCGCGACTGCGGGCGCGATCGCCGAGAAGACGTTCAAGCTCGGCATCGGCGACGTCGTCTTCGTCAAGGGCAGCCAGCTGTCCTGCAGCATCGCCAACCCTTACAAGCAGATGGTCTGCTTCAAGCACGACGCCACCGGCCACGCGGTGCCCGGGACCTACGGCGGGACCACCTCGGACAGGTTCGCCGGCATCGTCAAGTTCGACTCGAAGGGCAAGCCGACCGTCGTCTTCAAGCGCACCAACAAGTAACGCAGCGCCGGCCGGCGGCCGGGAGCGCCTGCTCTACGCAGCCTCCTGGTCGTCGGCCGGGCGCTCGTCCCGCATGGCGTAGCCGAGGGTCACGACCGCCTGCCAGTAGTCCTCGACCAGCCGGTCGTTCCGCTCGATCCAGTCGTCGCCGAGCGCGCGGGAAAGCTGCTCGAACAGGTACCGCCTCTGTTCCTCGTAGGGCCGCAGGCCGTGGACTCTAACGCGTTCCCCGGCGGGGACGTCTTAACAGAAGATGCGACCTTTGCTCCTCGCTTCGGCGGCTATCGCCGCGTTGGCGCTCGCTGCGCCGGGAGGTTGGAAGCATGCTGCGCCCCTGGCCGCGCCCCGGACAGAGGTGGCGGCTGCACTGCTGGGCGGCCGTGAGATCGCGGTGGCCGGCGGTTACCTGGAATCAGGCGCCAACTCCTCGCGCATGGATGCCTATTCGCCGGCCAGGAACCGCTGGCGCCGGCTTCCGGATCTTCCCGTGACGCTCGATCATGCGATGGCGGCCTCGTACAAGGGCCTCGTCTACGTCGTCGGTGGCTACGGGGCTGACCGCCGCCCGCTCAGGAGCATCTTCGTGTTCAGGGGAGGAGCGTGGCGGGCTCTGCCGCAGCTGCCTGAGCCGCGCGCCGCCGCGGGTGCGGCCGTTGCCGGCGGGAGGCTCTACGTCGTCGGGGGCATCGGCTCCTCCGGCGTTGCCACGACGGCGCTGAGCTTCGATCTCCGCCGGCGCCGCTGGTCTCTCATCCCTGGCCCCACTCCGCGAGAGCACCTCGGGGCGACCGCCCTCTCGGGGAAGGTGTACGCGGTTGCGGGACGGACCGCGACTCAAGGGAACCTCGACACATTCGAGGTCTACGTGCCTTCGCAGCGCCGCTGGCGCAGCCTCCCGCGTGTTCCCGAGAAGCGGGGGGGTACGGCTGCCGCGGGCTCGGGGAAGCTCATCGTGTCCGTTGGAGGAGAGGAAGCGGCCGGCACGATCCGGACGGTCTACGCTTACAACGTCGCCTCGCACCGCTGGAGCCGTCTTCCGGATCTGCCGACGCCGCGTCACGGCATCGGCCTCGTCGCCTATCGCGGGCGTGTGTACGCGATCGCCGGGGGGCCGCGTCCGGGTTTGTACGTCAGCGGCGCGAACGAGTATCTGGTGCTTCCGAAGGGCTAGTCGCCGATCGAAGTTGGCCTTCGGCCTCGACTTCGATCGGATGAGTGACTCCGGCGCTTGTGAGCGGAGCGGGGCGAAGCCCCGCCCCGCGTAACCTGTGAGGCGGCACAATCGCTCCGTCGCGGGCGTGGCGGAATTGGCAAACGCGATGGCTTTAGGAGCCATTGGGCGAAAGCCCTTGGAGGTTCGAGTCCTCTCGCCCGCACTCCCCAGGAACGCGAGTGCGCTTCGAAGCTGCCTCGGTGAGCCCTACCCCCTCTGCTTAGATAGGCCGGGTGGAGACGCAGGTCGAGGAGCTACCCGAAAACAAAGTCCGCCTCGAGATCGAGGTGCCGAGCGCCGACCTCGAGCACGCGATCGAGCACGCCGCCTCCGACCTCGCCGCCCGTCTGAAGATTCCCGGCTTCCGCAAGGGCAAGGTCCCCATGCCCGTCCTGCTCGCGCGCGTGGGCAAGGAGCGTCTCTACACCGATGCGATCGAGAGCCACATCGGCGGCTGGTTCCGGAACGCCGCCGTTCGCGAGCGGATCCGGCCCGTCGAGCAGCCCGAGTACGAGTACGAGCTCCCCGAGTCCGGGGACGAGAGCTTTCGCTTCACCGCGACCGTCGCCGTCCAGCCCAAGCCCGACGTGGCGGACTGGACGACGCTGGAGGTACCTCGCGCCGCGGCCGAAGTGCCTCAGGAGCTCGTCGACCAGGAGCTGGAGGCGCTGCGCGAGACCGCGGCCACACTCGCCCCAGCCGACGGCCGCCCTGCGCGCGAAGGCGACACGGTCGTCGTCGACCTCGTCCGAGAGGGCGAGACCGAGCGCGACTACGTCGTCGAGCTCGGCGCCGGCCGTCTGATCCCGGAGATCGAGCAGGGCCTGATCGGGATGTCCGCCGGCGAGACGAAGGAGATCGAGTTCGGCGAGGGCGAAAAGGTCGAGGCGACCGTGAAGGACGTCAAGGAGAAGGAGCTTCCGGACTTGGACGACGACCTCGCGCGCGCGACGACGGAGTTCGACACCCTCGCGGAGCTCCGTGACGACATCGAGTCCCGCCTCCGCGAGCAGCTCGACGACGAGATCGAGCGCGCCTTCCGCGCCGAGACCGTCGATCGCCTGGTCGACGCGTCCAACGTCGATGCCTCGGGCCCGCTGGTCGAGGCGCGGGCCTCCGAGCTGCTGAACGGGCTCGCCCGCTCGTTCGAGCGGCGGGGTATCGCACTCGAGACCTACCTGCAGCTGACCAACGAGAGCCCCGAGGACCTCCGCGAGCGTCTGCTCGAGGAGGCCAACCGCTCCGTCGCCCGCGAGCTCGTGCTCGACGCGGTCGCCGACAAGCTCGGGCTCGAGGTCTCCGACGACGAGATCGCGGAGCTCGTGCGCAGCGAAGCCGAGGCCGGGGAGGAAGACCCCGAGGTGCTGCTCGCCCAGATACGGGAGAGCCCGACCTTCGAGCGGTTGCGGGATGATCTCCGCCTGCGCAAGGCACTGGACAGCGTCGTGGCCGAGGTCGAGCCGATCCCGGCCGAGCTCGCCCGCGCGCGTGAGAAGCTGTGGACGCCGGAGCAGGAGAAGGCCCCTGCCGATACGAAGTTGTGGACCCCGACGAGCAAGGAGCCTGCATGAGTCCTCTGATTCCGATGGTGATCGAGCAAACCTCGCGCGGCGAGCGCTCGTTCGACATCTTCTCCCGTCTGCTGAACGAGCGGATCATGTTCCTCGGGACGCCCGTGGACGACCAGATCGCGAACCTGATCATCGCCCAGCTCCTCCATCTCGAGTCGGAGGACCCGGACAAGGACGTCTACGTCTACGTCAACTCGCCGGGCGGCTCGGTCTATGCCGGCCTGGCCATCTACGACACGATGCAGTACATCAAGCCCGACGTGCAGACGATCTGCGTCGGCATCGCGATGTCGATGGGCGCACTCCTTCTTGCTGGCGGCACGAAAGGGAAACGGCTCGCGCTGCCGAACGCCAAGATCCTCATCCACCAAGTCTCGAGTGGCTTCCAGGGACAGGCGACCGACATCGAGATCCAGGCGCGGGAGACGATCAATATGAAGCGAAAGATGGAAGAGATCATCGCCGAGCACTCCGAGCAGCCTCTGGAGAAGGTGGCCAAGGACATGGAGCGTGACTACTTCATGACGGCGCAAGAGGCGAAGGAATACGGCATTATCGACACGGTCGTCACGCATCGGTAACAGGGGAGCGGGGGAAGAAACAGATGGCGCGGGCATCGGACGGCAACGAGCAGCTTCTCTGCAGCTTCTGCGGGAAGAGCCAGCCGCAGGTCAAGAAGCTGATCGCCGGCCCCGGGGTCTACATCTGCGACGAGTGCATCGATCTCTGCAACGAGATCATCGACGAGGACCTGACGGCGCCGTCGCAGCTCGACCTCGAGAACATCCCACGCCCGAAGGACATCTACGCCGTCCTCAACGACTACGTCGTCTCCCAGGAGGAGGCGAAGCGCACGCTGGCGGTCGCCGTCTACAACCACTACAAGCGCGTGCAGATGGCGCAGCAGGACGACGGGGACGTCGAGCTGCAGAAGTCGAACATCATGCTGCTCGGCCCGACCGGCTGCGGGAAGACGCTGCTCGCGCAGACACTCGCGCGCATTCTCAACGTCCCGTTTGCGATCGCCGACGCGACCGCGCTGACCGAGGCCGGTTACGTGGGCGAGGACGTCGAGAACATCCTGCTCAAGCTGATCCAGGCGGCCGACTTCGACATCAAGAAGGCGGAGACCGGGATCATCTACATCGACGAGGTTGACAAGATCGCGCGCAAGGCGGACAACCCGTCGATCACGCGCGACGTGTCGGGCGAGGGCGTCCAGCAGGCGCTGCTGAAGATTCTCGAGGGGACCGTCGCCTCGGTGCCGCCGCAGGGAGGGCGCAAGCACCCGCACCAGGAGTTCCTCTCGATCGACACGACCAACATCCTGTTCGTCTGCGGCGGAGCGTTCTCGGGGCTCGAGAAGATCATCGGCAAGCGGATCGGCAAGAACGCGGTCGGCTTCGGCGCCCATGTCCGCTCCAAGCACGCTCCAGAGAATGCGGAGCTGCTCTCCGAGGTGATGCCCGAGGATCTGCTCGCCTACGGGCTGATCCCGGAGTTCATCGGCCGGCTGCCGGTGATCTCAGCCGTCCACCAGCTGACTCGCGAGGACCTCGTCCAGATTCTGGTCGAGCCGAAGAACGCGCTCGTCAAGCAGTATCAGCGCTTCTTCGCCTACGACACGATCGAGCTCGTCTTCACCGAGGACTCGCTCTGGATGATCTCCGACAAGGCGCTCGAGCGCGAGACGGGCGCCCGGGGGCTTCGCTCGATCATCGAGGACGCGCTACTCGACGTGATGTTCGAGCTGCCGTCGCGCACGGACGTCTCCAAGTGCGTGATCACGAAGGAGACGATCTCGAAGGGGCTCAAGCCGACGCTCGTCACGAGCGCCGACGGGGCCCCCGTCGAGCACGAAGAGCTGGCCGAAGAGTCCGCGTAATCCTGGGCCTATAGTGAGGCGATGAGGGGCCTGCTCGTGTGCGGTCTCGCGCTGGCCGCCCTCTTAGGGCGGACTTCGTCTCGGCGGTGCTCGCGCTCAAGCAGACGCCGTCTCCCTGGGACGCGAGGTTCAACTACTACGACCAGTTCGTCTGGTGGCACAGGCAGTCGGGGGGATCTGGGGCGCGAAGAAGAAGCCGTTCCTCGGCACGATGACGTTGAACACCTCGCTCAACGACCCCGTCTTCTGGCTGCACCACGCGAACATCGACCGGCTGTGGAGCCAGTGGGAGCAGATTCACGGCGAGCAGTACCAGCCGGTCTCCGGCGGCCGCCACGGCCAGAACCTCGGCGACACCATGTGGCCGTACCGAACGGTCGGGATCGACACGACGATCGCCGACCTGCTCGGCATCGACAGTCTCGGCTACACGTACGCCTCACCGTAGGGATCGTCGAGGTCCCCGAACATCGGAAAGTGCTTCCGGTTACGGGTCCATAGCTCTGCGCCGAAGACTTCCACCGTTGCAGCGATCACGAAGTCGACCACCTCGATGCCTGGATGCGAGGCCCGAAATTGCCGGGCCATGAGGCCAGCAGCATCCGCGATCTCCTCGTCAACCTCGATCCACTCGACCTCCTCGAGGAGCGCCTTCGTCTTCTCCTCCTCGCCTTCCCGGACACCTGCGAGCGTCTCGATCTTGCTGAGGACGGAGCCGGTGATCCTCTGTCCGGCCGCTCGCGAGACCTCGAAGAGATCGCGGGCCTCTTGCCGCCCGCGCAAGTGGTCGATCAAGACCGAGGTGTCGGCGACGATCACTCTTCGAGCCGCTTCAGCCGGTGGCCCAGGCCGGGGCCCCGAATGCGCTCGACGTATTCGGCTCCATCGAAGTCCCGGTCCTTCCAGGCACCGAAGCTCGCTTCGAAGCCGTTGACCCGTCGGCGCCTCCCCGGCCCATAACAGCGCGCGATTGCCCGCCGGACGAGCTCGGCCAGCGACACGCCGATCCGGTCGGATTCCCGCTTGAGCAGCCCGTACTGGTCGTCGGTGAGCGTTATCTGCGTTCGACGGCTCATGATGTAAGCTTACATCAACACGTCGCCACGCCGTACAATCGGCTCTATGGAGCCGTTGTACGAGCCGAAAGGCGTCGAAGAGCGCTGGCAGCGGACGTGGGAGGAGGAAGGCCTCTACGCAGCCGATCCCGAGGCGGGCGGCGAGACCTACGTGGTCATGCACCCGCCGCCGAACATCTCCGGCTCGCTGACGATCGGGCACGCGCTCCAGCTCTCGCTCGAGGACGCCCTCGTCCGCTGGCACCGGATGCGGGGCTTCAACACGCTCTTCCAGCCCGGCTACGACCACGCAGGGATCTCGACGTGGGCCGCAATCGGCCGCGCGCTGGCGCAGGAGGGAAAGACGCAGCGGGACCTCGGCCGGGAGGGCTTCGAGGCCTACGCCCAGCAGTGGCTCGAGCGCTACGGCGGCACGATCATGGTCCAGTTCCGGCGCCTGGGCGCCTCGCTCGACTATGGGCGCGTCCGCTTCACGATCGACCCCGAGTACTCGCGCGCCGTCATGCGCTGGTTCGTCCACCTGTACGGCAAGGGCTGGATCTACCGCGACAACCGGATGGTCAACTGGTGCCCGCGTGACCAGACGGCGCTTTCGGATCTCGAGGTCGAGCACGAGGACGTCGACGACACGCTTTCCTACATCCGCTACCCGCTCGCGGACGGCTCCGGCCACGTCACGATCGCGACCGTGCGGCCGGCCACGATCCTCGCCGACGTCGCGGTGGCCGTTCATCCCGACGACGAGCGCTACCGCGACCTCGTCGGGAAGGAGGCGATCGTCCCCTTCGTCGAGCGGCCTGTGCCGATCATCGCCGATGAGCGCGTCGAGCCCGAGCTCGGAACGGGCGCGCTCAAGGTGACGCCCGGCCACGACCCTACGGACTTCGAGATCGGGCGCGACCACGGCCTACCGGAGCTGGCGGTGATCGGTCCCGATGGTCTGATGAACGAGGAAGCGAGCTCACTCGCGGGTCTCACGCAGGAGGAGGCCGGGAAGCGCGTGCTCGCCTGGGCGAAGGAGCGCGGCCTGCTCGATCGCCGGGAGCATTACCGCCACTCGATCGGCACCTGCGAGCGCTGCCACACCCGGGTCGAGCCGCTGATCATGCTCCAGTGGTGGTGCGCGATGGAGGAGCTCGCCCCGCCCGCGATCGCGGCGGTCGAGGAGGGGCGGATCCGGTTCACCCCCGAGCGCTTCGGTCGGATCTACCTGGACTGGATGCGGAACATCCGGCCCTGGTGCATCTCGCGCCAGATCTGGTGGGGCCACCGGATCCCCGTCTGGTACTGCCCCGACGACCACGTGACGGTGGCCGAGAGCGAGCCCGCTGCGTGCGCGGAGTGCGGCTCGGGCGAGCTTCGCCAGGACGAGGACGTGCTCGATACCTGGTTCTCGTCCGCCCTGTACCCGTTCGCCACGCTCGGCTGGCCGGAGCAGACGCCGGAGCTCGAGGCGTTCTACCCGGGCGACGTGCTGATGACGGGGCGCGACATCATCTTTCTCTGGGTCGCGCGCATGATCTTCTCGGGCCTCGAGCTGCTCGGCCAGGACCCGTTTCACGACGTGCTCATCCACTCGATGATCCTCAACCCCGAGGGCCACCGGATGTCGCGCACGCTCGGCACCGGCGTCGATCCCGAGGACGCGCTCGAGCCCTACGGCGCCGACGCGACCCGTTACGGCCTGCTCAAGGTGACGTCGAGCCAGGATCCCCGCCTCTCGTTCGGCTCGATCGAGGAGGGGCGCAAGCTCGCGATCAAGCTCTGGAACGTGTCCCGGCTGATCCTCCAGAACGCCGGGGACGCCCGGCCCGAAGAGCGGCCGCGCGAGCTCGAGGAGCGCTGGATCCTCGCTCGTCTGGACGTGGGGCGCGCCGAGCTCGAGGACTGCCTCGCGCGGTTCGACTTCGCCGCCGCCGTCAAGCTCCTCTACCGGCTCACGTTCGACGACTTCTGCGACTGGTACGCAGAGGCGATCAAGCCGCGGCTCGAGGAGGAGGAGACTCGCGCGACCGCGCTGGCCGCGCTCGAGCGGCTGCTGAAGCTGCTCCAGCCGGTGATGCCCCACGTGACCGAGGAGATCTGGTCACATCTCCCTGCGCGCGAGACGAGGCTGATCGTCGCTCCCTGGCCGGAGCCTCAGCCCCGGTACGCAGCGGATCTCGACGCGCTCGAGCAGGCGCGGCTCGCCGCACGCGTCTACCGCCGGAGCGGAGCCCGGATCGGGCTGGAGGGGGACGCGGAGCGGATCTTCGAGACGGTCGTCCGCCCGCGCGAGGATGGCCAGGGAGACCTCACCGGCGAGATCGAACGGCTGCGAGCCGAGGTGGAGCGCGGCGAACGGATGCTCGCGAACGAGCGCTTCCGGGAGAATGCGCCGCGCGACGTGGTCGAAGCGGAAGAGTCGAAACTCGCGCAGTACAGGGCTGAGCTTGAAGCGCTCGGCGGTTGAGTACGTCGAGAGCCTGAGCCCCTGGCCGCAGGAGTTCGGACTCGAGCGAATCAGGGCCCTGCTCGGCGAGCTCGGCGATCCGCAGCGCGCCTATCCGTCCATCCACGTGGTCGGGACGAACGGCAAGGGCACGACCACGCGCACGATCGAGGACACGCTGGACGCCGAAGGGCTTCTGGCCGGGGGCTACTACTCGCCGCACGTGACCGGCTGGGCCGAGCGGATCCGGGTGGGCGGACGCGAGGCCGACTTCGAGCGCGCGATCGAGCGTGTCCGGCCCGCCGCCGAGCGTCTCGGTGCCACCCAGTTCGAGGTGCTGAGCGCCGCGGCTCTGGCCGAATTCGCGGCGGCCGGAGTGGACGTGGCGGCGGTCGAGGCCGGGCTCGGCGGGCGCTACGACGCGACCAACGTGCTCGACGCGCCCGTCGTCGTCCTCACGAACGTCGCGCTCGAGCACACCGACGTGCTCGGTGACACGCGGGAGGCGATCGCGCGCGAGAAGCTCGCGGTCGTCCGGGACGGCGCCGCGGTCGTCCTCGGGGAGCCGGAGTGGGAGGAGCTCGCACGTGAGTACGGTGCGGCGCGCGTGGTGGTCGAGCCCGGAGGCAACCGCGCGCTCGCGGCAGCAGCGCTCGCGGCGTTCCTCGGCCGCCCGGTCGAGCCCGTGGAGGTGCATTTGCCCGGCCGGCTCGAATGGCGCGGAGACGAGCTCTGGGACGGCGCCCATACGCCGGAGGCGGTTCGCCACATCGAGCCTCACCTGCCGGCGCTCGGCTCAATCGTCGCGTCGCTCCTGTCCGACAAGGACGTCGAGGCGATCCTCGCGCTGCTCGCGCGCCACTCCCGCGTCTTCGTCGCGACGAGCTCGAGTAACCCGCGCGCAGTCGAGGCCGGCGAGCTCGCGCGCCGGGCGCGGCCCTATTTCGACCACGTGGAGGAGGTCCCGGAGCCTCAACGAGCGCTCGAGCGAGGGCGAGAGCTCGGCACGCCCGTGCTCGTCACCGGGTCGCTCTACCTGCTCGCGGACCTTTCCGTCCGACCCGCACACGTAGCATGAGCAGCAAGTTCGGTCAGCGGTTGAGCGTCTTCCTGTTCGCCGCCTTCGTCGTCTGCGCGATCGTGGCGATCTCGTTTTTCGTCGGGTATATGGTCGGAAAGCTCCTCCTATGACAACCGTTCTCGGCGCAATCAAGTTCTTCCACTCGGAGACGTGGCACGTCATCCGCAACCTGCTCATCTTCTTCGGCGTGGTCTTCTGGCTCGCGGTCGCCTACTGGGTGTACAAGGACGCCCGGCGCCGTATCGAGGACGCCTGGCTCGTCGCGATGGCGACGCTGCTCGGGCTCGTTCCGCCCTTCCTCGGTGTGCTCGTGTACATGCTCTTCCGGCCGCCGGAGTACCTCGAGAACGTGCGCGAGCGGGAGCTCGAGATCAAGGAGATGGAGGAGCGGCTCGGCCGCCACGACGTTCGCTGCCCCGTCTGCCGCGCCGAGGTGGATCCGTCGTACCTCGTCTGCCCGGTTTGCACGACCAAGCTGAAGCAGGCGTGTGAGAGCTGCAAGGCGCCGCTCGAGCCGCTCTGGCAGGTGTGCCCGTACTGCGAGACGCCGATCGAAGCAACGACGACGCTCGATCTCGGCCCCCCGCTCGAGGCGCCTCGCAGACAACGACGCCGCTCCAACTAAGTAACAGTCTGTTACTTTCGTGAACGGATGGCGGTCGAGCGCACCCTGGTCCTGATCAAGCCTGACGCGATGCAGCGCCGGCTCGCCGGCGAGATCCTGCGTCGCTTCGAGGAACGCGGTCTTGGCGTTCGCGCCGCGAAGCTGATCCAGGTCGACCGCGAGCTGGCCGAGCGGCACTACGCCGAGCACAGCGAGAAGCCGTTCTTCTCCGAGCTCGTCGCCTTCATCACCTCTGCGCCGACCCTCGCGCTCGTGCTCGAGGGCGAATCGGCGATCTCGACCGCGCGCACGACGATGGGCGCCACCAACCCGACCGATGCCGCACCGGGCTCGATTCGTGGTGACCTGGCTCTGTCGATGCCGGACAACCTCGTCCACGGCTCCGACTCGCCGGAGTCGGCTGCGCGGGAGATCGCGCTCTGGTTTCCCGATGTCGATCTCTGAGCAGGCGCTCAGAAACAGAGCCCATTGGGACGCTCAGGCCGACGACTACCAGCGCCGGCACGGCCCGCAGCTGAACGTCGACGAGCTCGTGTGGGGAAGCTTCTCGGTTCCGGAGGCGACGGTCGGTGCTCTCGACGAGGTGTCGGGCAAGGACGTCCTTGAGCTCGGCTGCGGCGCGGCTCAGTGGTCGATCGCGCTCGCCCGCCGGGGCGCGCGGCCGGTCGGGCTCGATAACTCGCAGCGCCAGCTCGAGCACGCACGACGGCTAATGGCCGAGGCCGGCGTCGAGTTTCCCCTGGTCCATGCGAGTGCCGAAGACGTGTCGCTGCCGGACTCGTCCTTCGACCTCGTCCTCTCCGATCACGGTGCGCTTTCGTGGTGCGACCCGCGCGGGGCTGTCCCGGAGGCAGCACGCCTGCTTCGTCCCGGAGGGTTGTTCCTCTTCAACGTCTCCAGTCCGCTCCTGCGTGTCTGCTGGGACGAGGAGCAGGACCGGACACGCGGCTGCACCGTCCCTACTTCGAGCTCGAGACGATCCCTGAGGGCGAAGGCGCCGCAACCTACAAGCTCACCGACGGGCAATGGATCCGCGTGCTCCGCGACAACGAATTCGTAGTCGAGGCGCTGTTCGAGCTGCGGCCGGGCGCCGACGCCAGGACGACGTACGAGGATTACGTCCCGCTGAGCTGGGCGCGCGACTGGCCCGGCGAGCACCTCTGGAAGGCGAGGCGGACGTGAGCGAGCGGAACGTCGAAGTGTGGACGCGGGCGAATGCCGAGTACACGGACGCGCGCGCGGAGGAAGCGTGGGGGCAGGACGAGATCACCTGGGGGCAGTGGCAGGTCCCAGAGGCAGAGCTGCGAGCGCTGCCGGATGTGGAGGAGAAGGACGTGGTGGAGCTCGGCTGCGGAACCGCCTATTTCGGAGCGTGGCTCAAGCGCGCGGGCGCGCGCCGCGTCGTCGGGGTTGATCCCACTCCGGCGCAACTTCAGACGGCTCGGCGCTGCATCGAGCGGTTCGGCCTCGATCTCGAGCTGGTCGAGGCGTACGGAGAGGATGTGCCTCTTCCGGATGCCTCCTTCGACCTCGCCGTCTCCGAATACGGGGCATCGATCTGGGCCGATCCATATCTCTGGATTCCAGAAGCAACCCGACTGCTCCGGCCCGGCGGCGAGCTCGTGTTTCTCCGCAACTCCACCCTCGTGATCCTCTGCTCGCCCGACGAGGGGCCGGCGCAGGAGCGGCTGGTCCGTCCTCAGTTCGGAATGCATCGGATCGAATGGCTCGAGGAGGACTCGGGCGTGGAGTACCACCTCTCGCACGGCGACTGGATCCGGCTGCTGCGCGAGAACGGCTTCGACATTCTCGACCTGATCGAGCTCCAGGCACCGGCGGACGCGGTCACGCATGAGCGCTACGACTACGTCACCGCCGAGTGGGCGAAGAGGTGGCCCTCCGAGGAGATCTGGCGGGCCCGCCTGCGCCCGTGAGCGTCTCGCCGACACCTCCGCTCATCCTCGCGTCGACCTCGCCTCAGCGGCGGGCAATTCTGGAGCAGCTCGTGATCCCGTTCGACGTCGTCGTTCCGCAATACGAGGAGGACGGAGACGAGCCCGTCGAGCACGCGGCCGGGAAGGCGCGCTCCATCGACGGCGGCGACCGTCCGGTGCTCGGCGTCGACACGATCGTGGTCTGCGGCGGCGAGGTGCTCGGGAAGCCGGCGGATCCCTCCGAGGCAGAGCAGATGCTCGAGCTGTTGGGAGGGAGGACCCACGAAGTCGTCTCCGGTCTATGCCTGCGCACACCGGCGTGGGAGGAGCTCGACCGGGAGGTGACGCGGGTGACCTTCCGCTCGCTGACGCCGCGCGACCTCGCTCGCTACGTCGCGAGCGGAGAGTGGGAGGGACGCGCCGGCGCGTACGCGATCCAGGGGCTCGGCGGCTCGCTCGCGGAGCGGATCGAGGGCGATTACCTCAACGTCGTCGGCCTTCCGGCCGCCCTGCTCGTCCGGCTGCTGGCAACCCGCTTTCCAGGCCTCTACGGCTTCGGTTAGCCAGGGGCGGATAGAGGTCTGCTCGGGGGCCGCAAGAGCTGCGCCTATGCAGCCCTTGTCGCGACTGCGGCACGTAGATCGTCGAGCCTTTGAGCGTACTCGCGACCGACCTCTTGATACAGACAAAGTAGGAGGTCATACGTTCCGGGATCTGCACCGACGAAGTTCCAGGTGATCCTCGCCGCCATGAGTCTTGAGGTAGAGATCGATTCGGGTCGCACCCGGCACCTCGTCCCCGAAGGCTTGAAGAAGTTGTTCGCGCTCATAGAGATGGTCCGGCGTTGCCTCGCCCCGCGATAGCTGGTTGCGCTGCGTAATGAACTCCCGGGCGAGAACAGGAAGCTGGCCGGTCAGATCGAATGCGCGTCGCGCTTCCGCATGTGCGTATTCCCCAATGGTGAGCGCGATGCGTTCGTGCAGGTTGCCGAGCGCTGTGGAGAACCCGCGCTCTCCAAGGCCACGGATGCCTGGAACGAGAGCGTCGTGGAATGGAGCCAGGACGCCGCTAGGCGAGTAACCCTCTTCTTCGATCCGCCGGAGTTCGTCGTACTGTCTCGCTATCCACGAGTTCATGAAATCCCGCAGAAGGGTCTTGATCCGCTCCTGTGTCGGGGCGTCGATCACTCCGACTTAGCTAAAGGGCGCATTACGCCGTACGGCAGACCAAGACGTCCTCGTAGAACTCCCCGGCTCGTCGCCCGGTGCGCCGATTGACGTGCCGCGTGATCCGCTCTTCGAGGAGCAATCCCGAATTCTGCAGAATCGCAGGGTAGAGCGACTGTGAGTCATTGACGACGATCAGAACCCGGGTACCACGCGGGAGTTGTGAAGACGTATTGCCAAGCACCTCGCTCATGGCGACGATATACGCACCCAGCGCAGATTTACTCCTGCCAGCAGCCGCCGGCCCGATCTCCTCATCTCGTCGATCGCTGAGATCGAGGAGTTCATAGGCATAGCGGTGCTGTTCGTGATAGTCGATCAGTCCGGGGTACGGCGGCGACGTGATCACTCCTGTTGGTTGCACCGGCAGAGTCACCGTCCGCGCGTCGTCGTGCAGAACCTGGACTTGGCGATCGCTACGAAGCGCCGCGAACTCACGCAGTCGCCGCACCGTGTCGCTGGTGTAGCGGACGAGGAACTTCCAGGCTTCTTCAACCGGACGGCATTCCCTCTTGTGCTTCAGACACTCGTAGGGCTCCGTAGTCGGCACACGCGGGAAATCGAGGTCGAAGTGCGTCGTCAGGCGCGCGGATCGCGCCGCGCGCGAAAGAATGACCTTCGCTACGTCCTCGCAGGGCGCAGCCAGGCTCTCGCCCGCCTGTTTGTAGGCCAGCAACTCTCCGAGGGCTCGCGGCGCGTACCAACGGGAGAGCCACTCAGTCGCTCCGACCGGCTCGCTCGGGATGCAGCGGCGGGTTTCCTCCAGCACGCCCCGTAGGCCCAGCTCGAGCTCACCAAGCGAGTAGCTGGCCGTCTTGACCCTCGCGAGGAGCCAGTTGAAGCGGGAGATATCGCAGCCAATCGCGTCAGCACCGAAGACATTGGCTTCAACCAACGTTGTTCCCGAGCCGACGAAGGGGTCATAGATGCAGTCTCCAGGCGCGAAATACCGCTGGAGGAACACCTCGACGAGCTGGGGGATGAACTTGCCAAGGTAGGGGTGCAAGCTGTGGACGTGCTTCGTCCGCTCGACCTGTGGGAGCTCGTGCTCTGCCCACGAAAGCTCGAGATCGATATCGGCGTAGATCGCTTCCTGTGTCCGGTCAGACATTCTGCGGCAACACTAGTGCCGGATCCGGACGAATCTTGTGGACCGGCCTAATCGGGTGGGCAGCGGCGCTGAGACGGAGGCAGCCCGGGATCTCGTCGATTGCTGCGACTCGGCGAGCTGCTCCCACCGGCGTTCGGGCTCTGCCGGACTGCGCACGAGCACGATCGTCAGGTCGCGCGTTCCGCGCCCACGCCGCACGCTCCTCGGGGTGGACGGCGTTCCAGTAGACGGAACGGATGTGTTCCACACGGTTTCCAGGACTTTACGACTCCAGGTAGCTAGACTCGAAGGCTCCTCATGGGCTTGATGAGCTACTTCAACGGCTTCGGCGGGCGCGACATGGCCGTCGATCTCGGCACGGCCAACACACTCGTCTACGTGCGCGGGCGCGGCATCGTGCTCTCGGAGCCGTCGGTCGTCGCGATCGACCAGCGGACGGGCGAGGTGCACGCCGTCGGCGTTGAGGCCAAGCGGATGCTCGGCCGGACGCCGGGCACGATCTCCGCCATCCGGCCGCTCAAGGACGGCGTCATCGCCGACTTCGAGGTGACCGAGCAGATGCTCCGGCACTTCATCCAGAAGGTGCACCAGCACCGGTTCGCGCACCCGCGCGTCGTCGTCTGCGTCCCCAGCGGCGTGACCGGCGTCGAGAAGCGCGCCGTCGAGGAGGCGACCCTCACCGCCGGTGCACGCCAGGCGTACCTGATCGAGGAGCCGATGGCCGCCGCGATCGGAGCCGGGCTTCCGGTCGCCGAGCCGACGGGGAACATGATCGTCGATATCGGCGGCGGCACCAGCGAGGTGGCCGTGATCTCGCTCGGCGGCATCGTCGTCTCGCAGAGCCTCCGCGTCGGCGGCGACGAGATGGACGAGGCGATCGTCACCCACATCAAGCGTGAGTACAAGCTGCTCGTGGGCCAGCAGACCGCCGAGGAGATCAAGCTCGAGGTCGGCTCGGCCTACGACATGAAGGAGGAGGTGCAGGCGGAAGTGCGCGGCCGCGACATGCTGACCGGCCTGCCTAAGACGATCATCCTCTCCTCCGAAGAGGTTCGCCGCGCGCTCGAGGAGCCGGTCAGCCAGATCATCGACGCGATCAAGTCGACGCTCGACAAGACGCCGCCCGAGCTGGCCGCGGACATCATGGACCGCGGGATCGTGCTCGCCGGGGGCGGGGCGCTCCTGACCGGGCTGGACGAGCGGCTGCGCCACGAGACGCAGATGCCGGTTCACCTCGCCGAGTCGCCGCTCACGTGCGTCGCCGTCGGTTCCGGGAGGAGCCTCGAGGAGTTCGAAGCGATCCACCGCAGCGCTCGCTCCAGCGCGAGGCGCAGGAACGGGTACCGCCGCTAACCCCTCCGGGTTCTTCCCTAAACTAGATCGCTTCGTGCCTCGCAATCGAACCGCACGGCTGGCGGTGCTGGGCTCGTCTGCTCAGCGATCGGCGTCGGCTCCGTACTCCTCGCGCAGCAGCGGCCCCCTCAGGCGCCGCATCGTGCTGGGCGTGCTCGTCGTCCTCTCGCTCGTCCTCATCACCGTCTACTTCCGCGAGTCCGAAGGAGGCGCGCTCCACAACCTGCAGGGCGCGGGAGCCACCGTGCTGCGGCCGTTCCAGATCGGGGCGAACCGGGTCGCGCGCCCGTTCCAGGACCTCTACGACTACGTCGCCGGGCTCGTGAACGCGAAGTCGGAGCGCGACAAGCTGCGGGCCGAGAACGAGCGCCTCCGACAGCAACTGATCCAGAACCAATTCTCCTCTCAGGAGAATCAGTCGCTCCGGACCGCCCTCCACTACATCACGGGGCCGCGCCTACCACGCGACTACACGCCGGTCACGGCCGCGATCATCTCCAAGCCGCCGGGCCAGTTCGAGCAGCAGGTCGTGATCGCCGCCGGCAAGGGGGACGGAATCAAGGACAACGATCCGGTCGTCACCGCCGCCGGGCTGGTGGGCAAGGTGACCAAGGTCGTCGAGCACGCAGCGCAGGTCACTCTGCTGACGGACGAGGAGAGCGCCGTCTCGGCGATCGACATCCACACGCGGGCCGAGGGCATCGTCAGACACGGCCACGGCCCCGGGTCGACGCTCTTCCTCGACCAGGTCCCGAAGTCCGAGCACGTCGCGATCGGCGACAAGGTCGTCACATCGGGCTGGCACTCCGGCTCGCTCAGCTCCATCTACCCGCAGGGGATCGTGATCGGCGAGGTCTCCAGCGCCGGCTTCTCGAGCAACGACCTGTTCGCGCGCGTCCAGGTCACCCCGTACGTGGACTTCTCCTCGCTCGACTCGGTGGTCGTGCTCGTCGCGAAGCCGCCTGCGACCAAGCGGTGATCGTCGCCGACGCAGCGAAGGCCGGGGCGCTGCTGTTCGTTGCTGCGATCGTGCAGGTGTCGATCCTGAACTCGGTCTCGGTTCTGGGCGGGACGCCCGACCTGTTGCTCGTGACGCTGATCGCGGTCGCGCTCATGCGGGGATCGATCTTCGGCGCCGCCGGCGGGTTCTTCGCCGGCCTCGTCGTCGACACGGCCACGCTCGAGACGATGGGCGTGACGGCGCTCCTGCTCACGCTGGCCGGTTACTGGATCGGGCGGTACGGCGAGACCACCGGACGGGGGCGGCGTGCACCGCTGCTGTCGGTCGGCGTCGTGACGATCCTCTACGCCTTCGGCGCGCTGCTCCTCCGTTTCATGATCGGCGAGAGCGACTCGGCTCGCGTCGTGCTGCTCGACGCATTGCCGCCGAGCCTCATGTTCAACCTGCTGATCGCGGCGCCGGTCTATCTGTTCTGCCGCTGGGTGCTCTCGCTCGGCCGGCGGATCGAGCCGGTCCAGGAGGTGCGTCTCCTTGAGTAGCTCCGTCAGGGTTCCACGGCCGCCGCGGAGGCTCCGCCGGACGGAGTTTCTCCCGCCCGACGAGCGGGTCGACGTTCCCTACCGGTTCACGCCGAAGCTCGCGCTCAGGGTCGGCATCCTGGGCGTGCTGGCCGTCGCCGTCTTCGCCGTCCTGTTCTTCCGCCTGTGGGCGCTTCAGGTGCTGTCCGGGACTCACTACCTGCGCGCGGCGGAGAACAACCAGATCCGGACGGTGCGGGTCGAGGCTGCGCGCGGGCCGATCCTCGACGAGCACGGCCGTCCGCTCGTCACGAACGTTCCGGGAACCATCGTCCGGCTCTGGCCTCAGGACCTGCCGAAGACCTGGGCGGCCCGCAAGCGCGAGATCCACCGGCTCGCCTTCGTGCTCAACGTCCCGGTGAAGGAGATCAACGCCGCGATCAAGCTTCGCGCAGGCGATCCTCTGACGCCGGTCACGATCAAGGCGGGAGTGCACAAGGAGCAGGCGGACTACATCGCCGAGCGCCAGGACGAGTTCCGAGGCGTCGACGTCCACTCGACCTACCTCCGCCACTACGTGTACCAGGCGCTCGCCGCTCACATCCTCGGGCACACCGGGGAGATCTCGCCCGACCAGCTGAAGGAGAAGCAGTTCAAGAAAGGGGACTACCGGCCCGGGGACAAGGTCGGGCAGGGCGGGGTGGAGTCGGTCTACGACCGCTATCTGCGCGGCCGCCCTGGGCTCGCCCAGCTACGGGTGGACGCGCTCGGGAACCCTCGCGGCGATTTCAAGCCGCGGACGCAGCCGCAGGCCGGCGACGCGCTCCGGCTCACGATCGACGTGCGGCTGCAGCAGGCCGCCGAGCGCGCGCTCAAGTACGGGATCAACCTCGCCCATCAGGACGGCTGCCTCGGCTGCGACACATCCCATGGCGGCGCGATCGTCGCGCTCGACCCCCGCACGGGCGCCGTGCGGGCGCTCGCCTCGTACCCGACCTTCAAGCCGAGCGTGTTCGTCGGCCGGGTCGATCCCAAACGTCTGGACGCGGCCGGCCTGACCGACAAGACGGCCGAGAAGAAGAACTCCCCCGCCCTCGACCGCGCGATCGCGGGCCTCTATCCAGCCGGATCGACCTTCAAGCCGATCACCGCGCTCGCCGCTCTGCAGGAGCACCTGATCTCGCCCTACGACACGCTCGACTGCACCGGCACTTACGTGGTCCGACGGTCCGACGGCACGATCGTGCCGGGCGGGATCTTCCACAACTGGGATCGGAGCGTAAACCAGCCGATGACGCTGCCGACGGCGCTCGAGGCCTCCTGCGACACCTACTTCTACCAGCTCGGCAAGATGTTCTACGACCTGCCGCCGGACCGCGGCCACCCGCTGCAGGCGTGGGCGCGCCGGTTCGGAATCGGGCGGACGACCGGCATCGACCTGCCAGGCGAGGCCCGCGGCCTGCTCCCGACGCCCGAGTGGCTCAAGGCGACATTCACGAAGAAGACCGACCCGAAGGGATGGCAGATCGACAGCTTGTGGAAGTCGGGGGACTCGATCCAGCTCGCGATCGGCCAGAAGGACCTGCAGCTGACGCCGCTCCAGCTGGCCCGTGTGTACGCGATGATCGCCAACGGCGGCAAGCTCGTGACGCCTCATCTGGCCGAGGACGTCGAGCAGACGGGGACAAACGGATCGTCTTCGGTTCTTCGTCGCTTCACTCCCCGCCCGCCTCAGTCGGTCGGCGTCGATCCGTACGCGCTCTCCGTCGTGCAGCAGGGTCTCTTGCTCGCGACCCATGGGAACTCGGGTACGGCAACCGCAGTCTTCGGCAACTTTCCGGTCTCGATCGCGGGCAAGACCGGGACGGCGGAAAAGGCGGTCACGTTGCCCGGATGGGCGCAGCCGACGCTCGTCAGCCAGTCCTGGTGGTGCGGCTACGGCCCGACGGACAGCGCCCCCGAGCTCGTCGTCTGCGCGCTGATCGAGAACGGCGGGCACGGTGGGACGGCGGCCGCTCCCGCCGCGCTGAAGGTCTTCCAGACCTACTTCAAGATCAATTCCACCTTCTCGCTGCCGGGGGCGTCGGACTGATGGTCGAGTACATCAGCAGGGTTGGAATCAGGCCGCGCGACGACGAGGCCCGGCTCTCGTGGTCGGCGCGCGACCTCGACTGGCTTCTCCTCGGCGGGGTTGCCGCGCTGCTCGGGGTCGGCCTCTGGGCGATCTCGGGGATCACCCGCCACGACGTCGCGGGAGACCCGAACTACTACCTCGTTCGCCAGGGCGTCTTCGCCCTGCTCGGCATGATCGCGTTCTTCGTCGGGCTGTTCGTCGATCCCGAGCTCTACCGGAAGCACAAGCGCTGGATCTACGGGTTGATGACGGGCGGGATGGTGTTCGTCATCCTCGTCGGCGCGGCCGCCCGGGGGTCACGGCGCTGGATCGACCTCGGCTTCTTCCGCTTCCAGCCGTCCGAGTTCGGGAAACTGCTCTTCGTCCTCTTCTTCGCCGCGTTCCTCGCCGATCGCTGGAAGCGGCTCGGCCAGTGGAGGACGACGGGGGCGACGATCGGGCTTGCTGCGATCCCGATCCTGCTCGTCTTCGCGCAGCCCGACATCGGGACGGCGCTCGTGTACTCGATCGCGCTTGCGGCTGTTCTGTTCGTGGCGGGTTCGCGCTGGACGCATCTCGCCGCGCTCGCGACGGTCGCTGCGCTCGGCCTGGCTGCCGTCCTGTGGCTGCTTCCGGCCGGAGGGATCCACCCGCTCAAGCCCTATCAGGAGGCGCGCCTGACGGGCTTCCTCCACCCGGACCAGGATCCGGGTGGGACGACCTACAACATCACGCAGTCCAAGATCGGGGTCGGGGCAGGCGGTCTGAGCGGCCGGGGCGTATCCGGGTCGACCCAGACGAATCTCAACTATCTGCCCGAGCACGCCACCGACTTTGCCTTCGCCTCGTTCGCCGAGCAGCGCGGCTTCGCCGGGGCGGCGTTCCTGCTGGGCCTCTACCTGCTCGTCGTGTGGCGCGGGCTCCGGATCGTGACCGTCGCCCGCGATGCTTTCTCGGCGATTGTTGCGGGCGGGATCGTGGTCGCCTTCCTCTTCCAGGTCTTCGTCAACGTGGGGATGACGATCGGGCTCGCCCCGATCACGGGGATCCCGCTGCCGTTCGTCAGCGTCGGCGGGTCGGCGATGATCGTGAACCTCGCTGCGATGGGGGTGCTTTCGGCGATCTGCGCCAGGGGGCGCGCAACGCCCCGCCGCTCGAGACGCCGTCGCTAAGACTCCCTAGTAACACAGTGTTACTTGGGCAGTCCGGGCTGCTGGGTCCAGCGCAGCAGCGCTGCGCCGAGGCCGGCTCGCGAGAATCAGGCCGCCGCGGGGCGGAGCTTCGCGCGCCGCGCGCGGATCGCGCGCAGTCGCTGACGGAGCCGGGCCCAGGCCCAGGGCTCGACCTCCTTGTACCGCACTTCGCTCTGTCCGCGCGTGGCCTCCAGGTACTCAAACCAGGCGTCGGCCTCCTCGATGAGCAGTAGCTCATACGCTTCCCGCTTCTCAGCCATCTGGCGCCACCTCCCGGTCGGTGATGGCGGGATGGTAGGTCCCGGACCGGACGGACCGCCCATGCGAGGGCGCACGCCGGAGCGCTTGCTAGCCTAGGACCCAGATGTTTTCCAACCTAAAGCCGCAGCACGCGATGCGCCCCCCGCACTGGGCGATGCACGCGCGCGCGCACGACAAGGAGATTTCGTTTGCCCTGGTTCCGGATCAAGAAGCGCAAGCACGAGGAGCCGCAGGCCGAGCAGGCCCCGGCTCCACCACCAGCACCTGAAGTAATCGAACCGTCCGCCGCTGCGGGCGAAGACAGACCGAAGAGGAAACGCAAGCGCGGCAGCCGCGGAGGACGCGGACGCCGCAAGCCGGCCCAGAAGGCGCAGACCGCCGCTGAGGCAAAGGCCGAACCGAAGGCCGAGCGCAAGGCGGAGAAGCCCGAGCAGCCCGAGCGCAAGCCGGAACGCAGCGGCCGGGCCCCGCGCCGCCGCGTCGCTCCGAAGCGAGCGCCGCTCCCGCCCGCAAAGCGGGAGCTGCTCGTCTCGACAGACGTCGGTGAGCAGCGCGTCGCCGTGCTCGAGGACGACCAAGTCGCCGAGGTCTACCTCGAGCGTCCCGAGCGCCGCTCGATCGCGGGCAACATCTACAAGGGGAAAGTCGACAACGTCCTTCCCGGCATGGAGGCGGCCTTCGTCGAGATCGGGCTCGACCGGAACGGCTTTCTCTTCGTCGACGAGATCGTCGGCCCTGAGCTCGAGGGGCGAGGCCAGCGCAAGATCCAGGACCTGCTGAGCCGAGGACAGGAGATCCTCGTCCAGGCGGTCAAGGATCCGATGAAGTCGAAGGGGGCCCGGCTGACGACCGAGATTTCCCTCCCGGGCCGGTTCGTCGTCTTCGTCCCGAGCGGCGAAGGCCTCGGCGTCTCACGGCGCCTCGAGGACGACGAGCGGACGCGGCTGCGGGAGATCCTGAAGGGGCTCGACCTTCCCCAGGGAGGCGTGATCGTCCGCACCGCCGCAGAGGGGGCGACCGCAGAGGACATCGAGCGCGACCTCGTCTTCCTTCAGCGCCTCTGGACGTCGATCCAGAACCAGGAGAAGGAGCTGAAGCCGCCAGCGCTCGTCTACCAGGAGTCGGAGCTCCCGCTGCGCGTCATCCGCGACCTGTTCACCGAAGACTTCGAGCGGGCGGTCGTCGACGACGATCCCACCTTCAGGCGCATCGTCGGCTACCTGAAGAAGACCTCGCCGCACATGGTCGAGCGCGTCCTGCGCGACCGCGAGAAGGAGCCTCTGTTCGAGCGCTACGGCGTCGACCGCGAGATCCGCTCCACGCTCTCGCGCCGGGTCGATCTCCCCTCGGGCGGCTACCTGATCTTCGACTATGCGGAGGCCTTCACGGTCATCGACGTCAACACCGGCCGGTTCACGGGCTCCCGCTCGAAGACCTCGCCCGCCCGGCTCGAGGACACGATCACGAAGAACAACCTCGAGGCCGTCAAGGAAGTCGTCCGCCAGCTCAGGATGCGGGACATCGGCGGGATCATCGTGATCGATTTCATCGACATGGCGAACCCCAAGAACCGTGCGCTCGTCGAGGAGGCGCTGAGAACGGAACTGGAGCGCGACCGGACGAAGACATACGTGGTGGAGATCTCGCCGCTCGGACTCGTCGAGATGACCCGTCAGAACGTCACCGACGGGCCCCGGGAGATCCTCACCGCCAAGTGCGCCGTCTGCGGCGGCGACGGCGTCGTCGTCTCGGAGGCCTCCGCCGCGATCGACATCGAGCGGCGCCTGCGAGGGCTCGCGAGGCAGTCTCGAAGCCAGGCCTTCAGCATCGAGCTGAACGCACGGGTTGCCGCGCTCCTCGTCGGCCCTGCAGCGGAGCGGCTGCGCGCGATCGAGGATTCGGCCAAGCGCCGCTTCTGGCTCGTTCCGCGCAAGGACGTGGCCCTCGACCACTTCGTCGTGCTCGCACAGGGCCCGCGCTCGAAGCTCGCGCCCTCGAACGGCCTCGAGGAGGGAGCGGAAGCGCGCATCGAGCTGGGCGAGGTCGGGCTCTACGATCCCGACGCCGGCGTGGGCAGGCTGAACGGCCACGCCGTCGTCGTCGGCGACGCGGCCAAGCTCGTCGGCAAGAAGGTCAAGATCCGGATCGAGCGCGTCCTCGACGGCGTCGCGTACGCCTCGATGCTGACGACCGGGCAGAAGATTGAGCCCGCTCCGATCACCGCCGAGGTCGAGGCGGTCAAGCCGACGAGGCAGCCTCCGAAGAGGCGGACGCGCCCGCAGAAGGCGCTGCAGAAGCCCAAGCCCGAGCAGAAGACGGCCGAGGTCGAAGCCGAGCCCGAGCAGAAGACGGCCGAGGTCGAAGCCGAGCCCCAGCAGGTGGCTGCCGGGGCGGAAGCGCAGCCTGCGGCAGAAGCGGACAAGCCGAAGCGGAAGACCCGCCGCGGCTCCCGCGGAGGCAGGCGGCGGCGGAAGCCGGCAACGGCAACCGCGGCAGCGGCTGCGTCCACGGACGGCAAGCCCGACGCGGACGGCGCCGGGCCGGCCGCCGAGGCGGAGGCCCGGATTCACGTTCCCGACCGGGAGCTCGGGCGAGCCGAGGTCAAGGCGGAGACGAGCGGCAACGGTGCGGAACCGACCGAGGGCGGCGAAGCTCCGAAGCCCCGCAAGCGCACACGGCGCGGCTCACGCGGGGGACGCAACCGGCGCAAGAAGCCCGCCGCGGCACCGGAAAAGGCCCCGGGTAGCTAGAATTCTCCGTCCGCGGGCCGTTTTGCCCGCGTTCCTACGTCATGAGCTACGCCATCATCAGACTCGCCGGCAAGCAGTACCGGGTGCAGGAAGGCGACCGCATCCTCGTCGACCGTCTCGGTCAGGACGAGGGGAAGTCGTTCCACCCGGACGTGCTGCTGTTCGCAGACAACGGCAAGACCGAGTTTGCTCCCAAGGACGTGCAGGTGACGGCCAAGATCGTCTCTCACACTCTCGGGGACAAGGTGCGGATCGGCAAGTACCGCCCCAAGAAGGGCTACAAGCGGCACACCGGTCATCGCAGCCGGCTGACGGAGATCGAGATCCAGAAAGTGGCGAAGAAGGCGGCGACGCGGAAGCCGGCCGCTGAGAAGCCGGCCCCGAAGGAGAAGACGACCACGACTGCGAAGAAGCCTGCGGCGAAGAAGGAGACGACGTAAATGGCGCACAAGAAAGGACTTGGCTCGTCCCGAAACGGGCGCGACTCGAACCCCAAGATGCTCGGGGTCAAGATCTTCGACGGCCAGGGCGTGAGGGCCGGGATGATCATCGTCCGCCAGCGCGGGACCCGCTTCCGACCAGGCCCCGGCACCGGGCTCGGGCGCGACCACACGATCTTCGCCAAGCGTGACGGCAAGGTCGAGTTCAAGACGAGCGGCGAGCGGCGCTCCATCTCGGTTACGGGCTAGCCCACTCGATATCGGCCCAGCGCCTTCTGTCCCGCTTGTGTTTTTAAACACACCGGAAAGGTGGGCGGACTCGATGCTGCGTCCTACGATCTCGTGATGTTCCACGATAGAGCGCGGATCTACGTAGCGGCCGGGCGAGGGGGGGACGGGGGCCTATCGTTCCGCCGCGAGAAGCACGTGCCCAAAGGCGGCCCGGACGGGGGAGACGGCGGCCCCGGCGGAGACGTCGTCCTCCTTGCCGATCCGGACCTGCGCGACCTGTCGTCGTTCCAGCGAGACCGGCGCTACCGGGGCGGCCGCGGCGAGCCCGGCCGAGGCGGCAACCGCAGCGGCTCCGCCGGGGACCCGGTCGAGCTCCGCGTTCCCGTAGGGACGCAGGTCTTCGACGAGGAGGGGACGATCGTGGCGGACCTCGCCGGCCCACACGTCCAGGTGGTCGTTGCCGAGGGCGGGGCCGGGGGGCGGGGCAACAAGCGCTTCGCCTCGTCCATTCGCCGCACTCCGCGCTTCGCCGAGACCGGACTTCCGGGTGACGAAACCTGGATCGAGCTTCGGCTGAAGCTGCTCGCGGATGCCGCCCTCGCGGGGCTTCCGAACGCGGGGAAATCCTCGCTGCTGAGCCGGATCTCGAACGCGCGCCCGAAGGTCGCGGACTACCCGTTCACGACCCTCGAGCCGGTGCTGGGGACGGTTGATTCACCCGACGGCCGCCAGCTCACGATTGCCGATGTCCCCGGGTTGATCGAAGGCGCAAGCGAGGGCATCGGTCTCGGGCACGAGTTCCTGGCGCACCTCGAGCGCGCGCGGATGCTCGTCCACGTCATAGACGCCGCCGCCGGCGACCCCGCCGAGCTGTTTCGGATCGTCGACGCGGAGCTCGCCGCCTACGGCGCCGGTCTCGACGAGCTGCCACAGGCGGTCGTCCTGAACAAGGTCGACCTGCTCACCGAGCCGCCCCAGCTCGCTGTCGACGATCCGCGAATCGTTCGTGTGTTCGCGGTCTCTTGCGCGACGGGGGAGGGGATCGAGATCTTCCGGAGGGCTCTGTTCGAGCTGTGTCCGGCGGAGCCGCCCACGCTCGTTCCGGAGACCTCCGTGATGGCCGACTTCCTCGTCTATCGTCCGCGCCCCAGGCGCGCCAGGCCGTACCGGATCTTCCGCACGGACCGAGGCTTTCGCATCACCGGCACTCCTCCCGAGGGTGAGGAGCTCGAGGAGGCGCTTCGCGCTGCGGGTGCGAAGACGGGGGCGGAGATCGAGATCGGCGAGGACGTGTTCGAGCTCGCATGACGGGGATCTTCGGCGGCGCATTCGATCCGCCGCACAACGGACACATCGCGCTTGCGCTGGCGGCACTCGACCACTTCGGCCTCGAGCGGCTCGTGATCGCCGTCGGCGGCCGGCCTCCGCTCAAGGGCGCCGAGGTTGGCACAGACGCAGAGACACGCCTCCGCCTCGCCGAAGCCGCGTTCGCGGACGTTCCCCGCACCGAGGTCTCGCGGATCGACATCGACCGGCCGCAGCCGGCCTATTCACACGACACGGTGAGGTGGGCGAGCGAGCGCTGGGGTGAGATCGTCTTTCTGGTCGGCGCGGACCGGTTCGTCGACTTCCTGCGCTGGAAGGCGCCGGACGACGTGCTGCGCTACGCGAGGCTCGGCGTGGCCACACGGCCCGGCGTGACGCGAGAGCAACTCGACGAGGTGCTCTCGCAGCTCGAGCGGCCCGACTGGGTCGAGCTGTTCGAGATCCCGTCCCTCGACATCTCGTCTCGCGAGATCCGCCGCCGTGTCACGGCCGGGGAGCCGATCGACGGGCTCGTCCCGCCCACGGTGGCAGCCGCGATCGCCGAGGACGACCTCTACCGGAGCTAGACTTGTCCTGGAACTGGAAAAGGGAACTGACAGAACACTGACTTCACTCGAACAAGCCCGCCGCATCGCCGGCGTTGCGCAGGAAAAGCTGGCGAAGGACATCGTCATTCTCGACATGCGGCCCGTCTGCGTCTTCACTGACTTCTTCGTGATCTGCCACGGGAACAACCCGCGGCAGGCGAAGGCGATCGCCGACGAGGTGCACTTCCGGATGAAGTCGGAAGAGGGCCTGCTGCCGACGTCCATCGACGGCGAGCGCGAGGCGACCTGGATCGTCGCCGACTACCTCGACGTCGTGCTGCACGTCTTCACGCCGGAGACGCGCCGCTACTACCGGCTCGAGGATCTGTGGAGCGACGTGCCCGCCGAGACGGTCGAGGCCGTCTCGGTCTAGTTGTCCGACTAGGCAACTAGAATGGTTGGGTGCTCACGTCCGACCAGAAGGGATCCATTGCCGAGATTGCGATCGCTCATGCAGCAATCAAACTGGGCGTTGGCGTCTTCAAACCGCTGAACGACGGCGAGCGGTACGACCTCATCTTCGATTTGAGGTCACGACTTGTCCGCGTTCAGTGCAAGTGGGCGAGCGAGCACGGCGGCGTCGTCATCGTTCGCTGCCGGTCATGCCGCAGGAGCGCCACCGGGTTCATCCGACGTCCGTACTTCGCTGACGAGATCGACGCGATCGCCGCCTATTGCGGCGAAGTCGATCGGTGCTACTACCTCCCAATGGAACGCTTCTCGGGCCGCAACGTGGTCCAGCTGCGGCTGGCGCCGTCACGGAACCACCAGCGGGCCGGGATCAACTGGGCCGACGATTTCAAATTCGAAGCTACACTGGGGCGGTTTGGGGCCGTAGCTCAGCTGGGAGAGCGCCGCCATGGCATGGCGGAGGCCAGGGGTTCGAATCCCCTCGGCTCCATTCCCCTCTCGCCGTCAACGCGCAGCGTTGGCGCCCATGAGTTCCGCGAGCACTTCGGCTGGTACATGGAGCGCGCCGCCGCCGGCGAGGAGATCGCCGTCACCCGCCACGGTAAGCCCTACGTTCGCCTTACCGCCGCCCGTGACCAAGCTGTGTAGATCTACCTCGGCAGCGAGAAGGCCACGGGTTCGAGCCCCGTCGGCTCCATACCGGTAACGAACCAAAGTGTTAGGTAGGAACCCTCGAGGCGGCGGAACGCTTTAGCGCGCTCCGTGAGCGAGACTCGAGAACGACGTATCCATCGTTGCATTGCCATACGATTGCCGAGCGGGGATCGGTCGAGTACGCCGGTTCCTGTGCCGAGACGTTCGTGGAATCTGAGTCCCGCAGCGAATCGCGAGCGATCTACCAACATCCGTTGGCCTATCTGCTCGGTCTGGAGGGGGTGGCCCTGCTTCGCGCCTTCGCCGGGGAGTATGACCGCGACTTCACAACGGCTCGCCTCGACGAGATCCGCGCGCTCTTGGACTCCCAGGAACTGGGCGACGGGACGGCGGTGCACCCGATCCCGTCGAAC
>CAJDTX010000062.1_pt1 | contig 29603 bp, 30 predicted proteins | sample 7390491 | NCBI WGS metagenome assembly CAJDTX01 (sample SAMEA7055669, study PRJEB34461) | soil metagenome | biome: terrestrial ecosystem; feature: Peninsula; material: soil | place: Antarctica | collected 2016
GCTGAAGTCGCCCTTCATGACTCTCCTTTCCCCACCTCGATTCGCAGTGATTTTTCAGTTGGTCCGCAAGGCGGTGAAGGACGCCATTATTAGGCGTCATACACCTGCGCGCCCATGGCCAAGTTTTCTTGCGCCTGGAGCGCTCGAGCTCCTGCTCGACGGTCGATCTCGATGGCTCTTGTTGCCGCCGTGGTGCCCCCTGGGGTACCTCGAGCGGCGTGGAGAGACGTTCACGAGGCGGCCCCCCGAGCTCGACGAGCAGCGCCCGCGTCCGCTCGATGAGGAGGACGATTCCCTTGCGTTCGAGAAGGCTAGCCAGGAACAGCGCCGCCCGAAAACCGGCTTCGCAAGGGCAATCTCGACTACGCCTGTCGTACTTGTTGGCGGCACGTGAGAGGGATCCGGGTTGAACACCCCACGCCGCCCCGGGGGCCGATGGGCGCACCTGGGATCGAACCGGGCAGGAGCCGTTCCGACTAGTTCCCGTCAGCCCCGATCCCGCGTAGCTGAGCCACCTTTGCCGCCTGTTCGGGTGTTTCGTTTTCCCCCTGTTTCCCGTCGGGTGTTGCCTGCCTGTTGCCTAGCGCCGAGTCCTGAGCCGACCGTGCCCGCTCCGCGTGCTGCTCGCGGTCGAACAAGTGGCCGTAGACGTTCAGCGTGATCGACGCGTTCGCGTGCCCGAGTTGCCGGGAGACGTAGACGACGTTCAGCCCTTCGGAAATCAAGAGCGACGCAGCCGAGTGTCGGAGGTCGTGCCAGCGCAGCTTCGCCACTCCCTCCGCGTTCAGGTTCCCCCGCTTTGCGGCGGCGTCGAGAGCGCGGACGGCGGAGTAGTAGCGGAGTGGGGAGCCGTCCGCCTGGCAGAACACGTAGTCGCCCGGCTGCGACCGGAGCGACCGGAGCTTGTGCTCGCGCAGCATCGCCACGAGCGACGAGCCGAGGTCTACGTCCCGCTTCGCTTGCGGCGTCTTAGGCTCGACGAGCTTGCCGTCGCGCCCGAGTTGCCAGCGGACGCGGAGGACGTTCGCGCCGAGGTCGAGGTCGGCCCAACGCAGCCCGAGCGCCTCACCCTGCCGGAGTCCCGTCGATACGGAGAGCGCGAGGAGCATCCGCGTGGCGGGATCGTCGGCGGCGTCGAGCAGCTTCCCGATTTCCTCGCGGTCGAGGCAACGCATCTCGCCTCGTGACTTGCGTGGGCGCTCGCCCTTCTCCAGCCGATCGAGCGGGTTCGTCGGGATCAGTCCCCGGCGAGCGGCGTGCGCGAGGATGCGGGAGAGCGGGAGCAGAGCGGCCTGCATCGTCGAGCCGGAGTAGCCGCTCGGGCGCTTGCGCGTCGGCCTCCGCATCGCCGCGATCAGGTCGGTCGCGTCGTCCTCCGTCAGGGACGAGAGCCGCCGATGCTCGAAGCGTGGGAGTAGGTGCCGGTCGAGCGCCCAGCGGTAGGCGTCCTTCGTGCGCGGTCGTAGCTGAGACTGACCGTCGAGCCACGTCTCGGAGAACTCGCCGAACGTCAGCCTGCTCGCGAGTACGCGCTCCCCCTTCCGCATCCGGTCGCGCAGGCCGTCGAGAAACGCCTCCGCTTCCTTCATGCCGCCGTCGATGGTCTTCGAGCGGCTCTTGCCATCGCTGTCGCGGTAGGTGACCTGGTAGCGGCGCTTGCCGTCAGCGCAGAGCCGGTAGTAGATGCCCGGTCGCTTCGTCCGGTGTCGCTGTTGGTTGCTCATTGGTCGGCCTCGGCGTCGTCGTTGTCATACGCGATGACCTCTCCGCGCTCGTTGCGGGTGAGTTTGTCGGCGAGATCCCGTAGGGGATCGCGGGGGTCGTCGTCGTCGAGCACTTCGCCTTGCCCGATGCGTACTTGGATCATCTGGTGCCACTCCGGCCAGACGCTTACAATCACCCCCCCCGTGTCGCCCTCGACCATCGGCACGTCGTCCAGGATGTTCGCGGAGTAGAGGTTGAAGGCGGCTGCGTCGTACCCCTGCGCGAGCGCCTGCTCGACCTGTTCTCCGGCGGGGGTGAGCCGGTGGATCTCGTTAGGCTGATCTTGCATCACGACCTCCAATCGTGGTGCCGGGCCGGGGAGTGTTGGTCGCTCGCCCGGCCATTGCCCATCCCCGCGTCGAACGTGCCGTCGTCGGGAACGCTGCGAGGACGCGATTGCGGGTGAAGATCAGCTCGTCGTTCTGCTCGCTGACAAGCTCGCCGCGCAGGATCGGAGACGCCTTGACGAGCGCGGCGGCATGGTCGAGGAAAACCCGTGCCTGCGACTGCGATGCGGCGATAGAGACGGCGTAGCGTTTCTCGTGCGGCCCGACCTTCCCGTCCAGCTCCGGCACGAGCAAAAGGTTGTGAAGCGCCGCCGCCGCCGCGCATCGGGTTTTCCCGCTCCTGCGACCGGCGGCGCAGACCGTCATCTCGTGCGAGCCGATGACGCCGAGGAGATCGCGCTGGCGCGGATGCGGGCAGAAGTTCAGGAGCCGGGCATCGTCGGCGGCCTCGACGAGCAGACGCGCCTAGTCGCCGTTTTCGACAACGGAATACTCGGCCTCCAAGTAGTCGCGGAGCGCGGAGCCGGGATCACGCCGACGCTCGCGGAGATGCTCCTCCAACCGCGTAAGCGCGAGCCTCGACGAGTTGACGAGGGAGACGTACACCTTCATGCAGGGGCGAACGTTTCCGCTCTTTGTCAGCATCCCCTCACGGGCGAGGTAGTCGTCAATGAGCGCGATCTTTGAGGCCGTCCTGACGTATAGATCGAGGAGCCCTCTCCCGACCGGATCGAGGTCCTTCGGAGAGAGTCGTAGTTGGCGCAAAAGCCGCCGCCGATGGTTGGCAGCCCGTGGCGCAATCTGGCGCTCGCTGGTCCATCCGCCCTTGACTGCGAGCTGATTCCCGGGCTCGGCGGGCCGCAGGTGCTCGCGGCTCATGGCGCTACCCCGTCGCGAACCGGGTCGCCACGATCAGCGCGGCCATGAGCACGGCGTAGGCGAGCGCGAGGCGATGCAGGCGGAGCCAGAAACGCATCAGATCCGCCCGAGCCGGGGGAAGCGGTCGCCTTCTAGGAGCGCGTTCGGGTTCGAGCGGAGCGCGTCTCGACGCTTCTCGCGCTCCGCGAGCGCCCGCTCGTGTTCTCGGTCGAGTTCCGCCCGTCGCTTCGCCACACGCTCAGCGAGACGCGGCGGCGGTTGCAGTCGCGGGTCAGCGGAACGGTGCCGTGCGAAACGCTCGACGGCCTCGGCGTCCACGTCACCGGGCGACTTGCCCTTGCCGAACTGCCACGCCGGACGTGCCTGCTCGTGGCGAGCCTGCGCGAGAGCCGTCTCCGCCTCGTGGAGCTTCCGGGTAGCCGCCGAGACGACGTGCTCGTGCTCGACCTCGGCTAAATCCTTTTCGGCGCGCTTGACGTTCGCGGTCGCCACCCTCTCGGCGAGCGCGACGCCGCGCGCTTTCAGCCCCTCGACCGCTGCCTCTGCGCGGCCGCGTGCCAGCTCGGTGTCGGCGATCCGGCGTTCGACCTCCTGACGACGACGCTCGAAGTCGGTGCTTTCGTCGAGGTACTCGCCAGCGGCGGCAGCGTGAATCTCGGCGCGCTGCTCGGTCGCCTTCTCGACCTCCTGGTTGAAGCGGTCGAGGTCGGCCGTCGCCTTCTCGTGCGCCGAGACGATCCGTTGCAGCTCACGCTCGTCTGCGGTCCGTCGCAGGCCCATCACTTGACCGCCTGCCATGCCTGCCAGAGGCGCTCGTCCTGGGGCGTCCAGCCGGGCTGCTCGGCGTACTCAGTCCTGGCGTCGCCCACGTCGAGCCCGGCCTCGCGCAGGCGGGCCTCTGCCGCTTGCCCCGCTCGACCTTCTCGCGCAGCACTTCGGACGACTCGGGAGCAGCCGCCGCACCGCTCAGCGCCGGATCGGCGGCAGGGTCGCGGCCAGTCGCCTTCAAAAAGTTCGCGTAGAACTCATCTTCCTGAGACATCGTTCGACCTCCTTCGGTCGTCGTGGCGGACGAGCTTGTCTGCCCCGCCTTGCAATCGGAACAGGTGCAGTCAGGCTCGCACTCGTAACAGGCAGCGAGGTCGTCGAGCGTCCATCCCGGCGACCCGACGATCAGGCAGCGTTCGATGCTCACGCGCGCCCTCCGTTGCGGCGGCGCATGAACTCCTCGATGTCTGAGCGGCATAGCCGGTAGTCGTGCTCGGGCGGGCGCGTCAACGTCCTCAGGTAGCCCGCGCGCGCCAACCGCCTCACCGCCAACTTGGCGACGAAGTCGTCGTCGTCGAACAGGAGCCGAGTCGCGTCCGTGACGCCGATGATGTCCCCCTGAGCTTTCACCTGCATGTCGGCATCTCTTTCCTAGTATCCCGAGCGGCCTCGATTCCGTCCCCCGGCCCGAGGAGCGGCTCATCGGCGAGTGGCGTCTAAGCTCCCGGTTGTGGGGCGTCTGCTCCTACTCGTTCCAGTCGTCGCGGCGATCTTTGCTACGAGCTTCACGAGTGAAGCTTCGGCAGCCAAACCGAAGGTCATCTCATTGGGCCAGCAGAGCCGTCATCCGATGATGATCTTCTCCGCGCCACGAGCCAGCAACGTGTCGGTCGCGTTCGCGCGAAGCCCTGACCGTGCGACTGACGGCAACTTTCTCTCCGAGAACGTAGTACACACCGACTTCCTGACAGACGACGAGGTGCAGACGGGCCGATGGCTCGACGAAGACCAACTCGACCCGGGCAAGTACTTCGTCATGCTCAGCGCGTCGGCGGAAGACTCATGTTGGTCTTACCCGCCGCCGGACTACGTCGGCATTCTTGACCCGGCATGCGCGGACGGATTCTCGGATGTCGCTGTACTCGAAATCACGAAGCCTCCGCAGACGTTTCAAGGCCGCGTGCAGGTTCTCCGCTACAGCCGCGTCGTCTACCTGACGCTAACCGTGCAGCCGCTCGGAGAGAAGCTTCCGTACAAGGTGTGTTGGAACCTCAAGACGAAGCGGCGCAGATGCCTGTCGAGCACCGTGCCCGGCTACTCATGGGACTCTTCGGCTGACGATTCCCTCCGGGTCCGGATGCAGGGGATGGCCAAGACGACGACGTTCACTTGGTACGTCAACGGGCGGAACGTCGCCTCGAAGCGCGTCAAGACGCCGTCTCTAAGGCGCACTACGGCAGGTCAACCCAGAAGCGGCACGGCTGGGTCGACGAGGTTCCAGACTCCCTCTGGAAATATCTTGTGTGCGGCATCCTGGAAACGACAGAGCGGGTTCGTCGAGTGCTGGGTGTTGTCGACGGCCACTTCACACCACTTCCCCTATGCCTGGTTGCTGCTGCCGCGGAGACCCGTTCGCAGAATCCTCCCCGGAGACGGGCCTGGCTACGGCCGTAAGCTCGCGTATGGACGGAGCTGGCACGGAGGCCCCTTCAAGTGCCTCTCGCGGACGACGGGTCTCAAATGCTGGAACGCGACCAGTGGGCACGGCTTCTACCTCGCTCGCGAGTTCCAGCGGACCTTCTAGGCCGCCTCCCGTTTCCAGGCGTCGGCGCGGGGCGTTTCAGCGCCCATTCAGCGGCCGTTCAGCGGCCTGTAAGCGGCACGTGCTACGGCCCGGCGGCGCTCGTGTTGCCTAACCGTTGCCTAGACGGCCTCCCGAGCAAGAGAAAACCCGCTGTTTCCAGCGGGTTTCCGTGTGGGCGCACCTGGGATCGAACCAGGGACCTCCCGCGTGTGAGGCGGGCGCTCTCCCGCTGAGCTATGCGCCCGAGACGCGGAGAAAGGGTAGCGCAGAGCCTTTGGTCCCCAGACTGAACTTGGTACGTTGCCGCCGTGCTGTTCGCGCTGACCACGGGGCACAAGATCGGACTACTGGCCTTCGCCGCGATCTTCATCGCCTTCGCGCTCCTATCCGCCTTTGTCCTGCCCCGTCTCCGCCCGCAGTACCCCGGGCGGGGGCTGCCGTTCTTCGTGCTCGCGACGATCGGCCTCTTCGCCGCGATGCTCACGGCGGTGATCGTGTTCGGCCGCGAGGGGAAGGAAGCCGAGGCAAAGAGCGGCACCACCGAGACGACAGCCCCGACCGGGGCGCAGAAGGTCGCTGTCGAGGAGTCGGAGTTCAAGATCACGCTCGCCGGCGGAGCGTCCACTCTGAAGGCGGGGAGCTACGACTTCGAGGTGAAGAACACGGGCCAGATCGGGCACGACCTCGTCATCGACGGGCCGGGGGTCAAGGACGAGAAGACACCGGTGTTCGACTCCGGCAAGACGGAGTCGCTGAACGTCACGCTCCAACCCGGGACGTACGACCTCTACTGCTCCGTCCCCGGCCACAAGCAGGCCGGCATGGATCTGAAAGTCGAAGTGTCTTGACTAGCGCAGGGCCCGCGAGGGCCCTGCGCTACGGAGAGGGCGGGATTCGAACCCGCGACCCACCTTTCGGCAGGTACGCGATTTCCAGTCGCGCTCCTTAGGCCAACTCGGACACCTCTCCTCGTCTGGCGTGTTAATTGTGCCTTGTGGCCCACGGGATCGTCGTAGCCGCGCTAGGAGACTCGATCACGGCGGGCTCGCCCGGCTGGGATCCGGACCCGCGCCTGCGCGCGCGGATCTCGGAGCCCGACCCGGAGAGCCAGTACGAATACTGGGCGGGGCTCGCCGGTCCTCGCCTCGAGCTCAGGAACTGCGGCGTCTATGGGGAGCGGACGGACGAGATCGCGCGCCGGCTCAAGGCTTGCACCCCGGGTGCCGACCTCCTGATCGTCCAGGCCGGCATCAACGACATCGCGCAGCGCCGGCGGGTGGAGTCCGCTGCGAAGAACCTCCGCGCGATGGTGCGCCGCGGCCGGCGGCTCGGGCTGGCCGTCGTGCTGGCGGACGTCCTCCCGTGGAACAACGGCTGGCCGGATGCTGAGGTGCCGATCCGTCGGCTCAACGAGCTGATCGCAACGCTCGCGCAGGACGAGGGCTTGGAGATGTTGCCCTTCCACGACTCGCTCGAAGACCCCGCCCAGCCCGGCCGCATGCGGGCTGACTGGACGTCCGACGGCGACCATCCGTCCGTCGAGGGCTACCGCCTGCTCGGCGAGCTCGTCGCCCGCACGCTCGCCTAGTCCCGGAGGATCGAGCTCCTGCGGATCTTCTCGACGGCGTCGTCGAGTTCGGCCTCGTCGCTGATCGACGCGGCGCGGCGCACCCCGCCGAACTCGCGCAATTCGTGCAGCCGCCCAGCGCGGTGGCCTAGTCCACGGTCGGCGCTTCCGGCGAGCTCGACGTAACGCTCGAGGACGGTGCGCACGAAGCCTTCTCCGAGGTACATCTGTGCGGCGAGATCCCAGGCGGGATCTCCGACCTCGATGCCCTCCCAGTCGAGCACCCCGGCCAGGCGTCCCGAGTCGTCGACGAGGAGGTTTCCATACCAGGGATCCCCATGCCTGAGCGCAGGCCGAAAGCGTTCGAGGGCCGGATCGGCGAGGAAGGACTCCCACCAGGCGACAACGGCGCGGTACTCGCCCGGGGTGAGCCTTGCCTCCAACACCGGAAGCACGTCATCGCGCTCCCACCGGAAGGCAGCGCGCGTCGACTTCCACGAAGCGAGCCCGAGCCCGTGCGCTTCGTCGACCGAAAAACCGTGAAGTGCCGCGAGGAATGCTGCGAGATCGGATGCCAGTCGAGCTCGTTCGCGCTCGGCCAGTGCCTCGGGAGCAATCGGTTCCCCCGCGAGCTTCGGGTAGCCGAGCGCACCGAGAGGAAATATCTCTCCTGGCTCGATCCGCCAGCGAGGACGTGGAATCGGTACCGGCAGGCGTGGTGCGAGCACAGGGAGCACCTCGAGCTCTCTCGCGTGTCCATGTGCAGTCCCGGGATCGCGCGCGATGCGGAAGACGAGCCCGCCCGCAGTCTCGACCGCGATGCTGCCGAAACCGACGTGGAGGAGGTGGACCGGCGTGATCTGCAGGTCGGGAAACGCTCGCGCAAGTCCGACCTCGATCTCGGCGAGGCTTGGTCTCGTTGTCATACGACGTCGATCGCGGCACGCAACGTCGCGACATAGTCGCGGAGGCCGTTGGTGCCCGACTCGGCCGCGACCTGCACCGCGCGGCTTCCGACCACGATCCCGTCCGCGAGCTCGGCCGCCGCTGCGGCCTGCGCCGGAGTCGAGATCCCGAAGCCGACGAGGAGCGGCAGGTCCGTGACGGCGCGGGCCCGCTCGACGAGCCCGCCGACCTGGGGCGAGACCGATTCGCGTGCGCCGGTCGTGCCGGTGACGGAGACGAGGTAGAGCCAGCCGTCCGTCCGCTCCGCTGCGAGCCGGATGCGGTCCTCCGGGGTGGTCGGCGCCACGAGCTGGATCCGACGCAGCTCCGGCTCGGCTTCGACCGGCAGGTCGGCGACGATCAGGCCCGTCGCGCCCGCGGTGCGCGCGTCCTCCTCGAACCGCTTGTAGCCGTAGGCCTCGACGAGCGACGCGTAGGTCATCGGGACGAGCGGGACGGCGACGCGCTCCCGCGTCGCCGCGAGGCACTCGAGGCACTGCATCGTCCGCATTCCGCGCGCGAGCGCCCGCTCGGCTGCTTCACGGATCACCGGGCCGTCGGCAAGGGGATCCGAGAAGGGAAAGCCGAGCTCGACCAGATCGGCTCCGCCCTCGACAGCGGCTTCGGCCAGCTCGGACGTCTCGGGCCCGGCCATCAGGTAGACGGCCAGGCGCTTGCTCACGGTGCGATCAGCTGGAGCTTCGGAAAGTACGTCCGGTAACGCTTCGCGTCGCGTGTCAGCAGAACCATCTCGGCGACCGCCGCGTGGGCCCCGATATAGAAATCCGGTAAAGGTGATCGGCGTCGGCCTCCTGCCCGACGGTATGCGAGAAACGAACGACCGGCAAGGAACGCGGCCTCCCACGGAAGCGCCAAGCGGAGGAAGTCCTCCGCGGGGAACGCCGCCTCGATTTCCTCTACTCGCTCGAACCGCACGGATATCTCTGCGTAGATGATGGGATTGATCGCGATCGGCCTGGTGGCGAGCGCGGTTGCGAGCGCCTCCGAGGACCACGGGTACCAATCGCGGTCACGCGTCGCGACGTCGATCAGGACATTCGAATCGACGAGCGTCGCTGTCGGACCTTCACTCACCTCGAGTGAGGGCCATGATTTCGTCGGTCGACATCCCGGGGCCGGCACGTCCAGACAACTCTTGGACGATCTGCCGGCCGCGGTCAGCTCGCTCGAGCGCGCGGAGGTGATTCGCAATCGCTTCGCGGGCGATCTTGCTCATGTCGGTGTGCGACAACGCGGCACGAACCTTCAGGCGTTTCTTCAGGTCCGCATCCAGGCGCACGATGAAGTGCTCAGTTGTATTACTCATTTGCGCTTTCAGTATATCATGTTTTCGAGACCCCCTCGAGCCGCCGGTCGGTCATTCCTCCGAGACCCGAGCGAACAGCGTCGCGTCGACGCGGCGGCCGGCGTGCCGGAGGTACCTGCGCTTGACGCCCTCCGGCTCGAATCCGACTCTCGCCAACACGCGCTCTGACGCCGTGTTGCCGATCCGCACGTGGGCTTCGACCCGGAAGATCCCGTGCGCAAAGGCGTGCTGGACGATGGCCGTGACCGCCCGCGTCGCGATGCCGCGTCCCCGGGCCTCGGTAAAGAGCCAGTAGCCGATCTCGACCGTGTCGCGCATCGGATCGAAATGGTGGATCGCCGCTCCGCCGAGAATGGCGCCGGCCGTCGAGTCCTCGATCACGTACGGAGAGAGAAGGCCTTGTGCGCGCATCGCGGGGATCTGCTCCTCGAGCGCGGCCCGGAGCATGTCCGCACCGATGGGCGGCAGTCCTGCCTCGCCGCCGACCTCGGGGTCGAGAAAGGCGGGAGCGATCGCCTCGATGTCCGCCTCGACCGGGAGGCGGACGGTCAGCTCGTCGACCCGTAGCTGGTCCGGAAATGCGTATGACGACATGCGCATCGCCGACGGGTCGGAGCGCGTCACCGGGCGAGCACCTCCGCCAGGTCCTTGTCCCCCCGGCCGGACAGGCACACGAGGACGAGCCCAGCGTCCAGGCCACCCGCATGGGCCAACGCGTGGGACGGCTCGAGGGCCGGGATGATCCCTTCCGTCCGCGCAAGGCGACGGAAGGCGTCCACCGCGTCGCCGTCGCCGACCGTCGTGTAGGCAGCGCGTCCGCTGTCGCGCAGGAAGGCGTGCTCGGGCCCCACGCCCGGATAGTCGAGGCCGGCCGAGATCGAGTGAGCGTCCAGGACCTGCCCGTCCTCGTCGGCGAGCAGGGAGGAGCGGGCGCCGTGCAGCACCCCCGGGCGACCCGTCACGAGGCTCGCCGCCCCCTCGGCCTCGACGCCGACGAGCTCCACTGCGTCGTCGAGAAAGCCGGCGAAGATCCCGATCGCATTCGACCCGCCCCCGACGCACGCGACCACGACTTCGGGCAGGCGGCCTTCGGCCGAGAGGATCTGCTCTCTGGCCTCGCGGCCGATCACTGACTGAAGCTCGCGGACGATCTCCGGATAGGGATGGGGGCCGACGCAGGAGCCGATCAGGTAGTGGGTGGACTCGACGTTCGTGATCCAGTCCCGGATCGCCTCGCTCGTCGCTTCCTTCAGCGTCCGCGTTCCGAACTCGACCGCTCGGACCTCGGCGCCGAGGAGCTCCATTCGCTCGACGTTCGGCCGCTGGCGGCGCATGTCCTCGGCGCCCATGTAGACGACGCACTCGAGACCGAAGCGCGCACACACCGTTGCGGTCGCGACGCCGTGCTGGCCGGCGCCGGTCTCAGCGACGATTCGCTGCTTGCCGAGCCCGCGCGCGAGCTGCGCCTGCCCGAGCGCGTTGTTCAGCTTGTGGGCGCCGGTGTGGAGCAGGTCCTCGCGCTTCAGGTAGAGGCGCTTGCCGGGGGCGAAGCGCTCGGCGAGGGTGAGCGGGGTCGGCCGGCCGCCGTACTCGCGTCCGAGCCGGTCGAGCTCGGCCCGGAAGCCCTCGTCCGCCCAGGCCTCGCGCCAGCCGGCCTCGAGCTCGTCGAGGGCCGGGACGAGCGTCTCGGGGACGTACCGCCCGCCGTACGGCCCGTAAAGGCCGGCGGTCATCGCGCCGCCTCGACGTACGCGCGTACGCGGGCGTGGTCCTTGATGCCGGGCTCGATCTCGAGGCTCGAGCTCGCGTCCACCGCCCACGGCCGCACGCTCTGGATTGCCCGCCGCACGTTCGCCGGCCCCAGGCCGCCCGCGAGGACGACGCGGCCCTCCGCCCCCCGGGCGCGCTCGAGATGCGTCGGATCCTGCTGCTGCCAGGGGAGGTCGATCACGCGGGCAACCTCCTCTCCGCGGCGGAGGAGGACGCCGTCACGGCCGCGGTGGCCGCCGTCAAGTGGATAGAGCTGGACGAGGTCGGCCGGCTCGTCGCGGAGCTCCCCGACGAGGACGGCGACCGACAGCATCGTGTCGGGTACGGGCAGCACCTCGGCTGCTCGCCGTGGGCTCTCCGCGGCAAGGATGAAGCCGGCCAGGTCGGCGCCCGCCTCGGCCGCTACAGCCACGTCCTCCTCGCGGGTCAGCCCGCAGACCTTCACCAGCGGTCGCGAGATCAGCTCGGCCAGCTTGGCCGCCGGATTGCTGGCCCTCATCAGGGCCGAGCCGACGAGGATTGCGTCAGCTCCCGCCAGCTCCGCGGCCGCCCCGTGGGCCCGCGCCGAGATCCCGCTCTCGGCCACGACCACGCGCTTGCGCGGCGCGCGCGCGACGAGCTCGAGCTGCGCCGCGCGGTCGATCTCGAAGGTGGAGAGATCGCGCGCGTTCACGCCGATCGGATCGGCGCCCAGCCGCACGGCCCGGTCGAGCTCTCCGGCGTCGTGCGCTTCGACGAGGGCGTCGAGCCCGAGCTCCGCGGCCCGGGCCATGAGCGCCGCCGCCTGAACGTCGTCGAGATCGCGCAGGAGGAGCAGGACGGCGTCGGCTCCCGCCTCTTTCAGCTCCGCGAGCTCGCGAGCCTCCCGGAAGAAGCCCTTGGCGAGCAGCGGAACCGCCGTCGAGGCCCGGGCGGCTCGCAGGTCTTCGACCGAGCCGTCGAAGCGACTGTCGACGAGAATCGAGACGGCGGCTGCCCCCGACTGCCCGAACGCGGCCGCGAGCGCGGCCGGATCGGCATCCGGCCGGAGCTCGCCGGCCGAGGGCGAGCGCCGCTTCACCTCGGCGAGCGCCGCGAGCCCGGGGCCGGCGAGCGCGTCCCGGAACCGGCCCACTACGCGCCCACCCGATCGGCCTGAGAGAACGCGATCAGCTCCTCGAGCCGCTCGGCAGCGGCACCGGAGTCCACTGCCTCGCGCGCGCGCGCGAGGCCTTCCTTCAGATCCTCCGCGTGTCCCGCTGCCGCGATCGCGCCCGCGGCGTTCAGGAGGATTGCGCTTCGCCGCCCGCCGTCTCCGCCCGAGAAGACGGCGCGGATCGCGGCCGCGTTCTCCTCCGGGCTTCCGCCTCGGAGCTCGGCCGCGTCGCATCGCTCGACGCCGAGCTCGACCGGGTCGAGCTCGCGTCTCGTCACCCGGCCGTCCACCACCTCGCAGACGAGGTTCACCCCGGCCGGGGAGAGCTCGTCGATGCCGTTCGCTCCGTGGACGACGAACGCCCGCCGCGCACCGAGCTGCGCCAGCACCTCTGCGATCTTCGGGACGAGCCCGGGGGAGTAGACCCCAACGATCTGGGCTCTGGCGCAGGCCGGATTCGTGAGCGGGCCGAGCAGGTTGAAGATCGTCCGCGTTGCCAGCTCGCGCCGCACCGGCGCGGCGTGGCGCATCGCCGGATGGTGCGCCGGCGCGAACATGAACCCGAAGCCGAGCTCGTCGATCGAGCGGGCAATCCGCTCCGGATGGAGCTCGAGCTCGAACCCGAGCGCCTCGAGCACGTCCGCCGAGCCCGACGCCGAGGACACGGCCCGGTTCCCGTGCTTCGCGACGCCTGCGCCGGCCGCGGCCGCTACGAGCGCGGCGGCAGTCGAGATGTTGAGCGTCTGCGCACCGTCGCCGCCGGTTCCCGCCGTGTCGACGAGGTCGTCGCGGCGGGGGCGGACCGGGAGCACGTGCTCGCGCATCGCCTCGGCGCAGCCGGCGATCTCGTCCGCCGTCTCTCCCTTCAAGCGCAGCGCGATCAGAAAGGCACCGATCTGTGCGGGTGTGGCCTCGCCGCGCATGATCTCGTCCATCGACTCGCGCGCTTCGGCGCGGGCGAGATCGCGGCCGTCGAGCAGACGGGCGAGCGCCTCCTGGATCACGGAGTAACGGTAGCCCGTTCTACTGCTCTAGGAGACGCGGCTGAACCGTGATATCAACGTTGCCCTTCAGCGCGCCCGACACCGGGCACCCCTCCTTGGCCTGCTCCGCCGCTTCCTGGAAGGCCGCCTCGTCGATCCCGGGCACGCGTCCCTCGACCGAGAGCTCCATCGTCGTGATCGCAAACCCTCCGTTGGCCTTCTCGAACGAGCAGACGGCGCGCACGACGAGCCGTTCGGGCGGGGTGCCGCCCTCGGCGAGCCCGTGCGAGAGCGCCATCGAGAAACACGCCGCCTGGGCGGCAGCGATCAGCTCCTCGGGGCTCGTCTTCCCCTGTGCGCCCTCCGTTCGCGCCGACCAGCTCACCTCGAGCTCGTCGAATGAGCCGCTCCCACTCGTGACCTTCCCGCTGCCGTGAGCGAGATCGCCTTCCCAGACGGCCTCTGCGCGACTCTCAGCCACGGGAGGCCTCCTCGAACCTGCGTCCGACTTCGGGCCAGTTGACGACGTTCCACCACGCGTCGATGTAGTCAGGGCGGCGGTTCTGGTACTTGAGGTAGTAGGCGTGCTCCCAGACGTCGATGCCGAGGAGAGGCTCGTCGCTCTGGCTGATGGGGGAATCCTGGTTGGCGGTCGAGTAGACGGCGAGGCCCGTCCCATCCCACGCAAGCCACGTCCAGCCCGAGCCGAAGCGCTTGACCCCCGTGTCGTTGACGAGCTTCTTCAGCTCGTCGACGCTGCCGAAGGTGTCGTCGATCGCGCCGGCCAGCGCGCCCTCGGGCTCGCCGCCGCCGTCCGGGCTCATGGTCTCCCAGAAGAGGGAGTGGTTGGTGTGGCCGCCAACGTTGTTGCGAACGGCGGCGCGGATCTCCTCGGGAATGATTTCGAGGCTGGCCAGGACGTCCTCGACCGAGCGGTTGGCCCACTCCGTGCCCTCGAGCGCCTTGTTTGCGTTGTCGACGTACGCCTGGTGGTGTTTGTCGTGGTGTACGCGCATCGTCTGCTCGTCGATGTGCGGCTCGAGCGCGTCGTACGGATACGGCAGATCCGGGACCTCGTATGCCATCCCGCTTCACTCCCTTCGGGTCGGTCGCTCGTACCCTACGCGAGCCTGTAAACATCCGGGTCGTGGCCGCGAGAAATCTGTACGTGACGGCGATGGAGCCGCAGAGCGGCAAGTCGGTCGTCTCGCTCGGGCTGATGGAGCTCCTGTCCGGACGAGTCGAGCGGCTCGGCTTCTTCCGGCCGATCGTGTCGGCCGAGCCCGACCCGCAGAGCGAGCTCATGCGCGGCCGGTACGAGTCGGCCGTCGCTCATGCGCTTCGGTCCGAGGACGCGGTCGGGATCCAGCCCTACGAGGAGCTGCGGAAGCGCGTTGTCGAGTGCTACAAGCCCCTCGAGGCCGACTGCGACTTCGTCCTCTGCGAGGGCACCGACTTCGACGGCGCCGCGCCGGCGCTCGACTTCGGGCTGAACGCCGACCTCGCGAACGAGTTGGGCGCACCCGTGCTCGTCGTCGTCCGGGGCGGGGAACCCGGGCAGACGGCGGCTTCCGTCCGGGTCGCGCGCGCCGGCCTCGAGACCAAGGGCTGCGAGCTCTTCGGCGTGGTGGTGAACCGCATCCCGGCCGAGCACCTGCCGGCGATCGAGGAGGCGCTCGCCGCCGAGGGCGTCTACCTGCTGCCGGAGACCGCCGAGCTCGCGTACCCGACGGTCGCGGAGATCGCGGAGGCCGCCGGCGCCCGGGTCGTGCTCGACCCGCGCGCGACGCTGCAACGCGAGGTGCGCGACGTGCGGATCGCGGCGATGAGCGTCGAGCACTTCGTCGAGCACCTGGTCGACGGCGCGCTCGTGATCGTGCCCGCCGACCGGCCGGACTGCTGCTGACGGGAGGACAGCCACTGGGTGAGAGCACCCGTCGGCTGCTCGCCGACGCGCCATTCCCCGTGCTCGAGGTCGACGACCTGACACATGTCGCCGCCGCCGCCGTCCAGTCTGCCCGCGCGGGTCTTGGGCCCGAGAACGAGCGCAAAATCGCGACCGCGCTCGGGCTGTTCGAGTCAAGGGTGGACACGGCTCAGTTGGCGGAGCAGATCGCGCTCGAGCGGCCGGCCCGGACAACGCCGATCATGTTCGAGTACGAGCTGATCGAGCGTGCGAAGGCGGCCCGCCGTCACGTCGTCCTACCGGAAGGCGAGGACGACCGCATCCTGCGTGCGGCGGAGATCCTGCTCCGGCGGGGCGTTGTCGAGCTCACCATTCTCGGGATTCCCGACGAGGTGCGGGCGCGGGCCGCGGCGATCGGCGTCGACATCGACGGAGCCGAGCTCGTCGACCCGATGACCTCGCCGCTCCGTGACGACTTCGCCGCCCACTACTTCGAGCTCCGCAAGCACAAAGGGGTAACGGAGGAGTTCGCCCACGACCGCGTCGGCGACCCGAGCTACTTCGCGACGCTGATGGTGCAGACCGGCGCGGTCGACGGGATGGTCTCAGGCGCTGCCCACACGACCGGCGACACGATCAGGCCCGCCTTCGAGATCATCAAGGCGCGCCAGGGGGTGTCTGTTGTCTCGAGCGTGTTCCTCATGTGCCTGGCCGACCGCGTTCTCGTGTACGGCGACTGCGCGGTGAATCCGAATCCCGACGCCGCGCAGCTGGCCGACATCGCGATCTCCTCGGCGGAGACCGCGTCGAGCTTCGGGATCGAGCCTAGGGTCGCGATGCTCTCCTACTCGACCGGCGAGTCGGGAAAGGGCGAGGACGTCGATCGCGTGCGGGAGGCGACCGAAGCCGTCCGCGACCGGCGCGCCGACCTGAAGGTCGAAGGCCCGATCCAGTACGACGCCGCCGTGGACGCTGCAGTGGCCGAGTTGAAGTTGCCCGGGAGCGAGGTCGCCGGGCAGGCGACCGTCTTCGTCTTCCCCGATCTCGAGTCCGGCAACGTGGCCTACAAGGCCGTCCAGCGCTCGGCGGGGGCCGTGGCGATCGGGCCGGTCCTCCAGGGGCTGAACAAGCCGGTGAATGACTTGAGCCGCGGCTGCACGGTCACGGACATCGTCAACACGGTCGCGATCACGGCGATCCAGGCATAGAGCCGGTCGGCTGACGGCCCTCTCTCAGGGCAGCATGCCCGGGGGAACGTCTACGACCTTGACGACGGTCGCACCTTCGGGACTGCCGACCGCATGCGACCCGCCCCGGTGCGTCGGTCGCAGGATCGTCACCTTCGGTGCCGTGGTGTCGCCGTTGCGGTCGAACCCGAACGTCCCCAGGATCCCGTCCCGCACGCGTGTTGCGAGCAACGCCTTCGTCACCGACGCACGGGTCCCGTTCGAGCGCGCGATTGCGTCGAGCATCACCGCTGCCGCCTGGGCAGCGTACGCGACCATCGGGTGGACGGGCGATCCGCCCTGAGACTGCCCGAATGCGCGCACGAACCGCCGCCCTCGGGGCGCGAGCCGCTCGTTCGTGACGCCGAGGTAGCTGATGTAGATGTCCCGTGCGGCGGGGCCGAGCGTACGAAACACATCCGAGATCGAGGCCGAGCCCTGCGACGCGACGATCTTCACGTGGGAACCGAGGCGAGCATGGAGCCCTGCAAGGCCGCCGCCGATGTCGGCGAGCAGGCCGGCGACGAAGACGGCTCCGGCACGTGAGCGGTGCACGCGGTCGGCGAGACCGGCGTAATCGCGTGCCAGCGGATCGAAGCCGGCAGACCCGACGACGTCGAGACCCTCTTTCCTCGCGGCATAGCGGAACGCCCGTGCCAGCGGCTCGGGGTACGACCCCAGCCCGCGCTCGACCAGCACGTACGCCCTCGAGATCCCGAGGCCCTTGACGAAGATGGCGGCTGCAGCCCCGCCTGCGTCGTCGGGCGGGAACACGCGGGCGAAGTTCCGCCTCCCGGTCGGGTAGAGGCTCGCGAGCTGGTCGGCTGGCGCGAATGGGTCGGGCTGCGTGAGCCCGACGTACGAGTTCGAGGGCGAGACCATCGCGAGCGGTCCGTCGGGCGCGGTGTTGAGGAACGGGATCTGATTGAAGGCGCAACCCGAGTTGAAGCTGCCGATGACCCCGAGAACGCTCGAGCCCGCCGCGTAGCTCTTCGCGTTCGCTGCGCACTTCGGAACGTCGAAGATTCCAACCTGGGACGTCGAGTCGTCGCACGACTGATAGCCAACGCTGTACTTGCCCGCGCGGAAGCCGTGGTCTCTGAACACGCGCTCTATCGCTTGATTCATAGCGACCGCGGGAAATCCCGCTCCGGCTCGTAGCGGTAGATCCGAGACGACCAGGGCCTGGGGCCGCCCGCTCCCGCCGTAGACGATTTCACCGCACGAGGCGCCGGCGTTCGAGACCCAGACTCGGTTGTTGCCGACAGCGACGTCTCTCGGCGTGCCCTCGACCTCGATCGTGCGCGAGACCCGGTTCGTCGCCGGGTCGATTCGGGAGAGCGTTCCGCGCAAGGAGTTGACGACCCAGAGCGAGCCCTCGCCGAACGCAAGCGTGGAGACGCCTTTGGTCACGGCGATGGTTCGGAGTCGGGGCTGCGGGCCGGGATCGATCCGCCAGACCGTCCCGTCCTCAGGGCTACTGACCCAGACGGATCCGGCGCCGACGGCGATGTCGTCCAGGTCGCGGCTCGGAATCTTGATCCGTCTCGTCGACCTCGGGTGAATCCGGACGACGGCGGGATCGGGGGTGAAGCTCAGGCCCCAGACGTCGCCGCTCGGCCCGGCCGCCACGTTGTCGATGGGGGACGAGCGGACTGTGTCGGCGACGTCGCCCGTCGCCGGATCGAGCCGAGACACGCTCCGGTCGGGGTTGATCACCCAGGCCCCGCTCCTCGTCACGGCGAGCGAGTCCGGGGAACCGCCGGGGCCTCTTCCGCGAAGCGCGGTCTTGCCCTGCTCGCCCAGGGTGGTCGGGTCGACCCGCGAGACGCTCGTGAGCACAGGAGTCGGGACGATCGAGCTCGGCGTCCCGTTCCCGATCCAAACGGCCCCGGCTCCGGCGGCGACGCCGACCGGCGTCGTGCCGATACCGAAGGGCTTCGCCAGCATCGACTTCGGATCAACGCGCGAGATCGTCTGATCGTCCGCGTTCAACACCCACACCGCCCCTTCGCCGACCGCGACGTTCGCAGGGCTGCTCCCGACCGCGATCTGTGCGACGGGCTTGTTGCTTCCCGGATCGATCTCGACGACCGAGCTCGGCAGCGCTGCCGCGAGCGCGGCCTCTCCGCCGCCCGTCAACAAGAGAACGCCTGCTGCGATCGCACCGGCGGCGAGCACCAGGCCCGCGACGAGAACCACGGCGCCGCGCCGCAGCGCCGGCCGGCGCCGGAGGCGCCCCGCCCGGCGCAGCATCTGCCTGGACCGTCCGGGTGCGCGCTCGGCGGCCACGACCTCGACGGCCCTCACGGGCTCCGCGTATCCCTTCAGCCGGAGGACGCGACGCCCCACGTAGGCGATCCCCTCCAGGTGAGATGCGAGGTGGACGACCCCCTGCGACGCGAGAATCTCGCCCGGCCCGGCCTGAGCGCAGAGCCTCGATGCGAGGTTGAGCGCGCTCCCGCGGAAGCCGCCGCCCTGGACGGGAACCGCTTCGCCGGCGTCCAGCCCCATGCCGACTCCGAGCTCCAACCTCCCGTCGCCGAAGCGGTTCTGGAGCGCGACGGCGCAGCGCAGCGCCGCACGGGCAGAGTCGAACACGGCGAGCCCCTCATCGCCTCTCACTTCCTGGAGCGTGCCCTGATGCTCGCGAACGACCTCGTCCATGAGCTCGGCGAAACGCGTTGCCAGCTGCGCAGCCGCCTCGTCGCCGCGCTGCCGCGTGAAGCGGGTGTAGCCGCGGACGTCGGCGATCAGGAACGTCCGTACGGTGGGCGCGCCTGAGCTCAAGACGCGCTGCGGACGCCCCGCCTCACGGCCTCGGAGCTACGTGCTTTCGGGTCGGCTGAGGGAAGCCTGCCAGTCCGGTCCTCCGGCGACGTTGGCGGCGTGCACGATGATCTCGGCCGCCTGGTCGGGCTCGAGGACGTCGGTGTTGACAACCAGGTCGTAGTGCGTCGGGAGCTCCCGGTCGACGTCGTAGAAATTCTTCAGATACGCGGCCCGCGCCGCGTCCCCCTCCTTCACCAGCTTCGCGGCGGCGTCTTCGCTCCCCTCGGAGGCAGCGAGCCGGCCGATTCGGATCTGCGGCGAGGCCGTCACGAGCACCCGCAGCATTCCGTCTCGCCCGGCCAGGGCCATCGAGGCGGCGTGGGCGACGATGACCGCGTTGCCCTCACCCGCGACCTCTTCGACGACGCCCCGGATCAGCTCTCGATGGCTCTCTTCCCGGGAGGCCCGGATCGATGTCGGCTCGAGCCCGACCGCCGGAGTCATCGTCCCGGCATCCGTCAGCAGCTCGATCACCCGCAGGATCCGCGACTTGCGCTGCTCGGCATCCGCGACCTGGCCGGCCTCGACGCCACCCTTGGCGGCTGCCCGTGCGATTACCCCCTCGTCGATGTACTGGAGGCCGAGCCGCTCCGAAACGAGCCGCCCGACGTTCTCGCCCTCGGCGCCGGGCGCACGCGATATGCAAACGACTCTGACAGTCACGTCGCTATTCCCCCGCCCACTTCCAGTCGCTGATCTCGGGCATGTCGTCCCCGTGCGTCGCGATGTAGTGCCGGTGCTCGACCAGCTTGTCGCGGATCTCCTGCTTGACGTAGGCGGCTTCGCCGCCCAGGCCTGTGACGCGGTCGATCACGTCGTCGACGAGGTGGAAGCGGTCGAGGTCGTTCCGGACGACCATGTCGAAGGGCGTCGTTGTCGTCCCCTCTTCCTTGTACCCGCGCACGTGCAGGTTGCGGTGGTTGCGCCGCCGGTAGGTCAGCCGGTGGATCAGCCAGGGGTAGCCGTGGAAGGCGAAGACGATCGGCTTGTCGGTCGTGAACAGCGCGTCGAACTCGCTGTCGGTCATCCCGTGCGGATGCTCTGTGTGCGGCTGCAGGCGCATCAGGTCGACCACGTTGACGACGCGCATCTTCAGCTGTGGGAAGTAGCCCCGCAGCAGCTCGACTGCGGCGAGGGTCTCGAGCGTCGGGATGTCGCCGGCGCAGGCCATCACCACGTCCGGGTCGCCGCCCCGATCGTTCGACGCCCACTCCCAGATGCCGATCCCCTCCGTGCAGTGCTTGACCGCCGCGTCCATGTTCAGGTACTGGAGCGCCGGCTGCTTGCCCGCGACGACGACGTTGACGTAGTTCTTGCTCCGCAGGCAGTGGTCCATCACCGACAGCAGCGTGTTCGCGTCGGGCGGGAGGTAGACGCGGATCACCTCGGCCTTCTTGTTGATGACGTGGTCGAGGAAGCCCGGGTCCTGGTGCGAGAAACCGTTGTGGTCCTGGCGCCAGACGTGCGAGCTGAGCAGGTACGTGAGCGATGCGATCGGCCGCCGCCACGGGATCTCGTCCCGGGTCACCTTCAGCCACTTCGCGTGCTGGTTGAACATCGAGTCGATCACGTGGACGAACGCCTCGTACGTCGAGAACAGCCCGTGCCGCCCGGTCAGCAGGTAGCCCTCGAGCCAGCCCTGGCACGTGTGCTCGCTCAGGATCTCCATGATGCGGCCGTCCGGTGCCAGGTGGTCGTCGTACGGAAGCGTCTCCGCCAGCCAGGTCCGGTCCGTGACCTCGAAGGCCGCCTGGAGCCGGTTCGACGCGTGCTCGTCCGGCGCGAACATGCGGAAGTTCTTGAACTGCATGTTCATCTTCATCACGTCGCGAAGGAAGTCGCCGAGCACCCGGGTCGCCTCGCCCACGACCTGCCCCGGGACAGGGACCTCGAGCTCGTAGTCGCGGAAGTCCGGCATGCGCAGATCGCGCAGCAGCAGGCCGCCGTTCGCATGCGGGTTCGCGCCCATGCGGCGGTCGCCCTGCGGAGCCAGCTCGCGGAGCTCCGGAAGCAGCCGTCCGTTCTCGTCGAAGAGCTCCTCGTGGCGGTAGCTCTTGAGCCAGTCCTCGAGGACCGCGATGTGCTTCGGGTTTCCGGCCAGGTCGGCCATCGGCACCTGGTGAGAGCGCCAGTAGCCCTCGGTCTTCTGGCCGTCGACCTCCTTCGGCCCCGTCCAGCCCTTCGGTGTCTTGAGGACGATCATCGGCCACTGCGGGCGTTCCACACGGCCGTTCTCGCGCGCCTCTCGCTGGATCGAGCGGATGTCGCCGATGACCTGCTCGAGCGTCTCGGCCATCTCCCGGTGCACCTTCTTCGGGTCCGAGCCCTCCACCCAGTACGGCTTGTAGCCGTAGCCGACGAAGAGCGACTCGAGCTCCTCGCGCGGAATGCGTGCCAGCACGGTCGGGTTGGCGATCTTGTAGCCGTTCAGGTGGAGGATGGGGAGGACAGCGCCGTCGGTGGCCGGGTTGAGGAACTTGTTCGAGTGCCACGCCGTGGCGAGCGGGCCGCTCTCCGCCTCGCCGTCGCCGACCACGCAGGCCACGATCAGGTCGGGATTGTCGAATGCTGCGCCGTACGCGTGCGAGACGGCGTAGCCGAGCTCGCCGCCTTCGTGGATGGAGCCGGGGGTCTCCGGGGCCGCGTGGCTGGGGATCCCGCCCGGGAACGAGAACTGCTTGAAGAGGATCTCGATCCCCTCTGAGTCCTCGGGGATGTTGGGATAGAACTCGCTGTAGGTGCCCTCGAGATAGGTGTTCGCCACCATCCCGGGGCCACCGTGGCCGGGGCCGCAGATGTAGATCATCTCGAGGTCGTGCGCCTTGATCACCCTGTTCAGGTGCACGTAGATGAAGTTCAGCCCCGGGGTCGTGCCCCAGTGCCCGAGCAGGCGCGGCTTGATGTGCTCGAGCCGCAAAGGCTCCTTGAGGAGCGAGTTGCCCATGAGATAGATCTGGCCGACCGAGAGATAGTTCGCGGCGCGCCAGTACTTGTCGATGAGCTCCAGTTCCTCGTCCGAGAGGATCTGCTCGGCTTCAGGGACAGCAGTTGTCATTTGGCTCCTCCGTTCTGCGGCATCGGTCCACGCGATTATGTCGCGCTTTCGGCCTCATGGGAAGCAGACTGAGTTAGGTTACGCCTTGGATGGCTTCCGACACCGCCCTCGTCGAGAGCGTGGCGCGCCTCTTCCTCTTCGCGGATCTCGACCGCGTAGAGCTAGAGGCGCTCCTGCCGCGAATGCGCGAGGTCTCCTTCGACGAAGGCGAATGGGTTGTCCGCCGCGGGCAGACCGACGTCGGTCTGCACGTGATCGTCGACGGCGAGGTGGGCGTCGTGCTGATGGACGAGGAGCTGGCGGTGCTTCCAAAGGGGAGCTTCTTCGGTGAGATCTCCGCGCTCCTCGGCGAGCCGACGGTGGCCGACGTCGTCGCACGGGCGCCGCTTCGCTGCCTGTTCGTGCCGGCCGAGGAGGTCACGGAGTTCCTGCTCTCGAGCCCCGGCGTGATGCTGCGGATGCTCGAGACCGAGGCTCGCCGGTTGCGCACGACCGACGAGCTCCGCACCTAGACCCCTGTGACGACCCGGGAACTGCGAACGGTCGGGTGGCGCACCACCGCGCCCTCGATGGACTATCTCCCGATCGCCGAGCACGGCATCATCGGCGACCTCCACTCGATCGCCCTTGTCGGCACCGACGGGCGCATCGACTGGTATTGCTGCCCCCGCTTCGACTCGCCGAGCGTCTTCGGCGCGATCCTGGACAAGAACAAGGGCGGCTTCTACCGAATCTCACCGGCGGCAGACGACTGGGTGCCGAAGCAACTCTACCTCCCCGACACCAACGTCCTGATCACCCGCTTCCTCACACCCGGCGGAGTGGGGGAGGTCCAGGACTTCATGCCGATCGGCAGCGGCGCCTCGGCCCATCGCCACCGCCTGATCCGCCGCGTGCTCGGCGTCCGCGGTGAGATGCGCTTCCAGGTCGCTGTCCAGCCGCGCTTCGACTACGGGCGGGAATCCCACGAGACCGTGTTCCACGAGGCCGGCGTGCTCTTCCGCGCCCCCTCGCTCTCGCTCGCGCTCGAGACCCGGATCCCGCTCGACTTCCAGGACGACGGGGCCTACGGCGAGTTCACGCTCCGATCCGGCGAGACGGCGACGTTCGTGCTGGAGCAGGTCCCGGAGACCTACGTGCCGCGGAAGTACTCGGAGGCCGAGACGCGGCAGGCCTTCGAGGAGACCGTCGAGTACTGGCGCCGTTGGCTCGGGCAGTGCCGCTACCAGGGACGCTGGCGCGAGATCCTCCACCGCTCGGCGCTGACGCTGAAGCTGATGACGTACCGCCCGACAGGAGCGATCGTGGCGGCGCCGACGACGAGCCTCCCGGAACACATCGGGGGCGTCCGGAACTACGACTACCGCTACACGTGGATCCGGGACGCCGCCTTCTCGCTCTACGCCCTGCTCCGGCTCGGCTTTACGGAAGAGGCCTCAGCGTTCATGGGCTGGCTCACCGAGCGCTTCCGCGAGCCGCGGCCGGCGGAGGCGGGGCCCCTCCAGATCATGTACGGCATCGACGGGCGGAGCGAGCTCGTGGAAGAGGTTCTGGATCACCTCGAGGGCTACCGTGGCTCGCGCCCCGTCCGCATCGGCAACGCAGCCGCAGATCAGCTCCAGCTCGACATCTACGGCGAGCTGATCGACTCGGTCTACATCTACAACAACCACGCCTCGCCGATCGCTCACGCGGCATGGATGGATCTCACCCGTATCGTCGACTGGGTCTGCGAGAACTGGGACCAGGCCGACGAGGGCATCTGGGAAGTCCGCGGAGGCCGCAAGCAGTTCACGTACTCGCGGCTGATGTCGTGGGTCGCGATCGAGCGGGCGATCAGGATCGCGATCCAGCGGGGCCTGCCTTCGGAGCTCTCGCGCTGGCGCGCGGCACGCGACTCCATCTACCACCAGATCATGGACCGCGGCTGGAACAAGGAGAAGCAGGCGTTTGTCCAGCACTACGAGACGGACACGCTCGACGCGGGCGTGCTCCTGATGCCGCTCGTCAAGTTCATCGCCCCGACCGACCCACAATGGCTCACGACCCTCGATGCCATTACCGAGTCGCTCGTCTCGGACAGTCTCGTCTACCGCTACAACGTCGAGACGTCCCCGGACGGCCTCGAGGGCGAGGAGGGGACGTTCTCGATCTGCACCTTCTGGTACGTCGAGGCGCTCGCCCGCGCGGGCCGCCTCGACGAAGCTCGCCTCGCCTTCGAGAAGATGTTGACCTACGCGAACCACCTCGGGCTCTACGCCGAGGAGATCGGGCAGACGGGCGAGGCGCTCGGGAACTTCCCCCAGGCCTTCACGCATCTGGCGCTGATCAGCGCCGGCCACTTCCTCGACCGGGCGCTCGGCGGCCAGTAGGACCTCGGGCGGGCCGCGCGCCGGCGCTCCTTCCACTTGTGGACGAGCCGGGCAGGCTGCCGACCCCGCGAGCCCGCTCGCCGAGCCGCTTTCTAATCGGGCGATGCATGACTTGCGTACAAGTCGCATGGCGTGCACGTGGGGGGATTGGCGACCAGGGCTGCCATGAATGTCGCTTGGTGAGCGAGTTCCGTACCGAAGCGTTCGCGCCGCTCCGCGAGGCCCGCTCGACGTCAAGGGGACACGCGAAGCGCGTGGACGGCCGCGTTCGCCGTCGCCGTACTGCCTGGTCACGTCCCGTGCCTGCACAACGGTCTCGGGATCATGTGTGTAGCGCCGTTTGCGTCCTATTCGTACCGGAGCGCCTCGAGGATGTTGAGCCGAGACGCGCGGCGCGCCGGTAGCACCGCGGCGAGGATCGCAGCCACGAAGGCCACGATCGTGAAGACGAGCAGTGCGGTACCCGGAACCGCGAAAACGATGCCCTCACCCTTCAGCGCTCGAGTGACGAGTAGGGCGAGGAAGATGCCGAGCGGCAATCCGAGCGCCGCTCCCATCGCGCCGATGAGCAGGCTCTCGTGGCGAATCATCGAGCGCACCTGGTGGCGAGTCATACCGATCGCGCGCAGCATCCCGAGCTCCCGCGTCCGCTCGAGGATCGAGAGCGCGAGCGTGTTGATCATCCCGAAGAGGCTGACGACGATGGCGACCCCGAGGAGCACGTAGATCAAAGCCAGGAGCACGCTGACGCTCGCCTGCCGTGACGAGATGAACTCCTCCCGCGTCTCGAGCTTCGTGTCCGGGTACGCATCCAGCTTCTTCTCGAGTGTGGTCGTCGTCGCATCCGTCGGCTCGCCGCTCACGTTCACGAAGGTGTTCTGGTTCTTTGGGCGGGGGAAGGTCCCATCGAACGTGGCCCGGTCGATCGCGACCGTGCCCACGAGCGATCCGAGCGTCGGCGACTCGAAGATCCCCCTGACCTGGAGGTCGAGCTTGTTGTCGTTGGACGTAACGATCCGGAAGCGGCTGCCCACACGCAGGTCTTCGTCGTCGGCGAGCGTGTCGCTGATCACGGCGCCCTGCTTCCCCAGCTTCGGGAGGAGCGCGGCGGAGCCGCTCTTCCACTCGAACCGGTAGACCGCCGTGATCGTCTCGGGGTCGATGCCGGTGACCGTCTGCTCGTTGCCCGCGACGTTCGCCGAGTCGCCCCGCACGCTGTTCTCGACCTCGACCCCGCTCGCTTTCCCGATTGCCTCGCCGGCAGCTCTGGGAAACGGGTCGTTCCCACTGGTCGAGCTGACGATGTAGTCGGCGAGCACCTGCTTCTCGACCGATTGCTTGATCGACGCGCGGAGGCCTTGTCCCAGGACGGCGACGAACGTGACGAGCGCGAGGCCGATCATCAGCGCGCCGGCGGTGGCGGCTGTCCGGCCGGGATTTCGGATCGAGTTCTGAATCGCGAGCCGGCCCGGGAAGCCGCCGAGCTTCGCGTTGGGACGTCCGAGGAACCTGATCAGCGGTCCCACGACTCGCGCCGAGAGCAATGCGACCCCGAGGAAGAGGAGGAGACAGCCGACGCCGAGGACGAGCAGGCGCGGAACGATCTCCAGGCCGCCGACGAACATGCCCAGGCCCAGGAGGAGGACTGCCAGCAGCACGGCCGCGCCGGCGAAGTACGGCGCCACGGGCGCAAGTCGCGACCTCGGCAGCGTGGCGCCTTCGTGTACGGCCGAGATCGGCGGCACGCGCGTGGCCCGCACCGCCGGGACGAGACTCGCGAGGAGCGAGACGACAGTCCCGACGACGAGGCTGACGACGATCGTCCTCGATGCGAACACGGTTCCCGTCGACGGCAACTCGAGTCCGACGCCTGCCAGCAGCGCGCGGAGCGCGTTCGCGAGCAGGAGTCCGAGGAAGAGCCCGGTCACCGACGCGACGATCCCGACGATGAGCGCCTCGACGAGGAGCGAGTTGAGCACCTGTCGTCTCGACGCTCCGAGCGTCCGCAGCGTCGCGAGCTCGCGCACGCGCTGGGCGACCGTGATCGAAGACGTGTTGAAGATCACGAACGCTCCGACGAACAGCGAGATCCCGCCGAACGCGAGCAGAAAGTACTGGAGGAAGCTGAGACCCGAGCTGACATCCTCGGCATCGGAGCTCGCGTCTTCGGAGGCTGTCTGCACCTGTGCCGATGCCGGCAAGAGCGGCTTGATTCGCTCGACGAGCTGCGGGGGCGAGATACCGCTCTTCGCCGCGACCTGAATCGTGTCGAGTTGCCCGTCCTTCTCGAACAGCTCCTGAGCGGTCTTTAGGTCGAAGGCCGCGATCGTGGCGCCTCCGAGGGAGTCGACGGAGCCGAACTTGACGATCGCGGCCAGACGGAAGCGTCGGGTGGAGCCCCCGGGGGTGACGCCGACAGTGTCTCCGACCTTGAACTTCTCGTCGTCCGCGGTGGCCTTGTCGATCGCTACCTCCCCGGAGCCGCTCGGCCAGTCGCCCTCGACGAGCGTGAGCGGGTTGAAGCGCTGCTGCCCGAAGTCGATGCCGTACGCGAACGCCGGCGCCATCGTCGAGACCACCTTGCCGTCCTGCCCGAGGATCTTGGCGCTGTCCTCGATCCCTCCGGCGGCGGCGAGCACCCCGGACACGTTCTTCACCCTCGTCAGCAGCGACTCCGTAACCGTCGCATTCCCGCTCGACGACCGCGAGACGACCTCCTTGCCCGAGACGACGAGGGTGGTCCCCTCCTGTGACTCGGCGAAGATCTGGTCGAACGACTTCGAGATCGTGTCCGTCAGGACGAAGGTGCCGCTGATCATGACGACGCCGAGCAGGATCGCGAGCGCGGTCATGGCAGCCCGAAACTTCCGCCCGAGCAGGCCTTTGATCGCTACCCGCATCATGGCTTAGGGAGCCCGCTGCCCAAGGATTGCGCCTACGCTGGCAGCTGCGGGGCCACGTTCTCGTGTCGAGGCGCCGGGCGCACCTCCACCGACGTCGTCTCGAGCGTGACTGTCGCTCAGTGCGAGAATCGTCGCACTCCCGATTGGGCCACCGCTCAGCCAGGTGCCGTTGAGCGACCGGTCGAGCGCTCGCACACCGGCCTCCAGCTCCGTGCCCTGCGCCTCGTTTGCGTACGCCACCATGGTTGGCTCCTTGGCCTAGTCAGGGCAGATGGAGACGAGAGCGCCTCATACTAGAGCAGGACTGGCTGTTCGCGTAACGCGACATGGAAGGCATGCAACAGGTCGTAGGAGATGTACGAGGAGGGCGACCGCCAAGGGCTCTCGTCGTCTCCTCGGGACCCGCGCGGGCCAGGCGTCCGCGAGGGCGATCACCTCTCGGAGGATCCGAACGACCCCGACAGCTCCGTGTTCGCGGGCGAGTGAGAAGGCTAGAGGACTTCCTCGTGTGCGAGACGCACGAGGGCTGGTCGGATCTTGGTGCATGGCGTGCGGAGCTCGGTCCTATCTCTGCGTGGCGGAGGAGTAGACTTGGCCGACAGAGGAGTCGAGCTCCTGCGAGTTAGAGTCGTTTGCGCCGGGCGTCTGGCGACGCCTAGAAAGGTGGAAGAGAATGAACTATCCCCATCTTGACAATGAGGGCATTCGGCGGCTTGTCCCGAGTCGCCGCATTCCCGTGCTCGCCTTGCTGGTTTCGATCGCGGCGTTCGTGGTGGCAGGGGGAGCCGGGGGCAAGGCCCAGCAGGGGTTGACGCGGGTCGCGGAGATCGGCGGTGGCGGTGGGCACGTCCTCGCGGTCAAGAAGAACGGGACGGTGTGGGCGTGGGGGCACAACGCCCACGGCCAGTTAGGCCTCGGCCGGGTCGGCTCGCCGGTTCTGAAGCCGACGCGGGTGCCGGGGATTACTGGCGTCACGCAGGCGATCGGGGCCGAGTTCCACACGGTCGTACTGAAGAAGGACGGCACCGTCTGGGCATGGGGGGACAACGAATCCGGCCAGCTGGGGACCGGGAGGTCGGGTTCGGACGAGTCCTCACCGGTCCAGGTAAAGGGCATCAAGGGCGCGACGGCGGTCGACGCCGACGCCGACCACAGCTACGCGCTGCTGTCCGACGGGACGGTGCGGGCCTGGGGTGAGAACGACGAAGGCCAACTGGGGAACGGCACGACGACCGAGAGCAACACGCCCGTACGCGTCTCGATCAAGGACGTGACGGCGATCGCGTCGGGTTCCGGCCATACGTTGGCTCTGACGAAAAACGGGGACGTGCTTGCCTGGGGCGATAACCGGCTGGGTCAGTTGGGGATCGGCGCGGCGACGGAGTCCAACCGCACGACGCCGGTGAAGGTGAAGGGGCTTCCGGGCAAGGCGACGGCGATCGCGGCGGGATCGGGCGGCGACTACAGCCTGGCGTTGATGGCGGACGGGACGGTCTGGTCCTGGGGCCTCAACGCCCAAGGCCAGCTCGGAAATGGGAGCTTCAACTCGAAGGGCTGCAAGTGCCGCCCGTCGCCGGGGCGGGTGCGCGGGGTGAAGGGCGCGACCGCGCTCGCAGCGTCGGGAGGGGCCGGGCTCGCGCTGAAGGCGAGCGGGACCGTGTGGGCGTGGGGCAACAACGAGTTCGGCCAGCTCGGCAGGGGCGTCGTCGGCGGGAAGAGCGCGGTGCCGAAGCAGGTGGAAGATCTGACCGGCGTGAAGGCGCTGACGGCAGGCGGTGGCTACGTCATCGCGCTCAAGTCGGACGGCAGCGTGGTCGCCTTCGGGATGAACACCTTCGGCCAGCTCGGGATCGGGAATACGTCGCACAGCGCGGTGCCGGTGGCGGTCGGCGTCACCGCCGCTGCGAGCGACGACTCGTTCTCGCTGGGGCCTTTCTCAGCGCTCGGCCTGGCGCTGCTCGCGCTCGGAATCCTCGTCGCGATCGCGGCCGTGCTGTTCGCCCGCTCCTGGCTGCGGCGCCGGGCGGCGACTCGGCGCGCTGCAGCGGCGGCACCCCGGGCCGCGGTAGATCAGGGCGCC
>CAJDTX010000031.1_pt1 | contig 28725 bp, 32 predicted proteins | sample 7390491 | NCBI WGS metagenome assembly CAJDTX01 (sample SAMEA7055669, study PRJEB34461) | soil metagenome | biome: terrestrial ecosystem; feature: Peninsula; material: soil | place: Antarctica | collected 2016
CGAAGCTCCACCCGAGCCGCCATTGTCCCCTCCCGTCCGACAACCGGTCGGGAATCGCACTTCGACGGCAGCGGCGAGGACCCTCTATCGAAACCGGCAGGTCTAGTCAGTGTTGCTGGTTCGAGATGCCGCGCGAGGCTACCGCACGAGCCGGCCGCTCGGCGCGACCACGAGCCACGTGCCGCCGAACTCATTGACGTTCTGGCAACTCACCTGTCCGGGGTTCCGGTCGTTGACGTAGTAGTACAACGGCCATCCGTTGTAGGTGACCTGCAGCCGGCCGTCCCGGCGTCGGGTCGTCCCGATGAGCGCTTGCTTGACGCCCTTACCTGTGCGGAGCTGAGCTTTCTTGTAGTAGACGGGCCAGGCGGAGGCGCAGTCTCCGTAGCAGCGGCTGGGTCCGCCGCGGCGATCGCGCGTGAACCCGTAGAGGGCGCGGCCTTTTCCGTCGAAGAGGATCCGTCCGTAGCTGGACTTGCCCACCGTCAACGTCGCGCTGGACTGAGGCGCGGCGGAGCCGAGGCTCGCTGAGACTCCGGCGAAAGCCAGGACCGTGAGGAATGCGATGAGTGTCTTCATGCCCGTTCTGTCTCGCGGGGAGCGAGTTCGTTACGGCGTTGCGAGAATCGTCGCGAGGTAAGCGAGCACGTCTTTTTCCTGCTGTCCCTTCACGAGGCCAGCGGGCATCGTGCCGCCTCCCGCATCGATCTGCGCCTTGGCGGCCGCCAGGCTGATCGAGGCCCCGGCGAGCTTCGGCCCAATCCCGCCGCCGCTCCCGCCCTGGCCATGGCACGTGGCGCACGTCTGGGAGAAGATCGTCTCGCCGCGATACGAGTCGCCGAGTACGACCTTCCCCGTCGATCGGGGAACCCCCGGCTTGGCGAAGTGAAGCTTCGCCAGCGCGAACGCGGCACCGGAGAAGGCGGCGAACAGGACGAGCGGAACGACGACGAGGCGAACGAAGCGTGGCCTGGACACGAAGCGATCGTAACGAGTAGGGTCGCGCCGAATGCTCGCCAGCGTCGCGTCGACCTACACGGACATCCTCACGTCGGTGTTCTCGTCGACGATCGCGGCGAAGGCCTGGCTCGCCTCCATCGCCGGCGCCTTCGCCATCGTCCAGATCGCGACGGGGGCCCGGATCTTCGGAAAGATCAAGCGCTTCGTCCCGATCCCGCCTCCGTACGTGAACCGCGTCCACAGGTGGTCGGGCCGGCTGGCGGTGCTCTTCACGCTGCCGGTTGCGTTCCACTGCATCTTCATCCTCGGCTTCCAGACGAACGACACGCGGGTGCTGGTCCACTCGATCGTCGGCTCGTTCGTCTACGGAGTGATCGCGGTCAAGCTCTTCTTCGTCCACGACCGCGACCACCCTCGCTGGACGCTGCCGCTCGCCGGTGGGATCGTGTTCGCCACACTCGCGACGCTCTGGGGCACGTCCAGCCTCTGGTACTTCACCCAGGTTCACTTCGGGTTCTGACGCGCCGGTGTGCGACTTCCACGAGGAGGTTTCGCTTCCGCCGCTCCCGGCCGACGAGTACGTGCTCGACACGGCGCTCGTTCGCCGTTTCGTCGCCGACGTGCGCGCCCGGATCGACGAGGGCCGGTCCGCGGCCGAGGCGTGCGAGCTGATCCGGCCGCTCTTCTCCGAGCTCCTCCGAGACCGCGGGTGGTTACCGACCGCCTACCAGCCCTCCTGCCTCCGCAGAACGACATCCATCGCGTTCGCACGACCTCCGACGTGACGTCGGTGTCGATTCATCTGCTCGCCAACGACACCGGCTGCGTCCTTCGCCACACGTATGACGAGGAGACGGGCGAGGCGAGTCCGTTTCGTTCCGGCTACGTCAACGCTGAATGCAGCTCGCCGGACGGCTGAATGGACGCATTCGAGCTGGATGACCTGATCTCCGCGCTGGACACGTCCCGGCACGACTTCGCCGAGTCCTTCCGCGCCGAGCGGCTGAGCCTCACGATCGCGTTCTGGCCGGCCGGCTCGGTCGACGACCAGACGCCCCATACCGAGGACGAGGTCTACTGCATCGCCTCAGGGCGGGGCCAGATCCACGTCGCTGGCGAGGACTCGCCCGTGAGGCCGGGCTCGATCGTCTACGTCGCGGCCGGTGCCCAGCACCGCTTCCACTCGATCGAGGAGGATCTACAGGTCCCGGTCTTCTGGGCCCCTCTGCGCCACTTCTTGGCCTAGAGGTCCTCGATCTCGACTGCTTCGACCGGGTCGGCGAGGTCGAAGCCGAAGACGCGCGAGAAGAAGTAGAGGACGGCTTCGTCTGCGCGGCGGATGTTCTCCGCCTTGCGGAAGCCGTGGCCCTCGCCCTCGAAGGCGAGATAGGCGTACGGAACCCGGTTTCGCCGGAGCGCCTCGACCATGATCTCGGCCTGGGAGGGGGGAACGACCTTGTCGTCGAGACCCTGGAGCAGGAGCACCGGCACGTTGAGCTCGTCGGCGGAGTTGGCCGGCGAGCGCTGCTTGTAGGTCTCCGCCCGTTCCGGGTAAGGGCCGAGCAGCCAGCGCTCGTAGTGCGACTCGAACTTGTGCGTCGTCTGCTGGAACGCGATCAGGTCGGTGACCCCGAAATAGCTGACTCCGGTGGCGAAGAAGTCCTCGAAGACGAGCGCATAGAGCGTCGTGTAGCCGCCGGCGCTTCCGCCCATGATCGCGATCCGCTCTCCGTCGACGTCACCCCGCTCGACGAGGTAGCGCGCGGCGGCGATCGAGTCGGCGGTGTCAACCGGCCCCCACTGCTCCTTCAGGCGGTCGAGGTAGGCGCGGCCGTAGCCCGTGCTGCCGCCGTAGTTGACGTCGACCACGGCGAGCCCCCGGCTCGTCAGGTACTGGATCCCTGGATCGAGGGCGCCGACGACCTGGGAGGTCGGGCCGCCGTGGACGTTGACGACGAGTGGCGGCCGCTCACCCTCGGGCGCGCTGAAGTCGGCATTCACAGGCGGATAGAAGAACGCGTAGCCGCTCCCGCCTTCCTCGGTCGGGTACTCGATCGCTTCCGGCAGCGAGACGTAGCCGGGGTCGATCCGCTCGCTCATGCCGGCGCACAGCACCTCGAGCTCACCGCCGTCGGCGTCGAGCGCGACGACCGAGAACGGCTCCGTAGCGCTTCCGGCGACCCACACGAGCCGGCTGCCGTGGGCGCGCAGGAAGGGCGCGCGCACCGTGTCGAGGGAAAGACCGGCCTCCTCGTACCGGTTCGTCTCGGGGTCGAGGAAGGTCAGCGGTTGCGCGTCACCTCGGTTGAGCAGGCAGGCGATGCGCCCGTCGGGGAGGAAGGCGTAGCTCGACTGCCCGAAGATCCACTGCATCCAGCCGAGCTCGGCCTCCACGGGCGCCACGGCCTCGACCTCGCCGTCCTGCTCGCGGTCGAGGTTCCACCAGCCCGAACGGTCCGAGACGAAATGGAGCGCCCCGTCCGGGCTCCACGCGGGCTGGAAGATCGCCTCCGATTCCCCGCCGGCGACGTGGCGCGGTTCGCCGGGCTGCCCGTTCCCGTCGAGATCCGCAACCCAGAGATCGGTACCCATGAAGGGCATCCGCGGGTGATCCCAGCTCAGCCATGCGAGCCGCCCGCCGCCTGGACTGACGCGGGGATCGGAGAAGAAGTCGTGCCCTGACGCGATCACCGCGGCCTCGGCTGAGCCGTCGGACGGGAGCGCGACCAGCTCGTTGACGACCTCGCCCCCCTCGTGCCGCTCGCGGACGCAGATGACCGTGGTGCCGTCCGGCGTGACGACGCCGTCCGCATAGCGAAGGGACTTCGGTTCGGGCGGCTCGGGAGTGATCGGCTTCGGCTCCGCGCCGACGCCGTCCTGCCGGTAGAGCCGCTGATCGTCGAAGTTGGCGAAGAAGACAGCCCCCCCGTGGCGAAAGTAGGCCGAGCCGCCGTACTCGTGGACGCTCGTGCGGAGGTTGAATCCGGCGGGCACGACGTCGATCACGTCTCCGCCCCACGGCTTGAAGACCAGCACCGTTCGTCCCTCGCTCGGTCGTGATTCGAGCCAGTAGACGCCTTCCTCGGCGGGCTCGGGCCGCTCGAACCGCCCCCAGATCGTGCCGGTTGCCGCGACGAGCTCCGAGCTGATCGGCGACGACCAGGATCCGTACGGGGCCTGCTTCATGAGCGGACCCTAGAAGATCCGGCCCGACAGTCGGCCGAGCTCGCCGAATCGAGCCGTGGTTCTTGCCGGTCGGCTTGCGTTTATCGTCCATCAGGCGAGCTTTGGAACAAAGGAGGCCGAGAATGAGCGAGAGTCGCAGCGTCACGGGCAGGGACGTCGGTGGCGCCGAGCTGTCCTACGAGGTCGCCGGCGACGAGCCGGCCGTCGTCCTCTTGCACGCGGGCATCGCCGACCGCCGGATGTGGGAGCCCCAGGTCGAGCCGTTCGTTGCGGCGGGCTATCGCGTCATCCGCTACGACCTGCGCGGCTACGGCGATTCGGCGCTCCTGAGCGGCCCGTTCTCGAACCTGGACGACCTCCATGGCCTGCTCGAGCAGCTCGGGATCGAGCGCGCCAGCCTCGTCGGTGTCTCGTACGGCGGGCGGATAGCGCTCGAGTTCGCGATCGCCTATCCGGAGCGTGTCGAGGCTCTCGTGCTGGTGGGGGCTGGGCTGCGTGACGCAGAGTGGTCGGACGAGATCAAGCGCTTCGGAGATGAAGAGGAGTCGCTGCTCGAGGGGGGCGACCTCGAGGGCGCCGTGGAGCTCAATCTGCGCATGTGGGTGGACGGCCCTTCGCGCGGGCCGGGCGAGGTCGACCCTGACGTCCGCGAGCGCGTCCGAGAGATGCAGCGGCGCGCTTTCGAGGTACAGCTCGCCAAGCCCGACGCAGGCCCTGACTCACCGTTCGATCCGCCGGCGAGCGCGAGACTGGACGAGGTCCGCTGCCCGACGCTCGTCGTCGCGGGCGAGCTCGATCAGCCGGACATCCTTCGGATAGCCGATCAGCTGGCTACCGGGATTCCTGGCGCGCAGAAGGCGGTCATCCCCGGGACGGCCCACGCCCCGAGCATGGAGAAGCCGGACGAGTTCAACGAGCTCGTGTTGCAGTTCCTACGAGCAGGTTGACTTGCTCGGAAGCGGAGCGATCCGCACGCCGAGCAGCTGCTTCCACCCACGCGGCCCGGTCGTCGAGAAGTCGTACATGCTCGCGCCGATCACCCCGCAGTCCCGGGTCGCGCGCACGAACGCCCGGACCTGCGCCACGCTCGAATCCTCGGACAGCCCGCCGATCGTATGGACGGCGACGTTCGGGTTGCCGGTGCCGCGGCGAATCAGGGAGACGTTCCGGACGGTGTAGCCGTAGGCTCCGCCGAGGTCGGTCGGCCGGTAGCTGAAGTAGCCCATCGGCAGGAAGACGTCGAAGGCTTGCGCGAGCCCGGCATAGGGAAAGCCCGGCCAGTACCGCGGCAGCAGCTGCATCCCGCGCGGGGAGGGAATGATCGCGCCCAGCGGGTATGAGCCTCCCACGGCCGTCCTGATTCGCGCCGACAGCGCCAGCAGGCGGCGATTGCGCAGGCCGACGTTCTTGACGACGCTCGCTTCGATGTCGAGGGCGAAGGAGTCGAATCGTTGCCCCTTCGCCGACCGGAATCGGATCGCCGCCAGCGCGCGCCGGTAGTCCCGGTCGGGATTCGCGAACGAAGGGAGATACCACGCAACGATCTTCAGGCCCTGGGCTCGCGCGGCATCGATGAATCGTCCGGTGACCTTGGGGCGGACGACGTCCACGGTGCGGCTGTAGTTCCCCGTCTCGAGGAAGAGGGTGCGCACTCCGCGCGCCTTCATCGAGCTGACGGCGGCCTCGGGCATGCTCCAATCCCTCGCGTCGTAGATGTCCACCCATGTCGCGAGCCCGCGGTAGGCGTCGAGGCTCGGAGCCGCCGACGGTGCGGAGCCCGCCGACGCCGAGAGCACGAGCGCCGCGCCGGCAAGCGCGACGAAGGCCGCGAGCCTCATCCCGACAGCCTCTCGAAGAAGAGGAAGATCCCGATCGAGGCCAGAACGAGGCCGGCGAGGCGCTCCGCACCTTCGCGGAGCCGCGCGCCGACGCGGCTCCCGAGGAGGAGTCCGAGCTGAGATGCGATCACGGCTTGCACGCCGATCATGATGCATGCAGCGACCAACGACAGGCGCAGTAGACCAATGCTGAAGCCGAGCGCGAGCTCGTCCAGCGCGATCCCCGCGCTCAGTGCGATCAGCGTCCAGCCCCCGGCGTGCGCCAGACGTCCCACCCGCTCGCCCTCGTCAGACTCGTCCTCCGCAAGCAGGAACGCGCCCACCGCGATCAGCACGCCCGCCGCGAGATAGTCGGCCGCGCCTCCGATCGCCCGCGCGACCCCATCGCCGACCAGGAGGCCGAGCACCGGCATCGCGATCTCCGCTGCGGGGAAGAGGAGCGAGACCTGGAGCCGCTGTCGCCGCGACAGCCCCGCCATGCCGAGCAGGGCCGAGACGGCGAACGTGTCGAGGCAGAGCGGAAGGACGAGAGCTGCGAGTCGCAGCAACGCTCGCTAGCCCGCCTGTCGGGGCCAGGCCCGTTGCCGCAGGCTTACTTGCCTTTCCAGGTCGGCGGGCGCTTCTCGATGAAGGCGGAGATCCCCTCCTGGGCATCCTCGGCGAGCGAGTTCGCCGCCATCACGCCCTTCGTCAGCTCGTAGGCCCGGTGCTCGTCCAGCTCGATCTGAGCGTAGAACGCCTCCTTGCCGATCCCGACCGTCAGCGGGCTCGACCGGGCGATCGCACCCACCAGCTCCTCTACTTCGGCGCTCAGCCGACCGGAGGGGACGACGCGGTTGACGAGCCCCCACTCGGCGGCGGTCGCGGCGTCGATCGCCTCTCCGGTCAGCAGCAGCTCGAGCGCGCGCTTGCGGCCGACCGCGCGCGAGACGGGGACCATCGGCGTCGAGCAGAAGAGGCCGATCTTCACGCCCGGCGTCGCGAACTTCGTGCCCTCGGCGGCGACCGCGAGATCGCACGCGGCGACGAGCTGGCAGCCGGCCGCGTAGGCGGCTCCGTGCACCTTGGCTATCACGGGTTGCGGCACCTGGTGGATCCGGCCCATCATCACCGTGCACGCGTCGAACAGGCGCCCGTAGAAGCCGGCGTCGCGGCCGATCATCTCGCTCAGGTCGTGGCCGGCCGAGAAGGCGGGCCCGGCGCCCTCGACCACGATCGCTCGGATCTCGGGGTCGGCTCCGAGGCTGTCGAGCACCGCGATCACCTCGGCCATCAGCGCCAGGCTGAGCGCGTTTCGCTTCTCGGGCCGGTTGAGCGTGATCCAGGCGGCGCGCTCGTCCCTGCGGACGACCAGGTGCTCGTACTCCGTGGTTTGCGCCTCGCGAACTGTCGCCATGCCGCAAGCCTACTTCGACGCCACCGTCAGCTCTTCGAGCGATTGCTCCATCCCCTCCGCGAGCAACGAGAGGTCGGGGACTGCGTCGGCGTCGGCGCAGAGGCCGATCGACATCCGGCCGCCGAAGGAGTTGGCACTCACGCGAAGAGAGTGGTGCGGGGCGATCTCGGCGAGCGAATAGAACTCCCGGATCCGGCCTCCGGCGAGGTAGAGCTCCCCTGCGGGCCCGCGCACGTTCGAGATCGAGAGCGCGAAGACGTGCGGATTCGACGTCAGCCGGTGCGCGAGCCGGAAGAGGCCCTTCGAGACGTGGGAGACGTCGGCGAAGAGCGCGTAGAGCTCCTCCGCGTCGTGCGCCGCCTTTCGCTCGTGCGTCTGCTCGTTGACCGCGAGCACCCGGCGAACGGGATCTTCCTCCTGCACCGGCAGGCCGACGTTGATGAAGGAGTCCCGGTTGGGGATCGCGCCGGGCTCCTCGTCGCTGCTGTGCATGCTGACGGGCACCTGTACCCGCAGCGGCCCGATCGTCCCGTGGCGGGCCTCGAGCCAGCGGCGCAGGCCGCCGGCGACCACCGAGAGGACGAGGTCGTTGATGGTCACCCCTTCCCCGCAAGCATGGGCGGCCCGGTGGACCTCGTCGAGCTCGCGGTCGAGGAACGCGACCCTGCGACGGCGGCCGATTCGCGCGTCGAGCGGGGAGGGGGCTCGGCTCGGCCGGAGCTCGCGTGCGATCGTCTGGGGAGCGCGCGCGATCTCCGCGATGCTCTCGCGCCAGCGTCCGCCCGACATCAGCCCCCGACCGACGCGCAGGGCAGCTTCGGCGAGCGCCTGCGCGTGATCCGCCGCGGCGGCTGCCAGGAGCGAGGTCGGGCCGGGAACGGGCTCGGCCGGCGGCGGGGGCGCGACGACCGCAGGCTGGTCGCCGGATTCGTTCCAGAGCAGCGCAGAGCCGATCGCCATCGTCGCCTGGCCGTCCGCCATCGCGTGGTGGATTCGCCAGATCGCTGCAACTCGGCCGTCGTCGAGCGGCCCGACGACGTCGAGCGCCCACAGCGGCCGGTCGCGCTGCAGCCGCTCCGACATGAGGGTCGCGACGATCTCGCGCAGGCGCACACGATCGACCGTTCCCTCGGACGGGAATGAGCGGACGTGGTCGCGGACATCGAACTCGGCGTCGTCCACCCACGCCGGCGCGGCGAGATGGAACGGCGTTGCAGCAATCCGCTGCCGGCAGCGGGGTGCCAGCGCGATCCGCTGCGCGATCTGCTCGCGCAGACGCTCGACCGTGTCGCCGACGCGATCGGCGATCAGGACCTTGCAGGTGTGCCCGACGATCGAGCCGGATTCGAGCGCGAGGATCCTGGCGTCTTCGGGAGTGAGCCGCTGCAGCATCGCGCGGGTTCTATCATCGAGGCCGTGCGCCCGTTCAAGCCAAAGCGCTCCAGGAAGCGGCCGCCGCGCGAGCGCGAGGGCGAGGACGGCCGGGCCGCGCGGGAAGCGGAGCGGCACCGCCTCGAGCGCCGGCGGGAGCGCGAGCGGGAGGACGACTCGGTCGAGCAGCTGAAGGCGACCCTTCGGAGCTACGCGCGCGAAGCGGAGCTCCGGAGGGAGGAGTGGGACCGCGAGCTCGAGGAGCTCAAGCAGCTGCTGCGTAAACGCGTCGAGGAGGTCTCGGCTCGCGAGGAAGAGCTTGCGGAGGCCGTCCGCCGCCAGGAGCGGCGCAGTGACGGGCGGGGCCGCGGCTTGAGAGGGAAGCGGCCGAGCGGAGAGCTGAAGGAACGCGCGGCCGAGCTGGAGAAGCGCGCCCGGGAGCTCGACACGCTCGCCGAGTCGCTGGAGAAGCGAGAGCGAGAGCTCGAGCTTCGCGAGCGCAAGCTCGCTGCCGCCCGACGCAAGACCAGCTGACCCCGAAGGCATAATTCACTGCTCCTTCGCTCGTGAAAGCAACCCTTCTCCTTGCCGCGCTTGCCGGCATGCTCGCGCTGTCCGGCTCGGCCGCCGGGCGGGTCGAAGGCCGTGCTCAGCCGACGGTTGACCTGAAGGTCTCTCCGCTCGCGTTCAGCCCGAACGGGGACAGCGTCAAGGACACGCTCCGCGCCACCATCCGCGTCGACGAGCCCGTCACCTTGACGATCGAGATCGTCAGCGATCAAGGCGTCGTGGTCTTCTCCGACGCGCCCGGCGTCCTGGTGCAGCCGGGCCCGGTCCGGTTCAGCTGGAACGGACGGAAGGGGGCGCCGGGCCGCGGACCGGTCGCACGCGACGGGCACTACACGCTCCGGGCGACGGTCGTCGATGCGACGGGGGCCCAGGCCGAAGCCGAGGCACGGATTCTGCTCGATACCCGCTCACCCGTGATTGTCTGGGGCGAGGTCTCTCCGACGGTGCTTCAGCAGGGGCCGCTCTACCTGCGTTTCCGGCTGTACGACCTGGCCACCCGCGTCCAGTTGAAGCTGGAACTCCTCGATCAGAGCGGCAGCTCCATCCGCACGGGGCCGGGCAGCTTCGCGGCGCCCGGCCGGGTCGAGCTCCGCTGGCCGCGCACGCACGAGGCTCGGCTTTCCCCCGCGAGCTACCGGGTCTCGCTCAAGGGGACCGACGAGGCCGGCAACTCGAGCACATCGGGGGCGCGCACGTTCCTCGTCGATCACCCGGTCCGCGCTCGCGTTTACGCGCTCTTTCACGGCGTCGGGCGGCGGATCGCGCTCACGTTCGACGACTGCAACTTCAGCGGCGCCTGGAACAGCATCCTGAACACGCTCGAGCGCTTACAAGATCAAGGGGACGTTCTTCTGTCCCGGCCGGCAGGTGCTCGCGAACCCGGAGCTGGCCAGGCGCACCGTCCGCGAGGGGCATTCGATCGGCAGCCACGGCTGGGATCACGCCAACTTCGGCGCGCTCTCGTTCGGATCGGCGGAGCGGCGTCTCAACTTGGACCGTGACGTCTGGTGGAAACTTGCCCGGGTTGCGCCGACTCCGTACTTCCGCCCCCCGCACGGCTCGTACACCGCCACGACGATGACGGCGGCCGGTCGAGCGGGCTACGGCGCGGTCGTGCTCTGGGACGTCGATCCCCAGGACTGGAGGCGTTCCGGGGCAGCCGCGATCGAGGACCGGATCCTCACCCACGTCAGACCCGGGAGCATCGTCCTCATGCACGTGATCGACCAGACTGCCGCGGCGCTCCCCTCGATCATCCAACGCCTCCTGGGACGGCGCTTCGTTCCGGTCACCCTCACCGAGCTCGACCGGATCGGCACGGCTAGCTCCGGCCACTGGCCGCCCTACCGCTCGTCGTCCTCAGGCGCCTAGGGCGCGGGGCTCGCGCAGGTCGGCTTCGTCTTTGCGGACGGGTCGGCTGTCGGCGGCACGACGTAGATTCGCTGCGCGGAGAGGGTCTCGTCGCCGCCCTTCTGCTTCGGCGGCGGCCGGTACACGTCGATGTGGCGGCCGGAGATCGCCCCGCCCGTGTCCTCGGCCCGGAACCAGGCATGTCCGAGCATCGTGCAGTAGGCGGGGACGAACACCTTGCTTCCGAGCGGGATCACGCCTGGATCGACCGCGATGCTGCGCCAGGGCTTGAGCGGCCTTGACGGGCCGTCCGCGAACAGCACTCCCTGCGGCTTGATATAGCGAACGCTCTTGTCCTTGAACCAACCGCCTGCTTCGAGCGGGAAGGTGACCGCCCCGTCGGCGTTGCGCCACCCGCCGAAGCGCCAGAACGGCCATCCCCTCGTCCAGCCGCTTGGGCCCGGCGACGTCTTGTTTCCTTCCGCCGTCACCCAGCCCGGCGTGCCGATCGCGGAGAGGTGGTAGCGCAGGCCGTCGAGGCCGACTCCGTCGCCCTCCATTGCGATTCCGCCCGAGGAGTAGAGCCAGTCGACGCGATGGTTCCCGGTCAGCCCCGGCGCCGTCACCTTCCGGCCGGCGAACCAGCGCTCGGGTGCCGCGTAGTACTCCGTGATCTGCACCGCCGCGAGCCAGCGCGGCTTCGCAATCGGGAACGGGGCCTTGCCCGCGCCGGAGGACGCGGACAGGACGAGCGCCGCCAGCGCTCCTGCTGCCAGGATGACCCCACGCACCGCCAGCAGTATTACTGCACGGGCGTCTCGAACTCCTCCTCTAGATGATTGATCGGAAAATCATCGATCAATCATCTAACTGACCTCTCGAACCGGACGCCTCCCGCCCTGAAAGACTGTGAGCTCCGCGGCCTCGCGTCCGCGGAGCTGGGCGAATGAACGGTGCATACGCCCAGCGCGCGCCGTGAGGCGCGCGCTCCTCTCCGGGGCGAGCGGGAGCCTGCCCGTAGAGGGGTAATCGGCGATTGATCGCTTTATCGATCAATCGTCTAGGTGACTGCCGCTTCGGCGATTTCGAGCGGCTGAGCAGGAGCCAGCGCCTGAGCGATCTCCGCGAACACGTCCACTCCGTCGAGCGAGTACTCGCTGGTGAAATCGACCGCGCCGTTCAGCTCGAGCACCGTCCAGCCGCCCGTGCCGTCCGGAAGCAGGTCGACGCCGACGAGGTCGCCGCCGATCGCCGCGGCCGCCTCGACGGCCAGCGCACGGGCACCGGCCGTTGGGTCGGTTGGCCGCCGCCGGCCGCCGAGGGCCACGTTCGTCCGCCACTCCCCGTCGGCTGCAACGCGCTCGATCGCCCCGACGACCTCGCCCGCGGCCACGATCACGCGCAGGTCGTAGCCGCAAGGCGGCACGAGCTCTTGGACGATCACGCCCTGGCGCTGGAACCATCGCCGGCCTCGGAGCGACGCGAGGCACGCGGTCAGCTCGATCGCGTCCTCGCACCGGAACACGTCGCGCCCCCAGCTGCCGAAGCGAGGCTTGACAACGAGGGGAGGGTTGAGCTTGGGAAGCGCTGAGCCACCGTCGAGGTGGGCGGTCCGCGGGTGAGGAAGGCCCGCGGCAGCCAACCTGAGCGCCGTCGCCAGCTTGTCGTGAGCCGCAAGCAGCGTGCCGGCCTCGTTCAGGACGTGCACCCCGCGACTCTTCGCACGGCGGAGCTCCCACATTCCGGCCTCGACTCCCTCCAAGGTGGGGAGCACGTCGAGCCTCCCCAGCGCTACGTCGCCCGGCCGCGCCTTGTCGAGATCCGTCGGAGGCGTCAGCCTCGCGTCGCTTCCCGCATCCCGGAACGCCTCGAGCAGTGCAGCGTTCGTGCGATTCAGGGTGCCACAGACCAGGTGGAAGGCCACGCGGAAATCATCGCCAACGCTGCTCAGGGACGAATCAGGGTTACCTCAAGATCTGCTGAGCAAAAATCTGACGTCTTTCCGCTGGTCTGGCGCCGCCGCGATACTTTCTTCGTGCGCTCTCCGAACTTCCGCTCTCAGTGGCTTCGTCTCAGGGCACGCTCGATCGGGATCGGGATGCGTTTCTGGCTCCCGCTCGCGTTCGCCACGATCGCCGCCGTGACCGCGCTCATCGTCTCGTGGGTCTTCTCCGCACGCTCCGAGCACGCGCTCCGCGGCAGCGCCGAGGACTTCGCCGTCGCGAGCACGCTCGGCGCGACGGACTCGGTTGCGACCGCCCTCCAGCACGGAAATCTTCCCGCGACGCTCGAGGCGATCGCCGCTCGGAGGCGGCTCGCGATCTTCGTGTTCGACGAGCACGGCAAGCTGATCTCGCCGGTCCGCTCCCGCCAGATCCAGCTTCGCTACATCGCGCCCAGGCATGTCGCGGTCGGCGCCGCGCTCGGCCACGGCCGCTACATCTCGACGATCGATCACGGTAACGGCACCCTCGTGGCGCTCCCGATCCCGCGCGTGGGCGGTGCGGTCCTAACGTACTCGCCCCGGCCCGAGCTCGAGGGGCAGCTCGGGATCGTGCACAGGCAGATCGTGCAGGCCGCGCTATTCGCCTCGTTGGCCGGCGCACTCGCCGGCCTGCTCGTGGCGATGCTGATCGCCTCACGGCTCCGTCGGATCGCGACCGCAGCCAACGCGATCGAGGGCGGGAGCTTCGAGACGCGCCTGCATCCGTGGCTGAAGGACGAGCTCGGATCGCTGGCGGAGACGATCGACAGGATGCGGATGCGGCTCCGCGACACCTTCGGCCGGCTCGAGTCGGAGCGCGATCGCCTGCGTCGCCTGCTCGAGCGGCTGCACGACGGCGTGATCGCGGTAGACCAGGACCTCCGGGTGGAGTTCAGCAACACGGCGGCGAGGCGGCTGATGCGGGCGCCGCTGGCCGAGGGCGACGAGCTGCCCGAGCCGTGGCGCGAGGCCTCCCTGCGAGAGCTGGCCACCGGCCTGTTCGGATCCGGCACTGGGGTGCTGCAGGAGACGATCTCGACGAAAGCGGGCCGTGTGTACACGGTGGTCGGGATCCCGCCGAGAGGCCGGTCGAAGACTGCGGTGCTCGTGCTCACCGACGTCTCCGAGCGCGAGCGGCGAGAGCGGGCCGAGCGCGAGTTCGTAACCAACGCCGCGCACGAGCTGAGGAGCCCGCTCGCCACCATCACCGGGGCCATCCAGGTGCTCCAGGCGGGAGCGAAGGACGAGCCGGAAGAGCGCGACCGCTTCCTCGGCCACATCGAGCGCGAGGCGGCGAGGCTCGGGAGGCTGACCCATTCGCTGCTCGTTCTCGCACGCGCGCAAACGCAGGAGGAGGCTCCGAACCTCGCCCCCCTCGAGCTCAAGCCGCTGCTGGAGACGATCGCTTCGGACGTGAGGCCGCCCGCAGAGGTCGCGATCGAGGTCAGTTGCCCACCGGGCCTGGAAGTGCTGGCGGAGCGGGATCTCGTCGAGCAGGCCGTTTCCAACCTCACGGCCAACGCGCTCCAGAACACGGAGCGCGGTCGAATCGAGATCGCGGCAAAGGCGCTTCCCGGCGGCTCGGTCGTGCTCGAGGTCACCGACACGGGGCGGGGGATCGCCCCGGAGCGGCAGGAGCGCATCTTCGACCGCTTCTACCGGCCGGACGGACGCGACCCGCGCCGCTTCGGGCTCGGGCTCGCGATCGTCCGCCAGGCAGTTACGGCGCTCGGCGGCCGGCTCGAGGTCGAGTCGGCGGTCGGCAGCGGGACGACCGTGCGGATCACTCTCGCCGGAGCCCATACGGAGGCAGCTTGATGGCCGGCCGGATCCTCATCGTCGACGACGATCCCGGGATCGTGGACGTGGTCAGCTACGCGCTCCGGAGCGAGGGATTCGAAGCCGAGGGCGTTTCCGACGGCCAGTCGGCGCTCGACGCGGCCCGGCACGACTCCTACGACCTGCTGATTCTCGACCTGATGATGCCCGGGATGTCCGGCCTGGAGGTCTGCCGGAGGCTTCGCAACGAGAGCAAGATCCCGATCGTGATGCTGACCGCGAAGGACGCGGAGCTCGATCGCGTCATCGGTCTCGAGATCGGCGCCGACGACTACGTCACGAAGCCGTTCTCCGTCCCCGAGCTCGTCAGCCGTGTGCGCGCGATCCTGCGCCGGCGCGATCTCGACCGGGAGGACGCGGACGGTGTCGTGCGGCAGGTCGGCGGGCTGCGGATCGATCTCGGGAGGCACCAGGTCGTCGTCGACGGCGAGCCGGCCCAGCTGACCCCTTCGGAGTTCAAGCTGTGTGCGCTCCTGTCCCAGCAGCCGGAGCGAGTGTTCACGCGCCGGCAGATCATGGAGTACCTGTGGGAGAGCCCCTACGTCGGCGACCAGCACGCCTGCGAGGTGCACGTCTCGAACCTGCGGCGCAAGGTCGAGCGCGATCCGTCGAAGCCCGAGCGGATCGTCACGGTGCGCGGGGTGGGCTACAAGCTAGTCGCCGCCTAGCGTGAGCCAGGACCGGTGGGCGGAATGGCTGGCGGAGCGCCGTTTCGGCGGCGATCCCGCCTGGCGGACGAAGACGCTCGAGAAGCTCGTTTCCGTCCGGGACCGCGTCCTGGAGAACGCGCAGGTTGGTGAGCGGGACGTCGTCCTCGACGTCGGGGCCGGCGACGGGTTGATCGGCTTCGCGGCGCTCGAGCGAGTGGGGGAGGAGGGACGCGTCGTACTGAGCGACGTCTCTGACGACCTGCTCGGGACGTGCCGGGAGATCGCGGCGGCGCTCGACGTGGGCGACCGCTGCTCGTTCGTCCGCGCTTCTGCCGAGGATCTGGGCGAGATCGAGACCGAGTCGGTCGACGTCGTCACGACCCGTTCCGTCCTCATCTACGTCGCGGACAAGCTGTCAGCGCTGAAGGAGTTCCGGCGGGTCCTGAAGGCCGGCGGCAGGATCTCCCTCTTCGAGCCGATCAACAGCTTCTGCTACCCGGAGCCTCGGGACAGCTTCTGGGGCTACGACGTGCGGGCTGTGCGACCGCTCGTCGACAAGCTCCGCGTCTTCTACGAGCAGCACGGCGCCGAGGGAGGCATCGGTTCAATGGTCGACTTCGACGAGCGCGACTTGCTCAGGTTGGTCGGGGAGGCTGGGTTCGCCGAGATCCACCTCGACTACAAGGTCGAGGTCTCACCCAGGCCGATGCTCGCAGGCATGAGCTGGGACGCCTTTCTCAGGTTCTCCGGCAATCCGCTCGAGCCGACGCTCGAGGAAGCGGCTGCCGGGGCGCTCATCGCCGAGGAGCGGGATCGCCTCTACGAGCACCTGCGCCCGCTCGTCGAGCGGAGCGAAGGGCAGAGCCGGCTCGCGCACGCCTATCTGTGGGCGATCAAGTAGCGGTCGACTGCGGCGGGCGCAGGACCGCGAAGGGATCGGTGATCTCCAGCCGGCGCGAGCGGAAGCGGAAGAGGGCCGCCGGCCGCCCGCCCGAGGGGCCGGGGCTGCGGACGTCGCCGGTCGGCTCGAGCACGCCGCGCCGGACGAGCACCCGCTTGAGGTTCGTCGCCGAGACCTCGTGGCCGAGCGCCGCGACATAGATCTCACGCAGCTCGGAGAGCGTGAACGTCTCGGGAGCGAGGGCGAAGCCGGCGTTCGTGTACGAGAGCTTGCCGCGGAGGCGGTCCCGTCCCGCCAGTGCGATCTCGCCGTGGTCGAACGCCATTCGCGGAAGCCTGTCGACCCGGTGCCACGCGGTGTCGGCCGGAAGGGCCGGATCGAGATCGCGCGGGACGAGCCCGAGATACGCCGTCGCCAGCTGCCACTCGCGCGCGTTTCGGTCGGGGTCGCTGAGCGTCTCGAGCTGCTCGAGGTGGGCGACTTCGCGGACGTCCACCTTTGTCGCGAGATGGCGGCGGATCGACTCCTCGAGCGTCTCCTCCGGCTCCAGGTAACCCCCCGGCAGCGACCACGCTCCCTGGTCCGGGGCCTTCGCCCGCTGCCAGAGGAGGACCTGCAGCCGCCCGCCGCGGAACTGCAGGATTACGGCGAGGGCGACGTGCGTAGGGCTCGGACGCGCGGGTGTTTTCGCCTGAGGGGCCGAAACTTTGGTAGACTCCGCCACGAGTTTTAGACTATCAGTCGCAAACTTCTGGGATGCCACCAACCTCCACCGATCTGCTCATAGTCGGCACCGGGGTCGCCGGCCTCTATGCGGCCTTGTGTGCAGCCTCGGAGGTGGACGTGCTCGTGCTCTCGAAAGGGCCGCTGCTCTCGTCCGCGAGCTACCTCGCCCAGGGCGGCGTGGCGGCGGCGGCGGCGGCGGGGGCGCGGCAGGGGGACTCGCCCGCGCTCCACGAGGCTGACACGATCCGTGCCGGCCGCGGGCTGTCCCGGCCGAGCGCGGCGGCCGTCCTGACGCGGGAAGCCCCCGCACGGATTGCCGACCTGGTCGACATCGGCGTCGAGTTCGAGGACGAGCCCGGACGAGAGGGCGGGCACTCGGTCGCGCGGGTCTTCCACTCGGGGGGCGCAGCCACCGGGCGCGAGATCGCTCGTGCCCTCGCCGTGCGCGTGCGGGCGCATCCTCGAATCCAGGTGGCAGAGGGCGAGCGAGTTGTCGGCCTCTGGCGCTCCGGAGACAGTTGCGTCGGGGCTCTGACCGACCGGAGGTCGATCCGCGCGCGGGCGACGCTGCTCGCCACCGGAGGGGCCGCCGCGCTCTGGGAGCGGAGCACGAATCCTCCCGGAGCGGTCGGAGAGGGAATCACGCTCGCCTATCGCGCCGGTGCTGCCGTGGCCGACCTCGAGCTCGTCCAGTTCCACCCGACTGCCCTGTCCGGTTCGAGCCTCCTCCTCAGCGAGGCGCTTCGCGGAGCCGGTGCGCTGTTGCTGGACGATCACGGCGAGCGCTTCACCGACGAGCTCGCCCCCAGGGACGTCGTCGCGCGGGCGATCGACGCGCGCGGGACGGCGTTGCTCGACCTGCGACCCGTCGAGCGGGGGCGCTTTCCGAGCTTGATGGCCCGGATCGAGGAGGCGGGTTACCACCCCGGCGACGATCCGATTCCCGTCGCCCCGGCCGCCCACTACACGATGGGCGGGATCGTGACCGACCTGGAGGGACGTACGGAGGTTCCCGGCCTCTATGCGGCGGGCGAGTGCGCGTGCACGGGCGTCCACGGCGCGAACAGGCTTGCCTCGAACTCCCTGCTCGAGTGTCTGGTCTTCGGACGGCGGGCCGCGCTGGCCGCGCCCGGCGAGCCGGAGCCTGCCGCTCCGCTCGAGCCCCCCGTCGTCCCGGATCCAGCCCATCCGGTCACGCCGGCGCTCCGGCGCGCGTTCTGGCAGGACGCGGGGCTCGTTCGCGATGCCTCCGGCCTCGAACGGCTCCGCCGCTCGCGGCACCTGCTCGCCCGCCTGATCGCGGAGAGCGCGCTCGTGCGGGAGGAAAGCCGCGGCGCCCACTTCCGCGCCGACTTCCCCGAGGAAAACCCGCGCTTCGCCGCTCACGTCGTTCTCCGTCCCGGCGACGCGCCCGTCCTGGAGCGATGGGGTTGACAAGTCTGGTCGGCACGCGCGACGCGGAACGCGTGGTTCAGCTTGCGGTCGAGGAAGATCTCGGCGCGGGCGACCTGACGACGGAGCGAGTCATTCCAGCCGGGGCGACCTGCCGGACCGAGCTGCTGCTGAAGGAGCCCGGTGTCGTCTGCGGGCTGGCTGTGGCGGAGGCGGTCTTCCGCGCACTCGACCCGGACATCCGCTTCGAGCAGCTCGCCTCCGACGGCGACCGCTTCGACACTCCGGCCTCGGTCGCCGCGCTCAGCGGAGCGGCAGGCCCGATCCTGACCGGCGAGCGGACCGCGCTCAATTTCCTCGGCCGCCTGTCGGGGATCGCGACTCTCACCCGCCGCTTCGCCGACGCCGTCGAGGGCACCGGCGCGACCGTTCTCGACACCCGCAAGACGACCCCGGGCCTGCGTGCGCTCGAGAAGTACGCCGTGCGCTGCGGCGGCGGCCAGAACCACCGGTTTGGCCTCTATGACGGGATTCTGATCAAGGACAACCACCTGAAGGTCGCGGGCTCGATCACGGCCGCGGTCGAGCGCGCGCGGAACGGCGTCCCCGTCCAGGTCGAGGCCGAGACGCTCGACGACGTGCGGGAAGCGCTCGCCGCCGGCGCGGACTCGATCCTGCTCGACAACATGAGCCCGGCCGAGCTCGCCGAGGCCGTGGCCGAGGTCGGCGGTCGCGCCCGGCTCGAGGCCTCGGGCGGCGTCTCGCTGGAGACGATCCGGGAGATCGCCGAGACCGGCGTCGATTTCGTCTCGATCGGCGCGCTGACGCACTCGGCCCGTTCCCTCGACGTCTCCCTGGAGGTCATGTGAGCACGACCGCCGTAGCCACGATGCAGGACGAGGTGAAGGCGCTTGCGCGCGAGCGCGACGCCGTGATCCTCGCCCACAACTACCAGGTGCCCGAGGTGCAGGACGTGGCCGACTACGTCGGCGACTCGCTCGGCCTGTCACGGGAGGCGGCCTCGACCGAGTCGGAGGCGATCGTCTTTTGCGGCGTCCACTTCATGGCGGAGACCGCAGTGATCCTTTCGCCCGACAAGACCGTGCTGATCCCCGATCTCGACGCCGGCTGCTCGCTCGCCGCGTCGATCACCGCCGACCAGCTGCGCGAGTGGAAGGCGGACAACCCCGGCGCGGTCGTCGTCTCCTACGTGAACACGACGGCCGAGGTGAAGGCGGAGACCGACTACTGCTGCACGTCCGGAAACGCGAAAGCCGTGATCGAGGCGATTCCCGCGGACCGCGAGATCCTGTTCCTGCCCGACATGTACCTCGGGATCTGGCTCGAGCGCGTTACCGGCCGCAAGCTGAACATCTGGATGGGCGAGTGTCACGTCCACGCGGGTATTCGCCCGGCCGACATCGAGCGCTGGCAGGCGGACGCTCCCGACGCGGAACTGCTCGTCCACCCCGAGTGCGGCTGCGCGAGCCAGTGCATGGCCTTCGGCAACGGTCGCACGCACATTCTCTCGACCGAGGGGATGGTCAACTTCGCGAAGAGCTCGGAGAAGAACCGCTTTCTCGTCGCGACCGAGACCGGGATCATTCACCGCCTGAACAAGGAGGCGCCCGGCAAGCGCTTCGAGGCCGTCTCCGAGCGGGCGATCTGCAAGTACATGAAGATGATCACGCTCGAGAAGCTGCGCGACTCGCTCCGCGACTGGAAGCACGTTGTGACCGTCGAGCCCGAGATCGCCGAGCGGGCCCGCGGAGCGATCGAACGGATGGTCGCGATCAGCTGAGCGTGGAGGCTGGTCTCGAGCAGGTCCGCCGTCGCGAGCAGCGGCTGGACAGATTCAGGCAAGGCCTGCTCTGGATCGTCTTCGGCCTGTGCGTCGCGGGCGCGGTCATCGTCATCCTGAGGCAGACGGCCCCGGCCCTCGACTCCTCGGCCGCCGCCCGTGCTCCCCGGACCCGCGTGCGCACGAGCGACCGCTTCGTCTGCAACGCGCCCGGGGGCGCCCTGGACGAGATGCCGGACTGGGACTACCTCTGCGAAGACGCCTCTCATCCGGCTCGGATGGGGTACTGGGTCGAGACCGGCTCGCACGGAATCACCCGTCTCGAGCCCGCCGGCTGACTTAGAACTCGAATCAAAATGAGTTCTCGAGGAGTGTGTTCGGCGCGAGCCAACCCCACCAGAGCCGGATGCTGCCGCTGAGGTACCGCATGTGCTAGTGACCGGCTACTTCTCGCCGGTGGCTGCTTCCTGCAGGAACGTCAGGATCGTCTCCTTCGGCATGACCCCGTGACCAGCGTGCGGAACCACACACAGCTGCGCACCGGGGATCGTCCTGAACATCTCGACGGCGTGCTCCGGCGTGACGATGTCGCCGTCGCCGACGATGATCAGGGTGGGCGCCTTGATGCTCTGCATTTCCTCGCGCGTGAAGCTTGGTTCCACGGCCCACATGCGCTGCAGACGTCCGAGAACGAGGGGCCAATGGTCTGCACCGTCGGGAGACAGGCGGGCGTAGGCGTCGGATACAGGCTCGTCGTCGGGATTGAAGGTGCGCGCCCACTCCAGGTTCTCCGCGGTATAGCCATCGGTGCGGGAGTTGGCCCCGGTGACCGCGAGCTTCGTCACGCGCTCAGGGTGATGGATCGCCATGTCGAGGCCGATGATCCCGCCGTCGCTGTAGCCGAGAACGGAGGCGCTCTCGATCCCCAGCTGGCGCATCAACTCGACCGTGTCCTCGGCCATGTCGTGGTAGTGGAACGGACGATCGATGACGTCGGCGGTGCGCCCATGTCCCATCTGCTCGATCGCGATCACCCGGAACTGGGTGGCGAAGAACGGGATCACCGTCGAAGCAGGATTTATCGAGCCCGTCCCGCCGTGGAGCGACAGCAGGGGCGGACCCTCCCCGTGGACCTCGTAGTACATGTTCAGTCCGTTGACGGCAGCGTAGGCCAGGTCGCTCCTCATTATGGCGCCCCCAGGCGGACTTGAAAGCCCTTTAGAACTCGAATCAGAATGAGCGCTGGAGTCTCTTGAAGCAGACGAGGCAGCAGCCGAGTGCGAGGAATTGCCTCGTGGATGTCGGCGCGGCGGTCGTAGCGGACGAGCAACCGCTTGAGGTGGTGGAGCCAGGCGAAGGTGCGCTCGACGACCCAGCGGTCGCAGCCCAACCCGGAGCCGTGCTCGGTCTGGCGGCGTGCGATTTCGGGCCTGACCCCTCGCTGGCGCAGCTGCCGGCAGTACTTGTCGTGGTCGTAGCCGCGGTCAGCCGTAACCCGGTCGGGCCGTCGGCGGGGGCGGCCGACCCGACCGTGCACCGGCGGGACCGAATCGACGAGCGGGATCAGCTGGGTGACGTCGTTGCGGTTGCCTCGCGTGACCTCCAGGCAAGCGGGATCCCGGTCGCGTCGACCAAGAGGTGGTGCTTCGAGCCGTTTCTGGCTCTATCAACCGGGCTTGGGCCCGTCTCGGAGCCCCCTTTTTCGCCTGCACGTCAAGCGGCGGTAGCAGGTTGATCCAGAGCCGAAGCCGAGCTCGAGCGGCAGATGCCGCCAGGCGATCCCCGTGTGCAACACGAACAAGACCCCGTGCAACGCCTGCCGGTCGGGCAGCCGCTTACGGCCCGGAAACCGAAAACAGCGCTCCAGCTTCGGCAGCAGCGGCTCGACCCGCGACCACAACGCATCCGACACGATCCACGGCGCAACAGCCATCAGCACCCCTCCCCAGCTTGACGACGCATGCCGACGGACTTCGCCATCAAGAACCGGGTCCCTTGGTTCTGCAATGAGTCCTAATAGACTCCGACAACACCGAAACACAGGAGGACGCGACGCCATGTCGACCATCACCGAAACGGCCAGGGCCTTCTTCGACGCCTGCGAGACGGGCAAGGGCTGGACGGGGTGCAGCACCTACTGCCAGCCCAACGCCAGCTTTGCGGCCCAGGCTGAACCGCTCGCCGACGTGCGCACGCTGAAGGACTACACGGAATGGATGAAGGACCTGCTCGTTTACATCCCCAACGGAGACTACGACGTGAAGTCCTTCGCCACGGACGACGAGCGGAACAATGTCTGCGCCTACGGTGTGTTCTCCGGCACACACAGCGGTCCGGGGGGCCCGATGCCGCCGACCGGCAAGAGCACGAGCGCGGACTACGTCTACGTGATGGAGTTCGAGGGCGGGAAGATCAGCCATATGACCAAGATCTGGCATGCCGGCCTGACGATGAAGGAGCTCGGTTGGACCGAGTAACGCGCTAGCCGGGCGGTGAGGTGTGGCGGAGGGCTCAGCCCCCGCCGTCCAGAAGGAACGGCGAGTACCCGATCAGGGCCCCGTGCAGGGGCAGGGCCGTGGCGATTGAGGAGCCGGCGTTTCCCGAGGGCGGCCCAGTGCCGTCGATCACAAGACTGCCTCCTCCATCCGCTTGTCATTCTTTGAAACGAGTTCTTAGGGGAAGATCAGGCCGCCGCGCTCGTCGAAGCGCGACCCGTCGGCCCACGCCACGTCCCACACGTTTCCTTCCGGGTCGCGGAAGCTGAAGCCGCCGCCCCACGAGGCGCGCTGCGGCTCGTCGTCGAGGTGGTGCACGTCGTCGAAGGCCCGGACGGTCTCGTACACGCGCACGACCTCGTCCCAGTCCTCGCAGTTGATCGCGAGTGTGAAGCCGCGGAACGAGTCGGCGGCCGGGCCGAACTGCGGCTCGTAGTGCGCGGCCGCGTACAGGCCGAGCACGACGCCGTTGGTGCACTGGAACACGCGGTGGACGTCCTCGCTCGACGGCGCCTCCGGCCAGCCGAACTGCCGGAAGAAGCGATACATCCGCTCCATGTCCTTGCACGCGAGCGTGACGAAGTTGATCCGGGCCGGAACGGTCACTTCGCTTCGTTCCAGTCGTCGCCGACACCGACGTCGACGGCGAGCGGCGGGTCGAGCGGGTAGGCGCCGCACATCTCCTCACGGACGAGCTCCCGCACGGCCGAGACCTCCGTCTCGGGCACCTCGAGCAGGAGCTCATCGTGGATCTGGAGGACGAGCCTGGCGCCGCGGCCCTCTTTCCGCAGGCGCCGGTGGATGCCGATCATCGCCACCTTGATGATGTCCGCGTTCGAGCCCTGCATGACGAAGTTGACGGCGAGCCGCTCGCCGAGAGAGCGCGTCTGGCGGTTGGACGCGCGGATCTCCGGCACGGGGCGGCGGCGGCCGAGCAGGCTCGTGACGTAGCCGTCGCGCTTCGCCTGCTCGATCGTGCGCTGGATGAAGTCCTGGACGAACGGAAACCGCGCGAGGTACGCGTCGATGTAGGCCTGCGCTTCCTCGCGCGGGATCTCGAGGTTCTCCGACAGCCCGAACGCGGAGATCCCGTAGATGATCCCGAAGTTGATCATCTTGGCGATCGAGCGCTCGCCGGTCGTCAGCGTGGCCGGATCCTTCCCGAGCACCTCGGCCGCCGTCGCCGTATGGATGTCGTCTCCGCGTGCGAAGGCCTCGCGCAGCTTCGGTTCGCCGGACACGTGCGCGAGGATGCGCAGCTCGATCTGGGAGTAGTCGGCCGAGAGCAGACGCCGCCCGGGGTCGGCGACGAAGGCCGAGCGGATCTCGCGGCCGAGCTCGGTGCGGATCGGGATCGCCTGCAGGTTCGGACTCGAGGTCGAGAGCCGCCCCGTCGCGGCGACGGTCTGGTTGATCGTCGTGTGCAGCCGACCGTCCTCGGCCGAGATCAGGCTCGGCAACGGCCCGAGATAGGTGTTGAGCAGCTTCGAGTACTCGCGCCACTCCTCGATCACCGGCACGATCTCGTGCTCGTCCCTGATCGAGCGCAGGACGCGCGTGTCCGTCGAGTAGCCGGTCTTGCCCTTGCGGCCCGGAGCCAGCGCCAGCTTCTCGAACAGGATCCGCGCGACCTGCTGGGTCGACCCGATCATGAACTCTTCCCCCGCGAGCTCGTACGCGCGCGCCTCGAGCTCCTCGACCCGGTCGGCGAGCCGAGCGGTGATCTCGCCCATCCGGTAGGTGTCGATCTTCACGCCGGCCTCCTCCATCGCACGGAGCACGCCGACGAGCGGGAGCTCGACGTCGCGGTAGAGCTGCTCGGCGCCGCGTTCGCGAACCCGGTCGAGCAGGGGGTCACGCAGCCGCAGCGTTGCCGCCGCGCGCCGGACGAGCCCCGCGGTCTCCTCCTCAGCTTCCGGCACCGGCTGCAGCTCGACGCCGTACTCGGCCGCCAGCTCGTCGAGCTCGTAGGAGGCTCGGCCGGGCTCGATCAGGTACGCCAGCAGCATCGTGTCGTCAACCGCCTCGACGCGAACAGCCTTCGCATCGTGGACGACCACCTGCTTGCCAAGTAACACAGTGTTACTTGGTCGCGGAGAGACGACCACTTCATCTGGGCTGGCCACAGCGATGCGCCCGTCGTCGGCCGCGATCCCAACCGTTTGTAGTAACACTGTGTTACTTGGCTCGGGCTGCTCGCGCCACGGGATCTCGACCCCGACCAGAGTCGGAGTCGCCGCAGGGAGCGCGGCGTCGAGCTCGTCCACGCGCTGGAGCAGGTTGCGGAACTCGAACCGGCGGAACATCTCCTTGAGGGCCGAGCGGTTGGGAGGCTCCAGCACGAGCCCCGCGGGATCGAAGTCGACCTCGAGGTCGCGCCGCATCGTCGCGAGCAGCTTCGACTGCCGCGCCTGGTCGGCATGGATGCGCAGCGTCTCCTTCCGCTTCGCTCCGGACACCTCGTCGATGCGCTCGAGCAGCTCCTCCAGCGATCCGAACTGCGCGATCAGCTGGCCGGCAGTCTTGTCGCCGATCCCGGGCACGCCTTCGATCTGATCCGAAGGGTCGCCCTTCAGCCCGATGAAGTCCGGGACGCGCTCGGGTGGGATTCCGTAGCGCGCCTCGACGCGCTCGGGCGTGTAGACGTGAACGTCGGAGACTCCCCGCGGAGTCATCATCAGGCAGACGTTCTCGGAGCAGAGCTGAAAGGCGTCACGGTCGGTCGAGACGACGCAGGTCTTGACGCCGGCCGCGTCTGCGCGGGTGGCAAGGGTGGCGATCACGTCGTCGGCCTCCCACCCTTCGAACTCGAGGTTGCGATAGCCGAAGGCCTCGACGATCGGGCGGAAGTAGGGGAATTGCTCGCGCAGCAGGTCGGGCATCGGCCGCCGGTCGGCCTTGTATCCCTCCGAGATCTCGGTCCGGTGGACGGGCCGGGTGTCCCACGCGACGGCGACCCCTTTCGGCCTGTAGTCCGTCAGCAGCTTGAACAGCATGTTGGTGAACCCGAGCAGCGCGTTCGTGGAGAAGCCCTCACTCGTCGCTAGCTCTTCGGGCAGCGCGTAGAAGGCTCTGTAGGCGAGGTTGTTCCCGTCGACGAGGAAGAGATCGGACTCGCGCGCGGGGGCATCGTCGAGCTGAAGCTCGACCCCGGTGAGCGTTTTCGGCATCACCTGCGAGCGTAGCGCCTGACGGAGGCGCTGGTCTCGCTGCTTTACTCGGCCCGTGCAGAGCCATCAGCCGGCCGGCTACAGCTGCCCGTTCTGCAAGCTCGTGGCGGGCGGCGAGACGGAGTGGACCCGTCGCAGCGACATCGTCTGGAGCGACGATGCGACGACCGCCTTCGTGGCCGCGAAGTGGTGGGAGACGAATCCCGCGCACGTCCTCGTCGTCCCCAACGACCACTTCGAGAACCTCTACGAGATCCCGGACGCGACGCTCGCTGCGGTGTATGCGACCGCGAAGCGGATGGCGTTGGCGCTCAAGGCCGCGTACGGCTGCGACGGCACCTCCACCCGGCAGCACAACGAGCCGGGTGGGGGGCAGGACGTCTGGCACTTCCACGTCCACGTCTACCCGCGTTCTCTCGACGACGGCCTGTACGCGAACCACGACCGGGTCCGGTGGGCGGACGTGGGCGAACGTGCGCCCTATGCGGAGCGTCTGCGCGAGGAGCTGGCCTCGCACACATAGGATCGGCCGCGTGCCCCGGCTCGAGATCGCCCCGTTCGCCGATGACCACCTCGAAGACGCCACGAGGCTGCTCGAGGAGCGCCATCGCCGGCATCGCGACGCGGAGCCGCTGCTGCCGGCGGACGTGGATCTCCGGGCCGAGATCGAGGCGCTCTGGGGGCACGATGATGCCTCGGGCAGCGTTGCGTTTCGCGACGGGCGTCTCGTCGGGTATCTGATCGGGGCTCCCCGTGCGGGCAAGGTCTGGGGAGTGAATACCTGGGTCGAGCTCGCCGGTCACGCGGTCGAGGACGCCGAGGACGTTCGCGACCTGTATGCAGCTGCAGCCGAGCGCTGGATCGACGAGGGAAGGCCTCGCCATTCCGTCCTTGTTCCTAAGACCGACCCCGCGGTCGTCGATGCCTGGTCGCGGTTGTGCTTCGGGCAGCAACAGGCGCTTGCGCTCCGCGAGGTTCCCCCCGAGACCGAGGTCGCAGCTCCCGACGGATTCGAGATCCGCGAGCCCGATCCGCACGACATCGAAGAGCTGATCGAGATCGATCTTGCGCTCCCCAGCCATCAGCAGCAATCGCCCGTGTTCTCCGGCGTCGAGTTGTTCAGCCGCGAGGACTCCCGGGAGGAATGGCTGAGCGTCTTCGCCGGCAGCGAGGAAGAAGAGATCCTGGTCGGCTACAAGAATGGGAAGCCCGTCGCCTGCTGGGCCCTGGCCGCAGCGGACCAGTCGGGCCAACACAGAGGACTGGCTCGTCCGGAGAACGCCTGTTACCTCGCGTTTGCGTCGACCCTGCCGGAAGCGCGCGGGTCGGGGATCGGCGTTGCGCTTACGGACGCGTCGTTCAACTGGGCCGGTGAGCAGGGCTACCAGGCGATGGTCACCGATTGGCGCGTGACGAACCTACTCTCGTCGCGCTTCTGGCCCAAGCGGGGCTTCCGCACGACCTGGCTCCGCCTGTACCGCTCGATCCCGTGAAGATCCCTCTTCTGGCGGGATCGCGGATCGCGGTCGTCAACGCGCCCGACGACGCCGTGATCCTGCGCCCGCCGCCGCCCGGGGAGGCGGTCGCGGACGTCGGGGCGGCCGTGCGCGACGCGCTTCGATTCCCGCTCGCCGGCGAGCCGCTCGAGACGATCGTGAGTCCGGGCGGAACCGCGACCATCGTCGTCGAGCATCCATCTCTTCCGCTTCCGAGCGCGGTCCACGACCCACGCCAGGAGGCGCTCGCGGCAGTCGCCGACGAGCTCGAGCGTCTCGGCGTCCCGTCCGAGCGTCAGACGCTCCTTGTCGCCGGAGGGCTGGAGCGCCGCGCGGCCCGGCGCGAGCTCGACCGCTTGGTCGCTCCCGAGTTCGCCCGTCGTTTCCGCGGCCGGGTGGAAATCCACGATGCCGAGGATCCGGAACTGATCGAGATCGGCAACCTCGACGGTATCCCTCTCCGAGTTAACAAGGCGCTTATCCAGACGGACGCGGTCGTCTGCGTGAGCGCGGCGGAGAGCGTCCTCCACGGCGGGCCGGCGGCGTTGCTCGCGGCCGGCGGGGCGCAAGCCCTGCGCGAGGCGGGCGGGCAATCGCTGCTCGAGGCCTCGGCCGCGCGCGGATGGGACCTCGCGCTCGTGCTCGAGCGGGCTCTGGGCGAGCGCGTGCGCATGTTGGGAATCTCGCTCGTCCTCGACCATCCACGGCCGGGCGGGGCGCTGCGCGGGTTCCCTCATGAAGAAGGCGCCCTCGAGCGCGTCGCGCGCTCTCCGCTCCGATTGGCGTTCCGCGCGCTTCCCGACTTCGCCCGGCGGCAAGTCCTCCAGTCGCTGCCGATCGACCTCAAAGCTTCGGCCGCCTACGCCGGCCCGCCGTCCGTGGCGCATGCAGAGGCGCTCCTCCGCGCAATCGACGCGCGCTCGACGACGCTCGAGGGGAAGCTCGATGCGATCTGCATCGGGATCCCGGCCACGACCGCCCATCTCCCCCGGGAGCCCCCGAACCCGCTGCTCGCCGCGTATCTCGGTCTCGGGATCGCGCTGCGGATGTGGCGCGACGAGTTCCCGCTCGCCGACGGCGGCACGGCCATCCTCGTCCACCACTTTCACCGCAGGTTCGGCCACGGTGCGCAGCACCCTTACCGGACGTTCTTCCGCGCCGCGCGAGACGGAATCGAGCCCGCTCGCCTCGAAGAGGCCGAGGCCGCCGCCGCGGTCGACCGGGAGGCGATCGCGGCCTATCGCGAGGGGAGAGGGTGCCACCCGGTCCTGCCTTTCATGGACTGGGAGGGGTGCGCGCCTGCGCTCGAGCGGCTCGGGGCAGTTCTCGTCGCCGGGTGTAGGGACGCAACGGCCGCGAGGCGGCTGGGGTTCGTCCCCACCCACGGGATCGGCGCCGCGCTCGAGATGGCGCACGGCCGCGCGGGCCGCCCACCGAGGATCGGGTTCCTGCTCTCTCCGCCGTACTTCCCGCTGCAGGTCGAGGTGTAAGAGCCGAACTCTGCTAGTGGCCCTTGAAGTTTGGTTGGACTCGTAATGTCATCAGGCGGCGACGCGGTGTCGTGCTTCGGCGGCGGCGATGCGACGGTCGCGGTGGTCTG
>CAJDTX010000046.1_pt1 | contig 28280 bp, 29 predicted proteins | sample 7390491 | NCBI WGS metagenome assembly CAJDTX01 (sample SAMEA7055669, study PRJEB34461) | soil metagenome | biome: terrestrial ecosystem; feature: Peninsula; material: soil | place: Antarctica | collected 2016
ACGCGCCCGTCATCGCGTAGTCAACACCGATCCATCCACCAACCGCCGAAAACCCAGGTACGGCCAGCGATATCGCTTCAGTAGACCCGGGAACTTCGGTCTAGGGGCGCTTCAAACAGGCTGCAGCCAGGTCGAGCCCGGGCCTGAGGACGAGGCAGCCCACGTGCTTGGAAACGAGCGTGGGCTCGTTTGCGACTGTGTACGAGACCAGCGGAGCGGCATCGCGTACGAGACGGACGTCGAGATTCCCGTAGGCGCGCGAGCGGGCACGGCCCTGCAGGCGGGCGGCACGAGCCATGAGGCGGTTGTATTGGATGGAGTTGAAATTCGCGAAGTTGCTGTTCCCCACGGGCTTGAGTAGACGCCCGTCGAGCAGGGTGTTGATGTAGGTGTACGGATCGACATAGTCGGCGGCCCAGATGAACCACGCGATGTCGAACGGCTCGCCCCGTACTCCGATCCGGCTGAAGTAGGCCGAGCCTGGGATCGCCCTGATCTCGACGGCAAGGCCGATCTTCGCGAGGTTCTGCTTCAGGATCTGTGCGAGAGGCACCTCCTCGGCGACGTCGATGATGTAGAGAACCGCCTTCCCGCTTCTCAGGTGGCCTCGCGCGAGCCTCTTTGCCTTCGCCAGATTCGGACGGGCGAGCGGGTAGATGTGGGCGTCCTTGAAACCGGGCATGCCAGGAGGTAGGTACTGGTCGGTGAGCTGCCCGGCCAGGCGGCCGCCTACCACTCGCTGGAGCGCCGCGCGATCGACGGCGAAGTTGACCGCTCTCCTGAGCTTCGGATTGTTCCGAAAGAGCGGCCGCGACGTGTTGAGCGCGAAATACCTGAGAGCGAGCCCGGGCTTGACGAAGAACTGCGATCTGTTGACGCGGTACTTCTCGGCCAGCTTCCTGGCCGGGTCGAAGTAGAACGGCGGCGGTGCCCACCCCCAGTCGGCTTGCTCCCGCTCGATCCTGTCCAGCACTTCGCCCGGGTTGGTCGGCTCGAAATCGACCAGGAAGCGATCGACGTGGTGCGGCCGCTTCCCCCGATAGAAGCGGTTCCGCTCGAGCACGAGGCGCCGGCCACGCACGTGCTGCGCCACGTAGTAGGGGCCGGCGCCGGGAAGCGTGGACACTCCTTCGGGATCGACGGGTAGCGTGGGAGGGACGGCGCAGAAGAACATCATCTGAAGTCGGGGACGGCGCGGGTGAACCTGACGACGAGGCGCAATCCCTTCGCCACGACTCCCCTTGCCGACACCGCCTTCCCCGCCAGGACATCCTTCGCGCCGACGATCGACCCGATGTACTGGACGCCCGGTGAGTGCATCGCCGGCTTCAGCATCCGGTTGATCTGGCGGGCGAAGGCGCTCGCCCGGACCGGCGCTCCGTTGCTGAAGCGGAAGCCGCTACGTAGCGTGAACGTGTACGTCTTGCCGTCGCGCGAGACGCGCGGATAGCCGGCCGTGACCTCGGGGACGGCGCGGAATCCCTCCGGAGGCGGCTTGTCCGGGTAGTTGAAGAGCCGGGCGCAGGTGGTGTCCAGCAGCGCCCAGCTCGTCGATTGGTAGGCAAGGGCCGGGTCGATGGAGTCGATGTCGCCGGCCAGAGTGACCCGGAATGTCCCGCCGTTCCTGACCTCGGCCCGCTGGCGCGCGGTTGCGCCCGCGACAATCAGCCCCGCTCCGCCGGCGAGCAGCGCGATCGAGATCAGCGTCCGCAGGGCCTGAGGACGAGGCAGCCGACGCGCTTGGAAACGAGCGTGGGCTCCTTGGTGAACGCGTACGAGAGCATCGGGGCCGCGTCGCGTGCGAGTCGGACGTCGAGATCTCCGTAGGCGCGCGAGCGGGCACTTCCGCGCAGACGGGCGGCACGGGCCATGAGGCGGTTGTACTGCGGAGAGTTGAAATGCGCGTAGTTGGTATTGCCGACGGCTTTGAGCGAACGGCCGCCGAGCAGCGTATCGATGTACGTGTACGGATCGAGGTAGTCGGGGGCCCAGACGGTCCACGCGATGTCGAACGGCTCGTCCCGTACTCCGACTCTGCCGAAGTAGGCCGAGGGTGGGATCACCTTGATCTCGACGGCAATTCCGATCTTCGCGAGGTTCTGCTTCAGGATCTGCCCGAGAGGCACCTCCTCGGCGACGTCGATGATGTAGAGAACCGCCTTCCCGCTTCTGAGGTGGCCTCGTGCGAGCCTCTTTGCCTTCGCCAGATTCGGGCGGGCGAGCGGGTAGATGTGGGCGTCCTTGAAACCGGGCAGGCCGGGAGGTAGATACTGGTCGGTGACCTGAACGGCCAGGCGGCCGCCTACCACCCGCTGGAGCGCCGTGCGATCGACTGCGAAGTTGACCGCTCTCCTGAGCTTTGGATTGTTCCGAAACAGCGGCCGCGACGTGTTGAGCGCGAAGGCTTTTAGGGTGAGACCGGGCTTGACGAAGAACTGCGATCTATTGACGCCGTACTTCGTGGCCAGCTTCCTGGCGGGGTCGAAGTAGAACGGCCCCGGTGCCCATCCCCAGTCGGTCTGACCACGCTCGATCCTGTCCAGCACGTCGCCCGGGTTGGTCGCGAACTCGACCCGGAAGCGATCGACGTGGTGCGGACGCTTCCCCCGATAGAAGCGATTGCGCTCGAGCACGAGGCGCTGGCCACGCACCTGCTGCGCCACGTAGTACGGGCCCGCGGCGGGAAGTGTCAAAACTCCCTCGGAATCGACGGGGAGCGTCGGCGAGACCGCACAGAAAAACAACATCGTCGTCTGCGCAGGGAAGTCGGGGACGGCTCGAGTGAACCTGACGACGAGGCGCAGGCCCTTCGCGACGACTCCCCTCGCCGACGCCGTCTTCCCGGCCAGGACGTCCTCGGCGCCGACGATCGACTGTACGTACTGGACGCCGGGAGAGTTCATAGCCGGGTTCAGCATCCGGTTGATTGCCCGGGCGAAGGCGCTCGCCCTGACCGGGGCCCCGTTGCTGAAGCGAAAGCCCTTCCGCAGCGTGAACGCGTACGTCTTGCCGTCGCGCGAGACCCGCGGATAGCCGGCCGCGACCTCGGGGACGGCGCGGAATCCCTCTGGAGGCGGCTTGTCGGGATAGTTGAAGAGCCGAGCGCAAGTGGGATCGAGCAGCGCCCCGGTCGTCGGCCTGTAGGAGAGAGCCGGGTCGATGGAGTCGAAATCGCGGGCGAGAGCGGTGATGCGGAACGTCCCGCCGTTCCTGACCTCGGCCCGCTGGCGCGCGGTTGCGCCCGCGACAATCAGCCCCGCTCCGCCGGCGAGCAGCGCGATCGAGATCAGCGTCCGCCGCTTGAGGCACACCGCTGTCAGGTCGAGCGTCGGCCGCAGCACGATGCAGCGCCGGTCGACGCGCTTCGAGACGAGCGTCGCATCGTTCAGGTAGCTGATCGCAACGATCGGCGCTGCGTCCCGGGCGAGCCGCACGTCGAGCTTCCCGTACGCGCGGTAGCGGGCCGCACCCTGCAGGCGGGCCGTCCGCCTCAGCAGGCGGTTGTACCTCTCCGAGTTGAAGTGCGACAGGTTGTTCTCCCTGATGAACTGCCCGTCGAGAAGCAAGTTGAGGTAGGTGTAAGGGTCGAGGTGGTCGGGCGCCCAGTCCGCCGAGGCGATGTCCCAGGGCTCGGCTGGGTTGTCGATGATGCGCTGGAAGTACGCGGACGGCGGGATTCCCTTCACGACGACGTCGAGTCCGATCCTCGCTAGGTTTTTCTCGATGATCTGCGCAGCTGCGATGAAGAAGGGAACGTCGTACGTGTAGAGGACGGCCTTGCCGCTTCGCGTGTGTCCGCGTGCGAGCTCGCGGGCCCTGCGCAGGTCCGGCCGCTCGAGCGGGTAGATCCGGGCGTCCCGGAATCCGGGCAGCCCGGGCGGCAGGTACTGGTCGGTGAGCCTGCTGCCGAGCCGCCCCCCCGCCGCAGCTCGAACTGCGGATCGATCGACGGCGAAGTTGACGGCCCGCCTCAGCCTGGCGTTGTTCCGAAACAGCGGGCGCGAGGTGTTGAAGTGGTAATGCCTGAAGACGAGCCCCGGCTTGACGAAGTGGTGCGGCCGCGATCCGCGATAGAAGCGGTTGCGTCTGAGCACGATGCGCCGCCCACGCACGTTCTCCGCGACGTAGTAGGGCCCGGCCGCTGGGAACGTCGCGACTCCTTCGGGGTCGGCCGGCAGCAAAGGTGGCACGGCGCAGAACCACGGCGCCGTCATCCGGGCGGGGAAGGCCGGTGCCGGTCGAATCAGCCTGATCACGAGGCGGTTCCCTCGTGCAGCGATCCCAGCGACGGTCTGCGTCTTCCCCTCCCGAACTCGATCCGCGCCGACGATGTCCTGGACCAACTGAATCGCGTCGCCCCCGTTGAGCTTGAGCGTGCGGGTGATCGCCCACGCGAAGGCGCTCGCACGAACCGGAGCACCGTTGCTGAAGCGGAAGCCGCTACGCAGCGTGAACGTGTACGTCTTGCCGTCGCGAGAGACGCGGGGGTAGCCCTTGGCGACGTCCGGCACGAGGCGGAATCCCTCCGGCGGCTTCTTGTCCGGGTAGGTCATGAGCCGGGCGCAGGTCGCGTCGATAAGGTCGAAGCCGCCGCCGTCGAGGAGCGCCGGGTCGATGTTGCCGGTGCCCCCGAAGACGGCGATGCGGAAGGTGCCGCCGTTCCTGATCGGCGCGCCGGCGTCGCCGCCGTGCGCCGCCGCCGCCCCGAGTAGGCCGGTGCCGGCCGCCAGCATCGCGAGTGAGAGGTAGAGCCGCGCTGTCGTTTCCGTCCTCTTGTCATAAGTAGTACACGATTGGGACGGCTGTGGAAAGGGCCGCCGTCGGCTAGATTCCGGCTGCAATGGCGCGCGTTCTCCCCGCGGAGCGCGACCTCAGGCGGAATCTAGCCGACGGCGAGGCCGTCCCGGACGGCGAGGTCGACGGGCTCTCCGACCACGACCTGATCGAGCTCTACCGCGGCATGGTCTTGCTGCGCACCTACGACGAGCGTTCGCTCGTTACCACCGGCAGGGTCGGATCGGGACTTATGCGATCTTCACTGCTGCAGCAGGGAGCGCGATCGTGAGCGGAGTCCGACTCATCGCTTCAGGCAGGCAGCGACAAGATCGAGCTCCGGTCGCAGCACGATGCATCCGACCCGCTTCGACACCAGCGTCGGCTGGTTGAGGTAGTCGACTGCAATCAGCGGGGCAGCAATCTCGGGCCAGCCGCACGTCGAGCGTCCCATACGCGTTGTCACGGGCGTGACCGCGAAGCCGCGCCGCGCTCCTCAGCAGGCGGTTGAATCTCGCCGAGTTGAACCGCGCGATGTTATTTTCGCCGACGAAGCCTCCGTCGAAGATGACGTTGAGGTAGTTGTAGGGATCCAATCCTTCGGGACCCCAGGTCCAGAACGCGATGTCCCAAGGCTCCCCAGGTGCGATGAGCCTGCTCAAATAGCTGCTGGCGGGAAGTCCCCGGAGGTCGACATCGAGCCCGATCCCCTCGAGATTTCGCTTGAGCACCTGGGCGTAGGTGTACGGTGGACCGGCGGCGGCCGTGTAGAGGACGACTTTCCCGCTCCGCATGTGGACGCGCGCCAGCGCCTTCGCCCGTGGCAGGTTCGGGTGCCCAAGGGGATAGATGGCCGAGTTGCGGAATCCGGCCAGGCGAGGCGGCAAATACTGGTCGGTGAGCGTGCTGACGTGGACGCCGCCGGGCGTTACGCGGCGGATCTCGGCGCGGTCAATCGCGAAGTTGACCGCTTGTCTGAGCCTGGCGTTGTTGCGGAACAGGGGTCGGGACGTATTGAGGGCGAACCCCCTGAAGATCAATCCAGGCTTGACGAAGAAGCGCGTCCTGTTGATCCCATACTTGGCCACCAGTTTCCGCGCCGGGTCGAAGTAGATCGGTGGCGGGGCACCGGTCCCCCAGTCCGCCCGACCGTCCTCGATCTGGTCGAGCATCTCGTCGTAGCTCTTCGGCGTGAGATCGACCTCGAAGCGATCGACGTGAGTCGGTCGCGTCCCCGCGTAGTAGGGATTGCGCTGGAGGACGGCGCGCCGATCGCGGACGTACTGGGTCACGTAGTACGGTCCGGCTGCGGGGAAAGCCGCCACACCCTCCGGATCGACCGGAAGATTGGGCGGGATGGCACAGAAGCCGGGGGACGCCGTCCGGGCGGGAAAGTCGGGAGTCGGATGCGTCAACTTGACAACGAGGCGGCTGCCTGTTGCGACGACGCCTGTTGCGTGCTGTCTCCTGCCTTGGAGCACGGCGTCGGCGCCGACTATGTCCCGCGCGTACTGGGTGTATGGGGAGCGCATCGCAGGCGCCAAGGCCCGGTCGATCGCTCGAGCAAAGGCGTTCGCCGCGACTCGACTCCGGTTGCTGAAGCGAAAGTCGTGCCGGAGGACGAACGTGTAGGTTCTGCCGTCGCGGGAGACCTTCGGGTAGCTCGTCGCGACCTCAGGCACCAGCCGCAAGCGCTGCGGAGCTTGACGGTCCGGGTAGGTCATGAGCCGCGCACACGTCGTGTCGAGCAGGAGCGATCCTTCGACGGAGTACGTGAGCGCGGGGTCGATGTAGTCGAGCCTCGCGAAAGCGATCCGCAGTGTGCCGCCCTTGCGTGTCAACGGGCGGCTTTCTCCGGCAAGCGCAGCCGCCGCGATCAGGCCGGCTCCTGCAAGGAGCATGACCAGCGAGAGCGCGATCCGCATGCGCGTCACCGCGCCTTTGTACCACTTATCGCCTTGGAATTGAATCATGCCTCTCAGGTACATTCCGCCTGCGATGGCGCAGGTTCTCCCTGCTGAGCGCGACCTCAGGCGGATCATCGGCGACGGCGAGGCCGTCCCGGACGGCGAGGTCGACGGGCTCTCCGACCACGACCTGATCGGGCTCTACCGGGGGATGGTGTTGCTGCGGACGTACGACGAGCGCTCGGTCGTCTACCACCGGCAGGGGCGGATCGGCACCTACGCGATCTTCTGGAACCACGAGGCGATGCAGGTCGGCTCCGTCTACGCGCTCGAGGACGAGGACTGGATCTTCCCCAGCTATCGGGAGTCGGCGATCGGGATCCTGCGCGGGATGGCTGCGTCGACCGTGCTCTCGTGGTGGCGCGGCCACCCGGCCGGCTGGTGGAACCCCGCGGACTACAACGTCGCTTCGATCTGCGTCCCGATCGGGACGCACGTCCCGCACGCGGCCGGGCTCGCCTGGGGGAAGAAGCTGAAGGGCGAGAGCGCCTGTGCGATCGCGTTCTTCGGCGACGGCGCGACCTCGGAGGGCTCGTTCCACGAGGGAGCCAACTTCGCCGCGGTGATGAAGGCGCCGCTCGTCCTCCTCTGCAACAACAACTACTGGGCGATCTCGACGCCGCTCGAGGCGCAGACGGCTGCGGAGACGCTCGCCGACAAGGCGGTCGGGTACGGGATGCCGGGCGTGCGGGTGGACGGCTGCGATGTGCTCGCCGTCTACGAGGCGACGCGGGACGCGGTCGCTCGCGGCCGCGCCGGCGAGGGCCCGACGTTCATCGAGGCCGTCTCGTACCGCACGGCGCCGCACGCCACCGCCGACGAGCCGCGCGCGTACATCGACCTCGACCGGGTCGAAGAGGAGAAGCAGCGCGAGTGTCTCGGGCGCTACGAGGGGTACCTGCGTCGCGCGGGCCTGCTCACCGGCGAGATGGCCGAGTCGATCCGCGCCGAGGCCATCGACCTGATGCGTAAGGCGATCGCCGAGGCCGAGGCCGAGCCCCAACCCGACATTGGCCTTGTGTTTAAAAACGCATACGTGGAGGCGCCGCGGTCTCTGGATTCCGACCTCGCGGAGCTGCGGCGGATCCTCGGAGGCGGCGTTGGCTGAGCTGACGTTGGTCGAGGCGATCAACGACTGCTTCCACGTCGAGCTCGATCGCGATGACTCGGTGATGGTGATGGGCGAAGACGTCGGCCGGGCCGGCGGCGTCTTCCGGGCGACCGCAGGCCTGCTCGACCGGTTCGGGCCCGATCGCTGCGTGGACACGCCGGTCGCAGAGGCTGGGATCCTGGGCTCGGCCGTCGGCCTGTGCATGGCCGGCTGGCGCCCGGTTTGCGAGATGCAGTACGACGCGTTCTCGTACCCGTGCCTCGACCAGCTGATCACGCACGTGGGCCGCTACCGCTGGCGAACCGGCGGCAAGATGGAGTTCCCGATCACGATCCGGATGCCCTACGGGGGCGGTGTGCGCGCTCCGGAGCTGCACGACGACTCGCCGGAGGCCTACTACGTCCACACCCCCGGGGTATTACCGGACGCTGCGCGGCGAGGTTCCCGACGGCGACCACATCGTCCCCCTGGGGAAGGCGCGGGTGGCGCGCGAGGGCTCGGACCTGACAATGGTCGCGTACGGGTCGATGGTGCCGCTGGCGGAAGCGGCGGCGGACGCGCTTGACGGGGAGGCGAGCGTGGAGGTGCTCGACATCCGGACGCTGAAGCCGCTCGACGAGGAGGCCCTGCTCGCCTCGGCTGCGAAGACGGGCCGGGTGGTGATCGTGCAGGAGGCGCCGCGCACGGCCGGCTACGGGGCCGAGCTGGCAGCGGTCCTGGCCGAGAAGGCGATCCTCGACCTCCAGGGACCGGTGCTGCGCGTGACGGGCTACGACGTGCCGTATCCGTACTGGCAGCTCGAGGACGCGTACATGCCCTCCGTCGAGCGGGTGGTGGACGCGGCGCGCAAGCTGCTCGAGTTCTAGGTGACGGTTCACGAGCTCCCTCTGGAGCGCCGCACGCTCCACGGTCACTTCTCTCCGGACCTTGAGCCGGTCCTTCGCATCGAGCCCGGGGACTCCGTCCGCTTCTCGACCATCGACGCGGGCTGGGGTATGGAGGGCGGAGGGCCCGGAGGGAGCGATCGGGCCCGCTTCGAGCCGCGCGATCTCGCGCTCGACTCGGGGCACGCGCTCGTGGGGCCGATCGAGGTCGCAGGCGCACGCGCCGGCCAAACGCTGACGGTCAGGATCGACGAGCTTCGGGTCGGGACGTACGGCGTCACCGACGCCGGCGGCTGGTCCTCGTGGCTGAACGACCGGCTCGGCTTCGCCGATGGGACGACGACCACGCTCCGGTGGGAGTTGGACGCCGATGCCGGCCTGGGGCGAAACCAGCACGGCCAGGAGGTCGAGCTGCGGCCGTTCCTGGGGGTGATCGGAATGCCGCCGCCTTTCTCCGGCGTCACGCATTCGACGACCCCTCCACGCAGGTGGGGCGGCAACCTCGACTGCTCCGAGCTCGTGGTCGGCTCGACCCTCTTCCTGCCGATCCCGGTGGACGGCGCGCTCCTCTCGCTGGGGGACGGCCACGCCCGCCAGGGCGACGGCGAGGTCTGCGGCACGGCGATCGAGTGCTCGATGACCGCGGCGCAGGTGACGGTGGACGTGAACGGCGAGCTCGAGCTGCGGGCGCCGCTCATCCGCACGGAAGACGCCTGGATCGCGACCGGCATCGACGAGGACCTCGACGACGCCCTCGCGCAGGCCGCCGAGTCGGTTCTCGACCTGATCGAGCGAGAGCACGGGGTGGAGCGGCGGGACGCGCTCGCACTGGCGAGCGTGGTTGTCGACTTCCGCGTCACGCAGGTCGTCAACGCCGTCAAGGGGGTTCACGCCGTGCTGCGCGACGATGCGATCGAGTTCGGGGAGAATCGGGACTGATGGCGTACGAGTTCAAGCTGCCCGACCTCGGCGAGGGGTTGACAGAGGGCGAGGTGGCCAAGTGGCTCGTCTCCGAGGGCCAGGAGATCGCCGAGGACGAGCCGCTCGTCGAGATCCAGACCGACAAGACGACGGTCGAGATTCCCTCGCCCGCGGCCGGGAAGGTCACGCGCATCCTCGTCGCGGAGGGCGACGTCGTCCCGGTCGGCACGGTTCTGGTCGTGATCGGCGAAGACGGCGCCGTGCCGGAGGAGCAACCGAGGGCGGAGCCGGCGCCTCAGCAGGCACCAAGTAACACTGTGTTACAAGGAAAGGGAGAGCGGGTGCGCGCGACGCCGCTCGTGCGCCGCGTGGCCCAGGAGCTCGGCGTCGATCTCGCTTCGATCACCGGCACGGGACCGCAAGGTCGGCTCACCGAGGAGGACGTTCGCGCCGCGGCCGGCGGCTCGGCGCCGGCGGCAGAGGGACGGAGAGAGGCGCTCCGCGGCGTCCGCCGCCTGATCGCCGAGCACATGACCCGCGCGCATCGCGAGGTGCCGTCGGTCACCTGGGTCGAGGAATGCGACTTCACCGACGTCGACCTCAAGCAGCTGGTGGCATTGACCCTGAAGGCGGTCGCGCTCTCGCTGCAAGAGTTCCCGGAGCTGAACGCGCGCCTCGAGGACGGCGAGATCGTCTACCTCGACCGTTATGACTTCGGCGTCGCCGTTCAGACCGAGCAGGGCCTGGTCGTCCCGGTCGTCTGCGGCTCCGACACCGCCTCCGTTGTCGAGCTCACGGCCGAAGTCGCGCGGCTGGCCGAGGCGGCTCGGGCCGGTCGCCTCACCCCGGAGGAGCTTCGCGGCTCGACGTTCACGGTCACGAGCGCCGGCAAGCTCGGAGGCCTGTTTCAGACCCCGATCGTCAACCATCCCGAGGTCGCGATCCTGAGCATCGGCCGGATCGCGCCCCGGCCCGTCGTCCGTGACGGCGAGATCGCGGTTCGCCAGATCGGCTACGTGTCGATCACGTTCGACCACCGGGTCGTGGACGGCGCGCGCGCCGCCGAGTTCGGCCTTGCCGTGATCGGCCGCGTGGAGTCGGGCGTCTCCTAGACTGACCCCGCATGGGGGACTGGTACTGGATCGGCATGCTCGCAGGCTTCGGCGCCGCCATAGGGGTTCTCCTCGCAGGCGTGTTGGCAGCCACTCGGGCCCGGCTCGTCGCCGCCGTCGCGCTTGCGGCGGGAGCCGGGCTGCTCGTCGGGTTGGTGATCGGAGAATGGGACGAGGCGGCCGGCGGGGCGATCGGCGGCCTGCTCGGTGCGGGCGGGGCGGCTCAGGTCGTCCAGGGGACGCTGCGCCGAGGCGGGACCCGGTCTGGCACCGCTGTGTGGATCGGGCTCGGAGGCCTGCTCGCCGCGGCGCTGGCGCTGATCCCCGGCGTCGGATATCTCGAAGCCGTCGCCCTCCCCTTCATCGGAGCACGCCTGCGCACACGCGCGCCGAAGCGCTACGCCGGGCTTCGCAGCCTTGCCAAGTAGCAAGAAGCTGATCCTGGCGCTGATCGACGGCCTCACGCCGTCGATGCTCGAGGCGGCCGTTGAGGGCGGGCACGCCCCCACCTTCCAACTTCTCGCGGAGAACGGCCGCTACAGCCGCGCCGCCTCCGTCTTCCCGTCGCTCACGCCGGTCTGCGTCTCCTCGATCGTGACCGGGGCATACCCGGACGTGCACCGCATTCCGCACCTCGTCTGGTACCACCGCGCCGAGCGCCGCCTGGTCGAGTACGGCTCCTCGTTCGGGGCGATCCGGCGGGCGGGCATGAGTCAGTCGATCCGGGACGCAATCTTCAACATGAACGGCGAGCACCTCTCGCGCGAGGCCCTGACTGTCTTCGAGTCGGTCGAAGACGCCGGGCTCGTTCCCGCCGCGGTCAACATCCCCTGCTACCGCGGCCGGACGCGGCACCGCACCACGATCCCCGGCGTCACCCGCATCGCGCTCGCCCCCAAGCGATTCTTCTTCTACAACCTGTTCGAGTCGGACACGACCGGCGCCTCGCTCGCGGTCAGGAATCGAGCGGGCGGGACGGTTGACGACTACGCGGCCGCCGTCGGCCGCTGGCTCGTGACCCGTGACGGCTTTGACTTTCTCGCCTACTACCTGTCCGACCACGACTACCTCTCGCACGTGCTCGGGCCGGACGCGGCCCAGGAGGGCATCGCGCGCGCGGACCGCGCCCTGGGCGCGCTCGTCGAGGCCGCAGGCGGCCCGGACGAGTTCCTCGAGCGCTACGCCGTCGTCCTCTGCTCGGATCATGGGCAGACTCGCGTCGACCGCGCCGCTCGCCTCCAGGAGCCGCTCGCGCACGTCGAGGGGATCGTCGTCACCGCCTCCAATCGCGCGGGGATGGTGTACCGGCTCGACGAGTGCCGGCTCGACTCCCGCGAGCTCGCCCGGCTTCTCGACGCGGTCCCGTCCGTCGGGGCCGTGGCGTTCCTCGACGGAAACCTGGGGGTGCTCCGCCGGGACGGCGAAGAGGCCCGCTTCACGGGAGATGGGCACGTCGACGGCGATGCCGCTCTTCTCGACTACCCGGACGCCTGCAGCCGCCTCTGGGCCGCCCTCCGGAATCCGAACGCGGGCGACCTGCTCGTCTCCGCGGCCCCCGGCTACGAGTTCGCCGACCTCGGCGGCCGCCATCACGCGGGCGGAGGCAGCCACGGCTCGCTCGTCGCCGGCGACTCCGAGGTGCCGATCCTGCTCGTCGGGCTCGAAGGGGAGCCCCGGAGCATCACCGACCTGGCGCCGCTCGTGCTCGCACACTTCGGTGTCGCGGCTCCCGTTCCGGCACATGCCTGATTTCGAGCAGGAACGCCGCCGAATGGTCGAGAAGCAGCTGCGCGACCGCGACATCGCCGACGAGCGCCTGCTCGCCGCGATGGAGCGAGTCCCGCGTGAGCTGTTCGTTCCGCCGGAGGAGCGCAGACGAGCCTACGACGACGCTGCCCTTCCGATCGGCGCGGGCCAGACGATCTCCCAGCCGTACATGGTGGCGCGGATCTGCGAGGCGCTCTTGCTCACCGGGAGCGAGCGAGTTCTCGACGTGGGGACGGGCTCGGGCTACCAGGCCGCTGTGCTGGCGGAGCTTGTCCCCGAGGTTGTGACCATCGAGCGCGTCCCGGAGCTGGCGGAGTCGGCGCGAGCGGCGCTCGCCGAGGCCGGCTACGAGAACGTCGAGGTACGAGTCGGCGACGGGACGCTCGGCGTCCCCGACCGAGCGCCGTTCGGAGCGATCGCGGTCGCGGCCGCGGCTCCCGAGATCCCGCAGACCCTGTACGAGCAGCTGGAGCCCGGCGGACGGATGGCGGTGCCCGTGGGCGGCCTCCGCTCCCAGGAGCTCCAGCTCGTCGTCAAGAGCCCGGAAGGGGCCGCGGTCGTGCGCTCGGTGCCGTGCCGGTTCGTCCCGCTCGTCGGGGCGGAGGGCTTTTAGTTGAGCGCCTTTCAGAACGAAGCCTTGTGCCGTCGGCCCGCGCTGAACGGCGCGATGCCGCGTCCTCAGTCGCGCCCGTATCCTGCGGATACGAACGCTCCCTGCGTCCTTGCCTCGCGCCGCCCATCGCACGCCGACGGCGAAGCGTCATTCTGAAATGAGCTCTTGATTGAAGCGCGCGCACGTTCGCATCCGCGGGAACGTTCAAGGCGTGGGCTTCCGCTACGGGGCTCGATCGCGCGCCCGCTCGCTCGATCTGAGCGGCTGGGTCCACAACGCTCCGGACGGCTCGGTCGAGGCCGTGTTCGAGGGCGATTCGGAGCGCGTTCAGAGCATGGTCGAGTGGTGCCGGCGCGGACCGGGCGGCGCGCGGGTCAAGGACGTCGAGGTGGGCTGGGAGGAGCCTCTCGACGAGCCCGGATTCGACGTCCGCTAGGCTCGCCGGCGATGGAACGATCCGGCACGACGGCCGTCGCTCTGGCCACTGCCCGCTCACGGACGGGCGCGGCGCTCAGCCGCCCGCACAACTGGGTCCAGCTCGGCAAGTTCTGCGCCGTCGGGGCGATCGGCTACGCCGTCAACCTCGCCGTCTACTCCGCACTCCTCCGCGGTGCCGGCGTCCACTACCTCGCCGCCGCCGTCTGCTCTTTCCTCGTGGCGGTCGCGAACAACTACACCTGGAACCGGCTCTGGACGTTCCGCGGCGAGCGGGGGCACTTCGCCTACCAGGGCCTCCGCTTCCTGGTCGTCTCGGTCGTCGCCCTCGGTGCGAACCTGCTCGTCCTGCACGTACTCGTGGCGGTCGGCGTCGGGAAGATCGTCGGTCAGGCCGTGGCGATCATCCTCGTCACCCCGCTCAACTTTCTCGGCAACAAGCTCTGGTCCTTCCGCCCCGCGCCCCCGGCCGGCATCCGCTCCCGCCCGGCGAAGCCGGGCTCCGCGGACGCCTGACGCCGCTGGCGGCACGATGCTCTCCGGGGCCGTATTGAAATACTGTCCCCTCCGGCCTCGCGCCGCCAGCGGCGCCCCGTGAACGCGAGGCGGCACTCACTCGAGGTCGGCGCGGCTACGCTGCCCCACATGGGCCGGGCGCTCGCGGTCGCCGCTCTCCTTGCGCTTCTCCTCGCTCCGGGGGCCGCCGCCAAGGGCAAGTCGACGCCGCTCCAGCCCCGCTTCACCACCGGGCCGCACCTGACCAAGTCGAAGGCGACCGCGATCCTGCTCGCGAACGACAAGGTGGCGAGCTGGCTCGACCGCTATCCCCGCGAGGGACGGGTGACCGAAGCCGACTACGACAAGAAGTCGCACAGCTGGACGGTCAAGGTCTGGTGGAGGAAGGCAGGGGAGATCGCGACCGGCCAGGTCGACGACGCGTACGGCCTCGTCACAGAAGCCTGGACCGGCCCCCAGGTCGCCTGGAAGATGGCACGCGGCTACTCGGGCGCCTTCGGCGGCAAGGTGATCAACAACACCTGGATCTGGCTCGGGCTCTGCGCCGCCTTCCTGCTCGGGCTGGGAAACCTGCGGCGGCCGCTCAGCATGCGCAACCTCGACCTGATCGCCCTGCTGTCGTTCTCGGTCTCGCTCTGGTACTTCAACAAGGGAAACATCTTCACGAGCGTCCCGCTCGCCTATCCCCCGTTCGTCTACCTGCTGGGGCGGATGATCTGGATCGGCGCACGGCGGCGGCAAATCAGGGGCTTTCGCCCTGTGTGGCCTGTCTGGCTGCTCGCGGCGGCGACCGTCTTCCTGCTCGGGTTCCGGATCGGCGTCAACGTGGAGTCCCCGCACAGCGTGATCGACGTCGGGTACTCGGGCGTGATCGGGGCGGACCGGATCGCGCACGGGCAGTCCCCCTACGGGCACATGCCGATCGAGGACTCACTGAAGCCCTGCGGCGCGTCCGACTCGAGCGGCGAGATTCGCGACCGGATCCAGACGAACGGGCGCTGCGAGTCCGCGAACGAGCGGGGAGACACGTACGGGCCGGTCTCGTACGAGGCGTATCTGCCCGCGTACGCGGCCTTCGTCTGGAGCGGGAAATGGGACAGCCTTCCAGCGGCGCACGCGACTGCGATCCTCTGGGACATCCTGTGCCTGCTCGGGCTCGTCCTCGTGGGACTGCGGTTCGGAGGATCGCGGCTGGCGGTGACGCTCGCCTTCGCCTGGGTCGCCTACCCCTTCACGCAGTACGTCTCGAGCTCGAACACGAACGACGCGATCATGCCCGCCTTCCTGATCTGGGGCTTCTGGCTCTGCAGCTCACCGTGGGCGCGGGGGGCTGCGACAGCGCTTGCGGGCTGGACGAAGTTCGCCGCCCTGGTCGTCGCGCCGCTCTGGCTCTCGTACCCCGACGGCTTACACCGGCCCCGCGCCAAGGCGGCGTTCGTCGTTGCGTTCGTGGTCGTCTCGCTCGCGGTGTTCTCGATCCTCCTGTTCGAGCCGAGCCCCGCTCATGCGGCGCGCGTCTTCTGGGACCGGACTCTCGGCTGGCAGATCGGACGCGAGTCGCCCTTCTCGCTCTGGGACTGGAGGCAGTACCACGCGCGGGGCATTCCCAACTTTCACGCTGTCCAGTGGGTGCTCGAGGGACTGCTCGTCCTCGGTGCGATCGCCGTTTACTTCGTCCCCAGGCGCAAGGGCCCGCTCCAGCTCGCGGCGTTGACGGCCGCCCTGCTGATCGGCTTCGAGCTCGTCCTGACGCACTGGTTCTACCTCTACATCCCGTGGTTCTTCCCGTTCGCGGCGATCGCGGTGCTCGCTGGGCCCGCCCGCCAGGCCGTGGCTGCCGAAGAGCCCTCCCTCCGTGAGCACACGCCTCGAGCGCTGGTCCCGGCCGGCTGATCTCCCGTTCGCCGCGCTGGTCGCGGCGCTCGCGATCGGTCTGTTCGCCGCCTCGTGGGGCGTGCTCCACCACGGTTTCTTCACGCGCCATCCCGTCGAAGACACGCCGCTGTACCAGCGCTACGGCGAGGAGATGGTGCGCGGCGACGTGCCCTATCGCGACTTCAAGCTCGAGTATCCGCCGGCCGCGATTCCGGCCTTCGTCGTCCCCGCGGTGGGAGAGCCTTCGCAGCAGACCTTCAAACGCCGCTTCGAGTGGATGATGCTCGTCTGTGGGGCGGCGATGGTCGCGCTGATGGCGGTCGCGCTTTCGAGCCTCGGTGCCGGCATCGCCCGGCTGGCGGCGGCGCTCGGATTCGCCGGCCTCGCGCCGCTGGCGCTCGGACCGGTGATCCTGACCCGGTTCGACCTCTGGCCGGCCGCGCTGACGGTCGGCGCGCTCGCGGCGGTGCTCTCCGGCCGGGTTCGGCTCGGGTCCGGCGTGCTCGGGCTCGGCTTTGCCGCGAAGCTCTATCCGATTCTGCTGCTGCCGTTCGTGATCGCGTACGTCTGGCGCAGGCTCGGGCGCCGGGAAGCGATCGTGTGCGCGGGCGCTTTCGCCGCGGTCGGCATCGTGTGCTTCGTCCCCTTCGCCGCGATCGCCCCCCACGGTGTCTGGGAGAGCGTCTTCCAGCAGGGCAGCCGCCCGCTCCAGCTCGAGAGCCTCGGCGCGGCGCTCCTTGTTGCGGCCCACCACGTGTTCGGACTCGGGATCACGATGACCTCCAGTCACGGGTCGCAGAATCTCGGCGGCTCGCTTCCGAATGCGGTCGCGGCTCTCCAGAGCCTGGTTCAGGCAGTGGCCGTCGCCCTGATCTGGGTCTGGTTCGCGCGCGGTGAGCCCGCTCGCGAGCGTCTCGTGCGCGCGAGCGCCCTGGCCGTCGCCGCCTTCATCGCGCTCGGGAAGGTGCTGTCTCCCCAGTTCCTGATCTGGCTGATCCCGCTCGTCCCACTAGTCCGCGGGCGGCGCGGGCTGATCGCGTCGTTGCTGCTCGCCCTCGCATTCGTTCTGACCCAGACGTGGTTCCCCTATCGCTACTGGCTGTACGCGCTGCACTTCGACTCGACGGCCTCGTGGACGGTGCTCGTCCGCGACTTCGTGCTCGTGGGGCTGCTCGCGGCGCTCGCCTGGCCGCGCCCGGCCGAGTGGTGACGCGCGCCGCAGAGCTGGTGGGGGAGGCTCCCTGGTTCGCGGGCGTCCACGTCTGCGAGCAGGGACGGCTGCTGCTGACGATCGCGGGCGACAACCCGGAGATCCCCGGGCCGCCAACGCCTCGGGCGCACGTCCGCTGGATCGGCGGCGAGCCGCTCCCCGGAGAGTCGTTCGCGGACTGTGCGCTGCGCGAGGCGGAGGAGGAGCTCGGCTGTCCGGTTGAGCTGTGGCATGCGCCCCAGACGGTCGTCGAGCTCCGGCCCGCTCCTCCCGGGTGGTTTGCGCTCGAGGACCGGCCCGCCCCGCTGCTCGTCCAGCGCTACGGCGACGGGACCGTGCTCGTCATCTACCGGGCCCGCCCGCTTGCCGATCCGTATCCGGCCGACGTTGAGCGTCTCGCCTGGGTGCCTCTGCACGCGGTCGAGGCGCTGTGCGAGGGCGTCGCTCCGGCCGGCGCGAAGGACGTGGGCATCGAAGTGCTCGGCCCGCCGCCTCCTCCGGACCGGCCGCTCTTCATCGGGCGCGCCGGCGCCGAGTACCTGCTGTGGAGGTTGGGTGTCGACGCTTGAGTCCCTAGAATCGCCCGTCAATGCGGACGCTCGTGAGCTGTTCGGGATTCTGCTCGTGTTCGTGATCGTGTCCGAATACGGGTCGTTCCAAAGCGCGCAGAAGACGGTGCGGACGGAAGCGACGAACCTCGCGGAAATCATCCGCAACACGCAGTCCTTCCCTGAGGGGCCCCGCAACCGCATCCGAGCGGCGATCGGGGCCTATGCCAACGAGGTCGTCCACCACGAGTGGAAGCTGATGCGGGACGCGAAGCAGAGTGAGATCGCCTCGAGCGAGCTGGACGGCATTCAGCATGCGCTGGCGGCTTCAGCCCGACGAAGGAGTCGGACAAGGTCTTCTACGGCGGAGCCGTCACGAACTTCGACGCGGTCGTCAATGCGCGGCGGGACCGAATCGACGCGGTGAAGGAGCACATTCCGATCGCGCTCCTCTCCCTCCTGTTTGCGGGAGCGGTCGTGTTCGTGACGAGCATGTTCGCATTCTCACCCGCCAAGGATTCTTTGCTGGTGTGGTTGATCGTGCTCCTGACGGCTCTCACCGGCGCCGGTCTCTTCTCCACCGTCGTCCTGGACTACCCGTTTCCGGCTCGGTCCAGGTCTCGAACGATGCCTTCTTTGAAGGAGCGTTGAAGGGACTGGTGCGGCACTAGACCCGCACGCGAACGGGCTCGCAGGAGTGCGCGCGTCCGTCCTCGTCGCATTCCACCAGCGCGCCCTCGATTCGCACGTCTCCCTCCGCGGGGCGGAAGCGGACTCCCATGCCCGTGCGCATCCGCGCAATGGCGAGGTCGGCCTCGACGCCGATCACCGAGTCGTGCGGGCCGGTCATGCCCGCGTCGGTGATCGCCGCCGTGCCGCCCGGCTGCACGCGCGCGTCGTTGGTCTGCACGTGCGTGTGCGTCCCGATCACGGCGGTGACCCGGCCGTCGAGCCAGCGGGCCATCGCAACCTTCTCGCTGGTCGCCTCCGCGTGGAAGTCGACGAGGACGACGCTGGCGCTTCGGCGCGCCTCCTCGACCAGGTCGTCGACCAGCTCGAACGGCCCTCGCGAGACGTTGAGGAAGAGCCAGCCCATCAGGTTGATCACCGCGACCGGCGTGCCGTCTTGCGCGGGCGCGACGGTGAGCCCGCGTCCCGGAGCGTGGACGGAGAGGTTGGCGGGCCGGATCACTCGATCCGAGCCGGCGAGGTACGGGCCGAGCTCGGCGCGCCGCCAGACGTGGTTGCCGAGCGTGATCACGTCGCCGCCGGCCGCGAGCAGGCGGTCGGCGAGCTTCGGCGTCAGGCCGGCGCCGTCGGCGGCGTTCTCGCCGTTGACCACGCAGAAGTCGGCGACGAGCTCGTCTCGCAGGGATGGCAGCCGCTCCTCGACGGCGCGCCGTCCGGGCGCGCCGAAGACGTCCGCAACGAAGAGGATTCTCAGGGGATCGACAAGGTCGCCGCTTGGTGCACGTCGATCGTGACGTGGTTGCCGGCGTCCTGCGTATAGCGGGCGAGCGCTTGCTGCTCGACATTCGAGAGGTCGGCGACGTTTCCGATCTTCGAAGTGGCCGCGATGAGCGAGGCGCCGACCGAGAGGGCCGGGTCGGGCCGGAGCTGGGTCACCGAGACGACGACCGAGGGGTCGTTCAGCGGCTGGATGTCGACCTGCGAGCCATACGTCTGACCGTCGACCACGAACGGCGTCAGGCCCACGACCGTCCCGTCGACGGGTGCGTACACGTCCGTCCCGGCCGGAGCCCCGATGTCGATCGCCGTGTTGCCGGGCCCCTGTCCGCCGAGCTCGTAGTAGAGCAGCGACCCATGTCCGCCTCCGCCGCCGAACACACGGTGGAAGCTCCGTGCGAGGAAGCCCTGGTTGCCTTTCGTTCCGAGTGGGCTGAGCGGAAGGGCGCCGTCGCCGCTGCCGTAGACGCCGATCGCGGTCAGCCGTTCCTGGGGCACCGGGAGCTGGATGCGCAGCGAGCCCTGGAGAGCCACGACCTGCGGGCTCGGCGGCCCGGCCGGAAGCAGGCGCTGTGCGGGTGCCGGCGCGGCGGCCTGGACCGTGCGCGGGTGGCCCGAGCCGAAGGCGGTGAGGAGCAGCGTCACGAGCAGGACGACGCCGAGAACCACCGCCCCGGCGATCTGCCGCGCCCGCCGTCGGGCTCGGACACGGCGCTGTCGCTCGAGACGCGCCTGCCTGGAGGCTCGTGGCGAGCGCATCGGCCGGACCGTAGCGGTCCCGGCCTCGGCTTTCAACCGCGCTTCGGCAGCGGGAGTTTGTGACAGCACAAACCTCGGCCGTTTCGGAGGTTCCGGCCAGAGATCGTGACGGTCGAGCGCGAGGGCGCCGTCCTGCTCGATCGACCAATCCCACGCGGGTGAACGAAGCGGCACGACCGCCTGGTTACGATGGCTCGGATGGCCGATCGGGCGACGAGGATCGAGGTCCCTGGAACGCACCGGATCGGGCGCAACTCTAGGGTCGAGCGCGGACGGCACGGCCTGGTCGCCACGTGACGAGCGGGTCGCTGCCGCTTCTCGCCGCGCGCGGGGCCGGCCGGCGCTTCGGGGAGCACACGGCCCTCCAGCCGACGACGCTCGAGGTCTGGGACGCTGAGGTCGTTGCGTTGCTCGGGCCGAACGGTGCCGGCAAGTCCACGCTGCTCGCGCTGCTCGCGGGCGGGCTCGACCCGACCTGGGGTGAGATCGAGTGCCGCGACGGAGTCCGCGTCGGCTGGACTCCGCAACGGCCGGCTCACTACGGCCGGCTGTCTCCGCGCGAGAACCTCGAGCTGTTCGCTGAGCTCGAGGGAGAGCCGGACGCGGAGGCGGCGGCCGCGCGGCTGCTCTCGGAGTTCGAGCTTCCTGACACCCGCCGCCCGAGCGCCGCGCTCTCGGTCGGGAATCGGCAGCGCCTGAACCTCGCCATCTCGCTCCTCGGCGGGCCGGACGTCCTCCTCCTGGACGAGCCGACGGCCGCACTCGACCCCCCGCAGCGCCGGCGGCTGTGGCAAAGCGCCGTCCGGCAGAAGGAGCGGGGTGGAGCCGTCGTGTTCGCGACGCAGAACCACGAGGAGCTGGAAGGGCATGCCGACCGCGTCGCCGTCCTGCTCGAGGGCGAGCTCGTCTTCGACGGCCCCCTGGACGAGTACGCGCGGACCGGGTCGGCGCGAATGCTCGCATGAGGCCGGTCTTGCTCCTCGTCCGGAAGGATCTGCGCGTCCTCAGGCGTTCGCCGGCCCTGCTCGCGACGCTGATCGCCTATCCCGTCGTGATCGCTCTGCTCGTCGGTCTCGTCGCCGGCTATGCGAGCTCGAAGCCGCGGGTCGCGCTGGTGGACGAGGCAGGTCTTCCGCGCTTCATCGTCCTGGGCGGACAGCAGTTCGACGTCGCCAAGACCATCCACCGCGTCGGAAAGGACGTGACGCTTGTGCGGCTGTCGCATGCGGAGGCCGAGCGCGAGCTGCGCAACGGCAAGGTCGTCGCCGTCGTGACCGTCCCGCACGGGTTCCTCGCCAACCTTCGCGGGATGCTGAAGAGCCCGCAGCTCCAGCTACAGACAGGTCGCGGAGGCCTCTCGTCCCGGGTGACACAGCAGGTTCAGGCCCTCGTCTACTCGCTCAACCGGCAGTTGCAGGGCGCGTTCATCCGGACGAACCTCGGCTACGTGGACGCGTTGAAGCACGGCGCCACGATCACGTTCCTCGGGCGCAAGATCCACATCCTCGGCCTCGACAGGACCGCGCAGTTGCTCGAGCAGCTGCCGTCGAGCCCGACCCGGAACCGGATCATCGACTTCGTCCGCGATGCGCGGCTGGCGCTTGCGGAGACCGACAGCGCGATGCGGGCGACGGCAAACCCGATCGAGCTGGTGAGGGTGTCGGAGAAGGGACGGACCTGGGCGCTGTCCGCCCAGGTTCAGTCCTACGCGCTCGCGCTCACGATCGCCTTCCTGACGCTCATGCTGGCCGCGGGTGCCCTGGCCGCCGAGCGGGACGAGAACGTGATCGGGCGGCTGGGCCGGGGGCTCGTCGGCTTCGGGCAGCTGGTCGCCGCCAAGATTGCGCTCGCGGCCGCCGTCGCGCTCGGGCTCGGCGCGGCGATCGCGCTCGCCTTCGGCGTGATCATCCAGATCGGCGGCGTCTCCGGCGGCGAGCCCTGGGACCGGCTGCCGCTGCTGCTGGCGGGCGTCGCACTGGCGGGTGCGAGCTTCGGCGCTCTCGGTTCGCTGCTCGGAGGTCTCGCCCGCGAGGCGCGGACGGCCTCGCTCGTCGCGCTCCTCGTCGCGCTGCCGATCGTGTTTCTCGGGCTGGTTCCGAACGAGGTCGTCCCCGCTGCGGGCTGGATCAGCGAGGCGTTTCCCTTCGCCCACGCGGTGAAGCTGTTCGGGGCGGCGCTCTTCGACTCGAGCCCGTGGGCGGAGATCGGGCGTGAGGCGCTTTGGCTGCTCGGGCTCGCGGTCGGCTTCGGGTTGCTCGCGCGGGCCGCCGCGCGACGCTTGCTCGCCTGAATCGGACCAGGGGCGATCGAGCCGGATCGCGGCCCAAAGGTGCACCGGCGTCGGGCTTCCCGACCCAGGATGGCCCGATCCGGCCGATTCCGCTCGATTCCGGCCGAACCTTTCACACTCTTGACCCGAAGCACACGTCCAGTCCGGACACGTCCGGGGGTCAGACCCGATGAAGCGCCACTGCGTAGGCTTCTCGACATGAGCGCGTTTCCGGCCACGCGGCTTCGCCGCCTCCGACGGACGAGCGGCCTGCGCGACCTCGTCCGCGAGACGCGCCTCGACCTGGACGACTTCGTGATGCCGCTCTTCGTCTGTTGCGGGCAGGGCGTCGCGCGACCGCTCGAGGGACTTCCCGCGATCGCCCAGCTCTCGGTCGACGAGTTGCTCCGCGAGGCCGACGAGTGCGCGAGCCTCGGGATCTCCGCCGTGCTGTTGTTCGGCATCCCCGAGGAGAAGGACGAGGAAGCGTCCGGCGCCTACGACGACGACGGCATCGTCCAGCGCGCCCTACGAGCCCTCCGCGAGCGCTTCCCGGAGCTCGTGCTCCTGACCGACGTGTGCCTGTGCGAATACACCTCGCACGGACACTGCGGCGTGATCCGCGACGGCGAAGTCGACAACGACGAGACCCTCGAGCTCATCGCCCGCACCGCCGTCAGCCACGCCGAAGCGGGCGCCGACGCCGTCTGCCCAAGCGACATGATGGACGGCCGTGTCGGCGCCGTCCGCTCCGCGCTCGACGACGCAGGCTGCGAGCACACGCCGATCGTCGCCTACTCCGCCAAGTACGCCTCCGCCTTCTACGGCCCGTTTCGCGAAGCGGCCGAGTCGGCTCCCTCCTTCGGCGACCGGCGCGGCTACCAGATGGATCCGGCCAACGTCCGGGAGGCGCTGAGGGAGGTAGCCCTCGACGTCTCCGAGGGAGCCGACGCCGTGATGGTGAAGCCCGCGCTCCCGTATCTCGACGTGATCCGCGCGGTGCGCGAGCGCTTCGACGTTCCGGTTGCCGCGTACAACGTCTCGGGCGAGTACGCGATGGTGAAGGCGGCCGCCGCCCGCGGCTGGCTGGACGAGCGGCAGGCCGCGCTCGAGTCGCTGACCGCGATCAAGCGTTCCGGCGCCGATCTCGTCATCTCGTACTGGACAAAGGAGCTAGCGCAGTGGCTCTGAGCACTCAGAGCGACCTCTTCCGCCGGGCGCGCGCTCTCATCCCCGGGGGCGTCAACTCGCCGGTGCGCGCGATGCGCGCGGTCGGGCTGGACGAGCCACTGTTCGTCCGGCGCGGGGAGGGAGCCCAGTTCGAGGATGTCGACGGGAACCGGTACCTCGACTGGGTGATGTCCTGGGGCCCGCTGGTCTTCGGGCACGCCGATCCAGCCACCGTCGCGGCCGTGATCGAGGCCGCGCGCGACGGCACCAGCTTCGGGGCGCCGACCGAGCGTGAGGTCGAGCTGGCCGCCGAGATCGTCGCGGCCTTCCCCTCGATCGAGCAGGTCCGCCTCGTCTCCTCGGGGACCGAGGCTGCGATGAGCGCCGTCCGGCTCGCCCGCGGCGTCACGCGTCGCGACAGGGTCCTCCGCTTCGCGGGCTGTTACCACGGCCATGTCGACGCGCTCCTGGCCGAGGCCGGCTCAGGCATCGCCACGCTTGGAATCCCGTCGAGCCCCGGAGTTCCGACCGGCGTCACCGCTGACACGATTGTCTCGCCGTACAACGACGTCGTCGCAGCCGCCCGCACCGTGGAGCGCTACGGCGAGGGGCTTGCCTGCGTCCTCGTTGAGCCGGTGGCCGGGAACATGGGTGTCGTCCCGCCTGAGCCCGGCTTTCTCGAGACGCTGCGGAAGCTCTGCGACGCCTCCGGCGCGCTGCTCGTCTTCGACGAAGTGATCACCGGCTTCCGGGTCGCGCGGGGTGGTGCTCAGGAGCGGTTCGGGATCAAGGCGGACCTGACGATCCTCGGAAAGATCGTCGGAGGGGGGCTGCCCCTGGCGGCCTTCGGAGGCCCGGCGGAGATCATGGAGCGGCTCGCCCCGACAGGCGACGTTTACCAGGCCGGGACACTGTCGGGGAACCCGCTCGCGACTGCTGCCGGTCTCTCGGTACTCAGACGACTCCGGGACGCGGCCCTCTACGAGGAGCTCGAGCGCACCGCCGCCCGACTGGAGCGGGGATTGCGCGGTTTCGGCCCCGTCCAGCGCGTCGGCGCGATGCTGACCCTGTTCATGCGCCCGGACCGGGTGACCAACTACGCGGATGCGAAGGATTGCGACACCGAGCGATACGGCGCCCTCTTCCGCCACCTGCTCGAGCGGGGAATCTACGTCGCGCCGTCGCAGTTCGAGGCGATGTTCGTCTCGCTCGCCCACTCCGACGAGGACGTCGACCGCACGGTCGAGGCCGTTGGCGACTTCTTCGACCGCTGACCTCTGGGAGGTGATCGCGGTCGAGGCCGGCCACGAGAGCCCGTTGTGGAAGGCGGCGCTGCGGCCGTCCGCGCAGCAAGAGCGCGAGCCCGTCTTCTCCACGCTGTCGGAGGACCGCTACGCGCTCGGGCTGGAGACAATCTACGAGGGCTACCTGCTCCACTACGGTCGCCCGCGCCTGTTCGCTGCCGCCGACGGTGACACCGCCCTCCTGCTCGGCGACTACCTCTTCGCGCACGGCCTCGTCCGGATCGCCCGGCTGGAGGTGGTGGAGGCGGTCGTCGACCTGGCCGAGCTGATCTCCCTGTGCGGACAGCTCCGGGCCCAGGGAAGCTCCGAGGACGGGCCGCCTTGGGCCGCGACGGCGAGCTGCCTGGGTAGCGGTGGGCTCGACGAGGTGCGCACGGCGCTCCGCATGCACGGTGACGCGGAGCCCCTCCTCGAGCTCGCGCGCCGATCCGCCGGAGCCCAAGCAGTCGAGCGGGTGCTCGCCGCTCACCGAAGCAGGGTCGGTTAGAGTCGGGCCCGCATGGGTGCCCTGCTCGCATTTCTCCCGCTGGCCGTGGAGAGCGCGGCCCAGGAGGGAAAGAAGGTCATCCTCGGGATGCTGCTCGTCGGGCTGGTCTTCGTCGGTGTGATCGCGCTCGGCCAGACCTCCCGGTGGCTGAGCCATCGCCGCAAGGCGCGCAAGTCACGCCGTCAGCTGCAGTACTAGACAGACCGCGGCCCGCGCCGCATCATTAGGCCGCTGTGGCCGAGCTCCCGACCGGCACCGTCACCTTCCTCTTCACCGACATCGAGGGCTCGACGAAGCTGCTCGAAGAGCTCGGCGACCGCTACGTCGATGCGCTCGCCGAGCACCGGCGCGTGCTGCGCGAGGCTTTCGCGCGCCATTCCGGCGTCGAGGTCGACACGCAGGGAGACGCCTTCTTCGTCGCCTTCCAGCGGGCCTCGGATGCGGTGGCGGCCGCCGAGCAGGCACAGCGCTCGCTCGAAGTTCCCGTGCGGATGGGGATCCACACCGGCGAGCCGGCCGTGACCGCGGAGGGCTATGTGGGCATCGACGTCCACCGCGCCGCCCGCATCTGCGCGGCCGCTCATGGCCGTCAGGTCGTGCTCTCGAAGGCGACCAGAGACCTGATCGACCCCGAGGTGGAAGACCTCGGCGAGCACCGGCTCAAGGACTTCGACGAGCCGGTCTGGCTCTATCAATGCGGTGCGGGGAAATTCCCGCCGCTGCGGACCATTTCGAACACGAACCTCCCCCGCCCGGCGAGCTCGTTCGTCGGCCGGGAGCATGAGGTAGAGGAGGTGGTGTCGCACCTTCGCGAGGGCGCGCGGCTGCTGACGCTGACCGGTCCCGGCGGCTCCGGCAAGACCCGGCTTGCGATCGAAGCGGCGGCAGAGCTCGTGCCCGAGTTCAAGGCAGGGGTCTTTTGGGTCGGGCTCGCTCCGGTGCGCGACCCGGCGCTGGTCGCGGACGCGATCGCGCAGACGCTTGGAGCGAAGAACGGCCTCGCCGCTCACATCGCCGAGCGCGAGCTCCTGCTCCTGCTCGACAACCTCGAGCAGGTGGTCGAGGCCGCTCCGGCGCTCTCGGAGCTGCTCGAGGAGTGCCCCAACCTCAGGTTGCTCTCGACGAGCAGGGAGCTGTTGCGGGTCAGGGGCGAGGTCGAGTACCCGGTGCTTCCGCTGGCGGAACCCGAGGCCGTCGCCCTGTTCTGCGAGCGATCACGTTCGGAGCCTGATCGGACCGTGCACGAGCTCTGTCGGGCTCTGGACAATCTGCCGCTCGCGCTCGAGCTCGCCGCCGCCCGAACGAATGTCCTGTCGCCGCAGCAGATTCTGGACCGGCTCTCCGGGCGGCTCGACCTGCTCAAGGGTGGGCGGGACGCCGATCCGCGCCAGCAGACGCTGCGCGCGACGATCGAGTGGTCCTACGAGCTCCTCTCGAGTGAGGAGAAGAAGCTGTTCGCTCGGCTCGCCGTCTTCGTGGGAGGTTGCGTGCTGGAAGCGGCCGAGGAGGTTGCAGGTGCAGAGTTGGACACGCTCCAGTCGCTGGTCGAGAAGAGCCTCGTCCGCCATACGGAGGACCGGTTCTGGATGCTCGAGACGATTCGCGAGTACGCGCTCGAGCGGCTGGACGAAAGCGGAGAGGCCGATGCGACGGCTCGCCGCCACCTCGAGTTCTTTCTCGCGCTGGCCGAGTCTGCGAACCTCTCGGTCGAGGCGGTCAACGCAAGAGGTGCGGAACGATTCGATCTCGCCAGGCCGGAGCAAGCCAACTTGCGTTCTGCGCTCGACTGGGCGCTCGAGGCAGATCCTGAGCTCGGCCTCGCTCTTGCGGTTGCCCTCGAGCAATTCTGGGTGATGCAGAACCCGTTCGAAGGAGTCCGACGCCTCGAGGCCCTGCTGGAGCGTGCGCCCGATGCGCCGCCGGCCCTGCGAGGCCGCGCCTTTCGAGCTCTCGGCGGCTCGAGCATGTTTTCCGGCGACCTCGAACGCGCGCAGCGTGCCCACGAGCAGGGCTTTCGGCTCTCTCGCGATGCGGGGGACGAGTTCGGAACGGCGGCGGCGACGTTCAGGCTCGGTACCGGCCATCTGTCATCGGGCGACCATGAGCGAGCGCGGCCGCTGCTGGAAGACAGCCTGGAGCGGTTCCGCCGTCTGGGCTCGCGCATGGGCGAATGCGAAGCGCTCGGCAACCTCGGCTGGGTCGAGATCATGCAGGGAGAGAGGACGAGGGGACGCGAGCTCTTCGAAGAGAGCCTCGAGATCGCGAGCGAGGTCGGCTTCACGTGGTGGGAGGCAGGGAAGCTCGCGGATCTCGCAGAGCTCGCGATCGAAGACAAAGAGCTCGACAAGGCAGAGCAGCTCGTACGAGACGCTCTTGTCCTCTGGCAGCGGTTGGACGATCGTCCCGGAAGGGTCTACGGGCTTGCGGTTGGTGCCTGGGCCGCCGCGGAGCGAGGCGACGTCGCGCGGGCAGGACGGTTGTGGGGCGCGATCGAGGCCGAGGAAAGCCGGAGCCGGATCGGAATGTGGGAGGAGAGCTGGCGCGAGATGTTTGAACAGCGTCTGCTCACGGTCAGGGGGGCTGAATTCGATCGCGCCAGAGCGACAGGCGCTTCGCTGTCGCTTGACGAGGCCGTGGAATACGCATTGTCTCGCTAAGATTCGCGCGCCGGTGTCGAAACGCTCCGCGGCTTGGGTCACGATGCTGGCGCTGGGTGCGGCCATGCTGATTGCAGCGCTCGGCGCCGGGCGTGGCTCCGCCACGCTGCAGCGACCTCACGCGCCCGTGGCGAAGAACGGCGGGACGTTCCACGCCACATTGCAGACAGACATCGAAAACGTCGACCCGGCTCGCTCGTACTACGTGCCCGAGTGGCAGTACGAGTGGATGACGGGTCGGATGCTGCTGAGCTATACCCACGCCCAGGGAAGCAAGGGCTACCGCCTCTTCAACGACGGGATCACCAAGTACACCGTCTCGAAGGACGGGCGGACGTACACGTTCTCCATTCGACACGGAATGAAGTTCAGTGACGGCAAGCCGGTCACGGCAGCCAACTTCAAGTGGGCGTACACGCGGATCCTGAACCCGAA
>CAJDTX010000033.1_pt1 | contig 27737 bp, 29 predicted proteins | sample 7390491 | NCBI WGS metagenome assembly CAJDTX01 (sample SAMEA7055669, study PRJEB34461) | soil metagenome | biome: terrestrial ecosystem; feature: Peninsula; material: soil | place: Antarctica | collected 2016
GCATCCCCAAGCTCGCGTAGCCACGAGCGCGACAGCCGCCACGCGCCCCAATCAACGGTGTGGAGCCGAATCGCCGTGCCCTACCGCGGGTAACTTCCGACTAAGCGGAGCACTCTCGAACCCTCGAGTCCAGCTTGAGCTACCACGGTCGGGCGTGCTCAAAGGTGAATTGTTCCGGTGGTCTTCCAACAGGTCACTCTGAGCTCGGCCTACCCCGCGCCCGAAGTCGCGAGGGCGAGCTCTACGGCGTCTTCGAACGGCAGATCTCGTCCTTCTGCCCACACACGGGAGGCGTCAGCGCCGAGGGACTCACGCGCAGGCGCGAGGTAACGCTCGAGCAACTGATCCCAGAACGCGACGGAGATCGACGTGCCTTGCGACTCCCAGAGCGCCTCGACGGATCCCGCAAGCAGAAGAGCGCGTACAGGATCGCCCATGCCGGCTGCCGCCATCGCAACTCCCTGAACCTCGAAGCTCGTCTCGAGAACGTCACCGAGCAGGAGTGCCGCTTCGAGACTCTGGCGGTAACGTGCGCCGGCTTCCTCGGCATCTCCACGAATGAGCGAACAGTCAGCGAGAAAGTGGAATGCGAAGTGCTCAGTCCTCGGATCGCCGCTCCCGACTTCGAGCAGCTGGCGGGAAAGCGATTCGGCACGCCCGACCTCGCCCATCGCCACGACCAACTGACATACGCCGAGCAGGGCCCGGGTCTCTCCCGGGCGGTCGCCGAGCTCCCGGCGAAGCTCGAGGCTCCGCTCGAACGCTCCGAGAGATTGCGACTCGTCTCCTCCACCGAAGAAGAGGAGCCAGCCGAGCCCTTCGAGCGCGGAGGCGAGCTCATCTTTGTCGCCGAGCTGCCGCCAGACGCTCATCCCCTCCTCGAGCCGTGCCCGCCCCTCGTCGACGTCGCCGAGCCGAGCTGAGATCGGACCCAGCGCCGTGAGTGCGCGCGCCCGCGGTCGGCCGGCCGAGGTGGAGCCGGAAAGAGTAGCGGTCAAGCGCGGCTGGCCTTCTTCCAGATGCCCGTGCGAGAGCCAGAACCACCCGAGCGCACCGGCGAGCTCGAGCGCGCCGTCGGGATCGTTCCCGGCCAGCCAGTGGAGCGCCGAACGAACGTCGTCATGATCGAGCTTGAGCCGCTCCGACCACTCGACCTCGGCATCGAATCGCCGCGCGTATGCCTGTTCGGCGAGCCGGCAGAAGAACGATGCATGCCGACTCCGGAGCTGTTCGGCCTCGCTCAAGCCTGCGAACCTCTCGAGCGCGTACTCGCGGATCGTCTCGAGCATCAGGAACCGGTCGTCGCCGATCGGCTTCAGCAGGCTCGAGTCGACGAGGGCGGCCAAGCCGTCGAGGTCGGCGCGGCAAACCTCCTCGGCACCCTCGAGCGGGAACGTTCCGGCGAAGACCGAGAGACACGCGAAGAGCTCTTTGCCCGCGTCGTCGAGGAGCTCGTAGCTCCATTCGATCGTGGCGCGCAACGTGCGCTGGTGTTCCGGCGCGTCCCTTGGGCCGCCCGTGAGCAGTGGCAGAGCCGCCTCGAGGCGCTCGAGAAGCCGCTCCGGGGCGAGAACCTTCGTCCGCGCTGCGGCGAGCTCGACGGCGAGCGGAAGCCCGTCGAGGCGACGGCAAATCGCCTCGACCGTCGAATCCGGCTCGAGTGCTCGCCCATGCGAGCGCGCCCGCTCGACGAAGAGCGTGGCCGCAACGCCAGTCGGGAGCGGCTCGAGCCGGTACTCGCGCTCGCCCGCTATACGAAGGGGCGCTCGGCTGGTCACGAGCACGCGGAGCCCAGGAGACGCCGCAAGCATGGCGCTGACGGCCGGAGCGGCCGCGAGCAGGTGCTCGAAGTTGTCGAGGACGACCAAGAGCTCCCGCCCGCGCAGGAATCCCGCCAGGTCGTCGGGCGCCCCGATCGCCTGCGCTACCTCGGAGCTCACGAGTTCCGGGTCGGTGAGAGGGGTGAGCGGAACCCAGAAGGCTCCCTCGGGCAACGTGGCGACGAGCTCCGCCGCGGTTTGCAGGGCGAGCCGGGTCTTCCCGGTTCCGCCTGGTCCCGTAATCGTCAGGAGGCGTGTGCCGTTCGACAGGAGCGAGACGAGGTTCTCGAGCTCGTCCTCTCTTCCGATCAGGGGGCTCGCAGCGACGGGCAGATTGGTGGCGTCGAGCGTCATGAGCGGGGGAAAGTCGCCTTCGCCGAGCTGGTACAGGTGCTCCGCGTGGGTCAGGTCCTTGAGCCGGTGCGGACCGAGATCGCGAATGGACACCTCACGACCGAGGAGGTTCCGCGTCGTCTGCGAGAGCACGACCTGTGCTCCGCTCGCAGCCGCGGCGATCCGCGCCGCCCGGTGCACGTCGATTCCGACGTAGCCCTCATCGCCCACCAGTGGCTCGCCGGTGTGGATGCCCATCCGTACGCGTATCGGGCCGTCTTCGAGTACCCGTTGCGCTTGCGCGGCGGCCGCGACCGCGTCGGCCGCTCGCGCGAACGCGACGAAGAACGCATCGCCCTGCGTGTCGACCTCGAGACCGCCATGGTGCTCGAACAGGTCGCGAAGCAACTTGCGGTGATCCGCGAGCGCGTCGGAGTAAGCGGCCGCGCCAAGCTGATTCAGCAGCCCTGTCGAGCCCTCGATGTCGGTGAACAGGAAGGTGACGGTGCCGCTCGGAAGCTCGCGCATGTGCTCATGATGCGCCGGCAAGACCGGCGCTACAAGGCCCTTGCGGACATCGAGACGAACCGCTCGAGCCAGATCCAGCACAAGCCGGCGTTCGGATCGCAACAGAATTGGCCGCCTGTGCAGCAGTCGCTTCCGCTAACGGACGTGGTGGCGGGACGTGACCGAGCGCAGCTGGCCCGGCGTCCTGCGGTATGGAGCTAGCGGACTCGAACCGGCGACCTCCTGGGGCGATCGGCCGACGACGCCCTGCCCAGCGCGACCGCCACTACAACGGCGTAGCGCTAGGCGCGCAGCAGCGCACAAAGGTCATCGAGCACGACGTCCGGCTCGATCTCGGCCGCTTTCAGGTCTTCCCGCGACGTCGTCCCGGTGAGGACGAGGATTGTCGTCAGGCCGGCGCGCTTCCCGCCGGCGATGTCGGACTCGAGGTGGTTGCCGACAATTGCGACGCGACGGCGGTCGGGAAGCAGCGAGCGGGCGATCTCGAAGATGTGGGGCTCCGGCTCGTCCGGCCTCGGAAAGGTCGGGTCGCGACCGGCGGCATAGAGGCTCGCGCCGCGACGAGCGGCCTGGGTCGCGATGCGCAGCTCGTCGTAGTCGAAACCCGGGTGGCCGCCGACGGCGACGACCTCGGCCTCGCGCCCTGCCTCACCTTCACGGAGCTCGAGACCGGCCCGCTCCAGCTCGCGCTTCAGCGAAGGCGAGCCGATCACGAACGCCGTCTTCCCCGCCCCCTCCCTGTCGCGGATCAGCGACGCGAGCGCGCTTCCCGAGTGACGATCTCCTCTTCGGTCGCCTCGACGCCGATCTGCGCCAACCGAGCCGCGTACTCCGCACGGGAACCGCTCGGATCGTTGGTCAGGAACACGAGCGCGATCCCGCGCGCCCGCAGCTCGGCCAGCGCCGCTGCGGAACCGGGAACCGGCTCCGCCCCGATCCACACGACGCCGTCCAGGTCGACGATCAGGCCGTCGAAGAACCCGTTGGCGAGGACTGCTCCTCGACTCACAGTCTTCTGTCAGAGGTGCTCGAGGAGCTTGGCCTTCGCGGCTCCGAACTCTTCATCCGTTAGATGCCCGGCCCCGTGAAGGTCCCGCCGAGCACCTCGGGATGACCGAGCTCCCGACGGCTCCTACACCCTCGCGTCAGCGGCGGGCGAGGCGGCGGCCGCTCTCTGTGTCAGGCGGGGTGTAGTTGAGCTGGTAATGGTGGTAGAGCGCCGACTCGTCTGTCTGGGAGAGCTGGTCGCCCTGCAACTCGATGTTGGGGGCGCTCTTGACCTCGTCCCTGGACACCGCCACCTGCAGGTTGTCCGGGCCTATCGTGATACCAGCCAGCGGGACGAACGTCAGATGGCGGCCGATCAGGCCCTCCTTGACGGTGCCGAACATCGGCTCGTCTGTTTCGACGTCCACGTAGACGTCCTTGAGCTTGCCGATCTTTTCCCCGTCGCGGTCGACGAGGCTTTTCCCGTGCCACTCCGCGATGTTCTGGTGGTAGGACATTCGCGTCTGCCTCCTCGTCCCCAGGGGCCCCGCCCCGTCGATAGCTAGCAGCTTACTCTCTGGCCCGCGCGTCGGCGCTACGGCGGCGGCTGCTGATCGGCGCCTTCGGAGCCGGTGCGGGCCGCGGACGCGTCCGTTTCGGCGGCAGCGGGAACTGACCTCGGTGATCGTTACAAACTAGGGAGCGCTCGGCCGGATCAGCCGCGTGAGCTCGTAGGGAAGCGCGCGGTCGCCCGTGATCCGCGTCAGCCCTTGTAGGTAGGCAGTCCGCGGGTTCTGCTCGCCGCTCAGCAGCCGGAGCAGCACCTCGGCGTCCGCCTCCACCACCGTGTCGGCCCGAGCGCGCCGGCGCGTGACGACCAGCCGCCCACGCGAGAGGGTCAGGTGCCACGGCTCGCAGCCCTCCACGTCGAAGCGGATCGTCCCCGTCAGGGTCTGCGCCTGGTCGAGATCGACGAGCCCCGGCAGCTGCTCGAAGAACGCTTCGAGGTTGGCCAGCTCGGGGGGCGAGTCACCCTGCTCGCGCTCCGCCTGGACCTCGACTCGGCCCCACCGCCCTGGAATGCCGTCGAGCCCGAGCCGCCCGATCATCCCCGGCAGCGCCGGATCGCACCGCAGCGAGTCGCCGTCCGGCTCGAGGCCGAGGATCGCCCGCATCAGCAGGAGTGGTGTGCCCGAGGCCCACGCCTGCGGACTACACGCGGTCGGGTACTCGACCGGGAAGTGAGTGCGCTCCCTCGGGTACCCGGCGAAGGCCTCGGGCAGACGGCCCTCGAAATAAGTCGCCGCCTCGAGCAGGCCGACGGCGATCACGCCCGCCTCTTCCCGATGCCCGTAGCGCGCGAGCCCGGCCGCGATGATCGAGTTGTCGTGAGGCCAGACCGTCCCAACGTGATAGCCGACCGGGTTGTACGCCACCTCCGAGTCGGCCATCGTGCGCACGCCCCAGCCCGAGAACAGCCTGTCGCCGAGGAGGTGGCGCGCCACCGCGGCCGACTTGTCCTCGTCGACGATCCCGCTCCAGAGCAGGTGCCCGATGTTCGAGGTGATCGAGTCCATCTGCCGCTTCTCGCCGTCGAGCGCAAGCGCGAAGCAGTCGTGCTCGGGCATCCAGAAGTCGCGGTTGAAGCGCTCCTTCAGCTCCGCCGCCTCCTGCTCGAGCCGTTCGGCGAGCTCCCCGTCCCCCCAGAACTCACGCGCGAGCCGGGCGGTGCGGCGCTTGGCGTCGTAGGCGTAACCCTGGATCTCGCAGACCGCGCGTGGCGGAACGGCGATCTTCCCCCCGCGATCGACGATCGACGTATGGGAGTCCTTCCAGCACTGGTTGTCGAGGCCCGTCTCGATGTTCCGGCGCCTGTACTCGACGTAGCCGTCGCCGTCGAGGTCGCCGTAGAGGTCGATCCACTCGAGTGCCGCCCGCGCCTCGCGCTCGAAGCGGCGGACGAGATCCGCGTTCCCCGTCCAGCGCTCGTACTCGTCGAGGACGATCAGGAAGAGCGGCGTCGAGTCGGCCGAGCCGAAGTAGGGCGAGTGCGGACGCTCCTCGAAGGCGGTCAGCTCGCCGAGGCGGGATTCGTGCAGGATCTTCCCCGGTTCCGCGTCGCGGAAGGGGTCGTCGGTGGTCGACTGGAGCAGGGCCAGGGAGGTGAGCGTTGCCTCCGCGAGCTCGGGCACGAACGGAAGCGCCTGATAGCTCGTGATCAGGCTGTCCCGGCCGAACAAGGCCATGAACCAGGGCAGGCCCGCGGCCGGAATCGCCTGCCCGCGCAGGATCGCCGGGTAGAAGCGCAGCGCAGCCAGGTCGACCAGGCTCCGGTGGTAGATGTCTCCGAGCGGCCGCCAGTCGCACTCGAGGGACGGCGCGCCGGCAAGCCACTCCTCCAGGCTGGCCGCGCCTTCGGGCTTCGGATCGGTGTCTCCGTGCTTGAAGCGGGGTCGGTCCAGGGCCTCGGCGTCTCCGGTGACGCGGGGGACGACTTCGATGCACGTGCTCCACTCCTCGTGGGACTCCAGCCGGATGCGGAACGAGATCCCGTTCTCGTCCAGCTCTGCCTGAGGCGAGCTCGGGGTGATCCACGTCTCCCGGACGTAGCGCTCGCGCGCATAGGCGAGCACGAGCCTTGTCCCCTCCACCCGCTGCGAGCACTCGCCTTTCTTCGGCATCGCATCCTTGACCTCGAACAGGTCGGCGAAGTCGGCGTCCGCCTCGTAGCGGACGAGTAGCTCAGCGGGATCCTTGCCGTGATTCATCACGGTCAGGTCCTCGTGGAAGCCGTCCCCGACCAGCCGCTGGCGGAGGACGGAGACCGAGGCATCCGTGTACACCGTCCCCGTCCCGCGGACGAGGAAGAACTGCGTGAACGAGTAGTGGACATCGTCGGTCGAGAGCGGGGCCAGCGGCTCGCCGTCGATCGTCAGCCTCCATCTGGAGAGGAAGCGCGTGTCCTGGAAGAAGAGCCCGTGCGGCTCGCTTGGCGAGGCGTCGACGTCGCCGGCGCGCCCGCTGACGACGAACGTACTGCCCTGGAGACTGCTGACGGTCTCGACGCCCACGCGCTCCGGAGATTAGGCAGACCGCCGTCTGCGCGCAAGCGGACTAGCTCATCGGGGGGCGAAGCGTCCCATTGTGCCCGAGAACGCGCCAGTCTCAAAAGGCGGATTTCAGTGTGGGCGCCGGCGGTGGGGCTTTCGGCCATTGCTGACGACCAGGTTCACCTTCGCGTTCGCCCGCAGCTTGGCACCGGCGGACGGATGCTGGGCGATGACCTTGCCCTTCTTCTGCCGTGAGTAGGCCCGGCTGACGTCGCCCGCGCGGCAGTTCGCGTCCTCACGAAACGGGCTCGCGCGATGGCCCGCCGCGTGCTCACGGGCCCGCGAGTTCGCGGCGCGGCTCCGCTGGTGGGCGCTCGTGGCGATGGCGCTCGGCCTGCTGTCGCTGAACGCCGGCTCGGCGACATCAACCACGGCGGAGCTGGGCGGGGTCGAGCCGGCCGCGCCGTAAGCACGGTCTCGCTGAAGGGCCGCGCGCAGCGATCGGCGGTCAAGCGCGCCGAATTGGGCGCCTATGCGAAATGGGCCGGAGTGGAGCGCGCGTCCACTCCGGCCCGAACGGTGGCTCAGTTGCGGACAGGCGTCGCGAGGAAGGCGACTAACTGGCCTGCATCGTCGTCGAATCCCTGGCCGGTGATCCGGCCGAAATCGTCGATGTCGTTGGCAGTCGTGAGGACATCGTCGTAGCCGAAAGCGACCAGGTCGTTCAGATCCGTCATCACGCCGTTCTGCCAGAGGAAGGCGCGGCAATTGTCTTCCGCGTCGCAGGATTGGCCGACCACCTGGCGCCGTTCGTTGATGCCGAGCGCCTGGCTGGTGACATCGCCCGGCAACGTGCCGAGGTTGCGAATGCGATGGCCCTTGATCCACAGGAACGCGCGCGGGTTGAAGTCGGAGCCGTCCGCCGCGGAGGCGTTGGCAAACCCCACCACGTCGCCGCGCTGGTTGATGGACATCGGCGTGTTCCAGGCCACGCCCCTCAGGTCGCCGATGTCAATCGGCTTGCCCTTTTCCCAAAGCACGTTGTGGATTGCGCTGAGCCGGCCGGCGGCCTGGTCGCAGATGCCCGAGATGCCGACCACCTGCCCGCGGTCGTTGATCGCCGTCGCGGCGCTGACGCTGTCGCCGGGGAGCGGGGGAAGCTCGCGGATCTGGCCGTTCCTCTGTCCCCACACAGAGGCAAGTCGGCTGAAAGAACCTCGCCGTTTTCGGACGAAATCACCGCGGCTAGGCACCGCCGCGCGTTCACGCGATGGACGCACGCTCAGTGGAGCCGGAGCCTCTACCCCGTCGCGTCGGCCGACATCGCCGATTTCAACGCTTGGCGAGTGGTCGGCGTCAGCTCGATCACGACGACGTGGTAGGTCTCGATGAGCGCCATCACGGCCTCTCGGTAGTTCTGACGCCACTCGTCGCTGCCGTAGAAGGAGTCCAGCTGCTCGTCACGGCGAGCGGCCGACGCAAAGACGCGTATCAGGTAGTAATGATCGTCGTCGTCGACCGATGGGCCGTAACCGACCACCTCGATGCCGAAACGGTGGAGCATCGGGAGGGCGCTCTCGCGGAAGAGGCGGTCGAAGTCGTCGCGCCCGCCGTGGACGAGCTTGTACGTTCGAACGTCCAACACCCGCCTGTTGAGCTCCTCGGGCCGGCTCACGCCGCACCTCGGATCGCGTCCGGCCGCACGGGCGGAGCATGCTGTTCACCTTCGGCGAGCCAGAGGTGTGTTGTCGCCAATGCTCGCCACGGCCGCCAGCGCTCGGCGACCTCGCTGAGCGCTGTGGCCGATCGGGGGGCGTGTCCGGGGAGGGCACGCTGCAGGCGGAGGTCGGTGATCGGGCAGGCGTCGGGCTCGCCGAGCCGGAGGGCGAGGTACTGCGCGGTCCACGCTCCCAGACCGTCGAGGGCGGTGAGGGAGGCTACGAGCCGGTCGAGGTTAAGGCTGCGGTCGAGACGGACGGTGTCTCCGGCGACGGCGCGGGCGAACGTGCGGACGGCGGCTGCTCGCGCCCGTGTGAGCCCGAGACCGGTGAGGTCGGCCGTGGCGAGAGTGGCCGCCGACGGGAAGGTGTGGCTGAGGCCGAGCTGCCTGAGTCCGGGCACCGGGTTGCCGAGCCGCTCGACGAGCCGGCCGGCAATCGTGTTGGCCGCGGCAACGGTGACCTGCTGACCGACGATCGCGCGGACGCCGGTCTCGAACGGATCCCAGGCGCCAGGGGGGCGAAGACCGGGTCGAGCGTTGAGCAACGGCCCGATGGTCGCGTCGTCGGCGAGTTGCATCGCGGGTTCGTCGAGGTCGAAGTCGAGGCTCGCGATGCGACGAGCGCGGCCCACGACATGGATCAGCTCTTCCCAATGCGGCAGGTGGGCGCGGAGCACAAGGTGGTCGTCGCCGCCCGGAAAGAGCTCGAGCACGCCGGGGTCCCCGTCGATCACGATCGTACGCCGGTAGATGTCTCCGGAGACATGCTCGACGCCCGGGATCGCGCGGGCGGCGAAGTAGGCGACCATCGCGTCCCAGTCGAGCGGGCCGTGGAACGGCAGCCGCAGGCAGAGACCGCCGTCCGCGGCGAGCCGGTCGGTCGCGCGACGTCGCGCCCGCAGCGCGCGAGGCGATGCCCGGAAGACCTCCCGGAAGACACGGTTGAACTGGCGCAGGCTGCCGAAGCCCGCCGCGAAGGCGATCTCGGTCACGGTCAGGTCGGTGTCGTCGAGGAGACGGCGGGCGAAATGCGCCCGGGCCGAGCGTGCCAACCCGTCGGGCGTCACCCCCAGCTCGGCGGTGAAGAGGCGACGGAGGTGCCGGGCCGAAACCCCGAGCCTCCGCCCTAGGTCAGCCTCGGTTCCCCTGTCCAGCGAGCCGTCGAGGATCAGCTGCACAGCCCGGCAGACCAGCTCCGGGCCGGTCCAGGCGACGCTCTGGGGCGACCGGTAGGGCCGGCAGCAAAGACACGCCCGGTATCCCACCGCCTCTGCCGCAGCAGCGAGCGGGAACCTCCTGACATTCTCGGCGCGGGGCCGTGCGGAACAGCCCGGCCGGCAGTAGATGCCCGTGGTGACGACCGCCGAGAAGGCTTCCACATCGTGATGTATACCGGCTCGCCCCGCGTCGCGGCCGGCCACATTCGGACACTCCCGGTCACCTGTCCGGATCTGGCGAGAACGCTCGATCCGCTTCGTGCACTCTCCATGGACACGACCACTCCGGCAAGGAGAGACGAACATGTCCGAGACGAAGGTTGACCCCAATCTCGTGGCTGCTGCGACTGCCGAGGCCGATGCAGTCGCGACCCTCCACAGCCTCAACGCGCACTACATCCGCGCCTTCGTCGAATCCGACACGACCTGGTACAGCGAGCACCTCAGCGACGACTTCGTCTGCACGCTCGCCGACGGACGGCGCATCAACAAGAACGAGTTTCTCCAGCGGAACGCCGAAGGGCCCGGGGCGACCGACGTGACCTACGATGAGATCGACGTCCGCCCGCTGGGCGACACGGCGCTCGTCCACGGCGTCACCCACTACGCCCGCGACGGCTCGCCCGCGTCCACACGCTACACCGACGTCTGGCACTTCCGCGACGGCCGCTGGCAGGCAGTCGCGGCACAACTCACAAGCGTCGCCAAACCCTGATGCAAGATGAACGCTCGGCGAATGAGACCGTCCCGGATCAGCACTAGTTCCATCATCCGAGCGAAGGTGTGCGGGTCAAGCGTGTGGCACCGGTCGTAGTTCAGGTTCGCCCGATGCGCCAGCTCGCGCCCCCACTCGAGCTCATCGCCGCAATCCGTAGTTCGTCAGCCAGAGGTGCGTCCGGATGATCAGGATCGTCCCGACGGCACAGACGGCACGGTGTCGAGCAGCGATCCCGTGTCGAGGGCGCGTGTCGGCGGGCCGACGACGCGCCGGATGGGCCGATCGCAACCATCCTCTAGGATCGCTCCGCGGTGGGCCTCAACATCTACATCGACACCTCGCGGGCGGTCCCGTTCCTGATCCTGTTGTCGTTCCTGATCACGTTCGGGCTCACCCGCTTGTACACGCGCCTCGCCCGCGTGCGCAACTGGGGCAGCGGCCACGCGGGAGACATCCACGTGCACCACATGGTGTTCGGGATCGTGTTCATCCTGCTCGCGGGCTTCTTCGCGCTCGCGGTCGATCCCGGGCAGCCGTGGATCGACCTTCTCGGAGTCCTGTTCGGAGTCGGCGCGGCGCTTACGCTCGACGAGTTCGCTCTCTGGCTCCATCTCAAGGACGTCTACTGGGCCGAGGAGGGGCGCTCGTCGGTCGACGCGGTCATCATCGCGACGATGCTCGGCGGGCTGATCGCGCTCGGGGTCACGCCGTTCGGGATCGACAAGCACGAGTCCGGGGTCGTACTCGCGATCGCAATCTCCGTGGGAACGTTGTTCTCGCTGATCGCGCTGCTGAAGGGGAAGCTCTTCCTCGGGCTGGCGGGGCTCTTCATCCCGATCATCGCCCCCGTGGCGGCGATCAGGCTCGCGCGGCCCTCGTCCGCGTGGGCGCACTGGCGCTACCAGGGCAACGAGAAGAAGATGGCCACGGCGCTCGCACGGGAACAGAAGCGGCACGGGCGGAAGCTGAGAGTCCGCGACTGGATCGGCGGCACGCCCGACCTGAAATCCCCGCCGTCATGAGGCTCGGCTTCGAGGGAGTCAGCCGCTGGTGGCTGGCCGTCGGCGGGCTCGTCTTTGCCCTGTTCACCCTGGTCTGCATGTTGCTCGCCATGCGTCTCGCGGGCCCTGTGACGCATTCGTACAACCTCGGCACGCTCGAGTACGAGATCAAGCCGTCCTTCTCGGGGAAGGCGCAGATCTACGTGCCGCTCGCCGGCTGGGAGCTCGAGGCTCCCCTGTACGGCGCTCCGTACGTGCTGCACATCGAGCCGCGGCAGGTGAGCCCCACTGCGCTCGTGCGGGCGGCGAAGGGCTTCAGGCCGGCACTCCGGCAGGCGAAGAAGGACATCAAGCACTCCGCGATCTGGACGTTCGTGCGCGCCTTCCTGTTCGGGCTCCTGGGAGGGGTGGCCGCCGCGCTCCTCGTCCTGCTGTTCCTGCGCGCGATCGGGCGCGCGTGGCGGACGGCTGTGATCGTGGGAGCCGGCTGCTTCGTCCTTGCCACCCTCCTCGTTGCCGGCAGCGGCCTCTGGCTCTGGCAGAGCCTCGACCTGAACGCGTTCCACGACATCACGATCACCCGCGGCGCCGGTGCCCGGGCGATGGTCAACGCGCGCAGCGAGCTTCGCCACGACAACGGCCTTCCGGCCATCCTGCAGGATCTCTCGCGGCTCGTCGCGCGCGGAGATCACATCAAGATCAAGGTGAGGGCCGAAAGCCGGTAGAGACTCGCACCGGGAGGGGCATCTCCTTGCCCGAGTCGGGGAATGCGGTCGAGAAGATGCGCACGGAGCAGTCTGCGCTCGCTCATCTCGAGGCAACCGCCCCCAGCAGCACTCCCGCGGCAAGCACTTGCAACCCGGCCGGCAGTCCCCCGGCGCGGTGCAGGCCGGCGATCCGGTGACTCGGGAAGAGCTTCTTTCCTCCGGGCCGGGGCAATCGGATCACATGCTCGATGTCGGGAGACGAGGCGGCGAGCGCGCCGACGGTGGCCGCGGCGAGCGGGCCCCGGCGGGCGATGAGCAGCAGCATTCCGGCGATCCCGCTACCGATCTCGAAGCGGAGCGAGCGAATGTCGTGGTGGGGGACGAGATCTCCGGCGAGATGCAGCGCGAGTCCCAGCGCGACCGCAGCCCGTCTCGACCGCACGACCGAACCGCCGACAGCCCCTGTGGCCACGTGGAGCGAGACGATCACGGCAGCGAGTCTGGCAGGATCTGGTCCACGATGGAACTCATTCACACGTGTTACCGCATCGGCGACATCGATCGGTCGGTCGCGTTCTACGAAGCGCTTGGGTTCGAGGAGCTCCGCAGGCTCCCGATCCGGGACGAGGCGATCAACGTCTTCATGGGCCTGCCCGGCGACGGGCCGAGGCTGGAGCTGACGCACAACTTCGGCGTCGAGTCCTACGAGCTCGGCACGGGCTACGGCCACATCGCCGTCAGCGTGGACGATCTCGACACGACTCTCGAGCGCCTGAACGAGCAGGGAATCGAGCCGGAGCGCACGCCCTACACCGTGCGCGAAGGCGGCTCGCGGCTCTGCTTCGTCCGCGATCCGGACGGCTACCGGATCGAGCTGATCGAGAGCGGATCGTAGGCATCGCGGCCGCCAAGATTCGCCTCTGCCCGAACGGTTCCTGGTGGTAGAATTTTTGGGCCTCGCCCGACGCGACGCGGTTTAGCCTCTCCTTGGGAAGCCAGCGCGCCGGGCGCGGCCTTTGTGAAGGGGTCAATACGCGGCGGAGGACGTGAATCCTCCCCGCCCCTACTCAGTACGTCAGTGTCGTGTCGGCCCAGGTCGCGAGCTCGACCAGCTTCTGCGGTTGTGCGAGCTCGATCTGGCCCTCCCGCGTGGAGGCCCCGACCCCCCGCGCCTTGCTCGACATCCCCGAGAGGAAGATCGGCACATCCTCCGCGGCGAGCGCGTCCCAGTGCTCTGCGAAGGAGCCGGTGCCGATTCCTTGAGCCGCGTTCGCCGTTTCCGGCCGGGCGAGCTGGACGGCGTCTCCGGCGAGAAAGAGCTGGACTTCGTGGCCCTCGCTCTTGGCAGTCCGGGCGACGAGCAGTGCCAGCGCGGCGCGGGTCGGGTTTTCCGGGCCCGTAGCGAGGTGGACGAGGATCTTCGCCATCGGAAGCAGGTTATACGGGACACGGCGCGGGTATCCGGTGGAGCGATGGGGCGGCCGAACTGATCCCTCCCCGCGCCGGATTGCCGAAGCTGCGCGAGGCGGCGGCCGGATGCACCGCGTGCGACCTCTGGAGGTCGGGCACGCAGACGGTGTTCGGAGAAGGGACGCGGGCGGCCGAGGTGATGTTCGTCGGCGAGCAGCCCGGCGACCGCGAGGACCGCGAGGGGAGGCCTTTCGTCGGCCCGGCCGGACGCCTTCTCGACCGGGCCATGGGAGAGGCCGGGATCGATCGGACGAAGGCCTACGTCACGAAGGCCGTGCGTGTGGAGAAGGTTCTCCACGTCCCGGACGCCCTGGACCTTCCGCGTCTTCTGCTCGAGCGCCTCGATCATGTCCCGCTGGTCGACCTCGCCCCGCAGGACGACCACGCCGTTCTCGGCGTTGACGTCGATCTTGCCCTTGGGGACGTCGGCATCGCGGAAGATCTCCGTCTCGACCTTGTGCGCGAGCGTGGCGTCGTCGAGGTCCTTTTCCTGCTCCTTCAGGTGCATCGCCTTCTGCGAAACGCCGTAGGCCTGGGCGGCCACTCCACGTGCCAGCCGCTCGCCCTTGCGCTCGGTGCGACGCAGGAAGCCGAGCATCCGGTCGACGGCCATCTTCCGCCGCCGCTTGCCGTTCTGCGGATCGAAGAAGAACACCAGCGCGGCGCCGATCGCGCCGGCCAGCGCGGTCCTCTTGAGTCTCATTTTCAGACCTCCCTCTGTCTGGCTCTCGTCGAACGGGTACCCGACGGCGAGTGAGCCAAACTGGAGGGAGAACCTAAATCAGTCGCCCCAGTCGAAGTCGCGTGACTGCGACCAAAGATTGCCGTCGAGCTCCGGAAGCTGCTCCTCCTCCGGATCCTCGCCCGGCCACGTGAGCGTCTTCGTCTCGACCGGCGCGGAAACCTCTCCATCCATGGTCTCCTCGAGCCGGGCCTGCTCTTCGGTCTTGAACAGCGGATGATTGTCGAAAGGATCCTCGCTCTTGTAGCGGTCGAGCGGCATGTCCGACTCCAGTTCGGAGTTTTGGCGCTTCAGCTCGAGATGATCCTGGATGACTTGCGCGAAGAACGAGGGAGTCTCCACCGGCATGCAATCCCTCCCGTGTCGTGTTTGGTTTGGTAGACGGCCGATTGTAACGACTACGCAGGCCTTTTCTGAGAATTCAAGTCTCAGTCGGCACGAACGGCGGCTACGCCCCGTCTGCGAAGATGACGCCGATGCCGCGTTTGACCCGAGCGTTCTCGCGCAAGCTGGGCCCGGTCGGGCTCGCTCTCACCGCCTGGGACATCTGGCGCCGCCTGCCGCCCGAGTACCGGCGGCAGGTCATGGCGGCCACGCGCAAGCACGGCCCTCGGGTTGCCGCCGCGGCGGCCAAGCGGTACAGCGAATACCGTCGCGTTAAGCGCTAGCAGAAGCGACTAGGAAATAGCGAGCGCTTCGCGGACGATGCGGTCCTGCTCGCGGGCGTGCGTCGTGGGGTAGCCCTCGCTCGGGCTCGCCCGCCACGGCCTGCCCACGTAGCGCAGCGGAACGCCTCCCGGCAGCACCTGCTCGAGCCGGTGGCGGGTCGCCCGCCACGCGCCCATGTTCTGCGGCTCCTCCTGCGCCCAGACGAGCTCCTCGAGCGCCGGATAGGAGCGGACGAGCGACGCGGCCTCTTCGACCGGGAACGGATAGAGCTGCTCGAGCCGCGCGATCGCGACATCCTCGGACCCGGCGCGGCCCTCGTCCCCGACGAGGTCGTAGTAGAGCTTTCCCGAGCAGATCACAAGCCTTCGTACGCGCTCAGGGTCGGCCGCAGGATCGTCGATGACCGGTCGGAATCGCCCGTCGGCCAGCTCCGAGAGCTCCGAGGCCGCATCCTTGAGCCTCAGCAGCCCCTTCGGAGTCATGACGACGAGCGGGCGCGCGCTCGGATTCAGCGCCTGCCGCCTCAGCAGGTGGAAGTACTGGGCGGCGGTCGAGCAGTTGGCGACGCGGATGTTGCCCTCGGCGGCGAGCTGCAGGAACCGCTCCAGCCGGGCGCTCGAGTGCTCCGGCCCGTTCCCCTCGTAGCCGTGCGGCAGCAGCAGCGTGAGCCTCGACGTCTGGCCCCACTTCGCCAGGCCCGAGACGAGGAACTGGTCGAGGATCACCTGCGCGCCGTTGACGAAGTCGCCGAACTGCGCCTCCCAGAGAACGAGCGCCTCCGGGGCCGCGATCGAGTACCCGTATTCGAATCCAACCGCGGCGAACTCGGACAGCGGCGAGTTGTGGACCTCGAAGGAGGCCTGCGCTCCGGAGAGATTCTGCACCGGCGCGTAGCGCTCGCCCGTCTGCGCGTCGTGCAGAACGAGATGACGGTGCGAGAACGTCCCCCGCTCCGTGTCCTGACCGGTCAGCCGGATGGGGATGCCTTCGACGAGGAGCGTCGCGAACGCGAGCGCTTCGGCCTGCCCCCAGTCGATCCCGCCCCCTTCGAGCGCCGCTATGCGCCGTTCGAGTTGCTTCGCCAGCTTCGGGTGGACCGTGAACTCGTCCGGCACCCGCAGCAACTCCTGATTCAGCGATTGGATCTGATCGGCGGGCACCGCCGTGTCCACGTCCTCCGCGATGTCGCCCGGCAACCCACCCTCCTCGGCCGGCTCGTCCCTGCCGAAGCTCTCTTTGAGCTGCTCGTGCGCGGCGCGGAGCTCGGCCAGCACCTGCTGAGACTGCTGCTCGGCCTCTTCCTCCTTGAGGACGCCCTCCTCGACGAGACGGGTCGCGTACTGCTGCCGCACCGACGGATGGTGGGCGATCCGCTCGGCCATCAACGGCTGCGTGTAGGCCGCCTCGTCCTGCTCGTTGTGGCCGTGCCGCCGGTACCCGACCAGATCGACGACGATGTCCTGGCCGAAGCGGCGACGGTAGGCCAGGGCCAGCCTGATCGCCGAGATCGCGCCTTCCGCGTCGTCGGCGTTGACGTGGATGATCGGGATGTCGAAGCCCTTGGCCAGGTCGCTCGAGTAGCGGGTCGAGCGGCCTTCCTCCGGGTCGGTCGTGAAGCCGATCTGGTTGTTGCCGATGATGTGAAGCGTCCCGCCGGTCGCGTACCCGCTGAGATCCTGAAGGTTGAGCGTCTCGGCGACGATCCCCTGCCCGGGAAACGAGGCGTCGCCGTGAATGAGGACCGGAAGGGCGATTCTCGGGTCGTGGACGCCGTGCCGGGTGCTGCGGTCGGTCTCCTCTGCCCGCGCGCGCCCCTCGACGATCGGGTCGACCGCTTCGAGGTGGCTCGGATTGGCGGCGAGCGTGACCGTGATCTCCCCCGCCTCCGTCGCGCGGATCCCCTCGGCGCCGTGGTGGTACTTGACGTCGCCACTGCCCTTCTCGGGATCGGCGGCAACGGCCTCGCTCGTCCGTTCGCCTTCGAACTCGCGCAGGATCTCGCCGTAGGGGACTCCGATCGTGTCCGCGAGCACGTTCAGCCGGCCGCGGTGCGCCATGCCGATCACGACCTCGTGCGCGCCGGCCTCGGCCGCCAGCTCGATCGACTCGTCCAGCATCGGCACGAGGACGTCCAGTCCCTCGATCGAGAACTGCTTCTGGCCGAGGAACGTGCGGCGCAGGTAGTGCTCGAGTCCCTCCACCTCGGTCAGGAGGGCGAGCAGGCGCACCTTCTCCTCGGGAGGGAGCGGCGTCCTGTAGCTGCCCGACTCGATCGCCTTCCGCAGCCAGACGCGCTCCTCGTGGTTCGAGATGTGCTCGATCTCGTAGGCCATCGTCCCGCAGTAGGTCTCGCGCAGATGCGGGAGCACCTCGGCCAGGGTCACCCCCGGGACGTGCACGCGCAGGAAGTGGGCCGGGATCCGCGCTTGGAGCTCCGGCGTCAGCTTCGGGGACAGGCTCTCCGGCTCGAGGGCCGGGTCGCCGACCGGATCGGAGCCGAGTGGATCGAGCCGAGCGGCGAGGTGGCCGTGGGTCCGGTAGGCCTTGACGAGGGCCGTGCCGGCGGCGACGGCCCCGATCAGCTCCTCGTCCGGCTCTGCCGCGCGAGGGGCCGGAGCGGGCTCTACCGCGGGGGCGGGAGCCGTGCGGCCGTTCTCCTCGGCGCGGAGCGCCTCGAGCAGTCGGGCCAGACCGGGATGGCTCGCCACGAGCTCGCTGTCGCCGCTCTCGAACAGCGCGCGCCACTCGTCGGGCACGGCCTCGGGGTTCTCGAGGTATTGCTCGAGCAGCAGCCGGGCGTAGCCCGAGTTCAGCCCATCGACGTCGTGCATGCTCACTACTACTTAGTGTTGTAGCAACCCGAGTCCTGCTAATACAGCGGGCGGCGCGTCAGGATGGCGATCACCATCCCGAGGATGAAGCAGACGCTTGCGACCGCGACTGCGATCCCGGCGAGGCGCGCGTGACGGCCGCCGATCCCCGTGGCGACGAAAGCAAGGACGATCGCGAACGGATCGAGCCGGATCGGACGATAGACGAGCGAGAGCAGCGCGGCCACGATCGCGAGCACCGCCAGGAAGCCGGCGACGGTGTCAGCGGGCCTGTCCTGCTCGACTGCATTCATGCGCCGGCGGGTGCGCGCCGCTGGACGCGCGCGTACGAGCGGCGCGGGGACCCATGCGGCCCGCGCCGGCGATGCCGAGGCTTCGGCGACCACGGCGACCGCGGCTCGATGTCAGGCGATGCGAGCAACGGCGCAGGCTCGGCTGGGCCCCGGTCGCCTCTTATTGCCCAGTACACGACCACGCAGAGGTAAATGATCGGGATCTTCAGGATGACCATCAGGAACACGAACTCCCAGACCATCGGCCACAGTGTACTCGCTCAGGTCCGAGGCAGGGCGTTCGCCAGAATGGCGATTCCGACGAGGGGGGCTGCGCCCGCGGCCACGCACGCGACCATTGGCCAGACAGTGCCCCTTCGGCGGGCCCAGTACATGCCGTGTAGCGGGGCAGCCGCTGCAAGGAGCCAGCTGGCGAAGACGACGCCCCCGAAGAGGTCTCCGGTGGTGCCGCGGCAGAGATCCCTCCGAAGACTCCCCGCCGGCGGGGAGTCGGGCGTGAGCGCGCCGCAGTATCCGACTCCCCAGTTACCGAAGGCGACGGCGAACCCGCTGATTGCTCCCACGAGCGCGAGAACGAGCCCGGCGACTTTCACGGCACCTTGAGCATCGCCATGTTTTCGAGCCAAGCGGGGACCGGCGCGTAGGCACGCATCAGCGCTCCGCGGAACGCGACCGCCCAGCGCTTCTGGAGGTACGCGGCGCTGCGAATAAGACCGGTCGCACGTTCCTGCGCCGCCGTTAGCAGAGCAAGATCATGGTTCCCACCGTACTGGCACCAGGCGTCTGCCCAGACGGCGAAGGCCCGCGCCTGGAGCCGGAAGGCGCCGCCCATCCCTCGATGCTTGAGCCCGAAGCCGGGCGGCGCCTTGATCGCGTTCCAACGCGTTGCGAGACGATCGAACGCGCCGGCGACAGCCGAGAGCTTTTCCACGAACGGCCCCACGTCCTCGGTTGGCTCGGAGGTCAATGCAGCGTCCGCGCGCTTTCCGAGCGCACGGTAGGCTCGGATCTGGGTCACCACCTCGGCCGCGTAGCTTTGGAGGCCGCCGTGCCGGGGTTTGGCGGCAGCCTGCGCCGGGACGGCGGCCGAGGAGAGAATCAGTACTGCCAGGAGCCAGACTCTCACGTGTCTGTTCATCCTATTCCTAGGGCTGGTTGCTCGAGGTTCTGGGCTTGTAATTCGGCGCTCCGTACCAGCGGACCGCGTAGTACCAGGCCCGCGCGTTGCCGAGGCAGAGATATCGCGAGGGGTCGATGGGCCAGTAGCTCGACTTGCATGCTTGGGACGTGTCGTGCCAGAAGCGGACGTCGCAATACTTGCGGCCGAGCTGAGATCCGTAGCAGACGTCGTGGTTGTAGCAGGCGCGTTGCCAAATGCCTTTGAATGGACTTGGGGCCCACCACGGGTTGCTGCAGTAGTCCTTGTTGGGGTTGAACGGCGCCGGCGGCGGGATCGCACCAAAGCCAGGGCCCCAAACGTCTCTTATCGTGCCCTTGACCACCGTGTAGGCCGTGGTGGACTCGCCCGAGTAGCCCGTTCCCACGGCCACCGTGACCGGGTCGACGCCGTCTGGGGTGTAGAAGTCAGAGCGGCTCGGGTTGCAGACGTACGTCGTCGCGGTGGCCGGGTCGTACTCGTCGCAGCCGTTCGCCAGCACGTAGGCGGACGCCCTCGGCACGGACACCGCACCGATGACGAGGACCACTCCGAGTGCCGCCAGCAGAAGGATTCGAAGAGCTGATCTGTTCACGTTCGCCTCCTTGTTTTCTCTGGGGGCAACGTACGCGGCAAATTCGAACGCGTGGGAGACCGGTTCATGTCGAAACTGCTCCAACGATTAGGGTCCGCGGGTGCGCCTCATCCTCATCTCACGCCACGGCGAGTCCACCCTCAACGTCGAGGACCGAGTAAACGGCGATCCGTCGGTTCCCGTCGACCTGACCGACGTCGGCAAGGAGGAGGCGCGCAGGCTCGGCGAGCAGATCGCAAATGTCCCGATCGAGCTGTGCGTCCACACCCGCTTCGACCGGACACGGCAAACGGCCGAGATCGCGCTGCACGGCCGCGACGTCCGGTTCGAGGTCGAGCCGCTCCTGGACGACATCGACATCGGCGACCTCGAAGGGGAGACGATCACCGACTACCGGGCGTGGAAGAAGCTCCATGCCCGCTCGGACTCGTTCCCCGGCGGCGAGAGCCTGGACGACGCGGGCCGGCGCTACTCGCGCGCCTACCGGAAGCTGCTCGAGCGCACGGAGCCCAAGGGCGTCCTCGTCGTCACCCACGAGATCCCGATCCGCTATGCCCTGAACGCCGCCTCCGGGTCGGACGACCTCGACGGGCCGGTGCATGCGATCCGAAACGCGACTCCCTACATGTTCGACGAGGACACGCTCGCGCAGGCAGCGGAGCGCATCGAACAGCTCGTGGAGGGATAATCCGGCCATGGGACGCGGATCTCGAGCGATCAGGCGGTGGCAGAAGGACCGCCAGCGGAAGAAGAAGGAACGCGAGAAGCGGAAGGCGTCTCCGCCGCCTGCGCGGAAATCCTCCTAGACGAGCCGTTTCTCCAGCCAGTCGTAGAGCGGGCCTTCCGCCACCTCCAGGAAACGAGGCTCGATCTCGTTGCCCGCCTCGACCAGGAGTTCGGCGACGGCGACGTAGCCCCGCCCGGGAGCCTCGTGATACTGGGAGCCGAGCGCCGCGATCGCGAGCGGCGTGTCGAAGTCGGCGTCCGTGCGCGCATCCGGGTCCGCGCCGCGGGCGAGAAGCTCCCTCACCACCTTCGGGCTCCCTATCCACGCGGCATGGCCCAGCAGAGGCCCCTCTGGAGAGCCGCCGACGACACCGCGGAAGTTCGGGCCCACCGCGTCTAGCACGGCGCCGAGGTGACCCTCGAGGGCAGCGAGGATCAGGACCTCCTGCCCGTCGGGATCCAGTCGGTCCGGCAGGGCGCTCGTGGGTCGCTCGCCGCGCGCGATCGCCGCGATAGCGAGATCTTCGGGTGCTACGTCCGTGGCGGCACCGAGGTCGGCGAGCCTCTCGGCCTGATCCGTCCGGCCCCTGAGGATCGCGTGCTGGTACGGCGTTCGTAGCGGGACGCTCCCGCGCCACGTCTCGCCGCCGGGTCGGTTGACATCGGCGCCGTGCTGCGCCAGGAGCCGGAGGAACTCCCTACCGCGGCCCCGCCGGACGGCATGGGCGACGTAAGCGCCCTCGTTGGGATCGGCGCCCGCCTCCAGCAGGAGCCGGACGTGCTCGAGCCGCTCGTCGTCGAGCGCGTGCGGCAGCGCATTCGTCCCCCTGATCGTGGCCCCGTGGTCGAGCAGGATCCGCAGGCACTCGGGACTCTCCGCCTCGGTCGCGTGGTAGAGCGACTCGTTGTCGTCGGGGCTCGCTCCGGCCTCGAGCAGGATCCGGGTCAGATCGGGATCGTGCACGACGCCGGCGGCGCCGTAGAGCGCGGACATCGGCCCGTACTCGTTTGTGAAGGTGGCATTCGGGTCGGCGCCTCGCTCGAGCAGCTCGCGCGCGAGTGCGGACGAGGCGAAGCACGAGTGGCAGAGGTAGAGGAGCGGCGCCCAGCTCCTCGGTCCGCCCGGCTCGTTCGGGTCGCCTTGCCAGTCGCGGCCGAGGACGAGACGCGCCCAGGGATCTCGCTCGATCTCGGGCCGCGCTTCGAGCATCGCTTCCGCGCGGGCGCGGCGCTGGTTCGTAGCCGCGACGACGAACGCGTCCGCGTCCGCCTCGGCCGCGGCGACCAGCGCCGGCCAGCTCGGGTAGCCGTGCTCGCGCGCGAGTGCCAACTGCGCCCGCGCCAGGATCGGCTCGCGTCCGCCCAGGCGCTCGAGTGCCTGCTCGTCTCCGGCGCGCGCGGCGCGGACGAGCTCCTTCGCCTGCTTTCGTAGCTGCTCGAGGTTCACGTCGACCTCCCTCCGTGGGGCCCGTGTCCGCGTCGCGGGCTGGAGAAGAGATCGGGACTAGGTGAAGCTGTTTCTGGAGAGGTGGGCTCTGCCCTGTCCGCGGACCGGATGCGCCCTCGTGCGCAACGCGATCCTACCGCGAGATGGAACTAAACGGGGCGAAGAGTTTCACGGAACTGACAGAGTGGGGTCATGCCGGAGCACTATGGTGGGCGCTTTTTCGGAGAGCGAGAGGCCGCGGTCTATGACGACCTTACCGCCGACATGTTTGACGCGGCTGTCGTCACGCCGGTAGTGGAGATGCTGGCGGACCTGGCGTCCCAGGGTAGGGCGCTGGAGCTCGGAATAGGCACCGGCCGGATCGCGCTGCCGCTGGCGGAACGTGGAGTGCCCGTCCATGGGATCGATGCCTCGGAAGCGATGGTGGCCAGGCTGCGCGCCAAGCCGGGAGGCAAGGAGATCGATGTCACCATCGGTGACTTCGCGACGACCAGTGTCGACGGACAGTTCTCGCTCGTCTACCTCGTTTTCAACACGATCTTCAACCTGATCACGCAGGATGAGCAGGTTGCCTGCTTCCAGAACGCTGCCCGGCATCTCACCGCCGCAGGCGTCTTCGTAGTCGAGAATGGCGTGCCCGACTTACAGCGGCTCCCACCCGGCCAGAACATCAGCGTGATCGGCGTCGATGCCCGCGCGATGTCGTTCGATGTCTACGACGTGGTCACACAGCGGCTGACCTCTCATCACTTCGTGATCGACGAAGAAAGAATCAGCTCTTACCCGGTAGAGGGGCGTTATGCCTGGCCCTCGGAGCTCGACCTGATGGCCCGGCTTGCAGGTATGAGCCTGCGCGAACGCTGGGCTGGATGGAAGCGGGAGCCATTCACGAGCCTCAGTGGCTCGCATGTGTCCGTCTACGAGAAGTCCTGACCGGGAAGCCAGCCGTCGCGATATCGCGTGTGCTCCGAGTCCGGAACGTTCGCATACGCGACGTCCCCGTCTTGCGTCTCCTCTTCGGAGCATGCCCGGTAGCGGCGCGCGGCCTCGTCCACGGTGTACGCGCCGTAGGGCCCATAGGCCTGGTTCTCGCGTGAGCTCATCGCCAGGACGACGCAGGGGCCTTCTCCGGCTCCGACGATCACGTGGTTCGTCTTGGCGGGGCAGTGGACGAAGTCCCACTGCCGCAACGGCCGTTCCTGGCCCTCGACGATCAGGAGCGCCTCGCCGGAGAGCACGAGGAAGGCCTCGGTTTCGGTCTCCCAGTGGTACATCGAGTTCGGCTCGCCCGGCCTGAGGACGAACAGGTTGACCCCGAGTTGCGGGAAGTACGTATCGGCCTCGAAATCCGTCGAACCAGTGAAATTCAGATTCTGACGGCCCGGGCGGTGGTTCCAGCGCGCCTCACGCGCGTTCAGGACGAACCATCCCCCGCCGACGGGCACGAGCCCGGCTTCGGTCTGCTCGGGCGGGGCCTCAGGGATCATGGCCGGATGATAGAGGGCGGCGTACGCGCCGCCGCGTCACGGCCATGGATGGTCCTGTGCTTTACTCCTACGAGCAAGCGCCAATCGACCAAGGAGCGGAGATGCGCCCAGCGTTCATGTCCATCGAAAGCGGCTTTTTGACCGATTCGGAGGGTATGACGCTTGCTACGACGAACGCTCAACTTGGGGATCCTGGCGCACGTAGACGCCGGTAAGACAACACTCACCGAACGCCTGCTGTACGCGGCCGGTGTCATCGACGAGATCGGGAGCGTCGATGACGGCACTACCCAGACCGATTCCTTGGCGCTGGAACAGCAGCGCGGCATCACGATCAAGTCCGCGGTCGTGTCGTTCCCGATCGACGACGTCACGGTCAACCTGATCGACACGCCCGGCCACCCGGATTTCATCGCCGAGGTGGAACGGGTTTTGGGTTTGCTCGACGGCGCCGTGCTCGTCATCTCCGCCGTGGAAGGTGTGCAGTCGCAGACGCGCCTGCTGATGCGAGCGCTGCAGCGGCTGCACGTTCCCACCCTCGTCTTCGCCAACAAGATCGACCGTGGCGGCGCGAACTGCGAACGCGTCCTAGAGGACATCTCCGAGCGGCTGACGCCCGCGATCGTCCCGATGGGATCTGCGCGCAAGCTCGGCACGCGTGCCGCCGACTTCACGCCCTGGGGCGCGGCCGACGCCGCCTTTGCGGCCGGCCTCGCCTCGGTGCTCGCCGAGCGCAACGATGCGATCCTGGCCGCCTACGTCGACGACGAGGCGAGCGTTCCGTACGGGCCCCTCCGCGAGGAGCTCGCGGTGCAGACGAAGCGGGCGCTGATGCATCCGGTGTTCTTCGGCTCGGCAATCACCGGAGCGGGCGTCGGCTCGCTGATGTCCGGGATCGCGGAGCTGCTGCCTGCGAGCGAAGGCGATGTCGAGGGCCCGCTCTCGGGAACCGTTTTCAGGGTCGGGCGGGGGCAGTCCGGAGAGAAGATCGCTTACGTTCGGATGTTCTCGGGGACCCTGCGTACGCGAGATCGGGTGCGAGCGCCCGCCGGCCACGATCAGAAAGTCACCGCCATCAGCGTGTTCGAAGACGGCTCGGCCGTCCGGCGTTCGTCGGTCGCCGCCGGGCAAATTGGGCAGCTCTGGGGTCTCGGCGAGGTCCAGATCGGCGACGCCATCGGGGTCCGACAAGGCGCATCAGAAGCGCACCATTTCCCCCCGCCGACACTGGAGACAGTCGTCGTTCCTCGCCGTCCCGGCGACAAAGGTGCGTTGTACGTTGCGCTCGCCCAGCTCGCGGAGCAGGACCCGCTGATCAACCTGCGGCAGGACGATGTTCGGCAGGAGCTCTTCGTCTCGCTCTACGGCGAGGTGCAGAAGGAGGTCATCGAAGCAACGCTGGCGACCGACTTCGGCCTCGACGTCGAATTCCGCGAGACGACGACGATCTGCGTCGAACGCCCTGTCGGCGTCGGTGCGGCCGTCGAGAGGCTCCGCGAGGAGCCCAATCCGTTCCTCGCCACGGTCGGGCTGCGCGTCGAGCCGGCTCCGATCGACAGCGGCGTGGAATTTCGATTGGAGGTCGCGATCCACGGGACGATGCCACGCGCGTTCTTCAGGGCAGTCGAGGACACGGTGCACGAAACGCTTCGTCAAGGCCTCTACGGATGGCAGGTCACCGACTGCACGGTCACGATGACGGATTCCGGCTACCTGCCGCGACAGAGTCATGCCCACCAGGGCTTCAGCAAGGCCATGTCGAGCACGGGCGAGGACTTCCGCAAGCTCACCCCGCTCGTCCTGATGAGTGCGCTCGAGCAGGCGGGCACGGCCGTGTGCGAGCCGATCCACCGGTTCCGCCTCGAGGTCCCGGCAGACACGCTCGGGGCCGTCTTTCCCGCACTGGCACGGCTTCGCGCCGTTGCCCAAACACCGGCGATGCGGGACTCGTGGGGGATCCTCGAGGGTGAGATTCCGGCCGCGCGGATGGACGAGCTGCAGCAACAGCTACGGGCGCTGACTCGCGGCGAAGGCGTGCTGGAGCTCTTCTTCGAGCGCTACGAGCCGGTACGCGGGGCGAGCCCGGCGCGGCCACGGACGGACCTCGATCCGCTCAACCGTAAGGAATACCTCCTGCGCGTGGGGCGGCGGGGCCTTGGTCAAGGAGATGCTCGTGCGCACTCGTAGGATGCATGCCGACGAGCTGGAGACCGACGTCTCCCTCGTGCGGCGATTGCTCGCCGCCCAGTTTCCGCAGTGGGCGGACCTTCCCATCCGGCCTGTTCCCTCCGCCGGGACGGACAACGCGCTCTACCGGCTCGGCGAGGACATGGCGGTGCGGCTCCCCCGCATCGAGTGGGCCGTCGGCGCCGTGGAGAAGGAGCAGCGGTGGCTGCCGAAACTTGCGCCGCACCTACCGCTTGCCATCCCTGTCCCGCTCGGACTGGGAAGCCCTGCGGAGGGATATCCTTGGCATTGGTCCGTCTACCGGTGGTTGGACGGTGAGGAGGCGACCGTCGCTCGCATCTGCGATCTAGGCGAAGCGGCGACCGATCTGGCGCAGTTCGTAGCCGCCCTGCAGCGGATCGACGCCCGCGGCGGGCCACGCCCCGGGCCGACGAATCGCGGCGTGCCCCTGGCAACGCGAGACGAGTACACCCGGTCCGCGATCGCGGCCCTGGGCGGCATGGTCGACACCGGCGCAGTCACAGAGGCGTGGGAAGCGGCGCTCCGGGCACCGGTGTGGGACGGCTCTCCGGTCTGGATCCACGGAGACCTGGCACCCGGGAACCTACTGGTCGTGGACGGCCGTCTGACCGCCGTCATCGACTTCGGCGCTTTGAACGTCGGGGATCCCGCGGCCGACCTGATCGTCGCGTGGAACCTGTTCCCCGCCGGCGTCAGGGGCGTCTACCGGGCCGTACTGCAGGTCGACGACGCGACGTGGGCGCGAGGTCGCGGCTGGGCGCTGTCCGTCGCGCTCATCCAACTCCCGTATTACCAGAGCACGAACCCTGTGCTGGCGGCCAGCTCCCGTGTGATCGGTGAAGTCCTCGCCGATCACAGGTCCGGTGAGTAATCTGGCCAGTCGGCGGGGTGGTTGCAAGGGAATGGACATGACACTGCATACGGGCACGCACGGTCGTGCTCGTTGAAGGGATCAGCGACCAGGTCGCGCTCGAGGCGCTGGCTCAGCGCCGAGGTCGGAATCTCGACGCCGAGGGCATTTCCATCGTGCCGATTGGCGGTGCGCAGGCGATCGGACGCTTCCTCGATCTGTTCGGTCCTCAGGGGCTCGACGTCAAGCTGGCGGGCCTCTGTGACGCCGCCGAGGAGGGCAACTTCCGGCGTGCTCTCGAGCGGGATGGACTCGGCTCCAACCTCACGCGCGACGAACTGGAATCACTCGGTTTCTACGTGTGCGTCGCCGACCTGGAGGACGAGCTGATCCGCTGCCTCGGTGCCGCCTCCGTGGAGCAGGTCGTCGACGATCAGGGAGACCTCGGGTCCTTCCGCACGCTCCAGAAGCAGCCTGCGTGGCGAGGACGAACCGCCGAGGAACAGCTTCGGCGCTTCATGGGCAGCGGCGGCCGCCGGAAGATCCGATACGCGCGTTTGCTCGTGGACGCGCTGGATCTCACCCGAGTGCCTCGGCCGTTGGACGCCGTGCTAGCTCATGTTTGACGCCATACCGTCGCCTACCTGGTCATTCGAATAGCGACGTCGTACCTCGTCACCGACGTGCGCCGTCCCGGCGTGTCGCCGGTCGGCATCGCACTCAGGATCTCGTCGCCGCGCTGATAGTCCTCGTCCGTCTCGAAGAAGACGATCGCGAGTGAGCTCTCGGCTTCGGGGTCGTGGAGCACAATGACCTCCGAGGCGTTGAGCCCCTCGGGCGGATCCCCGCCACTCATCTCCTGCTTCATCTCCTCGACCCGGTCCTTGCTGACTCCTTCGAACGACACGACGCGTGCGAGTGCCATCTCGACCCTCCTGTTCGATTGCGTGCAAACCCTATGGGCTACGGCTTCAAGCCATGGTTCCGTCGAGCTGGAAATGCCAGATGATGGCAGCCGGGTTGCCGCGATACGCGGCGTTCGTCGCGGCGGGTGCCCAAGGGTGCAAGGCCCAGATGTTCGGCGGAGCACCGGGAATATGTTCCGGCGCTGCCTCGCCGTCGTGGACCAGCGGGAATGGCCGGCGGGGCTCCTCGCATCGGCGGACATGGAGGCCGAGGGGG
>CAJDTX010000038.1_pt1 | contig 26722 bp, 29 predicted proteins | sample 7390491 | NCBI WGS metagenome assembly CAJDTX01 (sample SAMEA7055669, study PRJEB34461) | soil metagenome | biome: terrestrial ecosystem; feature: Peninsula; material: soil | place: Antarctica | collected 2016
CGGGATGGATCCACTTCGGATCGTCGGGAGCGAGCACGTGGGTCTCGATCCCGGTCGCGGGCAGGTGGGTCGCGAGCTTGAGCGGCCGCTGGACACCGCCGCCGCCCGCCGGCGGGAAGTAGAACGAGACGAGCAGGAGCTTCACGAGCGTTGATGCTATGTGTCTGCAGGCAAGACTCGGAACGGCAGCCCGTGCGCGCCGTGCAGCACACGGAAGTGCCGCTCGTCCAAGGTGAGGACGTCGTTGACTCCGTACCGCTCGGAGAGAATGACTATCGAGGCGTCGGCGAGGCTCACCCGCAGATCGGCGTAGTGCTGGATCACGGCCAGAGCGGCCGCGACGTCAATGGACGAGAACGCCTCCAGGCGGTAAGCACCCCTTTGCACCTCGGCGAGAAGCGCAAGCCTGGCGCGCTCGCCAATGCGCTCGCCGATCATGTGGTCGAGCTCGGCAAGCACGAATGGTGAAAGGATCAGTGGCGGCGCTGACTGTTCGAGCGAACCCAGCGACTCCCGGTGGCCGCTCTGCCTATCGTGAAGAGCGGCCAAGAGACCGCTCGCGTCCAGAAGGATCAATCCTCGCCGAATCCCTCGAGATATTCGTCGAAGCGCTCGGCGAGATCTGCCGGCCCCTCGCCTGAAAACAGTGGTAGCCGTGGCTTGGGGTACGAAAGGCGTTCGGTGACGATCTGCACGCCCTCGCGGATCAGATCGGCCTCGCTCCGATGATGCTCTCGCGCGGCATGCTCGAGCGCCGCTTTCAATTCGTCAGGTAGATAGACAGTCGTCTTGTGCATGCCATACATCGTACCATACGCTTAGCAGCCGCAATCGGCTTGGTCATGACCGCGTCTCCTGTTGCGGCTCGGGCGGACACGGTCGTCCGCGTTCAAAGCCAACCGCAGTTCCAGGAGGCGGTATCGACGCTTCGAGCCACGGGCGGCACGATCGAGCTTGGCCCGAACCTCTACCGCGGCCGGCTGCTTGTGGCCGGCCGCTTCGGCGGTACGCTGCGGATCGTAGGGTCGACGGGGGCGCGCGTCCAGAGGCTCCTCCTCTACCGCACGCGCAACGTCTCGGTCGGGCCGCTCACGCTGGCCCCGGTGACGGGAGACGCGCGGCTCTGGGTCCGCTCGTCCCGAAACGTCGTCCTCCGCGACCTGCGCGTCACCGCCCGGGGGACGCGCTACTCGGCCGGGGTCGAGATCCCGAACTCACGCTGGGTCTCGATCCGCCGTAGCACGTTCACGCATTGCGGCGACCGGTCGCCTAACTGGTCGAACTGCCTGCTCCTCCGCGACCGGTCGTACCACGTCACGATCACGAACAGCTGGTTCCACGACTGCTACGGCTGTGACTTCGTCCACGGCCGGATCGGCTCGTACCTGACCGTGCGCGGTAGCCGGTTCGAGCGCACGCTTCCCTGCCGCCTGAGCGAGCTGAACATGCGACTCACGCGCTTCTTTCTCGGGAAGTACGCATCCGTCCGCTGCGAGCACCAGGACCTGATCGAGCTCTTCGGCGGGAGCAACCTGCGTTTCGAGCACAACCGCTTCGGCGTCTACGAGCGCGGCGGAGCGCAGGTGTACATCACCGGCGAGGGGCAGCACGCGACGATCGCGGACAACGTCTTCGTCGGGACAGATCCCCGTGTTCCCGGCTACCGCTCTCGCGTGGGCATTCTCGTCGGCGGCAGCGGCGGCGGGCCGATCCCGTACTACGTCCGGATCCTGAACAACAGGATCTATACCGGCGCCAGGCGCGCGGACGGCTACGAGGGCTCGATCAGCATCAGCCCGGGGTACCACTGGCGCGTGCCTGTCGGCGCCCGGCCCGTGATCGCGCACAACGTCATCGGCCTCCTCCGCACACCGGGCCGGCTTTGCGGGGGGGCGAAGATGGTCGCGAACGTGATCCTTCGCGGCCACGACTGCCCGTAGTAGGCTCCTGCTACCTTTATGTACATGAAGAACGCAATCGGAATTGCCGAGCTGCGGCAGAACCTCAGCCGCTATCTGCGTCGAGTCGAGCGTGGGGAGCGACTGCTCGTCACCGACCGCAATCGGCCCGTCGCAGAGCTTGGCCCGCCGCCGACAACCGGCGTCGAGCTCGATCGACTGATCGCGGAGGGGCGCGTGTCGCGCCCGCTGCGCCGGGGGTTGCCCGGGCCGCTCCAGCTCGACGGAGATCCGTACGCGCTCAGCCGAGCGCTCGACGAGATCCGCGGCCAGCGCTGACGTGTCCCTCTTCTACGCCGACTCGTCGGCACTCGTCAAGCTGGTCCGGGACGAACCGGAGAGCGCCGCGCTGCGCGCCTTCCTCACCGATGCCGACCTAGTCTCATGCGAGCTCGTCCTCGCCGAGCTGCCGCGCGCTATCAGGCGCGCCGCGGCGAACGACCCCCGGCTCCCGCTCGACCTGCTGATCGCCCGCAGCGGGGAGATGCTCGATGCGCTCGCGCTGCTCCCGCTCGATCGCGCGCTCCTGGAGGCCGCAGGCGCGCTCACCGAACCGGCGCTGCGGGCGCTGGACGCGATCCACGTGGTCGCAGCCGCCGTCGTCTCACCGATCGACGCGTTCGTCAGCTACGACGAGCGCCAATCCGCGGCCGCGCGACTTGCCGGCCTTCGTACTGTGGCACCTGGGCTGAGCCGGTATAGCACGTAGCGCTCGTCCTGGTAGACGGGGGGAAGCTTCAGCTTCAGCTTCAGCGGGAAGCGCGCCTTGTCGATCACGATCCACTGCGCGTGGTAGCTGCGCGGAATCGCGAGCTTGCCCGTCCGTAGGAATCGCTTCGCGTCGCGCCGCCGCTGGTAGGGGAGGTTGTCCTTCGTGTCGGCGACATGCGCCGGCGGGGCCGCGTTCACGTACACCGGCGCGTATGCAGCGATCCGGTACGCGGTCACGTCGTCCGAGAACACGACGTCCCGCATCGGCACGTCCTGCCGCAACGCACGGATGAGCCCAGGGGTCAGCGCGGGCTCGCCGCCCGTCGGATGGTGGTCGAGGTGCGTGAATCCGTGAGCCGCGACCGGCGCGCAGAACAGCGCCACCGCCGCGAGCGAGACGGCGCCCTGGCGCTCGATCGCCTCCCGCCGGCCGAAGGTCGAAGCCGCGGCGAGCACCGCGGCTCCGCCGATCGCCGCGATCCAGGTCGCGATCGCCGGCCCGCCGTGCTCCAGGTGGTAGCCGAAGTCCCCCGGAAAGAGGAGCTGCAGCGCGATTCCTGCGGCAAGGGCCACGGGGAGCAGCGCCCACGAGAACAGACGTGCGAGCACCGCCGCACCGCCGGCGAGCGCGAATGCGAACGGGATGAATCCTCCCTCGCGCCTCGCCTGAGAGAGCGAGACGGCGTCCGCGAACCGGGGGAAGATGAACGGGACGAGCGTGAGCACGAAGATCGCGAGCGACCCGCCCAGCACGTAAGCGCCCCACCGCCGCCGCCCGGCCAGGGCCGCCAGCGGAATGAGCACCAGCGCCGCAATCGCGACCGCTCCGCTGCGCGCGAACAGCTCGGGTGCGAGGCGGTATGCGTGGTCGGAGGAGTAGTCGACTTGCCCCTTGTACTTGTCGATCGCCCGGGCCAGATTGTGCGACCCGTAGGTCGCCGTTTTCTGGACGATCGGGAGCAGCCAGAACGCGACCGCGCCCGCCGGCACCAGGATCGCGACCAGCGAGGCCCCGAGCGGCGCGGCATCCCGTCCCGCCAGGAGCGCCCGCGCGACCAGGAAACCGGCAAGCGGGACGCAGAGGAAGACGGCGTACGTCGGATGGATGAGCGCGAGCGCGAGCCCACCGGCTCCGATGGCCGCGAGCACCGAGGCGTTTCTGCCCCTCACGTACGTGAAGACGAGCGCGAGCATCGCCGGGACGATCAACTGCCGGGCCGCCGTGGCCGGAAGCGCGAGCGCCCGGTAGGCGCCTGTGTGTCCCGCGGAGAGCCCGAACTGCGCCACCTGCCCGATCAGCGCAGCGCCTCCTCCCCACGGCGAGCGGAAGAGCGCCTTCCCGGCCGCATAGGAGACGACGAAAGAGAGCGGCACGAGCAGCGCAGACAGATAGCGCACGACCTGCGCCGGGTCGGCCCCGGACAGCTTGGAGATGAGTCCGAGCGCGCCGTGCCAGAGCGGGAATGCGTAGCCGGGATGGAGGCCGCCGTGCTTGAACTCGTCCACAGCGGTCAGCGCGCTCAGGTGATGGAAGTCGACGAGCTTGCGGACGCGGGCCAGGTGGAAGAGGCCGTCGCCCGCCACCGCGCCGGCCACGAGCCAGACGACGACGGCGAAGACGGCCCCCGCCACGACGACGCCCGCCGTCGCGAGCAGGTCTGCGCGTTCGAGCTCGACCGTCCGCCGCAGGGCCACGGGCACTGCCGCCCCGAAGCTGAGCGCGGCAAGCAGGACGAGCGTGAGCGTCAGCGAGCCGGCGAACGCAAAGGTCACCAGGAGGCAGCCGAAGATCGCGGCGAGGCTCCACGCGAGTGAGCCTGCGAGCGCGACTCCGAGCTCCTGGGGCCAGCCGGTCAGGCGGAGGATCAGCGCACCCGGCACGATCAGCACGCAGGCCGCGGCCGCAGCCAGCCGGATCGGCAGCCCCGCCCCGTCGTGCGGGAGCACCTGGGCGATCCCGACGAGGATCGGAAGGCCGGCGACGATCGTGGCGAAGCGGAGATCCGAGCGCCGGACCGGTATCGAGGCGGTCAGCGTAGAGATGCTGCAGCCTCCTTTCCGGAGTTCGTTTCGGAATGACGCCTCGTCGGCGGGGTGCGATGGGCGAGTACGAGGCATGCTCGAGCTTCTGACGAAGCTCGAGCTGATGCTGCCCCACCCGCCCCGCGTTCGTAGCCGGAGGCTACGGGCGCGACTGAGGACGCCGCCTCGTGCCGTCCAGCGCGGCTCGACGACTCAGGACTCATTTTGAGACGAACTCCTTAACGAGCTCGCCGGCGCTCATGCATGTTCCACCGAGCTCGTAGACCGCGTCGATCACTCGCTCATAGAGCCGGTCCCACCGCTGCGAGCTTGCCGGATCGAACCGGTCCGTGTGCCAGAGGACTGCGAATCCGCCGCCTCGCTCGGCCGCGTCCTCGAGCAGCCGAATGAGGTGCGGCTCGGCCTGGCCGGTCGACAGGCCGAGGTAGCGCTCCTCGAAGGTCGCGTCCATCACCGCCAGCGGAATCTCGACGAGGTCGAGGGGCCGGTCGCCTGCGAAGTCCCACGGCCGGAACGGATGCGCGATCCCCGCACGAAAGCCGATCGCGCCCGAGAAGCCGAGCGAGCTGTCGTAGGCGAAGCCGAGGCGCTCAAGCGGCTCGAGGTTCCCGTGCGGATCGACCCGAAGGTAGTGGTAGCGCTGGCCCGCGACCGAGCCCGCGAGCTCTTCCAGCGCTTCCTTCTCGTCCGCGAGCCGTGCCGGATCCTCTGCGGCTGTGTAGCTACCGTGCAGGCCGATCTCGGCGCCGCCCGAGCGCAGCGTCTCGACCAGGCGGGGGCGCAGGCGGTCGTAGGTCTCGGGGGAGGCGCCATCGGCGGCGTGCCGGTGGCCCGCCATCAGGAAGAAGGTCGACCCGGCGCCGCGCTCGCGCTCGATCCCGACGACCCGCTCGAAGCTCCAGTTCGGGTCGGTACGGCGAAGGCGGTGGACGGGGACGGTCGAGAGCGCGCGCGCCTCCCTGAGCGCAGCCCGTCCGCGGCCGGCGAGGGCGTGGGACTTGAGCCGGGCGGCGGCGCCGCGGACGCCGATCCGGGTCCAGCGCCACGGGCTGTCCACGTCGTGCGTGAGAGCGACGGCGAAGCGAGCTCCGCCCCACCGCGGCGGCTCGACGCCGAGCCGTGCCCGCAGGCGCTCGAGCGGCGGGTCAAGCGGATCGAGGCACGAAGCGGAGGCAGGGAAGCGGCCGTGCTCGTCGCGCGGCCCGCCACGCTCCTCGACGCGGGCCAGATGGAAGAACGCCTCCGCGAGCTCGTCCCCGGCCGGGCGCTCGCCGTGCTCGACCTGCTCCCACGCCTCAGCCCGATACGGAAGGTCGTCGCCGAAAGTCGCGTCGCGGGCGCCGATCGTGTCTAGCACCCAGCGCGCGCGCCGCTCGATCACCGCAGGGACCGTCACGACCGGAATGCTCGCAGCACGTACCGGACGACATTGACGAGGCCGGGCTTCGGGTCGTCGAGCGCGAAGACGCCGTCGATGTACGGCGGCCGCTCGAACGCGGGCGACTGTCCGTGCATGACGCTGATCGACCAGCGCTTGCGGCAATCCTTCGTCTGTTTCGGCGGCCGGCGCTCGCCGACGAGATCCCAGTAGGCGGCAAGCGTCACGTCCGCGCCGCAGGCGGCGGACAGCCCGTGCCACTGCCACAACCTCGGATTGACCTCGATCAGCTTCAGCCGCCCGTCCCGCGGATCCCGCTTCCACTCGACCTGCGCGATCCCGTGGAAGCCGAGCGCTTTCAGGAGCTCGAGCCCGGAGCCGACGACCTCGTCGTCCCAGCGAGCCTCACCGATGCGCGCGCTCCCCATGTTCTCCCGCGTCTGCCGCAGCTTGCGGCCGGAGAAGGTGGCGAGCACCTCGCCGTCGGCCGCGATGTACGTGCCGAGCGTCCAGAGCAGATCGTCGCCGCCCGGAATGAACTCCTGCACCATCGGCTCGTACTCGGCGGACAGCTCGTAGGCGCGGCCGAGCTGGTCGGGCTGCTCGCACAGGAACGCCTGGCGGCGGTAGAGGCGCTTGAACACGATGTTCTCGGAGGGCTTGACCAGCACGGGGAAGCCGATCTCCTCGGCCGCCGCGCGGCACTCCTCGAGCGAGCGGGGATGGAGCGTTCTGGGTGCTGCGACCCCGATCGACTCCGCCGTGTCGATCTGGTGGCGCTTGCTCTGCAGCGGCTCGAGCACGTCCCAGCCGGGGAACGGGTAGCGGAAGCGGTCGCCGAGCTCGTCGCGGTGGCGCGCCAGCGAGTTCAAGTGCTCGTCGTGCGTGGGGAAGATCGGCGCGGGCCGGCCGATCGCGTCGCCGAGCTCGAGCATTTCCGCGATGAAGCCCTGCTCGTCCGCAACCGGGTCGGGCGCGAGGACCGGGAAGGCGTACGACGATCGGAAGCCGATCGCGAACTCGCGGTGATCGGTCGCGATCACGGGCACGCCCACGCGTCCAAGCGAGCGGATCGCACCGAGCCCGTTCACCCAGCCGACCTCGCACACCACCGCCGGTGCAAGCTCCCTGCCCGCGACGTACTCGCCGGCGGCGCCCGGCGGGTTGGGCTTGACCCGCAGGAAGGCGGGCGCGCGAAAACCGTCCTGCGAGGTCACCGGCCGGATTGTAGAAGCGAGCCTACGTCCGACGATGCAAGCCAGTCGGCGGCATGGCGGTACGTCTTGCGGCGGGCGGCAGAGAAGAGGTACGCGCGCAGGCGGAGCCCCGCGAGCAGCACGTGACGCGCCCGCTCGGCCTCCTTCATCCCCTTGTGCTTGGCCAGGAAGCGGAGATGACCGCGGACCTGTTCGAGGAACATCGGGTCGAAGTCGCGCTTCCAGCTCGCCCCGCCGACGTGCACGACCTCCGCCGCCGGGAAGAAGACGACGCTCCAGCCGGCCTGGCGGAAGCGGTAGCACCAGTCCGTCTCCTCGCTGAACATGAAGTAGCTCTCATCGAAGAGGCCGACCTCGTCGGCGGCCTCGCGCCGGACGAGCAGACAGGCCGCCATCAGGAAGTCGGCCTCCAACACCCGGTTGTGGTCGAAGCCGCCCGCGTAGAACGCGTTCAGCGCCCGCGAGCGCGGCGCCAGCTTGCGCAGGAACAGGTACTCGGTCGCGAGCCGCCACAGCGTCGGGAAGCCGCGGACCGAGCGCTGGAGCGAGCCGTCCGGGTTCAGCAGGCGCGGGCCGACGGCGGCGGCGCGCGGATGCTCGTCGGCGAAGGCGGCGAGCCGCTCGACCGCGTCGCCGACGGCCCAGGCGTCCGAGTTGATCAGGAGGTAGTAGCGGCCCGACGCCGCACGCATCCCACGGTTGTAGCCGGCACCGAAGCCGAGATTGTCCTGCTCGATCAGCCGTGCCTGCGGGAATCGCTCGCGCACGAGCTCGAGCGTCCCGTCGGTCGAGCCGTGATCGACGACGATCGTCTCGTAGGCGGCGACGCTCTCGAGGCAGCGCTCGATCCACGGCATCGCGTTGTAGGTGACGGCGATCGCCGCCACATCGGTGCGGGTCACCGCGGCGCTTCTCGCGGGATCTTCGCGTGCCGCGGAGAGCGGCGCGCCGCCTCCCATGCCCAAATCGCCACTCCTGGTAGAGCGAGCGCGATCGTCACGACGAAGAAGATGAAGCCGGCCGCGAACGCCTTGTCCGCGCCCACCGACAGCTTGCCGAGGAAGCTGACGAAGAACGACTCACGCACCGCGATCCCATTGACTGTGAACGGCACCAGCATCACTAGGAACAGCAGCGGTCCCAGTGCGTAGTAGGGACGCGGAGAGAGGTCGACGCCGACGGCCTTCGCGCCCGCCCAGATCGACATGATGCGCACGGCCTGGATGATCAGGGTGACGAAGGTGACGAAGATCAGCAGGCGGGCGTTCTCGCGGTAGGAATGGATGCCCTCGTAGACCGCCCGCACGTGGCGCTCCACCCAGAGGCGGCGGAGGATGGGGACGAAGCGGCGCAGGAGCGGCCGCGCTCGGCGCGAGAACAGAACGACTCCGAGCACGATCGTCGCCAGCACGAACGCGAGCTCGACCCAGAGGTAGACGCCGATGTCGTAATAACCGATCGCGAGCGCAATCCCGAGGCCCGCGAGCATCAGGGTGGCGGCACCGCCGAGCGCGCGCTCGAGCAGGATCGAGCCCGCGACCGGCCCTCCCCGGCCCGGATGACGTTTTGCCGTCTCGTAGATCCGGACGGCGTCGCCGCCGACCGATGTCGGGAGCACCTGACTCGCCGCGTAGGAGACGAGGTAGGCGCGGGTGAGCCAACCGAGGTTGTCGTCGATCCCCTTGGCGCGAAGGAGCAGTTGCCACCGCCAGGCCATCGGGGGAACGGTCAACAGCGCGATCCCGACTGCGAGCAGGAAGTAGCCGATCCTGGCGTTGGCCAGGATGTGGGCCGTCTTCCCGATGTCGATCTTCCAGAAGATGTAGGCCGTGCAGCCGCCGGTGACGGCCAGCGTGAGCACGATCCGGAGCGCCCGCTTCCAGCTCATGTGAGCTTCGCGTGCACGGCTCGCAATGCGGCGATCGCGTCCTGGACGTCCGCGTCCGAATGGGCCGGCGAGAGCGGCAGCGACAACACCTCGTTTCCTGCCCGCTCGGCGACCGGCAGCGGTGCGTGCTCGGGGAACCGCTCGCGGTACCAGGACAGCTGGTGCACGGGCAGGAAGTGGATGCTCGTGCCGATGTTCTCCTCCGCGAGCGCGCGCTGGTACTCGTCGCGGGTCGCCCCCGCTCGCTCCGCGTCGATCCGGACGACGTAGAGATGGTACGCGTGTGTGTCCCGCGGGTCGCGGGCGAGCGGCTCGATCCCGTCGAGCTTTGCCACGGCGGCGTCGTAGGCGGACACGTGCCGCTCTCGGATTGCGCGGTGCCGGTCGACCTTGTCGAGCTGGCAGAGCGCGATCGAGGCGAGCACGTCGGACAGGTTCGCCTTGTAGCCCGGGACGCCGACGTCGTAGATCGAGCCGTCTCCGCGGCGCATCAGGCAGAGCTCGCGCACTCGCTCGACCAGGTCGGGGCGGTTGGTCGCGATCAGGCCGCCCTCGCCTGCGGCGACGTTCTTGGTTGCGTAGAGCGAGAAGCAGGTGGCGTCCGACAGGCCGCCGAGCTTGCGGCCGCGGTAGGCCGTCTCGACCGCATGCGCCGCGTCCTCGATCACCGGCAGCCCGAGCGCCCAGAGCGGGTCCATGTCGCAGGCCTGTCCGGCGAGATGGACGGGGAGGATCGCCTTCGTCCGCTCGGTGACGAGCGCGGCGACGTGGCCGGGGTCGATGGTGAGGTCGGAGTCACGGACGTCGGCGAAGACCGGTGTCGCCCCGGTGTGGACGATCACGTTCGCCGTCGCGGGCCACGTGATCGGGCTCGTTATCACCTCGTCGCCGGGACCGGCCCCGAGCGCGACGAGCGAAAGGTGCATCGCTGCCGTCCCGGAGGCGACGGCGACGACGTGCTCTACCTCCAGGTAGTCGGCGAAGCGGCGCTCCAGCTCTGCCGTCCGCGGTCCGGTGGTCAGCCAGCCGGAGCGAAGCGTCTCGGCGACAGCGTCGATCTCCTCGTCGCCGATCGCGGGCGGCTGGAAGCCGAGGAACGTGCTGCGTCGGGGTGAGACGCGAACCATCGCGTCGGCAAGCGTAACCACGACCGCCCCTAGGGAAGGAGGTCAAAAGCCTGAACGTGGGCGGGCCGAACAACGGAGAAGTGGCGCCGGTCGAGTGTCGCGAGCGAGGTGACGTTCAACCGCTCTGCGGCCGCGATCACCGAAGCGTCAACGGATCCGAGAGGTAAGTCGCGGTAGGTCCAGACGAGCTCAGCGATGCGTAGCCAGTCGGATGGATGCACCGGCTCGACGACGATGCTGCCCTCGGCCAGGTTTCGTAGAAAGCGAACTTCGATTTCAGGGCCGAGACGATCCCCGAGGAAATAGACGACCTCGGTGACGGCAAGGGCCGGCACGATCAGCGGGCCCGGGTGCTGGTCGAGCAGTTTGAGGCACTTCGCGTGATTTTCGGAGTCGGCGTCGAAGTAGGCGTAGAGGGGCCCGGCGTCGACGAGGAGTGCTACCGGACGACCTCGCTGCGGAAGAGTTCCTCGATCCGTTCGGCGATGTCGCGTTGCCCGCTCCTGCCCGCACCTGCGCCATGGAGCCGCCTTCGCTTTCCGACGCCAAGATAGGCCGCCAGGGCCTCCCGTGTCACCTCGGAAGCTGTCGTTCCGCGCCGTGCAGCTTCGTGCCGGAGCCGGGCGTCGAGCTCGTCACTGATCTTCACCGTCGTTCTCCTCATGATATGCCAGCATACCAGTTCAAACGACGGCTTCCGCTTCCGCCATCTGAAAGCGGATCGATTCGGCGGCGCGATCGGCCCGCTCGAGCGCCTGCTCGCGGCTGCCCCCGACCGCAATCACCGCGCCGGCTCGGTCGGAGCCGCGGCGGAACTCACCGAAGCAGTGTCCCGGCCTGCGGTAGAGGCGGACGTCCAGCACGCCGTCGGCGGCAAGAGCCTCCTCGACGCCCTCTTCTCGAAGCTCGCCCGGCGGCGCGACGAGGAAACGTACGCAGGCCCCGCCGACGCGCTCGACCGGCACGAGAGCACGCTCGGGGATCTCCTCTCCCAGGACGGCGGCCAGAGCGAGGCCGTTCAGGTCGATTCCGAGCGCCGCCTGACAGAGCTCGGCGTCTTGACCCCCACCGAGCCGTGCGGCGAGCTCGCCGACGCGCGGGCCGTCTGCACCGATCCGGAGTTGCGTGTAGGTCGGCCCCTCGGCGACTCCGAGCGCCGCGGCAGCGGCGGCGGCAGTCTCCACGGCGGCGCCCACGGTCGCGGGGTCGAGGGAGCTGCGCCAAACATGCGCGAGCGCGACGCCGAACGCGGGGGGATCCGCGAGCACGCGATCGGTGACGGTGAGCGGATGGAAGCGCCCGGCAACCGAGAAGCCGTTGACCGTCACCTCCGGCCCGTCCACCAGCTCCTCGACCAGAAGGACGCCGCTTCGCGACTCTCGCAGAGCGTCCTCGATCGCCTCGTCGAGGCCGTCGCGATCCTCCACGATCGCCAGTCCGCGCTGCCCCTGCCGGTCGGTCGGCTTGAGCACGCACGGATACCCGACCTGCTCGGCCGCGGCCACGACCTCGTCGGGCGTGCTGCAGACCGCGTGCGCAGGCTGCGCGACCCCCGCAGCCGCGAACCGCTCGCGCTGGCGGAGCTTCGAGGTCGCGAGCAGGGCGGACTCCGGCGTGACCGGATGTGGGATCCCGAGACGCTCGGCGACCCGCGCGGCGATCGCCACGGGCCAGTCGATCCCGGGGGCGATCACGCCGTCGACGGGGTCGGCGGTCGCCAGGTGCTCGATCGCCTGCTCGTCCTCGGCCGAGATGATCGCGCGCCGGTCGGCGTACTTGAAGCCGGGCGCCGCGGGGTCGCGGTCGACGGCGATCACGAACAGCCCGCGCCGGCGCGCAGCCGCAAGCAGCCCGAGCTGCGCCGGCCCTGCGCCTAGGACGAGAAGACGCGCGCTTCCTTGCGCCCGATTGCCCTCCACCAGGCCTCATTGTCGCGATACCACGCGACGGTGCGCTCGAGCCCGTCCTCGAACGAGGTCTGCGCCGACCAACCGAGCAGCTTCTTCGCCTTCTCCGTCGAGCCCACGTGGCGATCGACCTGACCGGGCCGCTCGGGCACGTTCGTCCGGAGCGAAGAGGGCTTGCCGAGCACGTCCAGTACGAGATCGGCGATGCGCGCAACCGAGATGTCCACGCCCGTCGCCACGTTGATCACCTCACCTGCGACCCGGTCGATGTCGGCCTCGATCACGGCCTCGATCGCCTCCGCGTCGTCGTCGACGTACAACCAGTCGCGGGTCGCGTGCCCGTCACCGTGGACGGTGAGCGGCTCCCCGGCGAGCGCCTGCGTGATGAAGCGCGGGACGAGCTTCTCGGGATGCTGGCGCGGGCCGTAGTTGTTGAAAGGCCGGACGATCACGATCGGCAGGCCGTAGGTGACGAAGTACGAGTAGGCGAGGCGGTCGGCGCCCGCCTTGGTCGCCGCGTACGGGCTGCGGGGATTGAGCGGGTGCTCCTCGTCCATCGGCGCCGCCAGCGCCGTGCCGTACACCTCGCTGGAAGAGATGAGGATGAAGCGCTCGACCGGCGTCTCGCGGACCGCGTCGAGCAGGATCTGAGTGCCCTCGACGTTCGTCGTCACGAACTCGCGGCCGCCCTCGGCGATCGACTTCTCCACATGCGACTCGGCGGCAGCGTTGACGATCACGTCCACCGCGCCGACGACTTCGCTCACGAGCTCGGCGTCGCGGATGTCGCCGTGGACGAACGAGAGCCGCTCGTGCGAGATCAGGTCGGTGAGGTTCTCGAGATTGCCCGCGTAGGTGAGCGCGTCGAGCGAGACGATCTCGTGTGGCGTCGCCGCGAGCAGATGGCGGATGAAGTTGGACGAGATGAAGCCGGCGCCGCCGGTGACGAGAACCCGCTTGGGTTTTTGGGACCGGGGCCAGGCTGAAGCCTGGCCCCGGGCAGCTGCGTTCATCCCAGCTCCTTGTCCACCGTATAGATGGGCCTGCCCTCGACATCGCGCTGGATCCGCGCCAGGTACTCGCCGACGAGGGCGAGGATGAATCCCTGGATCCCGAGCACGAAGATGACCGCGACGCCGCCGAACAGCGGGCCGGGGAAGTTCGAGCGGTCGATCCAGTACCAGACTCCGTAGGCACCGAGCGCGGTTGCGAGCAGCGTGCAGACGACTCCGAGGATCATCCCGATCCACTGGATCGGCTGGGGCCAGAAGCCGGCCAGCACGTGCAGCGCGAGCCTGGTCAGCCGGAACGGCGAGTAGCGCGACGGGCCGCGACGGGCCGCGTGGCCAACGTCGACCTCGGTGACGCTCGCCCCGCCGGAGAGGATCAGCGCCTTCGTGAACTTCTGCTTGCCGATCGACCCGAGCATCGGCTCGACGGCACTCCGGCGGTAGGCGTTGAACGCGCACCCGAAGTCGGAGATCGCGACGCCCGTGAACCGGCGGAGCATCCCGTTGATCACCCTAGAGGGCAGCGTGCGCCCCCACGCGTCGTGCCGCGCAACCCGGCGCCCGCTCGCGACGTCGGATCCGGCCTCGACGGCTGCGACGAGCCGCGGGATGTCCTCGGGGGAGTTCTGGAGGTCTCCGTCCATGGTCACGACGATCTCGCCCCGGGCGCGCGACAGGCCCGCGTGCATGGCGGGGTGCTGGCCGAAGTTGCGCTTCAGCCTGACGGCGCGCACGCGATGGTCGCGCGCGTGCAGCTGCTCGAGCTTCGCGAACGTCCCGTCGGTCGAGCCGTCGTCGACGAACAGGAGCTCGAAGTCGCCGCCGTCGCTCTCGAGCGCAGCAACCGCGCGCCGGTAGAGCTCGTCGACGTGCTGAGCCTCGTTGTAGGCCGTCACGACGACGGAGAGGGAGGGAGCCCCGGCCGGCTCGGGCTCGACGGGTCCGAGCGGGGTCTCGAGGGCTTCCCGTTGCGCCATTTCCGGGGCCTGAGCCTACACTCAGCCGCGATGAAACCGGGGGAATCCGTGCTGTTGCGGACGGTCGTGCAGGGGCGAGTGCGCGAGGCGCTTCCGCTCGTGCTCGTCGAAGAGACCGCGGAGCGCGTCGCGCTGTACTGCTCGCCCGGAACGCGGAATATGCGCCCGACCACCGGCATCCGCCGCGGCAACTTCCGCTCCTACGAGGACGGCTGGGAGCACGAGAAGGACATCTGGCGGGAGCACCACGTCCTCTGGCTGGCCCCGCACGGCGAGCCGTACTCGCTCAACCTCTTCTGGGGCCCGTCGTGGGACTTCCGCGGCTGGTACGTGCAGCTGCAGGACCCGCTCCGGCGCTCGCGGCTCGGCTTCGACACGCGAGACCACGCGCTCGACGTGACCGTCGAGCCCGACGGCACCTGGGCCTGGAAGGACGAGGACGAGCTTGCCCGCGCCGTCGAGCTCCGTCTCTTCTGCGACGAGGAAGCAGCCGCGATTCGCGCGGCGGGCCGGCGGGTGATCGCCGAGCGCCCGTGGCCCACCGGCTGGGAGGAGTGGCGCCCGGACCCCGCGTGGGCGCCGCCTCGCCTCCCGGAGGGCTGGGATGTGGTCTAGAGGCGCTCCCGTCGTCCTGCGCGAGGTGTGGAAGGGCCGTGTCTGGCGCCCGATCGGCTGCCGCGTGATCGAGGACACGGACGCTCGGACAGTCCTCTGGTTCCCGCGCGGATCGCCTTCGAAGTACGCCTCCCGGCCTGACGGGACCGAGATCAGGATCCCCTGTGACGAGTGGACGCTTGCCGACCGCGTCGCCAGCCTCGACGCCGCCGTCGAGTTCCACCCCGGAGCGCGGAACTCGGTCTGGACGTTCCGGAACGCGGACGGGTCGCTCGCGCACTGGTACGTCAACTTCGAGCAGCCGCTCGAGCGGATTCCGGCCGGCTTCGAGTTCGTCGACGAAAAGCTCGACATCGTGGTCGAGCCGGACGGAACCTGGCGCTGGAAGGACGAGGACGAGCTCGCCGAGGCGGCGCGGCTCGGCCTCGTCGACGCCGAGGAGGTGTGGGCGGAGGCGACGCGAGTCGTCGCGAATCCGCCCTGGCCGACCGGGTGGGAGGACTGGCGCCCGGACCCGGCCTGGCAGCTGCCAGAGCTTCCGGAGGGCTGGGATGTGGTCTAGCGGCGACGCCGCCCTGCTTCGCTTCATCCGCTACGGACAGGTGCGCCGAGCGACGCCGCACGTCGTCGTCGAGGACACGGCCGACCTCGTCGCGCTCTACGTGCCGGTGGGAACGCTCGGCAAGATCGCCGTCTGGGACGGTTCGCCGATCCGCGGCCAGGCCGACCGCGAGTGGGCGCTCCGCGACCACGTCTGGGACACGTATCGCGTGCTCCGGCTGATCCAGTGGGGCGCCGCACACTCGCTCGAGCTCTTCTGGGAGGACGCGACCGACGCCTTCGCCGGCTGGTACGTCAACATTCAGGAGCCGCTCCGCCGCTCGAGGCTCGGCTTCGACACGGACGACCTCGTCCTCGACGTCTGGGTCGAGCCCGACGGGACCTGGCGCTGGAAGGACGAGGACGAGCTCGAAGAGGCAGTGCGGCTCAGACGCTTCACTGCCGGCCAGGCCGCCTCCGTCCGAGCGGAGGGAGAGCGGGTCGTGGAGGCACTTCCCTGGCCAACCGGCTGGGAAGACTGGCGACCGGATCCCGGGTGGGCGGCGCCGGCGCTGCCCGACGGGTGGGACGCGACGTGACCTGGGTTCCGGGCGAGCAGATCCGGTTCCGCTACGTCCGCGCCGGCCGGGCCTTCTGGACGCTCCCGGCCACTGTCGCGGCGGACGAGCCCGGCGTACTGGCTCTCTGGATCGCCCCTGCCTCTCCCATGAGCCGTCCCGAAACCCTCCGCGTCGGGGTCCCAGAGGTTGCAGCGGGAAACTGGAAAGTGATTGAGACCACCTGGTTCGGCGAGGGCGTGCTGATGGTGCGCCGGCCCGAACGCCGCCACGCCCTCTGGCTCTTCTGGCATCCCGACGGATCGCTTCGCGGCTGGTACGTCAACCTCGAAGAGTGGTGGCGGACAGAGCGAGGACTGGACGCATTCGACCACCAGCTCGACATCTGGGTGTATCCCGACGGACGCTGGGAGTGGAAAGACGAGGACGACCTAGCCCGAAGCGGTCGAGCTCGGGATCCACGGCGCAGAGGAAGCCGCCGCCATCCGCGCAGAGGGACAGCGCGTGATCGCGGAGTGGCCGTTCCCGACCGGGTGGGAGGACTGGCGACCGGATCCCGCGTGGTCGCCACCCGTCCTCAGCGAAGGCGCGTAGGAATGCTCTGCGGAAAGCGGAAGACGTCGTGCGGGTCGTACTTTCGCTTGACCGAGACGAGCCGCGGGAGATTCGATCCGTAGTAGAGAGGCAGCGAGTTCCGCAGCGCCGGGTCGATGTAGTTGACGTAGGCACCCGAGACGTAGGGACGCATCGCGGCGTAGAAGTTGTCGATCCACTTCAGGTTCGCGATCACCGTCGAGCGGGCGGCCTCCCGCTCCCAGCCGGCGAAGTACTGCATCGAGTAGAGCGCGTCCCGGTGCAGGAAGGCGGTGGCGTGCTTCGGAATCCGCGCGACCGCTCCCCCGTAGGAGTCGAGGATGATCCCGCCCACGCTCAGGCCGGGCTCGTTCAGGACCGCCTCGACCGCGCTCAGCATCGTCTGGATCGCCTGGGCCGGTAGCGGCTTGACCGCGTAGGAGGACTTGCCCTTGTTCGTGTCGCGCTGGAGCTGGCCGAGCGGAGTCTTGCCGATCAGGTGACACTCCCCGAAGGTCATCGTGCTGCAGCCGGCGTAGAACATCGCCGCTTCGAGCCAGGTCCGCTGCGTGTAGGAAGGACCGCTCCCGAACGGTGAGGCCCGCTCCGGCGTCCCCAGGTGTGCGGGAGGCACGCTGCTCGGCTCTCCGGCAGCCTCGATGAATGGCGCGAGGACGGTCTGGAGCTCCGCCTGCGGCCCGTCGTACATCCCGAACACGAGCATGTCGGGCGGATTCGTCCCCGGCGAGGCGATCGGGAGGCAGACCGAGAACAGCTCATCGGGGGCGAAGGGAGCGAACTCCTGCCACGCGCTGACGACCTGGGCGGCGGCCGGCCAGGGCCACGAGATCGAGAAGGTCGTCACGCCCGCGACCGGATGCGTCTGGAACAGGAAATCCGTGACGATGCCGAAGTTGCCGCCGCCCCCGCCGCGACTCGCCCACAGCAGGTCGTCGTGATGGTTCTCGTCGGCCACGACCACCTCGCCGGCCGCGGTCACCATCGTGACCCGGCGGATGTTGTCGGTCGTGAGCCCGAACTTCCGCGTCAGGTACCCGACGCCTCCGCCGAGCGCGTGGCCGCCGATCCCAACCGTCGCGCACGAGCCGGCGGGGATGACCCGGCCGCCCTTCCAGAGCTCGGTATAGACGTCGATCAGAACGGCGCCCGAGCCGACCGACGCCGTCCCGTTCGCGTGCAGCTGGATGCGCTGCAGACGGGAGACGTCGATCACGACGCCGTCTCTGACGATCGAGTAGCCGCCGTAGCTGTGGCCGCCCGAGCGCGCCACGATCCGAACGCCGTGCCTCCGCGCCCAGTGAACGGTCTTCTGGACGTCCTCCACGGTCTGCACGTACACGATCGCCCTCGGGCAGATCCCGTCGAACCGCGTCAGGTAGTCGCGCTTCGCATTCAGATAGTGCGGGCTGGTCGGCGTGACGACGAGCCCGTGGATCTGCCGCTGGAGCGCCCGCAGCTCGCGGTTGAGGTCGCTATGCGCCGCGAGCGCCGACCGAGGCAATCCGGGGAGAGCGAGCCCCGCTCCCCCCGCGACTGCAATCCAACCTCCGCGCCCGACGAACTCGCGCCGATCCAAGGCCGGAAATGTACTCGACCTAGCTAGGCAGCCCCTCGAGCGCGGGCTCGGTCTGCATGACCTCGACCTGCGCCTTCCGCCGCGCCGGAATCGTGAACGCCACGATCGCGCCGAACCCGACGAGAATCGCGCCGACCCAAACGGCCGGCCCGAGCCTGTTCACGAAGCTCGTGCCGGAGCTATAACCGCCGTAGCTCGCGAAGATCGAGGCGAGGACGGCGACGCCGAACACGCCTCCGAGCTCACGGATCGCGTTGTTCGCGCCGGAGGCCTGGCGCTCTTCCCGCGGCCGTACGGTGCCCAGGATCACGTTCGCGACCGGCGCGAAGAAAAGCGCCATCCCGATCCCCGACAGAATGAACGGACCGACGAGCGCCGCGTAGGGCACGGTCGGAGTCGAGACCGCGGCAATCCCGAGACCGATCGCCTGAAGGGCGAGCCCGACGCCCATGATCCGCCGGCCAGAGATGCGATCCGAGAGGGCGCCCGCGATCGGAGCGATTGAAGATCGTGCATCGCCGTCCACGGCAGGATGCGCAGGCCGGCGCCGAAGGGCGAGTAGCCCTGCACGGTCTGGAAGAACTGCGCGAGCAGGAAGATCGCGCCGAACATCCCGAAGAACATGAACAGCGAGGCGACGTTCGCCTGGGCGAACGTGCGATTGCGGAAGAAGCGCATGGGCAGCATGGGGGACTCGGTCCGCAGCTCCCAGAGGACGAAGGGGGCGACCAGCACCGCGCCGGCGCCGATGGAGCCCGCGATCTCGAGGCTGCCCCAGCCGACGCTGTTGCCGCGGACGAGCCCCCAGACGATCCCGAGCAGGCCGGCGCTCGCGAGGCCGAGGCCGGGAAGGTCGAGCCTTCCGCTCGACCCACGGCTCTCCTCGAGCCGGCGCCATGCGAGCGGGATGAGCAGGAGCCCGATTGGGACGTTGAGCCAGAAGATCCACTGCCACGAGATCCCCTGGATGACGGCTCCGCCGACGAGCGCGGCCTTTACGGCACGTCGACGGACGGCTCAGCGAGTTGAAGCCCGGCGTCTTGCTGTAGACGCCGAGCGGCGTGTTGCCCGTGGCGCCGGTCGAGACCAACTTACTTCGCGTGAACGCAGCGACGACGCAGAGGCACACCGCCGAGGAACGGCGCGAGGAGGTGCTCGCGGTCGCGAGGGACCTGTTCGCCGTTATCACTCACTTACAATGCTTGTCAAGGACCTCGGCAACCCGGTCGAGATCGCCTTCGGTCAGGCGCGAGTGGAAGGGCAGCGCGAGCGCACGCTCGTAGCAGGAGTCCGCTCCCGGGAACGGGCCCTGGTCGCGGTACGCGGACAGGCGGTGGACCGCGTACGTGCCGATCTGCGCCTGGATCTCCGCCTCTCGCAGCGCCTCGAGCGCCTCGTCGCGCCGGTCGAGCTGGACGACGTAGGCCTGCCAGCCGTGGCGATCCCCCTGCGCCGCCGCCGGAGTCTCGACGATGCCCTCCAGCCGCTCCGTGTACGCCTCGGCCAGCCGGCGCCGGGCCTCGTACAGCTCTTCGAGGCGCCGGAGCTGCACGAGCCCGACCGCGCAGAGGATGTCGGAGAGGCGGTAGTTGAAGCCCGGCTCCAGGATGTCGAACTCGCCCGAGGTGACGATCCCGTGGTGGCGCAGGCGCCGGATCGCGTCGGCCAGCTCCCCGTTCTGGGTCGTCACGGCTCCGCCCTCGCCGGTGGTGACGATCTTGCGCGGGTGAAAGGAGATGCAGCCGAGCTCGCCGAGCCCGCCGCACGGCATCCCGCGCCAGCTCGCGCCGAGCGCACCCGCGGCGTCTTCGACCAGGTGAACGTCGGGCGGGAGGGCGTTCTGCAGCTCCTCCCAGTCGAGCGGCCGGCCGAACAGGTGGACGGCGAGAACGGCGCGGGTTTTCGGCGTGACTGCCTCGTAAACCTTCCCGGAATCGAGGTTCATCGTTTCCGGGTCGACGTCGACGAGCACGGGACGCGCACCGGCGAGCGCGACGACGTTCGCCGTTGCCGGGAAGGTGTAGGCAGGGACGAGCACCTCGTCGCCCTCGCGGATCCCGAGCGCGAGCACGGCCAGATGGAGCGCCGCCGTCCCCGACGAGACGGCGACCGCGTGCTCGACGCCGCAGGCGCGGGCCACTTCCTGCTCGAACTTGGCGACCTTGTCGCCCATGGTGAGCTGGCCGCTCTCGAGCACCTCGGCGACCGCCGCCGCCTCCTCGGGCCCGACGTCGGGCCACGCGAGCCGGATCACTTGATCGCGACTTCGCTCGCCGGAACCCAGGCCAGGCGGTGGTTGTAGAAGATCCCGTACCAGGTGATCCCCGCCGTCGGGTCCGTGTAGACGACCTGCGCCACGTACGACTGGCCCACCGGGCCCACAGGCACCGCCGGATGTGACGACGGCGGATAACAGATCAAGTTTGTGTTGTCGAGGATCGGCTTTCCGTACAGATTCGCCGGCACGGAAGGTCGATTGAGTTGCACGATTACGCCCCAGCCGTCTCGGGTCTGGCTGTGCTTGACCCAGCCGGGAACGCCGTTGAACCAGATCTCGTCGTAGCGAACACCGTTCGCCTTCCTGGTCGCCGTCCGCACGAACGCCTCGCCGTAATCGGCCTTGGCGCGCTGGTCGGAGTTCTGGTCCATGCCGCCGGCCGAGGTGACGTCGGGCAGGTTGTCGCACTTGAAGGCAAACGCGCTGTAAACGGTCGGGCTCGTCCAAGTAGATGGGTCGGATGCCCCCAGCACCAGCTGGTCTGAAGGATGGCCGCGGCCGTCGACGTCCTCGGCGTTCGCATAGACGCTGGCGAACTCGACATGTCTCCCGCTCGACCAGTCGGTCACGTCGGCTGCCGTTGCGAACTCGTCACTGACGGCGATCCTCCGAATGACCGGCCGCGTCTTTCGATAGCGCTTGGGCACCTCGGGAGGCGGCAAGGTCTTCCTCTTCGCCCAAATTCGGTACTCACGTCGGACGAGCTTCAGGTAGTACGGCCAGTCCCAGAACGGCCCGGGGTCCCAGTGCATCGAGCCCGTCAGCGACTGGAACGGGGCCGGCAGGTTCGCGTGCGAGACGATGTGGGCTCGGTCGATCGGGATCCCGTACTGCGCCGCGATCCAGCCCGCGAGCGTCGCCGAACGCTTGTACATCTGCGTGGTGTAGTAGCCGACCGGCCCGTCCGCGAAGCCGTCGTGCTCGATCCCGATCGAGTGCTGGTTGAACCAGAAGTTGCCCGCGTGGAAGGCGATGTCCTGGTCGTGGACGAACTGCGTGACCGCCGGATACGAGGCGCCAGCCTGCCCGTCGACGAGATAGTGGACGGAGCAGCAGGCGGTCGGGCTCGTGAAGATCGAGTAGGTCGTCGGATAGTTGCCCTCGGTGTCGTGGATGACGACGTACTTCACGAACAGGTCGTCCGCCGGGCGGTTGGCGACGTCGTACGACCCGGCGATCACCGGGACGAAGGTCGAGACATCCGGGTAGTCGGCCGGTGCCGACGCGGCGGCCGGGACGAGCGCGAGAGCGGCGAGGGACGCGAGCCGCCTCATGCCGGGACGGCCCCGTCGTCGCGATACCACGCAATCGTTCGCTCGAGCCCCTCGTCCAGCTCGACGCTCGCCTCGAACCCCAGCACCTCTCGCGCCTTGTCCACGTTCGGTATTCGCAGCTCGACGTCGACGTAGTGGAGCGGCTGGAAGACGATCTCGCCCGGACAGCCGGTCAGCCGCTTGATCCGATGCGCGAGGTCGTAAATCGTCACCGCCGAGCGGGGATTCCCGATGTTGAAGCTCTGTCCGACGGCTTCCGCGCGGTCGAGGCAGATGAGCACGGCCTCGACCATGTCGTCGACGTAGCACCACGCGCGGATCTGGGAGCCGTCGCCGTGGATCGTGAGGTCGCGGCCGGCGAGCGCCGCCTCGATGAAGGCGCGGATCGCTCCGCCGCCGATCTGGCCGGGGCCGTAGACGTTGAACGGCCGAACCGAGACGGTCGGCAGGCCGAGCTCCTCGTGGTAAGCGTGGGCCATGTGCTCGCCCGCGAGCTTCGAGACGGCATAGGTCCAGCGGGCCTCCCCCACCGATCCGGTGGTCGTCACACTCGTCTCGGCGACCCGGAAGGCATAGGTGCCGAAGACCTCGCTCGTCGAGAAGTCGACGAAGCGCTCGACGCCTTCGGTGGCGAGCGCCGCCTCGAGGACGTTGTACGTCCCGATCAGGTTCACGCGCATCGTGCGCACCGGGCTCTCTCGAACCGTGTCCACGCCCGCGATCCCTCCGCAGTGGACGATGTGGGTCGCGCCGCCGGCCGCTTCGACGACGGCGCCGGGATCGAGCAGATCGCCCTGGACGAACGTGAGGTTCGAATGGGAGGCGAGCGCGGAGCCGCTCAACGCGTCGCGATGGAGGTTGTCGAACGCGACGATCTCGTTGTCGTCGACCAGGCGCTGCGCGAGCGTCGTTCCGATGAAGCCCGCCCCGCCGGTGATGAGGATTCGCTTGCCACTCAGCACGGCGGCGAGTCTAGCCGTCGAGGAAATCCCCCAGCAGCGCGGTGAAAGCCTCGGGGTTGTCGAGATTGGCCACGTGCCCGGCTCCCGGAACCACCTCGAAACGCGCATCCGGAAGCGCGCGCGAGAGCGGCAGGTTGACCCCGTCGCGCTCCCCGCAGAGGGCGAGCACCGGCATCGTTAGCGCGGGGAGCGCGTCTTCGAGATCGAACGCCGAGCCGGCCGCCATGATCCGCGCGGCCTGCCGCGGGGTGAGCGCGGACAACTCCTCCAGCGCGGCCTCGCGATACCGCTCCCGCACGCCGGAAGCGAGGCTGCGGTGCATCCGGCGTGGCCACAGCAGCCCCATCGCCGCGGTCACGACCGCCTGCATGGCTCGGTGGCGCGAAGGAAGCCGGACGAAGCCCGCGCAGACGGCGAGGCGCGCGACCCGCTCGGGATGCTCCGCCGCGTAGCGAAGTCCCACGAGCGCGCCGAGGGACAGCCCGCACACGTCGACGGCGTCCTGCTCCCAGAGGAGGCTGTCGAGTGCCGCCGTCGCTCGCTCGAACGTGAAGGGCTCGGGGCCCAGAAGCGGGGGCGACAGCACCTCCCGCGTGGACGAGAACGCCTCGATCTGCGGCTCCCAGCCGCCCGGCCCGGTCCCGAGCCCGTGAAGCAGGACAAGCGGCCTCAAGAGCGTCGAGTGTAACCTCGGCGAAATGCGGACCATCCTCGTGGTCGCAGCCACCCTGGCACTGGTTCCGGTCGCGTGGGGATGCTCCGGGACGCACCTGAAGATCACCGTCTGGCCGAAGGGAAAGAGCAGCCCCTGAGCACCTGGACGCTTCGGTGCGCCCCGGCCGGCGGGAAGCTTCCGAGCCCGAGGAAGGCGTGCCGGGCGCTCGCCCGCCATCCAGGGACGCTGAAGCCCGTCCCGCCGGAGAACGCGTGCACGCAGCAATGGGACGGCCCTCAGGTGGCGCTCGTGCGCGGGACGTACGCCGGCCACCGCGTCCGCGCGTGGTTCACCCGCACGAACGGCTGCGAGATCGGCCGCTGGGAGGCGCTGAAGGCGCTCTTCCCGTTCTCGGGCTGACCTCGCAGCCGCTCGGCTGAGCGTTTACGAGAAAAGCGGCTTTCCGGTCTCGAGCAGCGTCTTGAGGCCGCTGAGAACGGTCATCCAGCCGGCTCCCGACACGCCCTGGGCCGTCTTCGGAGCGCCCTCGAGCTGGTCGTGTATCACGGTCAGCTTGGAGACGCCGGCCTCCTGCGGCTCGATCTCCCACGTAACGCGGCTCGGCTCCTCCTCAGCGGTGTCCTCGTCGTACAGAGAGCGCCACGTGTGGACGAGCTTGCGCGGCGGGTCGGTCTCGAGCACCTCGCCTTTCACCCAGAGCCGCTCTCGCTCCGGCGCCCAGGACAGATACGGTGAGCCGGGCTCGAAGGTCGAGTCGATCTCGCTGCCGTAGAAGTACTTGGTCGTGAACTCGGGCTTCGTGATCGCCTCCCAGATCTGCTCCGGGGTGGCGAGGATGAACACCTGGTAGACCTGGGTCGTCTGGATCTCGGTCACTACGGTCATCTTGCCTCCAATTCGGTCTTGAGCTCCGTGAGCGCGGACACGCGGTGCTCGGTGTACTTGTCGATCCAGCGGTCGTGGATCTGCCGGATCGGTACCGGGTTGAGGTAGTGCAGCCGCACTCGCCCGGACTTCCGCGAGACGACGAGCCCCGCTTCCTCCAGCACGCGCAGGTGCTTCATCACGCCGAAGCGGGTCATCTCCAGCTGCGACTCGAGCTCCGTGAGCGTGCGGCCGTCACGCTCGAAGAGGCGGTCGAGCAGCAGCCGGCGGGTGGGATCGGCCAGAGCCTTGAAGACGCGGTCGCCGTCCATCGCTGGCGATAATATGTGACTAAATGGTCACATGTCAAGTCACAGGGCGGCCAGGCCGCCGTCGAGTGGAGTCACGGGAGCCGCCGTGACGGTTCCTTCCGGGCAGGAGCGGGTGGCCCGGGACCTGAGCCGCGCTTTCGTCTCGCGAGGAGAATTCACCCCCGGGGCCCGCGAACGAGCCCCGAGGTCAACGTGCCGTCCCTGCTAGGGACCGCTCATGCGCACCGCGCCCCTGGCCCCAGAGATCGTCTCGAACTCGCGAGGCATGTCGGGATCCGTCCACTTCGTGCCGGCGGTTGACGAAGCCGCCGCCTCTCAGCGTGAACCCGTTTCCCTCGTCGTCCCGCAGCGCCTTCGACGAGACCTCACCGACGCTTCCGATGTTCGCGGTGATGACGTCGCCGGCTCTGGACGTGCGAATCGAGGCCCGTTCGACCGGGAGCCACTCGGAGATCGTCCCGGCAAGGATCTCGATGGTGCCTCCCTTCTGCCCTTGGAAGATCGCGGCGAGCTCGCGAGCCTGATCCTCATCCGCTCCGTCGTCGATGAAGATCCGGGCGGTGCCGTTACCGTCGAAGAGAGTCGGACCGGGCCAGTGAGCGAGCACCGTGACCCTCCGTCCCGACAGTTCGACCCCCTCGGCCTCACCTCCTTCGATCTCGAACAGAAAGCTCCCGGCGCACCATCCCTGGTCCATCACCATCTGCTCCGGGACGGCGAACCAGCAGGGGCAGAACATGTTGCAGCTGCAGGCCTCCGTCAGATGTCCCTGAAGCTCCCAGGCCATCGTTCCTCCTCTCGCCGCCCCTCGACGCAGCTAGGGGCGCGTCGCGGTCACAACGCTCTGGGAGGAGTCTCCAACACCGGTGTGTCCCCGTCAAGGGACCTCCCGGATAGCATCGCGAGCGGTGCAGAAGACCGTCCTCTTCGTCGGCGCCGGGCGCCACCAGCGGCGCGCGATCCGGCATGCCGGTCAGCTCGGGTTCCGGGTCGTCGCCACCGACCGCAACCCGGATGCGCCCGGCTTCGCAGAGGCGACCGAGAGCGAGGTGGTCGACTTCGACGTGACCTCGCTCGCAGAGGTCGGGCGAAAGCACGCCGTCGACGGGGTCGTCACCGTCGCGTCCGACCGAGCCGTCCCCGTGGTCGCCGCGGTCGCCGACGAGCTCGGGCTCGCCGGGATCGGCTCGGACACGGCGCACCGGATGACCCACAAGATCGCAATGCGCCGCTGCCTCGCCGAGGCGGGCGTCGCCCAACCCGCGTTCGCGGCGGCCCGCACGATTCACGAGGGCAAGGAGGCGCTCCAAACCGTGGGCCTCCCGGCGGTGCTCAAGCCGGCCGACTCGGCCGGGCAGCGCGGCCTCTTCCTACTCCGCAGCGTCGACGATCTCGAGGCGCACCTCCACGTCGCATTGACGGAATCGGCGAATGGCGAGGCGATCGTCGAGAGCTTTCACGAGGGGCTCGAGCTGAACGGCCTCGTCGTCGCGCGAGGCGGCGAACCGCAGCTCATCACCCTCTCCGATCGGCTGCGGCCCGAGGGTGCGGGCTTCGGCGTGGCAATCGCGCATGTTTATCCCTCGACGCTGTTCGGGGACAGGCTCGCGGAGGCGGAGCGGGTGGCCTCGCGCGTCGTTCGCGCGTTGGGGCTTCGAGATGGAGTCGCGTATCCCCAGCTGCTGGTAAAGCCGGGCGGGGAGACGCTGCTGATCGAGGTTGCCGCTCGCGTCCCCGCGGGCCAGATGGACCAGGTCGCGCGTCGCGCGGTCGGCATCGACCTCGTCCAGGTCGCGCTCCGCCAGGCCCTCGGCGATGAGATTCCAGACGAGCTCGTCCGGCCGCAGTTCCAGCATCCGCTCGCGATCTCGTTTCTGACCGCCCAGCCTGGGCCGCTGCCGACCGGCACGGTTCGTTCGGTGGGCGGCCTCGAGCGCGTGCGCGCCTTTCCCGGGGTGGTCGAGGCCGAGCTCTACCTGGGGCCGGGAGACGTGATTCGGCCCGTCCAGAGGGACGGCGACCGAAAGGGCTTCGTGATCGCGCGCGGGGACACGAACGTGGAGGCGCTCGAACGAGCGGAGGCGGCGGCCACGCTGATCGACGTAGAGGTCGAGCCGGCGTGAGACGCCCTGTGTCAACCTCCTGCCGCGAGCATGCGGTTGAGGCTGCCGTGACGGGCGGGGTCGTAGGGGGTGCGGTCTTGCCACATGCGCCAGA
>CAJDTX010000037.1_pt1 | contig 25238 bp, 27 predicted proteins | sample 7390491 | NCBI WGS metagenome assembly CAJDTX01 (sample SAMEA7055669, study PRJEB34461) | soil metagenome | biome: terrestrial ecosystem; feature: Peninsula; material: soil | place: Antarctica | collected 2016
TGAAGCTTCATCCGGGTCCCTCCTCGAGACGTGAGTCGTGGCAGACCCACAGCCTCGATGGAGACCCGGATGTCCTCTCAGCCGTTCACAACCTGTGTGGGCGCGTCACCTAGTCGCCCCAATCTAGCCTTCCTCCGTCATGAGACTGGCGATCATCGGCACCGGCCTGATCGGCGCGTCGGTCGGCCTTGCAGCCAAGCGCGTCGAGGGGACCTCGATCGCCGGCTTCGACCCCGACGAGGGCGCACTCGCCGTGGCCGCCGAACGGGGGGCCGTCGACGACGCCTGCGGCTCGCTCCAGGAGGCGGTCGAGGGAGCGGAGCTGGCCGTCGTCGCGGCCCCGGTCGGCCAGCTTGCGGCACAGGTCGCGGCGGCGCTTGCGGCCGCGGACGAGAGCTGCTCGATCACGGACGTCGGCTCCACAAAGGCGCGTGTGTGCGCGGCCGCGGCGGGCTCGCCGCGGTTCGTGGGCGGCCACCCCGTGTGCGGATCGGAGGCGCACGGCCCCGCAAATGCGCGCCCCGACCTGTTCGAGGGCGCGTCCTGGTTCCTCACTCCGCTGCCGCAGACCGACCCGGCGCGCTATCGCCTCGTCCACGGGTTCGTGACTGCTCTCGGCGCGCTACCCGTCGCCGTCGACCCGGACGTCCACGACCGCCTCGTGGCGCTCAGCAGCCACTTGCCGCATGCGCTCGCGAACCTGCTCGTCAACCAGGCGGGAGGCTCCCGGATCGACGGCCACGACGTGCTCGGCGCCGCCGGAGGCTCGCTTCGCGACATGACCCGAGTCGCCGGGGCGAACCCGCGCATCTGGGTGGACATCTTCGTCGAGAACGCGGAGGCCGTCCGCGAGGCGCTCGCCGCGCACCACCTCGGGATCGGGCGGCTCGAGGAGGCACTCGAGGCCGGCGACGCGGGCTTCCTCGCGCGCTGGATCGCAGAGGCGGCGCGGAATCGCGGCCGCATGCTCGAGGAGGCGTACCCGGACCCCGGTGCCCTGCAGCAGCTCCGCGTCCACGTTCCCGACCGGCCCGGCGTGCTGGCGGGGATCACGCAGGCTCTCGGCGCCGAGCGGATCAACATCGAGGACTTCGAGCTCCAGCACCTGTCCCCCGAGCGGGGAGGCTCGCTCAGGCTGCTTGTCGCCGGAGAGCAAGAGGCCGAGCGGGCCGCGCGCCTGCTCGAAGCGCAGGGGTACGGCGTCGAGGTCTCGCCGGTGCTGGAAGAGCAGTGATGCGGATCGAACCGGCCACCGTCTTGAGCGGCGACATCGCCGTGCCGGGCGTGAAGGGGATCTCGCAGCGGGCCGTCCTGCTCGGCGCGGTGGCCGAAGGCGAGAGCGTGATCCGCGGCTTCGGGCGCGCCGCCGACACCGAGGCGGCGATCGCGGCAGTGCGGGCGCTCGGGGTGGAGGTTGCCGAGGAGGACGTCGACGTTCTCCGGATCGCGGGAGCGGGCCTGTACGGCCTGCGCGAGCCGGACGCCTCGATCGACTGCGGCAACGCGGGCACGGTCATGCGCTTGCTCACGGGGCTGCTGGCGGGACAGCGTGGACGCTTCGAGCTGGTCGGGGACGCATCGCTCTCCGGTCGTCCCCAGGAGCGCGTGGCGGAGCCGCTGCGCCTGATGGGCGCCCGGATCGAGACCACCGACGGCCACGCGCCGGTGCGCATCGAGGGCGCGCCATTGCACCCGATTCGGTACGAGCTGCCGGTGGCGAGCGCCCAGGTCAAGACCGCCGTGCTGCTGGCCGGGCTGTACGCGAAAGGTGGGCCGACGACCGTCGTCGAGCCGCTCCCGGCCCGGGACCACACCGAGCGGCTGCTGCCCGCGCTCGGCGTCCGCGTGCGCCGCTCCGCGCACGACGTGAGCGTCTCGCCGGTCAAGCGCCTGAGCCCGTTCGAGCTCGAGATCCCGGGCGACTTCTCCGCGGCGGCGCCGTTCGTCGTCGCGGCGGCGCTCGTCCCGGGCTCGCGGGTCCGGATCCACGGCGTGAACGTCAATCCAACCCGCACCGGCCTGCTGGACGTGCTCGAGCGAATGGGAGTGCACATCGCGCTCTTCAACCGCCGGAGCGCAGGGGGAGAGCCGGTCGGCGACCTCGAGATCCGCTCGCCGGAGCGCGAGCTGCGTGCGGCCTCGATCCAGGCGTCCGAGATTCCGTCGCTCGTCGACGAGCTGCCCCTGTTCGCCCTTGCGGCGGGTCTTGCCCGCGGCGAGAGCGTCGTCAGCGGCGCCCAGGAGCTTCGCGTCAAGGAAACCGATCGGATCGAGACGGTCACGACCGCGCTTCGCGGGATCGGGATCAGGATCGAAGCGACCGAGGGCGGCTTTCGTGTCAGGGGCGTGCCGACACGTCCGGCGGGCGGGGAGGTCGACTCCGGCGGCGACCACCGGATCGCGATGCTCGGGGCGGTGGCAGGCCTCGTCTCGCGCGAAGGAGTCGAGATCGAGGGCGCGGAATCGATCGCTATAAGCTTCCCCGGGTTCTTCGACCTCCTCGACTCGGTGACAAGGCGATGATCGTCGCGATAGACGGCCCTGCGGGAGCGGGCAAGAGCACCGTTGCGAGGCAGCTGGCGGAGCGCCTCGGGTTTCGCTATCTCGACACCGGCGCGATGTACCGGGCACTCACCTGGCTCGGCCTTCAGTGGGAGATTCCGCTCGAAGACGAGACGAAGCTGGAGGAGCTCGCGAAGGGATATCCGGTCACGTTCGACGAGGACGGCGAGGTCTGGATCGGCGGGAACGACGTCACGAAGGAGATCCGCGACGCGCGCGTCGACCGCGTCGTCTCGACCGTCGCCCGTCATCCCGGCGTGCGCAAGGTCATGCGCGCCCGCCAACGGGAGCTGGCTGAGCAGGGGAACGCGATCATCGAAGGGCGCGACATCGGCACCGTCGTGGCGCCGAACGCCGACGTCAAGGTCTACCTCGTGGCCGACACCGACGAGCGTGCTCGCCGCCGCATCGCGGACCGACCCGGGATCGGCTCCGACGCGCTCGCCACCGACCTAAGGCTCCGCGACGAGCGGGACGCGGCTCAGATGCAGCCGGCTGAGGACGCGGAGCTAATCGACACGACCGGGCTCGACGTCGACCAGGTGGTCGCGCGGGTCGAGGAGCTCGTCCGGGCCCGGCTGCCTGCTTAGCGCTCAGGCCGACACGACACTGAAGCCCTCACGGCCCGCGGCGAGCGTGAGGCGTTCGTCGAGTGTGACGAGCTCGAGCGTTTCCGGCCGCCCTTCCGCTGCGACGAGTGCCGCCGCGAGTTGAAGAGAGTCGGCGGCCCGCACGTCGTGCACGCGTAGCAGCCGTTTGGCGGCTCGCCGGACGGTCTCGCCCGGCTCGATCTCCTGCCATGCTCTGACCAGCTGCTCGAGCCGCGCGATTCCCTCGCGAGCGTCGGCCTCCGTCAACTCGACTGTTCGCTCACGACGGGCGATCGCCGCGACACATTCGATCTCGGTGCCCCACCAGACGATCTGGTCGGGATCGTCGGCGTATGAACGTTTGAGCGCCCTGCTCGTCTGCTCTTCGACGGCGAGCGGTAGGACGGCCGAGCTGTCCCAGTACCTCATCTGCCTTCGCGACGCTCTTCCAGAACGGCCTCGACGACGCTTGCCCTCGGTCGCGGGCCTTGCTGCAGGATCAGGTCAAGCGGCGGTTTCCCGGTTCCGCGGCGCACGAGGCCGGCGCGCTCGAGCCGCGAGATTCGCGCCTCGTCGTCCCCCGCATCGGTGCCGGCTGCGGGCGTGAGCTTCGCTACCGGCCGGCCGCGGTCGACGATCGTGACTGTCTCACCGGCCCGCACGAGATCGAGAAGGGCGCTTAGGCGGTTTCGTGCCTCGGTAATGGACGCTACGCGCATCGCGCCATTATAGCCAGAAATATCACGCCAGAAACGTCCGATGCGGGAGAAAGGTGGTTTGTTGGATCATGACGGCGGCGATGGCAGAGCTTCCCAGCGGAACGGTCACCTTCCTCTTCACCGACGTCGAAGGTTCGACCAAGCTGTTGCACGAGCTGGGCGCCGATCGGTATGCGCAAGCGCTCGCCGAGCACCGCCGAATCCTGCGCGAGACCTTCGGCGCGAACGGCGGGATCGAGGTCGATACGCAGGGTGATGCCTTCTTCGTCGCCTTCCCAACTGCGCCCGGTGCGCTCGAGGCAGCCGCGCAAGCGGTGGAGGGTCTCGCCCCGGGCCCGATCCGGGTGCGGAGCGGCATCCACACCGGCACGCCGCACCTGGCCGAAGAGGGCTACGTCGGAGTCGACGTTCACCGCGCGGCCCGAATCGCCGCCTCCGGCCACGGCGGGCAGGTGCTGGTCTCCGCTTCCACCGCTTCCCTGCTCGAGCCAAGTAACAGTGTGTTACTTGTCGATCTCGGGCTGCACCGGCTCAAGGACCTGTCGGCGCCCGAGCGGATCTACCAGCTCGGCGAGGACGAGTTCCCGCCGCTGAATACCCTGTACCAGACGAACCTGCCCGTTCCGGCGACGCCGTTCCTCGGCCGCGAGCACGAGCTGGCCCAGGTCCAGGAGCTGCTGTCGCGCGAGGACATCCGCCTGCTCACGCTGACCGGTCCCGGGGGGACGGGCAAGACGCGCCTTGGCCTGCAGGCGGCGGCCGCGGCCTCCGAGCGCTACCCGGACGGCGTCTTCTGGGTTCCGCTTGCGCCGCTCCGCGATCCCGAGCTCGTGCTCGAGCAGGCAGCCCAGGCGCTCGGGGCAAAGGACGGCCTCGCCGAGCACGTCAGCGCCAAACAGCTGCTGCTTCTGCTCGACAACTTCGAGCACCTGATCGAGGCGGCAGACGACTTGGCGGAGCTCCTTGCCTCCTGCCCGAACCTGCATCTGTTCGTCACGAGCCGCGAGCTCCTGCGCCTCCCCGCAGAGCAGGCCTACCCGGTGCCGCCGCTCGAGCCTGCGGACGCAAGCGAGCTCTTCGTGGCCCGGGCACGGGCGGTCAAGCCCGACTTCGAGCCAGACGAAGCGGTCCCGGAGCTGTGCGCCCGGCTCGAGCAGCTGCCGCTTGCGCTCGAGCTCGCCGCAGCCCGCGTCCGCATGCTCTCGCCGGAGCAGCTGCTCGAGCGCCTATCGGGCCGGCTCGACCTGCTCAAGGCCGGCCGCGCCGTCGACGCGCGCCAGCAGACGCTGCGGGCGACGATCGAGTGGAGCCACGACCTACTCGACGCCGACGAGCAGCGGCTGTTCGCGCGGCTGGCCGTCTTCGCCGGCGGCTGCACGCTCGAGTCCGCCGAAGACGTCTGCGGCGCCGAACTGGACACGCTCCAGTCACTCGTCGACAAGAGCCTCATTCGCGTCCGCGAGGGCGAGCGCTTCTGGATGCTGGAGACGATCCGCGAGTACGCGACGGAACGGCTTGAAGCTTCCGGCGAAGGCGATCACCTGCGGCGGCGCCACGCGGACTACTTCCTCGCGCTCGCGGAAGAAGCGGCGCCCAACACACGGATGTACTCCGCGGAGTGGATCGAGCGGCTGGAGCACGAGCACGACAATCTCCGCGCAGCGCTCGACTACCTTGCGGCTTCAGGGGAGAGCGAACTCGTCCTGCAACTTGCAGGAGCTCTGTCCGACTTCTGGCACCACGGTGGGCACGTCGCCGAGGGCAGGCATCGCCTCGAGAGCGCGCTCGCTGTCGAGGAGCGTCCGACCGCGGCCCGTGCCAGGGCTCTCAACGGAGCAGCCTTCATGGTGTACGGGAGCGGAGATGCGGCGGCGGCCAAATCGATCGCCGAGAGGGCGCTGGCGCTCTATCGCCAGCTTGGCGACATGCGGGGCGCGGCCGAGGCTCTCAACGCGCTCTGCGTAGCCTGCATCGAGGAGGGAGACTTCGAGCGGGCGCAGCAGTTCGGCGAAGAGAGCCTGGATCTCTTCGTCCAAGTTGGCGACGACGAATTTGCGGCCGCGGCGACTCGCACCCTCGCGTACACGTACTACAGCCGCGGCGACATCGAGCGAGCTCGCACGCTGCACGAAGAGAACCTTCACCGGGCCCGAGCACGCGGCTTCAAGGGGACGGAGGCGGGGACGTTGGGCTCCCTGGCGATCATCGCCGTCGACCAGGGCCGGGTCGAGGATGCATTCGCTCTGGTGAAGGAAAACCTTCTCGTTGCCTGGCGCGAGATCGGCTCTCTCCAGGACGTGGCGCAGGGTCTTTGTCGCGCGGCCGAAGTTCTAGCCGTGTTCGGCGGGAAAGCGGACACCTCTGCCCGGCTGCTCTCCTGCTTCGAGGGCCTGCGAGAGCAGATCGGCGTCAGCGAAGCCTGGGTTGGGAGGATGAACGAGAGGACCACCACATCGATCCGCACTCACCTCGACGAAGCGGCGTTCGCCGAGGCGTGGGAGGAAGGCCGAAAGCTCACAGCCGACGAGGCCGTCGCGCTCGCGCTCGACTCCCTCGAAGGAGCGCCGCCGTGACGATGGATTCCCCCATGCTGGGAGTCGTCGCCGTCGTCGGTTTTCCGAACGTCGGCAAGTCCACGCTCGTCAACCGGCTCTCGGGCTCGCGGCAGGCCGTCGTCCACGAGACGCCGGGCGTTACGCGCGACCGCAAGGAGCTCGTCTGCGAGTGGGCCGGACAGCGGTTCTTGCTCGTGGACACGGGCGGAGTGGACATCGCCGATCCATCCCCTCTCATCCGCTCGGTGGCCGAGCAGGCGCGGGCTGCCGTTGCCGAGGCCGACCTCGTCCTGTTCGTCGTCGACGCGCGCGCGGGGATCACCCTGGGGGACGAAGAGCTGGCCGCGATCCTGCGCCATGCGCGGAAGCCCGTCCTCCTGCTCGCCAACAAGATCGATGACCCCTCCCGCGAAGCCGACGCGCTCGAGTTCCACCGGCTCGGGCTCGGCGATCCGATCCCAGTCTCGGCCGTTCACGGGCTCGGGACGGGCGACCTGCTCGATGCGATCGTCGCCCGGCTGCCCGGAAGCGGCCGCGAGGCCGCAGGGGAGGACGCGATCGGCGTGGCCATCCTCGGCCGCCCGAACGTGGGCAAGTCCAGCCTGCTGAACGCGATCCTCGGCCAGGAGCGGGTGATCGTCTCCGAGACGCCGGGCACGACCCGCGACGCGATCGACACCGTCTTCGAGCGCGGCGGGCGGACATTCGTCCTCGTCGATACCGCCGGACTGAGGCGCAAGCGCCGCCAGCGCCAGGGGGTCGAGTACTACTCGGAGCTGCGCGCGCTGCAGGCGGCGGAGCGCGCGGACGTAGCGCTGACGGTGATCGACGCGGGCGAGGGGCTGGTCGACCAGGACCTCGCCGTCGCCGAGGTCGCCCGCAAGGCCCACTCCGCCACGCTCGTGGTCGTGAACAAGTGGGACATTGCGCAAGCCGGCCTCGAGGACGTCAGGCCGCGGCTGCAGGCAAAGCTCCGCCAGCGGCCGCAGATCGTGGCCGTGTCGGCGAAGACGGGGCGGGGGATCGGTCGCATGCTCGACCGGATCGAAGAGCTGTTCGACCGGACCGCCTCGCGCGTCCCCACGGGTGAGCTGAACCGCTTCCTGCGTGAGCTGAAGGAGGCCCGCGAGCCGCCGTTGCGAAACGGAAAGCGGCTCAACCTCCTGTACGCGACGCAGATCCGGTCGCGGCCTCCGCGGTTCCGCGTCGTCGTCAACGATCCGGGGCTCATGACGCGCGACTACGGCTACTGGGTCGAGAACCAGCTCCGCGAGCACTTCCAGCTTGCGGGTGTTCCCGTGGACATCGACTTCGTGCGGCGATCGTGAGGACCACGGTCATCGGCGGCGGCTCATGGGGAACGGCGTTCGCCCTTCTCCTCGCCGAGCGCGGTCACGACGTCGTCCTCGCCTGCCGCGATCCCGAGCAGGCGGCCGCGATCGCGGAGACGGGCCGCAACCCGCGCTATCTGCCCGATGTCGATCTCGGCGGCGTGCGTGCGGTCGCCGTCCCCGAAGCCCCGCTCGCGGAAGCGGACCTGGTCGTAATGACTGTCCCCAGCGACGCCTTTGCGGAGGTCGCATCGACCCTGCTCGCGGGACCGCCGGTGTTGAGCCTGACGAAGGGGCTCGATCCGGCGACCGGGAACCGGCTCTCGACGCTGCTCGCCGGCCGCAGAGTCGCCGTCCTCTCCGGCCCGAATTTCGCCAAGGAGATCGCCGCGGGGCTCCCCGCGGCGGCCGTGATCGCGAGCGAGGACGAGGAGCTCGCCGTCTGGCTGCAGCACGAGATCAACTCCCTGATCTTCCGGGTCTACGTCAACACCGACCTGATCGGCGTCGAGCTGTGCGCGGCGGCCAAGAACGTGATCGCGCTCGCCGCCGGAGGAGTGGATGGGCTCGGCTTTGGTGACAACGCGAAGGCCGCGCTGATCACGCGCGGGCTCGCGGAGATGTCGCGCCTCGCGGCGGCCTGCGGGGCGCGGCCGGAGACCTTCGCCGGCCTCGCCGGCATGGGCGACCTCATCGTCACCTGCTGGAGCCAACTCAGCCGGAACCGGCGCGCAGGCGAGCTGATCTCCCAGGGGGCCACGCCCGATCAGGCGGTCGCCGAGATCGGCCAGGTGGTCGAAGGACTGACGACGGCGCCGGTTCTGCGCGATCTGTCGCACCGGGTCGGGATCGAGCTGCCGATCACGGAAGGCGCGTGCCATGTCCTGGCCGGGCACGATCTGTCTGAGCTAGTCTCGAGTCTGATGGGCAGGCGTCCGAGGGAGGAGTAGGAGTGCGGTCGAAGTTTGGGGTTTTCGCCGGAATTGCGCTGAGCGCAGCGCTGCTGGCAGGGTGCGGCGGCGGCGGTGGCAGCAAGCCCGCGGCCACCGGCGCGGCCTCGATCGTGCCGGGCAAGGTCTCGGCCTTCGTCTCCGTCAACAGCAATCTCGACTCCTCGTCCTGGAAGAAGGCCGAGGCGCTGCTGAACAGGTTCCCGGGCAGGGACAAGGTGCTGTCGAGCCTGCGCTCGTCGCTCGAGCAGAACGGCCTCAGCTGGGAGCAGGACGTGAAGCCGGCGCTCGGCAACGAGATCGACTTCGTCTGGCTCGACTTCCAGAACGGCGGCACCGACCTCGTCGGCCTCACCAAGCCGAAGGACGTGAACAAGTTCAATGCCCTGCTCGAGCAGGGGTCGAGCCCCTCCGTGCACGAGGAGATCGACGGCTGGACGGTCTTCGCTAACGGCCAGGCCCAGCTCGATCAGTTCAACCAGCTCAGGTCGAGCGGCGGCCGGCTCGACGGCGACTCGGCCTACACCGGCGCGATCGACGGCCTTCCGAGCGACTCGATCGCCAAGGCGTTCGTCAGGGGGGGCGCGATCCAGACGGCGATCGACGACGCGATTCAGAAGCAGGGCGGCCCAACCGGCACGACCGCGGACCAGATCGGCACGCTCGACTCGTTCGGCGCGGCGGTCACGCCTGAGTCGAGCGGAATCCGGATCGACTCGGCTCTCGACGGCGACCTCAAGCTCGGGGGCTCCGGCTACCACGCAGACCTTCCGAGCTCGCTGCCGTCGGGGGCCACGCTCTACCTCTCCTTCAACAATGTGGGCGGGAGGCTCAGCACGCTCCTCGACGACTACGCCCGCACCAACCCGAGCTTCGACCAGCAGCGCGCGCAGGCCGAGGCTGCCCTCGGCTTCACCTTCGACGACGTCTTCAAGCTCCTGAGCGGCGAGGGTGCCTTCGCGCTCTACCGGACGACGTCCGGGCCTCCGGCGCTGCTCTTCGCGGTTCAGGTGAGCGACGAGGCGAAGGCACATGCCCTCGTCGAGAGGGCGGCGGCGCTGGCTCAGCTCGGCAACGGCGTCCAGGTGCGCTCTGTCCAGATCGGCGGAGTGCAGGCGCGCGAGTTCGTCGTGAGCAGCTACTCGATCTATGCCGCCGCCTTCGACGGCAAGCTCGTGATCACGAACAGCCGCGCGTCGATCGAGACGATGCAGGGTGGCGGCAGCAAGCTGGCCGACGATCCCGCCTACAAGGCCGCGGTCTCAGGCGCCGGCATGCCAAGCGAGACGAACGGCTTCCTCTACGCCAACGTCCGCGGCGGGCTGGAGTACGCCTTCTCCTACGCGGAGAGCCGCGGATCGACGATCCCGTCAGTGGCGAAGGACAACCTCGCGCCGCTGCGCGGACTGCTGCTCTACTCGATCAAGAACGGAAGCCGGTTCCAGTTCACCGGGTTCCTCGGGATCGAATAGGTAGCCTTCGCGCCCGCATGGCTTCGCGCGAGTTCCTGTTCACGTCCGAGTCGGTCACCGAAGGCCATCCCGACAAGGTGGCCGACCAGCTCTCGGATTCCGTCCTGGACGCCGTCCTGGTGGACGATCCCGGCGGACGCGTCGCCTGTGAGACGCTGATCACCACCGGCCTCGTCGTGGTCGCGGGCGAGATCTCGACCGCGACCTACGTGGACATCCCCTCGATCGTGCGCAAGAAGATCGCCGAGATCGGCTACACGCACTCCGAGTGGGGCTTCGACGCGCACACGTGCGGCGTCGTCGTGGCGATCGACGAGCAGTCTCCGGACATCGCGCAAGGTGTCGATGCTTCCTACGAGGTCACGCACGATCCGGGCGACGACGACCCGCTCGACCGGGTCGGGGCCGGAGACCAGGGAATGATGTTCGGCTACGCGACGCGCGAGACGGACGAGCTGATGCCGCTGCCGATCATGCTCGCGCACAAGATCTGCAAGCGGCTCGCCGAGGTGCGCAAGGCGGGCGATCTTCCGTACCTGCGACCGGATGGGAAAGCGCAGGTCACCGTTCGCTACGAGGTGGACGATGGCGGCATCCAGCGTCCGGTCGAGATCGAGCGGATCCTCGTCTCCACGCAGCACAGCGACGGGATCAGCGCCGACGACCTGATCAAGCCCGACATCATCGAGCGAGTCCTGCGCCCGATCCTGCCGTCCGACCTCTACGACGAGCGGCGTCTCCAGGAGCGGGACTTCGTCTACGTCAACCCGACCGGGAAGTTCGTCACCGGCGGCCCGATGGGCGACACCGGCTTGACCGGCAGGAAGATCATCGTCGACACCTACGGTGGCGCCGCGCGTCACGGCGGCGGTGCCTTCTCGGGCAAGGATCCGACCAAGGTCGACCGCTCGGCCGCCTACGCGGCGCGGTACGTGGCGAAGAACATCGTCGCAGCCGAGGTCGCCGACCGCTGCGAGGTCAACGTCGCCTACGCGATCGGCGTCGCCCACCCCGTGTCGATCGCGGTGCGCACGTTCGCGACGGAACGGATCCCGGTGGGCAAGATCGAAGAGCTCGTCCGCGAGCACTTCGACCTACGCCCGGGGGCGATCGTGCGCGACCTCGAGCTGCGACGGCCGATCTACGCCAAGACCGCCGCGTACGGGCATTTCGGCCGCGACGACCACGACTTCACATGGGAGCGGACCGACAAGGCGGACGCGCTCCGCGAGGCAGCAGGGCTCGCCAGCGAGGCCGTCGCCTCCTAGCCCGGAGAGCTTCTTCCCGACACCGAGCGAAGCTCCGAGACCGTCACGAGCTCGTAGCCGTCGGCCCGCAGCGCGGGGAGGAGGTGCCCGAGCGCTTCGACGGTCGGCGTGCAGTCATCGCGGGAGCGGGTCGGCGGCGGGGGGTGGCCGTCGTGGAGACCCACGATCGAGCCGGGGCGGCACTCGGCGAACGCGAGACAGAAGATCCGGTGCGAGCTCAGGCCGGGCTGCCAGTCCTCCGGGTTCACGTCGGCGAAGACAGGATCCAGCTCGAGCTCGGCGACGATGCGGAGCACACGGTCGTCCGCGTGGAAGCCCGGGGCCCGGAAGAGCCGGGGCCGCTCGCCCAGCACGTCGGCCACCGCCTCGACGCCGCCTGTGATCTCGGCTCGGATCTCCTCGTCGGATTTCTCGGTCAGCCGTGGGTGCGTGAGCGTGTGGCTCCCGACCTCGTGGCCGTCCGCGACGAGCCGCCGTACCTCGTCCGGATGCTCGCGCACCCGCGCTCCGATCAGGAAGAAGGTCGCGCGCGCCTCGTGCTCACGGAGCAGCTCGCGGACGGCAGGAGTCCAGCGCGAGGGCCCGTCGTCGAAGGTGAGCGCGACGCGCTTCAAGCGGGACGGACGAAGAGCCCGGCCGCGGCCCTCTCGGCGAGCGCCCGCTCGTCCCCCGCCGCCTCCTGCACGTCTTCCAGCCCCACTTCGCTGCCCGGCACGAGCCCCTGGTCGTAGAACCAGTGCAGGAGGTCGCCATCGTGCTCGGCGAGGCGGATGATCGTGGCGCGCCGGCCAGGCTCGAGGTCGGCGAGCGCGGCGAGCTCCTTGTTCTCCTCCTGCTCGAAGGCGGGATCGACCGGCCAGCCGTGCGGACATCGGTCCGGATTCCCGAGGCGCTCCCGCATCCGCTCGACCATCTCGTCCGAGAAGGTGTCGCCGAGCTCGTCGGCGTGGACGTGGGCCTCGGCGGCCGTGTAGCCGAGAAAGTCCGTCAGGAACCGCTCGATCAGCCGGTGGCGCCGGACGACCTGCTCGGCGCGCTCGCGCCCGGTGGCGGTGAGCAGCGCCTCCTTGTGCTCTCCGCGCTCGACCAGTCCTTCCGCCTCGAGCCGCTTCAGCATCTCACCCGCGGACGCGCGCGACACGCCCAGCATCTCGGCGACGCGGGATGCGAGCGTCGGCGACCCTGCGGTCAGGGGACGGTACTCCCCGATCGGGAAGGCGAGGAAGTAGATCGTCTCCAGGTACTCGTCGGTGGAATGACGCTGAGCCAACTCTCGCTCCTCGGTTTGACGGCCCGGCTTGTGGAACTTATAGTGCCGCCGCCTGTAAGGTGGGCCTTACAACCGTTTGGAGGAGAGCCGTTGTCAGGAGGACAGATTCTCGCTCTCGGCGCCGTCGCCGGGCTCACGATCTTCATCGGACTGCCGATCGGGCGACTGCGTACGCCGAGGCTTGGCCTCAAGGCGTTTCTGTCGGCGACGGCGACGGGAATCCTCGTTTTCCTGCTTTGGGACGTGCTCTCTCACGGGGTCGAGCCGGTCGAGGGCGCGCTCACCGCGGCGTCCGATTCGCACGGGTCGTGGGCCCGGTTCTTCGGGCTCGGAGCCGTCTTCGCCGGGTGCTTTGCAGCCGGGCTCCTCAGCCTCGTCTACTACGACCGCTGGATCGGGAAGCAGCGCGCGAAGAGCATGCTCGGGCCCGGCGCCGCTTCCGTCAGCGAGTTCGTACCGCCGCGGCCGACGCTGTCGCCGGCGCGCTGGCTCGCCCTCTTGATCGCGACCGGCATCGGGCTCCACAATTTCGCCGAAGGGCTGGCGATCGGCCAGTCCGCCTCAGCGGGGACGATTCGGCTGGCGCTGATGCTCGTGATCGGTTTCGGGTTGCACAACGCCACCGAAGGCTTCGGGATCGTCGCCCCGATGTCCGGAGACTCAACGCTCCCGAGCTGGCGCTTTCTCGGTCTCCTCGGATTGATCGGGGGCGGGCCGACCTTCATCGGCACGTTGCTCGGGCAAGCCTGGACGAGCGAGGCAATCTCGGTCGGCTTTCTCGCGCTCGCCGCCGGCTCGATCCTCTATGTCGTGATCGAGCTGCTCAGCGTCTGCCGGAAGTTCGGAACGAAGACGATCGTCAGCTGGGGCGTTCTGATCGGCCTGCTCGCCGGCTTCTCGACTGACTTCATTCTCGTAGCGGCCGGAGCGTAGGCCGGGCTCGTCGAAGGCCGGCAGTACGCTGGCCCTCGTGCGTTACGCGTCCGTCTATCCGCTCGTCTCCGCCCGCGCCGTCGCCCGCCCGTTCACGTACGAGGTTCCGGACGGCGTCGGGCCGGGAGCCGTCGTCCAGGTGCGCTTCGGACGTGCGCGGCGCCGCGGTGTCGTCGTGGACGTTTCGGACGAGCCGCCGGAGGGGGTCGACGCCGCACCGATCGAGAGGGTCGTGGACACCGTGCCGCCGCCACTCGTCGAGCTCGCGCTCTGGGTGGCCGACTACTATGGCTCGACTCCCGCACGGGCGCTCGAGCTCGTCGCCCCGCTCAAGCGGGCCCGCCGGGCCGAGCGGCCCCAGCCGGCTCTTCGCGAGGCGCTCGGGGGCGAGGCGCCGCCGCAGGCGCTGAGCCCGACCCAGGAGGAGGCTGTCTCTCGGGTCGTCGGCGCGATGGATGCCGGCGCCGGGGCCCACCTCCTCCTCTACGGCGCGACCGGGAGCGGCAAGACCGAGGTGTATCTCCAGGCGTGCGCGGCCGCGCTCGAGCGAGGGCTGGGGGCGATCGTGCTCGTTCCGGAGATCGGGCTCACCCCGCAGGCCGTCGGCCGCTTCCGTGCGCGCTTCGGCGAGCAGATCGCGATCCTGCACTCCGCGCTGAGTGACGCCGAGCGCCGGGACGAGCGCGAGCGCATTGCCGGCGGACAGGCGAGGGTCGTGATCGGGGCCCGCTCGGCCGTCTTCGCTCCGGTCCGCGGCCTTGGACTGATCTGCATCGACGAGGAGCACGACGCCTCCTACAAGCAGGAATCCGATCCCCGCTACGACGCGCGTACCGTCGCGGCCAAGCGCGCCTCGCTCGAAGGCGCCGTCGCGGTCTACGGCAGCGCGACACCGCGACCGGAGAGCTGGGACCGGCTCGAGCGCCTCGAGCTCGGTGGACGTCTCGCAGGGCCGCTGCCGCCTGTCCGGATCGTCGATCTCCGCTACGAGCGCGGGTACCCGCTGTCAGCTCCGCTCCTCGCCGAGCTCGGGGCGGTCGCAGAATCGGGCGGGAAGGCGATCCTGCTCCTGAACCGGCGGGGAGTCGCGCCGGCGCTGCACTGCCGGGCGTGCGGCAAGACGATTCGGTGCCCGAACTGCGATGTTTCGCTGGTGCTGCACGGGGACGGGTTCCTGCGCTGCCACCACTGCGGCTGGGACGAGCCCGCCCCCGAGACCTGCCCCGCGTGCGGGTCGGCCGAGCTCGCGCGGCTCGGAGCCGGCACGCAGCGACTCGAGCGCGAGCTCGAGGCTCACGTTCCGGAGCTGGAGCGGATCCGGCTCGACGCCGACACGGTGGCGAAACCCGGAGCCGCCGCCGATGCGCTGACCCGCTTCGCGACCGGCGACCGCGTTGTTCTGGTCGGCACGCAGATGGTCGCGAAGGGGCACCACTTTGCGGGGGTCGCCCTGGCAGCCGTCGTCGATGCCGATACCGGGCTCGGACTTCCGGACTTCCGCGCGGAGGAGCGGACGTTCCAGCTCCTGACCCAGCTCGCCGGACGGAGCGGGCGCGATGCCCCCGGACGGGTGCTCGTCCAGACCTTCCAGCCCGATGCCAGGGCGATCCAGCTCGCCGCGCGCCACGATGTGCCCGAGTTCCTCGCCGGAGAGCTCGAGCGCCGGCGCGAGCTCGGCTATCCGCCGTTCCGCCACCTGGTGCGGGTGGTCGCCTCCGGGCCTGATCCCGAGGGCCCGACCCGGCTGCTGGCCGAGCTCAAGGCCGGCCTCGGCGACGGCGACCTGCTCGGCCCGGCGCCGCTCCTTCGCCTCCGAGGGCGGCATCGTGCACAGCTCGTCGCGAAGACCGAGCACCCGCGGCGAATCGCCGCTCGCGCCGCCGAACTGCTCGTCGAGGCGGCGACCGCGATGCGCAAAGCCGGTCTCACGGCCGTCGTCGACGTCGATCCGCAGAGCTTGTAGCGTCAGGGAATGCGCTACGGCATCTGCGTGTCGAACATCGGGACGCAGTCCGACCCGCGCGCCGTTGCCGACCTTGCCGCAGCCGCGGAAGAGGCCGGCTGGGAGGGCTTCTTCGTCTGGGACCACCTCGCGTTCGTCTGGGGCATGCCCTCAGCCGACCCGTGGGTGGTGCTCACGGCCTGCGCGCTCCAGACGTCGCGAATCCTGCTCGGGACGGCGGTGACGCCGGTCCCGCGGAGGCGCGTCCAGAACCTCGCGCACACGGTTGCGACGCTCGACCGGCTGAGCGGCGGCCGCGTCGTCTTCGGTGCCGGGCTCGGCGGCAACAGGGGCGAGTTCGAGCGCTTCGGCGAGGACTTCTCTCGCGCGCGCCGGATCGCGCTTCTCGACGAGGGGCTCGATGTGCTGCGCCGGCTCTGGGACGGTGAGACGGTCGAGCGCGACGGCCCGTCCCTCGTCGTGCGCGACGTCACGCTGCAGCCACTCCCGCAAGGACGCGTGCCGATCTGGATCGGGGGCAAGCGCGGCGACGCGCTCGCGCGGGCAGCCCGGTACGACGGCTGGCTGGCGGACAGCTCCGAGATCGATCGGATGACGCTCACGCCGGAGGACATCGCCGCCAAGGCCGAGCAGATCGGCGCCGACGTCGACGTCGTCGTCACCGGGTACGCAACGATGGCCGACGTGGGTGAGTACGAGGCCGCCGGGGCGACGTGGTGGCTCGAGAGCCTCCACGACAGGCGCGGCTCGCCTGACGAGATGCTCGCCCTCGTCCGGGCAGGACCGCCCGCCGCCTAAAGGCTTGGTGCGGAATTCGGCCGCAGCCGGGGACGTCATTCGGCCCGGCCTAATTTCGCATCACGCCTCTAAACTTTCGGCATGGCCGAGGCCGGACAGGTTCTAGAGGGAGAGCGCGACCCACGCGAGGAGGCGCTGCGCGTCGCCGCGCTCTCGCAGGTCCGCCAGTACCCGGACCCGGTGCTCAGGATGCAGGCTCGCGAGGTCGAGAGCTTCGACGACGATCTGAGGCGCCTCGTCGTGCGGATGAAGCGGCTGATGAAGGACGCCTACGGGCTCGGGCTCGCCGGCAACCAGGTCGGAAGTCTCCGCCGGGTGTTCGTGTTCCAGCCGGAAGAGGGCGACCCGCGGGCGCTCGTCAACCCGCGGATCGTAGAGCGGTCGGACGAGTCCGAGACCGACCAGGAGGGGTGTCTGTCGATGCAGACCGTGCGCGTCCCGGTGGAACGGGCTCTTTCGATCACGGTCGAGGCGAGCGATCCCGACGGCGGCGACGTGCGGCTCGAGCTGACCGGCCTGCCCGCCCGCGTCGCCCAGCATGAGATCGACCATCTCGACGGCGTCCTCATCCTCGACCGCACGGACGCGGATAGCCGCCGCGAGGCGCTGGCAGTCCTGCGCCCGCAGCCCGTTCTCGGCGCCACTCGCTGACGTGGAGCTCGCCGTCGCCGCGACGGCTCCCTTCGGCGCCGACGTCCTCGAGCGCCTCGCCGGCCGGCACGAGATCGCCTACCTGCTCACTCGCCCGGATCGCCCTCGGGGAAGGGGACGCCAAACCGGGCCGCCGCCCGCAAAGGTTGTGGCGGAGGGCCTCGGTATCCCCGTCCGCCAGCCGGAGCGGCTCGACGGCTCGTTCGAGCCGGACGCGCCGGCCGTGGCCGTCGTCGCATACGGAGCGCTGATCCCGGACGAGCTGCTGGATCGCGCACTGTGGCTGAACGTCCACCCGTCGCTGCTTCCCCGCTGGCGCGGCGCTGCGCCCGTCGAGCGGGCGATCATGGCGGGGGACAGAGAGACCGGCGTGACGATCCACCGGACGACGCCCGAGCTCGACGCCGGACCGATCGCGGCCCAGCGCACGTTCCCGATCGAGCCCGAGGATGACGCAGGCGCCGTTTACGCGAAGGCGGCTCCGGTCGCGGCGGAACTGCTGGACGAGGTACTGCGCGATCCTCGCTTCACACCCCAGCCCGAGGAGGGCGCGACGTACGCGGAGAAGATCACGTCCCACGATCGCTGGATCGACTGGTCGAGGCCGCCGCAGGAGATCGCTGACAAGGTGCGGGCCCTGTCGCCGCACATCGGCGCTCGCGCGGAGCTCGACGGGCGGACGCTTATCGTCTGGCGGACGCGAGTCGAGGACGGCCGCGTCGTCCCGGTCGAGGTCCAACCGGAAGGGAGGACGCGAATGTCGTACGAGGAGTTCTTGCGCGGGCTGAGGCAGTGACCGCCCCCGCCAGGCGAGCGGCCTACGAGGTCGTGATGCGCGTGTTCGAGCAGGACGCCTACGCCGACCGTGCCCTCGTCTCGGCCGCTGCCGGTCTCGACGCACGCGACCGCGCGCTCGCGCAGCGCATCGCCTACGGCACCGTCCAGCGCGTCCGGACGCTCGATCATGGCATCGAATCGCTGGGGAGGCGTCCCGTCCGCAAGCTCGATCCCCCGGTACGGGCCGCGCTCCGGCTCGGCGCCTATCAGCTCGGGTACCTCGACTCCGTCCCGGCTCATGCGGCTGTCGGCGAGTCCGTCGAGCTCGTGAGAGAAGCCGGGCTCGAGCGCGCCGTCGCGTTCACGAACGCCGTGCTGCGCCGGCTCTCCGATGGGCTGCGCGCCCTGCTCGCGAGTCTCCCCGAGCGCAGTCCGGCGGAAGCCGCGCTCAAGCACTCCTATCCCGACTGGGTCGCCGAGACATGGTGGAGCGAGCTCGGTGCCGAGGAAGCCCTCGCGCTGATGCGCGCCCAGAACGAGGCACCGGAGACGGTCGTGCGGGTCAACCGCCGGAAGACGGGGCACGTCGAGGGAATACCCGACCCGGACCTCCCCGACGCCCTCCTCGTCGACCGAGTCGACGAGAAAGCACTAGGCGAAGGGCTGATCTGGCCCCAGAGCCGCGGGTCGCAGCTCGCCGGTCTCGCCATGGGCTCGACCGAGGGCGAGCGCGTTCTCGACCTCTGTGCCGCTCCGGGAGGCAAGGCAACCCAGCTCGCGGGTGAGGTTGTCGCCGTGGAAAAACACCCGGGCCGGGCGCGCGAGCTCCAGGAGAACTGTCGCCGGCTCGGCGCGGACAACGTCACCGTCGTGTGCGCGGACGTGCTCGAGCTTCCACCCGAGCTGACCGGCTTCGACCGCGCGCTCGTCGATGCTCCGTGCTCCGGCCTCGGCATCCTCGCCTCGCGGCCTGACCTCCGCTGGCGTTCGCAGCCGCTGCCGGATCTCCAGCTCGCGCTCCTGCGCGCGGCCGCAGAGCGGGTCCGGCCGGGTAGAACGATCGTCTACTCGGTTTGCACCATCAACGCCGGGGAGAACGAACAGGTCGTCGACGCGTCGGGTCTCGCGCCCGAGCCGCTCGGCGACGAGTGGCCGCAGTTCCGGCATCCGCGCCGACCCGAGTTCCTGCAGACGCTGCCGCACGTCCACGGAACGTCCGGGTTCTTCATCGCTCGCCTCAGCGTCCGTTGATCCTGCGGTCGCACACCTGCGCGATCGTCCTGGCACCGATCCCGAACACGCATCCTGCTGCGGCATTGGCGGCGCCGAACGCGAAGGCGCCCGGGAAGAGAGCCACATCGCCGTTCGAGCCGACGATCAGCAGCGCCCATGCAACACCCAGAAGCGGGATCATCCACCAGCGGCCGGTGAGACCGAGGACGAGCCCAAGGAGGATGACCGTGGGAATCACGGCTCCCTGAATGATGCCAGGCGTCCCCTAAGATCCGCCCCGTGCCTTGGGACAACTGGGTTCGCGGTGCCGAGATCGCGCCGTCGCTGTACGCGGCCGATTTCGCGCGCCTCGGCGAGCAGATCGAGCAGATGCTCGAAGCCGGCGTCCGCATCTTCCACTTCGACACGGGCGACGGGCATTTCGTCCCGCCGGTCACGATCGGGCCGATCGTGCTCGAGTCGATCTCGGAGCTCGTCCACGACGGCGGCGCCTACCTGGACTGCCATTTGATGGTCGAGCACCCCGAGCGGCACTTCGAGGCGTTCGCGAAGGCCGGCGGCGACAGCGTCACCGTCCACTACGAGGCCTGCGACGACCTGCCCGCGGTCTACGCCCAGGCGCGCGCACTCGGCCTGGAGGTGGGGCTCGCCTTCAACCCCGAGACGAGCCCCGAGAATGCGGCTGCGGCCTCCGAGGGGGCGGACCTGGTCAACTGCATGAGCATTCACCCCGGCTACTCGGGCCAGGCGCTCATGCCCGAGGCGATCCCGAGAATCCGCCGCCTCCGGGAGCTGATTCCGCCGGAACGCCACGTCCAGGTGGACGGCGGGGTCGGGGTGGAGAACGCGCGCGCGCTGCGCGAGGCGGGCGTTAACCTCTTCGTGGCGGGCTCGAGCGTCTTCGGCGCCGACGATCCGGTCGCCGCGTATCGCGCGCTCGCCGACGAGATCCAGTGAGCCTCGAACGAGCGCTGGAGCTCGCCGAGCGCGGCCGCGGCACGACGCACCCAAACCCCGTCGTCGGGGCCGTGCTCGTACGGGACGGCGAGATCGTCGGGGAGGGCTGGCACGAGCGGGCCGGCGAGGCGCATGCCGAGGTGAACGCGATCGCTGCCGCCGGCGAGCGCACCCGGGGAGCGACGATGTTCGTCTCGCTCGAGCCCTGCGCGGGGCACGGCCGGACGCCGCCGTGCGTGGACGCCGTGATCGAGGCGGGGATCGCGCGTGTAGTCGCCGGCTCGCTGGATCTCGATCCTGAGAACTCGGGCGGGCTCGAGCGGCTGCGGGCCGCGGGGGTCGAGACCGAGCTGATCGACTCGTTCGAGGCGCGGCAGCAGAACGAGGCGTGGCGCACGGCGGTCTCGAAGGGGCGCCCGTTCGTCACCTACAAGGTCGCCGTCACGCTCGACGGCCGCGTCACGCTGCCCGGGTCGAGCTGGGTCTCGGGCGAGCAGAGCAGGCGGCTAGTGCACGAGCTGCGCGCGTCCTCCGACGCGGTCGCCGTTGGAATGGGGACGGTCCGCGCCGACGACCCGGCGCTGACCGCGAGAGACGTCGACGCACCACGCCAGCCTCGCCGGCTCGCATTCGGCCGCGGCCCGCTCCCGGACGGATCGGAGCTCGAGCTCTGCTCCGGGCCGATCGCAGACCGGCTCGCCCTGCTCGCGGACGAGGGCGTCCAGTCGCTCCTGCTCGAGGGCGGGCCGACCCTGGCGACGGCGTTCTTCGAGGCCGACCTGGTCGACAAGCTGCTCGTGTTCGTGGCTCCCGCCCTCGGAGGGAGCGGCCGGCGCTTCCTGGGCGATCTCCCCGAGCCGGTGCGGCTCTCTCGTTTGACAGCCGGGCCCGTCGGTGAGGACGTTCTCCTGACGGCGTACATCCATGAGCCTTAGAACCGAAGACGAGCTTGTCAGCCAGATCTCGCGCTGGCTGGCCGGACACATCGACGACACCGAGCTGCTGGGACAGATCGCCGGCCTCGGCAAGGAGGGACTGTCCCTCGAGCAAGGGCAGGCACTCGACGAGCTGGTGGAGGAACTGAGCCGGCCCGAGCGCTGTGCGGGGCAGCTCCAGATGGTCGCCCGCGAGACGTTGGAGGCACTCGCACTCGGATAGGGGTCCACGCGTACCTCGAAGCTCGGGGCGCTAGCCTTTCTGCGTGTTCACAGGGATCGTTCGGGAGCGGGGACGCGTCGTCTCGTTCGACGACGGCAGGCTCGTCGTCGAGTCGACGCTCGAGCCGGGGATCGGCGATTCCGTTTCGGTTGACGGAATCTGCCTTACCGTGACCGGGCGTGAGAACGGCTGCCTCTCGTTCCACGTCATTCCCGAGAGTCGAGAGCGAGGAAAGTCGTTCGGCGCGGAGGTCAACCTGGAGCCCGCCATCCGTGTCGGCGAGCCGCTCGGCGGCCACTACGTCCAGGGACACGTCGACGGTGTCGGCCGGATACGAAGCGTCGATCACGCGGAGGACGACGTGAGAGTGTCGATCGAAGCGCCCCCCGACGTGCTCCGGTACTGCGTCGAGAAGGGCTCGATCACGGTCGACGGCGTTGCGCTCACGATCACCGAGCTCGGTGAGGACTGGTTCGCCGTCGCACTCGTCCCGCACACGCTCGCCGTGACGACGCTGGGCCGGCTCGAGCCGGGCGGCGAGGTCAATCTGGAAGCCGACGTGCTCGCAAAATACGTCGAGCGGTTGCTTCCGTAACTACGATTGTTCCGATGGCACAGCAGCTGACGACCACGCCCTTCGCCGCGATCGAGGACGCGATCGAGGACGTCCGCCAGGGCAAGTTCGTCGTCGTGGTGGACGCCTCCGACCGCGAGAACGAGGGCGACCTCACGATCGCCGCTCAGTTCGCGACCCCGGAGGCGATCAACTTCATGGCCACGCACGCACGCGGCCTGATCTGCCTCTGCCTCTCGCCGGAACGCTGCGCCGAGCTCGACCTGAAGCCGATGACGGATCGCAACGAGACGCCGTTCGGTACCGCATTCACCGTCTCGGTCGAGGCGCGCGAAGGGATCTCGACCGGTATCTCCGCCGCCGACCGCTCCCGGACGATCCAGGTTGCGATCGACCCGAGCAAGGGGCCCGGCGACCTCGTCCAGCCGGGGCATGTCTTCCCGCTGCGCGCGCGACCCGGCGGCGTCCTCGAGCGCACCGGACAGACCGAAGCTGCGGTCGACCTCGCGCGCCTCGCCGGCCTGATCCCGGCGGGAGTCGTGTGCGAGGTCATGAACGAGGACGGGACGATGGCCCGCGTTCCCGATCTGATCCCGTACTGCGAGCGGCACGGGGTCAAGATGATCACCGTCGCCGACCTGATCGAGTACCGGCGCCGGACGGAGAAGCTCGTCGAGCGGACGACGTCGGTGCGGCTCCCCACGTCCTATGGCGAGTTCACGGCCGTCGCCTTCCGCGAGCGTCTGTCCGGCAAGTATCACCTTGCCCTCGTGAAGGGCGACGTCGAGGGGCAGGAGAACGTGCTCGTGCGCGTGCATTCCGAGTGCCTCACGGGCGACGTCTTCCACTCGCTTCGCTGCGACTGCGGCGAGCAGCTCGAGCAGGCGCTTGCCTGCATCGGCTCCGAGGAGCGGGGCGTGCTGCTGTACATGTCCCAGGAAGGCCGCGGGATCGGGCTCCTGAACAAGCTCAGGGCATACGAGCTGCAGGAGAGCGGGATGGACACGGTCGAGGCGAACCTGGAGCTCGGCTTTCCGCCGGACGCCCGTGACTACGGGATCGGCAACCAGATCCTGGCCGACCTGGGTCTGTCGACGATCCGGATCCTCACCAACAACCCGAAGAAGATCATCGGAATCGAAGGTTTCGGGCTGACCGTCGTCGAGCAGGTGCCGATCGAGGTCCCGCCGAATGCCGAGAACCAGCGCTATCTGGAGACGAAGAAGTCGAAGCTCGGTCACCGCCTCCACCACCAGGACCTCCGATATGAAGTAGAAAATGCGGGGGATGACTGAGGGCTACGACCACGGCGAGCCGCGGCGGCCGTTCGATCTCGATTCGGCGCCGGAGCCCGAGCCCGAGGAAAATCCTTTCATCGAGGACAGCCCCGTCGAGCCGGAGCGCCCGCCGTGGGAGGAGCCGCAGCAGCGTCACCCGCCCGCGGCCCACGAGCCGTCGCCGGCCTACGCCGCCGAGGACGTCGTCGAGGCGGAGGAGCCCGAGCTCGAGGAGGAGCCGGACGAGCTCGAGGAGCAGCCGCTGAAGGAAGAGCCGTTTGCCGAAGCGCCGGCCGAGCTCAAGATCGAGCCCGAGCCGGAGCCGGAGCCCGAGCCGGAGCCCGAGCCCGAGCCGGAGCTCGAGGCCGACTCCGAACCGGAATTGGCTCCGGAGCCCGACCATGCCCCCGCCGGCCTCCGCATCCCCGACGGCTACCGCACGCTCGAGGGTGAGCCCAGCGGAGGACAGCGCTCGGTCGCCGTCGTCGTCAGCCGCTTCAACGGCGAGATCACGAACGAGCTCCTGAAGCGCGCGCTGGACGAGCTGGAACGGGCCGGCGTGATGAGAAGCGCGATCACGATCCTGACCGTGCCCGGCGCGTTCGAGCTCCCGCTCGCGGCGATGGCGCTCGGAAAGACGCGCCGCTACGCGTGCGTCGTGGCGCTCGGCTGCGTCATTCGCGGTGAGACTCGGCACTTCGACTACGTGGCGTCGGAAGCCGCGAGCGGCCTCCAGTTGGCCGCGCTCGAGACGGGAACTCCGGTCTCGTTCGGCGTGCTCACGTGCGAGACGCGCGCCCAGGCCGAGGCCCGGCTCGATCGGGCAGCAGATGCTGTCCGCAGCGCGCTCGAGATGGCGGACGTCTTCTCGAAGCTGCGGGCCGCGGCCGCCGGCTAGTGCGGTACCGGCCGCTCGGCTCGTCCGGGCTCGTCGTCTCGGTCGTCGGGCTGGGCAGCAACAACTTCGGCACGCGCTGCGACCGGCAGCAGACGCGGGCCGTCGTCGACGCGGCGATCGAGTCCGGGATCTCCCTGATCGACACGGCCGACATCTACGGCGGGGGCGGTGACAGCGAGGCCTTCATCGGCGATGCGCTCGAGGGGCGCCGGGAGCAGGTCGTGCTGGCGACCAAGTTCAGCGGCGACATGCACGGGAAGAACGGCCCCGACTGGGGCGCCCGCGGCTCGCGCCGCTATGTCCGCGTCGCGGTCGAGTCGTCGCTTCGCCGGCTGCAGACGGACTGGATCGACCTCTACCAGTACCACTTCCCGGACGGCGTGACGCCGATCGAGGAGACGCTCGCCGCGCTCGACGACCTCGTGCGGGAAGGCAAGGTGCGCTACGTGGGCTCGTCTAACTTCGAGGCGTGGCAGGTGGCGGAGGCCGAGCACGTCGCCCGGCGTGACGGGCGCTCTCGCTTCATCAGCGCGCAGAACCACTACTCGCTGCTCGAGCGCGGCGTCGAGGCGGAGCTTGCGCCTGCCTGCGAGCGCTACAGGATCGGGATTTTGCCCTACTTCCCGCTCGCACACGGCCTGCTCACCGGGAAGTACCGCCGCGGTCATCCACCGCCCGAGGGGACGCGGCTCGAGGGGCGCCCGGAGCGGCTGACGGACGAGGTCTTCGACCAGATCGAGGCGCTCGAGCGCTTCGGACAGGAGCGCAGCCGCTCCCTGCTCGAGGTCGGCATCGCGGGCCTCGCCGCCCAGCCGGCCGTCGGGTCGGTGATCGCGGGCGCGACGAAGCCCGAGCAGGTTCGCGAGAACGCGAAGGCGGGCGACTGGGTGCCGAGCGGAGAGGATCTGGCCGCGCTGGACGAGATCGTTTCAACTCGGCGAGCGGAATAGCTACACTCGGCGGCATGTCCAAGGTCTGCGCCATCTGCGGCAAGAAGCCTTCGTTCGGCAACAGCCGGAGCCACTCGATGGTCGCCACGAGACGCCGCTTCGACCCCAATCTCCAGCGGGTTCGCATCCTGCTGAACGGCACGGCCAAGCGCGTGAACGTCTGTACCCGCTGCCTCAAGGGCGGGAAAGTGCAAAAGGCGCCGGCCCGCCAGACCTGACGACCTGCAAGGACGTTCGCAGCTCGGGGGACGTGCTCTAGTGGCCCTTGAGGAAAGGTTGGACCGGAAACTCGGTCTTGGTGTCGAATCGGGATGCATCTCGACCCTGGAGGTTGCGATGCGTCCCCCGTCTG
>CAJDTX010000042.1_pt1 | contig 24323 bp, 28 predicted proteins | sample 7390491 | NCBI WGS metagenome assembly CAJDTX01 (sample SAMEA7055669, study PRJEB34461) | soil metagenome | biome: terrestrial ecosystem; feature: Peninsula; material: soil | place: Antarctica | collected 2016
CGGGCGACCCGAACGGCAACAACGACTCCACGGTCGCGACGACTCCGGCCGAGCCGATCCAGCACCACCCCGGCATCCAGGGCGGCGCGGATCTCTCGCCGAGCTTCCACGGCTGGAGCGATCCCGTCGCCAGCGTGACGATCACGCGCATCAGCGACTAGCGCGAACGACCCGTCGGGTAGAGGGCCGGGCTTGTTCGGCCCTCTACCCGCTTCCCGCTGAGAGGTCAATGTCAGCGGAATCGCTTCTGTATCACGTCATCTAACGAAGACCAATGACTACGTGAGGAGGCGGAGTGAACACTGTGACTTGGCAGCAGGCACGCGAGGCCTGGATTGCTCGCTTACTCGTCGGACTTCTTGGTCGCGTCCCACGAGCCGGGGAAAATCAGGTCCAGGCGGTAGCCTCCGCTTGACGGATAAGGCGAGCCCTTCGGGGAGCAGGTCGTCTCCAAGTCGACCGTCAGTCGGATCTGCGAGCAGACGCGCGAGGGCTACCGCGCCTGGTGCGCTCGGGCGCTCTCAGAGCACGACCTCGTCTACTGCTTCCTGGACGCGATCTACCTGAAGCTGCTGCCCGACGACGAGCCAGCAGAAGGGGTGCTCTGCTGCTGGGGGATCACGCTCGAGGGTGCTCGGCCTCCAGCTGGGGAGCCGCGAGAGCTACTGGCTCGACTTCGCCCGCGACCTCATCAGCAGAGGCATGCGCTGCCCGGCGCTCGTCGTCGCCGACGGCGCTCCCGGTCTCTGGAAGACGGTCGCCGAGGCCTGGCCACACGCACTCGGCCAGGGCTGCACCGTGCACAAGCTGCGCAATCTGCTCGCCAAGCTTCCGAGCGCCTGCACCGCGAGCTGAAGGCCCGCTACTGGGCCGCCTTCGACGAGCGGAGCCCCGCCAGGGCGAAGGCGAGGCTCAGGCGCTCGGCCACGACTACGGGGCCGCCTATCCGTCCTTCGCCGGCTCGCTCGAGGAGGACGTCGACGCCGTCGTCGCCCACCTGCGCTTCCCCTACGAGCACCGCAAGCGGATCCGGAGCACCAACCTGTTCGAGCGCACCTTCGTCGAGGTCCGCAGGCGGACGAAGGTGGTCGGCCGCTTCCCCGGCGAGACCTCGGCGCTCAGCCTGATCTGGGCCGTGCTCGAGCTCGCCAGCCGCGGCTGGCGCGGCGTCACGATGACGCCCAAGGCCGTGGCCGAGATCGAGCGCCTGCGTCGCGGGCGTTCGGGCCAGGAGTGGGACACGAACTATTGTCCCATCAGACTACAAGAGGCGCTCTCCACGTCTCGACGGGTCGCGGGCGGCGCGGCCGACGTCACCGGGCGGCACGCTGTACCGGTTGCCCGCCCCGGCGTTCGCAAGCTGGTTCATAAACTCAGCGGGATGCGGCGCTTGATCCTCGCCCTAGTCGTTGCGATCGGCGGCCGCCGCGCCTACCGGCTGCTCGCAAGCGGTGCGCTCACGATCGACGTCGGCGTCGGGAGGAGGGTCCGCCGCCTCGGGCCGCGTAGCTGGCAGATTGCAGCCGCTCGCGAGCTCGTCTTCGACGTGATCGCCGGCCCCTACCTGGGGGCGACGCCGCGGGCTCTCGAAGACAAGCTGCAGGTCTGGGAGCGCGGCTCCGACATGGTCCTGGCGGCGCACCTCACGCCGGTTAAGTGCGGCGTCACGACGACGTTGGAGACGGTCCGCTTCGAGCGCCCGGCACGGATCGACTTCCGTGTCGTACGCGGCCCCGTTCCACACGTCGTGGAGTCGTTCGTCCTTGACGCCGCTGAGGGAGGCACCAGGCTAACGTGGGAAGGCGAGCTCGGGACCGACTTCTGGGCTCTCGGAGCCTGGTGGGGCAAGCGAGTGGCCCGCTCCTGGGAGAAGGCAGTCCGATCGTCTCTCGAGGCGGTCGTTGCCGAGGCGGAACGGCGCGCCGGGCGACAGGGCTGACGCAGTTACGCGTCATTCTTCGAGGGGAGGACGCATTGGCACGCGTGATCGTCTCAGACGAGCTGTGGGAGGTCGTGGAGCCGCTGCTCCCGGAGGTGCCCAGGCGGTACCGCTTCCCGGGACGCAAGCGGATCGACAACCGCAGCGTGTTGACGGGGATTCTGTTCGTGCTCCAGACCGGGATCCCGTGGGAGCAGCTGCCGCAGGAGATGGGCTGCGGCTCGGGCATGACCTGCTGGCGTCGGCTGAAGGAGTGGCAGGAGCAGGGCGTCTGGGAGCGCCTGCACGAGGAGCTGCTGCGGCGGCTGCAGCAAACCGACCAGATCGACTGGGGGCGGGCGGTGATCGACAGCTCGCACGTGCGCGCCTTTGGGGGGGCGAGAAGACGGGACCAAGCCCCGTAGACCGCGGCAGAAGCGGCTCCAAGCACCATACGCTCACTTGCGGACGAGGGACGCCGCTCGCGCTCTCGCTCAGCGCCGGCAATCACAACGACATCCTCGAGCTGCTACCGCTCGTCGATGCAATCCCGCCCGTCCGAGGCAAGCGCGGCCGTCCTCGCCGCCGGCCACGCAGGCTGCTCGGCGACGGCGCCTACCGCTCCCGTCGCCACCGCCGCGAGCTTCGCGCCCGCGGCATCCGCGCAGCGATCCCCAGGCCGAAGCAGGCCCGAGGATCGGGTCTCGGAACGGAGCGCTGGGTGGTCGAGCGCACGATCTCCTGGCTCCATCAGTACCGGCGCCTGCGCGTCCGCTACGAACACCGCGCCGACATCCACGAGGCCTTCCTCCGCATTGCTGCCTGCCTGATCTGCTTCAAGCAACTCCAACGGGGAGAGTCATTCTGTTAGGCGCTCTTAGGGCCGACGGCGCGAGCAGGAGCAATGGGGAGCCCGCGTCGCCGCGGGCCCCCTGGGTTGCTACATGTGCACCAGTCCGACGACGAGTTGTCCGCGGATGGCGCCGTCCTTGTATTTGGCGGTGTGGACATTGACGTAGTAAGCGTTCGGATTCGACTCGATCGCCTCGATCGTCTTCTTTGGCGCGGTGGTGCAGCCCTTCGCCTTGTAGGAGCCGCCGAGCGGGACCACGACCGGGCCGGCCTTGCCGGGGCGAGCGCGGTGGATGTGGGCGGCGCTCGGCTTGGGCAGACCGACGATCTTGAAGGTCCAGCAGACCTTGCCGCTTCCGAGCTTGGCGCCGAGCACGGGGTGCATCGCGGCCGCTGCAGCGAAGGCCGCGGCCGGTACCGCGCAAGCGGCTGCGGCAGCGAGACAGAGAGTGCGGAGCTTCATGCAATCCTCCTGATCGGGAACAGGCCAAGTATGGCCGGTTCCGGCGCCGCTGTCTCGCTCCGTAAGAAACAAATAAGAACTGCGCAAGACCCCCGTAACAGCGGCGCGTCTACGGTGGCGGCACGATGCTCGTCCTCCTGGGGATCGGTCTTGCGGCCGGCGTGATCACTGCCCTGTCGCCGTGCATCCTGCCCGTGTTGCCGATCCTGCTCGTGGGTGGGGCGAGCAGCGAGAGCCGCCGCCGGCCTTTCGCCATCGTCGGGGGACTCGTCGCCAGCTTTACGACCTTCACGCTCGCCGCCGGGGCGCTCCTGTCGGCGCTTGGACTGCCGCAGGACCTCCTTCGCAACGTCGCCATAGCCCTGCTGTTCATCCTTGCGGCGACCCTCCTCTTGCCGCGGCTGGGGCTCCTGCTCGAGCGGCCGTTCGCGTTCCTCTCGCGGCGGCGCGGCGGCGACCTCGGTGGCGGCTTCTTGCTCGGAGCGAGCCTCGGTCTCGTCTTCGTTCCCTGCGCCGGCCCCGTGTTGGCGACAGTGACGGTGCTCGCCGCCCAGCAGCGGATTGGTCTCGACACCGTTCTGCTCACCCTTGCCTATGCGCTGGGCGCGGCGATCCCGATGCTCCTGATCGTGCTCGGCGGTCAGCGAGTGTCGCGGCGCCTGCGCGCACAGAGCCGGGCGTTCCGCCGCGGGATGGGAGTCGTGCTCGCGGCGGCGGCCGTCGCGATCGTATTCAACCTCGATCGGAGCCTGCAGACGAACCTGGGCGGCTACACGAACGCGCTGCAGAAGCACATCGAGCTGACGAAGACCGCGCAGAAGCACCTGGCAGGCCTGCGCGGGGGCGGCAATGCCTTCACGGCAGGGACTGCGACCGGCTCGAGGCTGCCCGACCTCGGTCGTGCGCCCGAGTTCCGTCGCATCTCCCACTGGCTCAACACAGCCGGTGATCGACCGCTCACGCTCGCCGGGCTGCGCGGCAAGGTCGTGCTCGTCGACTTCTGGACCTACTCGTGCATCAACTGTATCCGCACGCTGCCGCACCTTCGGGCCTGGTACGCCGCCTACCACAAGGAGGGGTTCGAGATCGTCGGCGTGCACACACCCGAGTTCGCGTTCGAGCACGTGCTCGCCAACGTTCGCCACGCGACGCATGATCTGGACGTCACCTGGCCGGTCGCGCTCGACAACGACTACAAGACCTGGAACGCCTACTCCAACGAGTACTGGCCGGCCGAGTACTTCGTCGATCGGCTCGGCCACGTCCGCCGCGCCCATTTAGGGGAAGGCGAATACGGGCAGTCCGAGCAGACGATCCGGAAACTGCTGGCCGAGAGCAGAGCATCGATTCCGAAGCGAACGACCAAGGTCGCCGACGCGACGCCGACCGAAATTGTTACGCCCGAATCGTATCTCGGTTATGTGCGGCTGGATCCAAGCCGCTACGTCGGCACGCCGCTTCGCTCGAACGTCGCACGCACCTACTCCTTTCCGCAGGTGCTGCCGAAGAACGCGCTCTCCTACGCCGGAGTCTGGAAGATCGGGGACGAGCGCGCGCTCGCCGTCAGTGGCGCGCGGCTGCGCCTGCATTTCCACGCGCGCGACGTCTACGTCGTGCTCGGCGGCCACGGCAGGGTGCAGACCTTCGTCGACGGGAGGCAGACAGGCTCAGTCCGCGTAGACGCCGATCGCCTCTACACGGTCGCCAGGAGCGCGAGGCTCCGCGACGCGGTCCTCGACCTTCGCTTCGCCCCCGGAGTGAACGCCTATGCCTTCACCTTCGGCTAGCGCCGGAGCGACTGCCGCGACCGTGATGCACAATCCGGTCATGGCCACCGTTCTCGTGGTCGATGACGACCCGATCGTCCTGAACGTGGTCGTGCGCTACCTCGAGCGAGACGGCTTCCGCGCGCTTACGGCCGCCGACGGAGAGGCGGCGCGGGCCCTCCTCGAGCGCGAGAGCCCGAGCCTCGTCGTGCTCGACGTGATGCTCCCGGGAATCGACGGTCTCTCGCTCTGCCGCTGGATCCGGTCGAAGTCCGATCTGCCGGTGATCCTGTTGACCGCGCGCGGTGAGGAGGCCGACCGCATCGTCGGGCTCGAGCTCGGCGCAGACGACTATGTGACAAAGCCCTTTTCGCCAAGGGAGCTGGCCACGCGCGTGCGCACGGTGCTTCGCCGCACGACCTCCTCGCCGCCGCAAGCCGAGCAGCTGGAGATCGGGGAGCTGGTCCTCAACGCGGCCACGCGGGAGGTTCGTCGAAACGGCGAGCTCCTGAAGCTGACCGCCAGGGAGTTCGACCTGCTGTGGTTTCTCGCTTCGAACCCGAACCACGTCTTCTCCCGCGACCAGCTGATGGACCGCATCTGGGGCTATGCAGCGGCGTGCGACTCGGGCACGGTTACCGTCCACGTCCGCCGGTTGCGAGAGAAGATCGAGCGCGACCCCTCCCAGCCACAGCTGCTCGAGACCGTCTGGGGCGTCGGCTACCGGGTACGCGGGTGATCGAGGTCGCGGTCATTCTCGGGCTCGGGACGCTCGCGGCGGGTGTCGCGGCCGCGGCGATGTTGCGTTTCCTCCCGTCGGTGCGCCTCCAGCTCGCCGGGCTCGCGCTGCTCGCCGTGATCCTGCCGCTCGTGGCCGTGCTCGCCTCCGGCTGGGTGATGTTCCACATGCACGACGACGTCAAGATCCTCAGCGTCTCGGCCGCTGCAGCTCTCTCCGCCGTCCTCGGCGCGCTTCTCCTCGGCGGCTGGATCCTGCGGCCGCTCGAGCGCCTGCGCGGCATCTCAGCACGGCTCGCCGGCGGCGAGCTAAACGTGAGAGCGCCGATCGACGGGCCACGTGAAGTCGCAGACGTCGGCCGCTCGTTCAACGAGATGGCGGCGAGCGTCGAGGAGCTCTTTGACGCCAGACGGCAGCTCGTCGCCTGGGCGAGCCACGACCTGAGAACTCCGCTCGCGTCGCTGCGCGCGATGCTCGAGGCGCTCGAAGACGGCCTCGCCGAGCCCGACGAATACCTCCCCTCGATCGGAGAGCAGGTGCAAACGCTCGCGTCGCTCGTGGACAACCTCTTCGAGCTCGCATGCATCGACGCAGGCATGCTGACGCTCGAGCTCCGACAGGCGCCGCTCCGCCCTGTCGTCGAATCCTCCGTCCGCGCGCTCAAGGCCGAGGCGCGGGCACGCAACATCCGCCTCGAGGCGAGGGTAGACCCCACCGTTGCCGAGGTATGGATGGCGCCGGAGAAGGTGGAGCGAGTGCTGCTCAACCTCCTGACGAACGCTCTTCGTCACACGCCGAGCGACGGGGCGGTGGCGGTGGTGGTCGAGCCGAGCGACGGCCGCGTAGTGGTAGCCGTCGACGACAGTGGCCAAGGACTGACCGCGACTGCTGCGCGCCGGATGTTCGAACGCTTCTGGCGCGGCGACGACTCACGGACGCCCTCAACTGGTGGCGCCGGCCTCGGGCTCGCAATCGCCCAAGGTCTCGTCGAGGCTCACGGCGGTGAGATCTGGGCCGAGAATCGCACCGTCGGCGGGGCGCGTATCGCGTTTACCCTTCCCCTCGCCGCGCGAGAAGTCGGCGAGCCGTTGCTGCTCGCCCGCAAGGGCTAGGCCTCGCGCGATCCGGCTAGGCCGTCGGCTCGACGAGTCCTGCTCGTCTGCCCGCTCGTACGGGACGAACAGGCGGCAGTGCGGGCACTTGAACCCTTCGTAACGAGGTGCGGAGCCCGGCATCAGCTCCAGCCCGGAAGCTCTTGGCGCAATGGGGGCAGGTGACCTCGAACGTCTCCTACGGTAGCGGGGCCTCGGCCACCAGGCCAACCTAGCAAGCAGTAGCGCGATCCGCGCCGCGCGCTCATTGCGTCAGGAGACGACCGCGCGGCCGACTCGCCCGCGAGGCAAGACGACCCACACGTCTGTGCCACCCTCGGGACGGTTCGCCGCGTGCGCGCTGCCGCCGTGTGCCTCGGCGACCGCTTTCACGATCGAGAGCCCGAGCCCCGAGCCCCGCTGCGCCCGAGCCTGATCGGGCCGGGCAAAGCGCTCGAAGGCCCGGTCGACGAAGCCCGGCGGGAAGCCCCGCCCCTCATCCGAGACGTGGAGCTCAACGCCGCCGCCGGCGCTCGAGGCCGCGAGTTTCACCTCCCCCTCTCCGTGCCGGAGCGCGTTGTCGACGAGGTTCCCGAGCGCCTGCTCGACACGGATCCGATCCGCGTCGAACGTGATCCCGCTCGCCGCCTCGAAGGTGAGGGGGCGACCGGCTTCCTCGGCCCGCCAGCTGAACCTGTCGAGGACCCCCGCGAGCACCTCCGAGACGTCGAGAGGCTCGACTTTCAGGGGCAGCTGTCCCCGATCGGCGCTCGCGACCAGCAACAGGTCCTCTGCGAGCTGGGTAAGGCGATCGACTTCTTGCGAGGAGACCCGCACCGCCTCCCTGAGCTCGCCGGGCGATTCGCCGTGCCGCAACGCAAGCTCGAGCTCCGTGCGCAGAAGCGCCAGCGGCGTCCGCAGCTCGTGGCCGGCGTCGGCGACGAAGTCGCGCTCGCGCTGGAGCGCCGCTTCCAGGCGGCCGAGCATCGCGTTCAGCGTCTCCCCCAGCCGCTCGATCTCGTCGTGAGTCGGCGGAACGGGGAGTCGTCCGCCCGGCGTCTCGGCCGAGATCGCCGCAGCACGGCGGCGCATCCTCTCAACGGGTCGGAGAGAGAGGCCGGCGAGGAGGTAACCGGCCAGCGTCGCGAGGGCGAGCGCGATCGGACCGGCGATGAGCAGCTCGTCCCGAAGACTGACGAGGGTCTCGGCGCGGTCTCCGCGCGTTGCGCCTACGACCAGCACGAGCCGCCGCCCTTGGAGTTCGATGGGTGTCGCGAGCAGCCGCGAAGGCTCGTCGAGGCCGGGTGTCGAACTGCGACCGGTGAAGAGAGGTTTCTCCAGGGCGGCACGGAGCTCCGCGGAGCTCAGGATCGACCTCCTGCCGATCGTGTTCGTCGCGTCGAGCACCCGCCCTCGAGCGTCGATCAGCTGGGCATAGCTCTCACCCCGCTCGACGAACTTTCCGCCGGTCGCAGTCTCGAGCGACCCGTTTCTCCCGCGCACGAGCGCGCCGAGGTCCTGGGCGCGGAGGCGCAGGTCGCGGTCGAGCGCGAGGGCGAGATGAGAGTCAAGCCGGGCGTACAGGTACCAGCTGGTGCCGGCGAGCACGAGCGCCATCGCGAGCGCGAACGCCGCCGCCATACGAAGCCGAATCGGAACGCGGCTCACGCGCCGCCGTCCTTGCGAAGCCTGTAGCCCGCACCACGGATCGTCTCGAGCGACCGCCGCCCGAACGGCTCGTCGATCTTACGGCGCAGGTGTCTGAGGTAGACGTCGATCACGTTCGAGCGGTTCTCGTAGGCGAAGTCCCAGGCGTGCTCGAGGAGATGCAGCCGGGACAGCACCTCACCCGGCCTACGCATGAACGTCTCGAGCAGGGCGAATTCCTTCGGCGAGAGGCGAATCTCGCTCTCGCCGCGCCAAACCTCGCGCGTCGCCGGGTCGAGCCGTAGGTCGCCGACCTCGAGCACGCTCGGACGCTCTAGCTCCCCCCGACGGGCGAGGGCGCGCAGCCGCGCGAGTAGCTCGGCGAAGGCGAACGGCTTGACGAGATAGTCGTCGGCACCAGTGTCCAGGCCTGCGACGCGGTCCTCGACCGAGTCGCGGGCGGTGAGCATGAGCACAGGCGCCCACACGCCGCTGGTGCGCATCCGGCGGCAGGTCTCGAAGCCGGTCATGCCCGGCAACATCACGTCGAGCACGATTACGTCGTACTCGTGCGCCTGCGCCATCCACAGGGCGTCCTCACCCTTCTCCGCGATGTCCGCGGCGAAGCCTTCCTTCACAAGGCCGCGGCGGATCAGGCTCGCCATCCGGAGCTCGTCCTCGACGATCAGAACCCGCATGGCCGAATCGTCTCAGCTCGACATGAATCAGGGATGAAACAAGGGCTGCGAACACTCATCGCCCGTTCATCTTCGGTTCCTACGGTAGCTGCGTCAAAACGAAGGCTCAGATCGGGCAACGTCTGGTACTGCGGCGAGGCCACGGCCGAGCTCGACAAGCACGGCCACATCACCAGCACCCAGGGCACCTGGCAAGCCGGCCGCAATGGCGCGGTGCCGGGGATCTTCATGCCCGCACACCCCAAGGTCGGGCAGACGTTCCGGCAGGAGTTCTACAAGGGGCAGGCCGAGGACCACTTCCAGGTGCTCAGTCTGCACGCCTCGGTGAAGGTGCCGTACACGTCGTCAAAACAGGCCCTGCTCACGAAGGAGTGGACGCCGCTCGAACCGGGCGTGATCGACCACAAGCACTACCTGCGCGGAATCGGGACGGTCTTCGAGCAGGCCGTCAAGGGCTCGACCGAGCGGCTCGCCCTCGTGAGCCTGAAGAGAGGCGGCTGATAGCGTCGAGCCGCCCATGCGGGTCGCTCTGATCTCCGATCAGCACGGAAACGACTTTGCCTTCCGGGCGGTCGCCGAGGACAGCGAACGGGTAGGTGTCGACCGCCTCGTCTGCCTCGGCGACGTCGCCCAGGGCGGAGCGCAGCCTGCGGAGACGCTCGACAGGCTGCGCTCGCTTGGCTGCGAGACCGTGCTCGGGAACAGCGACGACTTTTTGCTCCGGATTCCCGAGGCTTCTCCGGAGCCCATCACCCCGCAGCTGCTCGAGGTGCGGGAGTGGACATTGCGACAGCTCGACGAGCGCCATCTCGACCAGATCCGCTCCTTCCAGACGACCGTCGGGCTCGAGGGAGGGGCGATCCTCTGCTTCCACGGCTCGCCGCCGGCGCGCCGGCGCGCCCGGATACGGGGTCGGTTTCCCGGTGCCCTGCCCCACCGTCTTGCCGCGCGGGGCCCGGCCGAGCCGCGCGGTCTGCCTCGGCCGCGACTGGAGCCTGTTCGTCGTCCCGCGCTGCATCCCCGTACGCGGGTGGGTGACCGGAAGCATCGACTTTCCCGCCCCTTCCGGCGCGGGACACCTTTACCTCCAGGGAGCGCCCGCATCGCTCACGCCCGAACAGTTCGTCTACCGGGGCTGGTACCACGGCGGGCGCGCGGGACTGGGAACGCGGGTCTCCGTCGGCGGCAGGGCGGCTCGCTGGCTGGTGATTCCCGCGGGATCGACGAGCCCGTTCGCCGGGCACGTCGCAGTGATCTGGAAGCTCCGGACGACGGCCCCCTGGGAGGCGTCTACACGTACGGCGTGAGCGTCCACGGCCATGGCCGCAGCGCCCGGGCGCTGACGCTGGCGATCGCTCGCGAGATCGTGCTCCTTCGCTGACTCTCGCCGGCCAATGAATCCCGGATGAGGACCGGGGTGGCGTTGTCATCGTCCGTTCATCTTCGGTCTCTAGCTTGGCCCGAGCCAAAGGAGGCCGAATGCACAAGAAGACCGTCCTACTCAGCGCGGCACTTCTCACCGCCACCGCACTAACCGCCGCCGGTTGCGGCTCGAGCGGAAAGCAGCTGACGCCTGCGAAGCAGACGACGACTCCGCCCGCCTCAGCCCCGATGAGCACTCAGACAACCGCCTCGACCGGTTCGATCAAGTACCACCCGAAGATCAACCCGGCGCAGTTCACCAACCATGTCACGAACAGATACCTGCCGATGACTCCGGGGAAGACCCTCAACTACGTCGGCACGAGAGACGGCGTGCCCACGCACCACACGTTCACGGTCACCCGCCAGACCAAGGTCGTCATGGGCGTCCGGTGTGCCGTGATCAAGGACATCGTCACCCAGAACCACTCGCTGGTCGAGAAGACCACCGACTGGTACGCTCAGGACTCAGCGGGCAACGTCTGGTACTTCGGCGAGGACACCGCGGAGTACCAGAACGGTGTCGTCACGAGCACGGCAGGGACGTGGGAGGCCGGCGTGGACAAGGCCCAACCCGGGATCGTGATGCCGGCCGTGCCAAAGGTCGGCCGCAGCTACCGGCAGGAGTTCCGCCCCGGAGTGGCGATGGACATGGCGCGGATCACCAGCCTGAGCGGCACTGCGCGCGTCCCGGCCGGCACGTTCCACAACCTCGTCGTGACGCTGGACAGAAACCCCCTCGACCCGAGCAAGATCGAGCACAAGTCGTACGCAGCGGGCATCGGGTTCGTGTTCTCCGACCTCAAGGGCGGCGGCCACCACGAGGTCACGAGGCCGCCAAGTGACGGAGCCGCGCACAACCGTGGAGGCGACCGGAGCTGACAAGCTCTGGTCGCCCCACGATCACGCGATCGAGGCGCGCGGCCTGTACCACATCTACCGCGAGGCGGAAGTCGAGACCGTGGCGCTCCGAGGAGCCGAGCTGGTGCTCGACCCCGCCTCGTGGACGAGCCTGATGGGTCCGTCGGGGAGCGGGAAGAGCACGCTCATCCACGTCCTCGCCGGACTCCTCGAGCCGAGCGGCGGGTCGGTCATGATCGACGGCCAGGACATCACCCGGCTGCCTCCGCCGGAGCGGGCCCGTAGGCGCAGGCGCAGCATCGGCCTCGTCCTGCAGCGCGACAACCTGCATCCGCTGCTCGGCGTCGCCGGCAACGTCGCTCTCCCCCTGCGCCTCGACGGCCGCCCTTCCGGGGAGGTTCGTGCGCGCGTCGACGAGCTCCTCCGCCAAGTCGGCCTGCAGCAACGGCGCCACCATCGCGTCGGCCAGCTCTCCGGCGGGGAGGCGCAGAGAGTCGCGATCGCACTTGCCGTCGCCTCCAGGCCACGGGTGCTCTTCACCGACGAGCCGACCGGAGAGCTGGACGAGGCCACGGCAGCAGGCGTCCTCGACTTGCTCGAGGAGCTCCGCTCGGAAGGCACGGCAGTCCTGACGGTGACGCACAACCCGCAGGTCGCCGAGCGGGCGGACCGGCGTCTGACTATGCGCGACGGAGAGGTCGTCGGTGCCGTCTGAGGTCCCCGCGGTCGAAGCGACCGAGCTGACCCGGATACACGGTTCCGATGGAAACGCGGTGCGGGCGCTCGACGGGGTCTCGCTGAGCGTCGCGCGCGGCGAGATCGTGGCCGTCGTCGGGCCGAGTGGCTCGGGAAAGAGCACGTTGCTCTTCTTGCTCGGCGGGCTCGACCGCCCGGACGGCGGAAAGGTCACCGTGGACGGAACCGACTGGGAGGCGCTCGGCGGCTCGGAGCGTGCCCGCTTCCGCCGGCGTGCCTGTGGCTTCATCGTCCAGGGCATGGCTCTGCTTCCGCAGGCGACGGCGGCCGAGAACGTCGAGGTGCCCCTCGTTCTGGATGGAATGGAGCCGAGCGAGCGAGCGTCCCGCGTAGCCGAGGCCCTCGAGCACGTAGAGCTGGCGCGCGAAGCCTTGAAGCTGCCGGACCAGCTCTCGGGCGGTCAGCAACAGCGTGTCGCGATCGCACGCGCCCTCGTCATCCAGCCCGCACTCGTGCTCGCGGACGAGCCGACGGGCAATCTCGACTCGGCGACCGGCCAGGGGGTGACCGGACTGCTCGTCGAGGCCGCAGCCGAGCGGGGAGCCGGCGTCGTGCTCGTCACGCACGACCCTGCAGTCGCCGCCCACGCCGACCGGATCGTCGAGATGCACTCGGGCAGGCTCGCGGGGTGACTCTCTGGCTCCTGATCCAGACCCTTCGGCGCGCGCCGCGGCGACTCGTCCTCGGCGCGCTGGGCGTCGCCTTCCCCGTGGCGATGCTGGCGGCGACCCTCCTCTTCGTTGACCACGCAGTCGGCTCGATGACCCGAGTCGCACTCCAGCCCGTGCAGGTGGAGCAGCGGGCACTCGCCACCTCGCTGGACACGAACATGACCCGGATGAGCCGCCAACTGGTGGCCGTCCCGGGAGTGAGTCACGTTGACCGGTTCGCGTCGGCGGACATCGTCGTCCGCGCCCCCGGCGTGCCCGGCGGTGCGACCGCGCGGTTGTTCGCCGTCGATCCCGTCTACCTCCAGCATCACCCGTGGGTGCGCGTCGTCAGCGGCTCGCTGGGCCGGGGAGCGCTGCTCGACCAGGCGCTTCGGGATTACCTGCCCGCGTTCGCGAAGGCGCGCAAGATCACGATCGAGCTGCCGGGCCGTGGCGGCTCTCCACTAACGCTCCCGGCCGCCGGGACGGTCGACCTGCGCAATGCCCTCGCCACCTGGTTCTCGATTCCCGCGGGAGAGGTGCAAGGCGACATCGCCCTCGTCCCGCGCGCGGTCGTGATCCCTTTCGCGACCTTCGAGCGCACGCTGCTCCCCGCACTCCGCGCCAAGCTCGGGCCGACGACGCCTGTGCTCAATCCCGGCCTGGCGGATCTTCCGCCCGTCAGCCTCGAGGCACACGTGTCGGTAAACCACGCTGCCTACCCGTCCGATCCCGGGGGTGCGACGGTGTGGTCGGACGCGCTCAAGCACCTGCTGGAGCGTCAGCCGCCGCCGGGCTCGGTCGTGGTCTCTGACAACGCTTTCGAGCCGCTCACCGAAGCGTCCTCGGACGCGACCAACGCCAAGATTCTCTTCCTGCTCCTCGGCATCCCGGGTGCCCTTGTCGCCGCGGCTCTCGGACTGGCCACCCAATCTGCCCTGGCCGAGGCCCAGCGCCGCGAGGACGGGCTGCTGCGGCTCCGCGGCGCGACCGAGGGCCAGCTCGCCAAGCTGGCGGCCGCACAGGCCTCGGTCGCCGGCGTCATCGGCTCGGTGCTCGGGCTGCTCGTCGCAGTTGGAGCGGTCAGCGCGGTGGAAGGCAGGGCTGCCTGGCACGGCCTCTCCGGAGGCAGCCTGGCGTTCGCGCTGCTGACGGCACTTGGGATCGGCGCGGCAGTCGTCGGCGTTCGCCTCTTCCTGCTCATGCGTGCGAGTCGCCGCTCGCAAGTCGTGGCCGAGCGCCGCCTGCTCGAGCGGGGTTGGAGGCCGCTCTGGCTTCGCGCGTACCTGGACTACATCGCAATCGGCTTTGGCGTCGTGATCCTTGCGATCAACCTGCTCTCCGGGGGCCTTCAGCCCAATCCGATTGCGGCCAACCAGGGATCGACCCTCGGCCTTTCCTTCTACGTCCTGCTCGCGCCGATCGCCCTGTGGATCGGGCTAACGCTCCTCGCCGTGCGTCTGCTGCTCGCCTACGCCAGGCGGCGGACCCTTCCCGACCTCGCCCGCTCGCTGCCGTCCTGGCGGGGAGCCGCACTCCGCTGGCTCGGCCGCCGCCCGGCGCGCACCGGCGTGGCGGTCGTGCTCGGAGCCCTCGCCGTCGCGTTCGGGACGGAGGTGGTCGCGTTCGTCGCCACCTACGAAACGGCCAAGCGTGCGGACGCGGTCGCGGCATTCGGCGCCGACCTGCGCCTGACCCCCGGCGATCCCCTCTACACGCTGCCGCCGCTCGGGCGCGACGTCGCCGGCGTCAGCCCGATCCGCGAGGTGCCGGTGAGAGCCGGGAGCGACCGCAAGACGGTGATGGCGATCGACCTCGCTTCCTACCCGACGACGGCCACTTCGACGTCGACCATGATCTCCGGAGACGGCGTAGCCGGCCTCCAGCGGGACCCCTCGGGAGTCGTGATCGCCCAGGAGATCGCGACCGATCTCGGCGTCGTCGTCGGCGACAACCTCCCGTTGACGTTCTTCCCGGACGATCAGGACAAGAGCCGCAACATCACGCTGCACGTGGTCGGGACGTTCCGGTCGTTCCCGCCCTCGAACCCGTTCGCCGAGATGGTCATGTCGACCGCCGGCCTGCCGCCTTACCTGCTTCCTCCTCCGGACTTCTACCTCGCCCGTGACGCAGGAGGCCGCCCACCGTCGGCGGTAGCGACCGGGCTGAGGAGCAACCCCGCACTAAGCAAGAGGTTCGCGGTCTCCACCCTCGCCGACCAGACCAACGTCGGGCCCAGAAGCCTGACCGCCCTCAACCTGGGCGGCCTCAAGCGAATCGAGGCGATCGGAGCCGCGTTGATCGCGGCAATCGGCCTGGCGGTGCTGGGTGCCTTTGTGGTCTTCGAGCGCCGGCGGGAGTTCGCCGTGCTCGAGGCGGTCGGGGCCGACACCTCGCAGGTGATCACAGGGCCGGCGCAAGAAGGCATCGTCGCCGTGGTCGCGAGCCTCGTGATCGGGCTCCCCCTGGGACTCGTGCTCGGCATGCTCGTCGTCAGGGTCCTTGGACTCTTCTTCACCCTTCCGCCGCCCGTCCTGTCGGTCCCAGGCGGAACGCTCGCCGGGTTCGTCGCGCTGATGGTGGTCACGTCTGCGGCGGCGCTGGGCGGTGCTCTGGTGGCCGTCACGCGGGTGGGCGCGCCGGCGGCGCTCAGAGAGCGCTGATGCTCGTGTAGCGTCGGCGGCGATGCGCGTCGCCCTGATCTCCGATCAGCACGGAAACGACATTGCGTTCCGGGCGGTCGCCGAGGACAGCGAGCGAGTGGGTGTCGACCGCTTCGTCTGCCTCGGCGACGTCGCTCAGAGAGGAGCGCAGCCGGCGGAAACGCTCGACCGGCTGCGCTCGCTCGGCTGTGAGACGGTGCTCGGCAACAGCGACGCCTTCCTGCTCCAGGTCCCCGAGGATTCTCCGGAGCCGATCACATCGCAGATGCTCGAGGTGCGGGATTGGACGCTGCAGCAGCTCGACGAGCGCCACCTCGACCAACTTCGCTCGTTCCAACCGACCGTCGAGCTCGAGCTGGAAGGACGGACGATCCTCTGCTTCCACGGCTCGCCCCGGTCCTACGACGACGTCCTGCTGCCCGAGAGCGACGCCGACTTGGGCCCGTGGCTCGCGGACGCGGACGCGGACGTGCTCGCAGGCGGGCATACGCACAAGCAGTGGACGCGGCAGATCGGCCGCGCCTTGTTCGTCAATCCCGGCAGCGTCGGTCTCGCCTACGACCATCATCAACCCGAGGACGACTTCAGGTTCGACGCGGTGGCCGAGTACGCGATCCTGTCCGTGGAACGGTCGGGCCCGGCGGTCGAGTTCCGGCGCGCGCCGTACGCGCTCGAGGCGCTCCGCAAGGTCGTGCTCGGCAGCGACCGCCCATACGCGGCCGAGCACGCGGCCAGGTACGAGCCGCGCTGACCGCGGGTGAACGTTCCTCGTGCGCGCCGGCGCGCCGTGACCCCTCCAAGCCGGCCTGATCGTTTCGACGCGGGGTCCTGCGGCCCCCGTGCGCAGGGCCGCAGGACGTCGCTCGGAGTTCCGGGGCTTACTCCTCGCCCTGGAACTGATGGTCTACTGAGCCGCTCTCGTCCGCGTGTCCGCCGGGCCCGTCGCTCGGGCCGGATTCGGAGCTCGACTCGGCGGACGCCGGCGCCTCGCCGGGCTGCTCGTCGGCGGTGTTGCCGGTGTCGGGCGTGGTTTGGTCGCCCTCCTGGACGTTGTCGCCATCCGGCGTGCCGTCCCGCTTGCCCTGTGAGGCTCCGGCCGCTGTCGGCCGTGACGGCTTCGGTTTCGCCGCCGAGTTCTTGTGGGCCTTTGCGATCGAGGGCTTCACCTTCGGCTTGCCGCCTGCGGTGGCGAGAGAGACCCCGCCGAAGGCGAGCGCGCCTAGCGATATCAGGACGACCCCTAGCTTGATCAGTCGTGCGCACATGTCAGTACCTCCTCCCTCGGTTGACATCGACATGCGCAACTCAGGCTAGAGACCGAAGTTTTGACTGCGATTAGAAATCTGAGCTTAATCCGTTTCTAATACTTCGCTGGCACGATCTGAGCGGAGATGAAGCTTCTCGTGGTCGAAGACGAGCTGAAAATGGCGAGTCTCCTGCTGCGCGGCTTTCGCAACCACGGTGACGCGGCGGACATCGCCCGGACCGGCGAGGACGCCTCGTGGATGGCGGCCGCGACCGCGTACGACGCGATCGTGCTCGACGTGATGCTCCCGGGGCAGGACGGCTTCGAGACCTGCGCGGCGCTGCGCGAGGCCGGGTGCTGGACGCCGGTTCTGATGCTGACGGCACGGGACTCGGTCGAGGACCGCGTGCGGGGCCTCGACGTGGGCGCCGACGACTATCTCGTAAAGCCGTTCTCGTTTGCGGAGCTGCTCGCCCGCCTGCGGGCGCTCGTCCGCCGGGGCGGCCCTCCGCGGCCGACGGTGATCAAGGTCGGCGACCTGCGCCTCGACCCGGCGACCCGCCAGGTCTGGCGCGGCCGGCACGAGATCGACCTCACCGCGAAGGAGTTTGCCCTGCTCGAGGCCTTCATGCGCCGTCCCAGGGAGGTCCTCACGCGCGACTACCTGCTCGAGCAGGCCTGGGACATCGGCTACGACAACCGTTCGAACGTGATCGCGGTCTACCTCAACTACCTGCGCGAGAAGATCGACCGCCCGTTCGGCACGCAATCGCTCGAGACCGTGCGCGGCGCCGGCTACCGGCTGCGCGAGGACGAGGCTTGAGCCGCATTCCAGTCCGCCTGAGGTTGACGCTCGGATTCGCGCTCGCGGTAGCGATCGTGCTGGCAGGCATCGGGTCGTTCCTTTACTTCCGCACCGAATCCGCACTCGATCGGACGATCGACGAAGGATTGCGCGCCCGGGCGGCCGACGTCGCTGCGCTCGCCCAGCAGGCCGACACCGGGCTGCGCGAAGCAGGTCGCTTGCCCTTCCAGAGCGGCGGTTTCGCACAGGTAGTCACTCCGGGCGGGCGTGTCGTCGACGCAACCCCCGGGCTTGCCCGAAGCTCGCTGCTCCCAGCTCGTGACCTTCGAGCCGAGAGGTTCGTGGAGAGCACCCTGCAAGACGAGCCGGTCCGCCTGCTCGCCGTGGCGATCCACGCGCAGGACCGCAACCTCGTCGTCGTGGTCGGCAGCTCGCTCGAATCCCGGGTCGGCGCGCTCGGCGACCTCCGCACACAACTCATCATCGGCGGCCCGCTTGCGCTCTTGCTCGTCTCGTTCGCCGGGTACCTGCTGGCTGCCGCCGTTCTTCGCCCGGTCGAGCGGATGAGCGAGCGTGCGGCGACGATCTCGGCGGCCAACCCCGGCCGGCGGCTGCCGGTACCCGAGGCCGACGACGAGCTGGCCCGCCTCGGCCGGCGGCTGAACAAGATGCTGGAGCGGCTCGAATCCGCGCTCGAGCGCGAACGCCACTTCGTCGCCGAGGCCGGCCACGAGCTGCGGACGCCGCTCGCGCTCCTGAAGACGGAGATCGAGCTGGCGCTGGAGCACCCGGAATCGGCCGCGGTGCTCGAGGCCGCCCTCCGTTCCGCCGGCGAGGAGACCGACCGGCTCTCGCAGCTCGCCGACGTGCTCTTGCTGCTTGCGCGCGCCGACGCAGGCGCGCTGCCGATCCGCCGCTCGCGCGTGGAGCTCACCGACGTGCTCGATGCAGTCGCGACGCGCTACCGGCGGCGGGCCGACGAGGCAGGGCGACGGATCGAGGTGGACGCCGGCGATCTTGCCGTGCTGGCCGACCGGCTCAGGCTCGAGCAGGCGCTCGCCAACCTGGTCGACAACGCGCTCCGGCACGGCGCGGGCACGATCCAGCTCGAGGCCGTGGAGCGGGAGGACGCAGTCGAGTTGCGGGTCGGCGACGAGGGCGATGGCTTCCCGGAGGAGTTCCTCGACCATGCCTTCGAGCGCTTTAGCCGCCCGGCCCGCTCGCGGAGCCGCGGCGGCGCCGGGCTCGGGCTCGGAATCGTCGCCGCGATCGCCGAGGCGCACGGCGGCTCCGCGAGAGCAGCGAACAGACCGGGCGGCGGTGCGGAAGTAATCCTCGCCTTCCCGGGGGCTCGTACCGGCGGAGAGCAGGGCCGCCGAACGGCAGCCCGAGACCGCTTCCGCCTAGTTCCTGATCCGAGATGACAGAGGTCAGCTTCGGTATTCAGCGTCGTCCCGACTGCCGCCGACCTTCCCGTTCGTGTTTTTGGCCCGAAGGGACCTCGTCGGGGCAGATCGAGCGGTTCTCCGGCGAGATCGCGCCCGCGTTCCGCGCCGGCTGAGCCGGTGTGGTAGGACACCGCACCTGCCCCATTTGACGAGGAGGAGAGATGGCTCTGCAAATCGGCGACACCGCACCGGATTTCGAAGCGGAGACGACGGAAGGCCGCATCCGGTTCCACGACTGGATCGGCGATTCGTGGGCGGTTTTGTTCTCGCACCCGCGTGACTTCACCCCGGTCTGCACGACCGAGCTCGGCTACATGGCGAAGATCAAGCCCGATTTCGAGCGAAGGAACGTCAAGGTCATCGGACTGTCCGTCGACCCGGTCGACAACCACTCGAAGTGGGCGAGCGATATCGAGGAGACGCAAGGGCACGGGCCGAACTACCCGATGATCGGAGACGCGGACTTCAACGTCTCGAAGCTCTACGGGATGCTCCCCGCCGACACATCCGGCGACCCGACCGAGCGCACACCGGCCGACAATCAGACCGTCCGAAACGTGTTCGTGATCGGCCCGGACAAGAAGATCAAGCTGATCCTCGTCTATCCGATGACGACCGGCCGCAACTTCGACGAGGTGCTGCGCGTGATCGACTCGCTGCAGTTGACCGCCGAGCACAAGGTCGCGACGCCGGTGAACTGGCAGCAGGGAGACGACGTGATCATCGCGGGCTCGGTGTCCGACGAGGAGGCCAAGCAGACCTATCCGGACGGTTGGGAATCGCCGAAGCCCTACATCCGGATCGTTCCGCAGCCGCGCTAGCCGGGACTGCGGAGATCGAGGTCGAGCCCGGCCAGGCGGAGATAGGCACTCCGGCGACCGCGCAGGCCCCAGATCTCCGTCCCCAGGATCGCTACCGGCGACCAGAGGACGACCCAGCCGATCACGACGAGCGCCTCGGAAACGGTGGTGGAGAGCCAGTTGTCGCGCGCGCTCTCGGCGAGGCGGGAAAGCAGAACGGGGACGGCGAAGACACTGCCCGTCGGGATCAGGGACCAGAGCGCGCGCCGGGTCGCACCCCGGATCTCGCGCATCAGCTCCTCGGCCCGTGCGGCGCAGTAGCGAGCGACTCCGGCCTTCACCCGATCCGCGGTAGGGCCCACAGCCTGCTCAGGGAGCTCGACGACGACCTGCAGCGGACCCTTCGGATGGTCGTCGCGGACGACCTGGGCAAGATGCTCGACTCCCGGATTGATGCACCAGAGCTCGTAGTCGTCGTCGAGCGGGCTGCGGTCGGGAGTCGCGAACAGCTCGCCGGGGGCCCTCAGCCGAAGAACAACCTCCATCGGCGGGAGCATACGGCTCGTCGTTTGCTCCTGCCCAAGACGTGTCGATCGCAGACCCCTCGTTCGTCGTGTAAGCAGATCCCGAACCCGAAAGAAGGAGGCACGACAGTGCGATTCATGATCATCGTCAAGGCGAATGAGGACTCCGAAGCGGGCGCGATGCCCAGCGAGGAGATGCTGGCCGAGATGGCCGGCTACCACGAGGAGATCGCAAAGGCCGGCGTGCTGGTCGACGCCACGGGCCTCCAGCCGAGCTCGAACGGCTGGCGCGTCAAGTACTCCGGCGGCAAGCAAATCGTTGTCGACGGGCCATTCGCGGAGACGAAGGAGTTGATCGCCGGCTACACGATCATCCAGGTCGACTCCCGCGACGAGGCGATGGAATGGGTCAAGCGCTTCCCCAACCCTGGCGGTGAGGGAGCCGAGATCGAGGTGCGCCAGCTGTTCGAGCTGGACGACTTCGAGCAGGGTCCCGCAATCGAGCGGTTCCGAGAGCTGGACATTCCCGCGCAGCAATAGTTCAGGCGGTGGCCGGGCGTCTTCGGGCGCCCGGCTTACGCCCGCCGCGGCGGAAGTAGCATGTTCCGATGCTCAGGAGCCCACCTCCCCGATCAACCACGAGCGTCGGTTGCGGTGCAGCTCCGAGCAGGCCTTCGAGACGTATATCCGGCGGATCGGCGAGTGGTGGGATGCGCGCTACTCGGCGAACCCCGAGACGTTGATGCTCGACGGCGCCGGTTGCACGCTTCGGTTCGCGCACGGCGAGTGGAACGAGGCGAATGTGGCGGTGCGGGAGAAGTTCGGCGACTGGTCGGTGATGCTCGACCGCTTCGCCGCGCTGGCCGACTCCGAGACCTGACGTTGCCGAGCCGGCAAGAGCAGAAGGCGGCCGCATTTCAGGCGCTCCACGTGGGCGAGCCGTTCGTGATCCTCAATCCCTGGGACGCCGGTTCCGCGCGCGTCCTCGCGGCACTCGGCTTCGAGGCGCTCGCGACCACGAGCTCCGGTTTCGCATTCACGTTAGGGCGCCTCGACGGCTCCGTGACGCTGGACGAGGTCGTCGAGCACGCCGCAAGGCTGGATCGGGCCACGGACCTTCCGCTCTCGGTCGATCTCGAGAACGGTTACGGCCCCGATCCCGAGAGCGCGGCGACGGCGGTGACGCGAATCGCCGCGGCAGGCGCAGTCGGCGGCTCGATCGAGGACTACGACCCGGGCGGACGCATCTACGACCGCGCGCACGCCGTCGAGCGCGTTGCCGCCGCCGTCGAGGCGGGACGCAGCCTCGGGTTTCCCTTCACGCTCACCGCGCGCGCAGAGAACCTCATCCGCGGAAATCCGGATCTCGACGACACGATCGAGCGCCTGCAAGCGTACGAAGCGGCCGGGGCAGACGTTCTGTACGCGCCGGGCCTGCGCACGCCCACGGAGATCCGCGCGGTCTGCGAGGCGGTCTCCGCGCCGGTGAACGTCCTCGCGCGAGCGGACCTGTCGATGGCCGAGATCGTCGGAGCCGGCGCTCAGCGAGTCAGCGTCGGTGGAGCGTTGACGTGGACCGCGGTGAACGCCCTCGCGGAAGCGGCCGGCGCCATTCGCGATCGCGGCGACTTCTCGTTGCTCGGCACGGGCCCGCCGCTTCGCGACTGGTTCGCGAGTGACCCCGGTCGGGAAACTCCTTGACGTCCGTTACCGCGGGTGACTTGCGGTTTGCTCGACACACCGCGCAGCCTCCCCACGTCGCGATACTCCGGTCGATGAGAACCGTCCCTCCGGCCCGGCACTTGCTCCGCGCGAAGGACCTGATCGACGCCCGTTACCGGGAGCCGCTCGACGTGCAGGCTCTCGCCCGCACCGCCCATATGTCGCCCGCGCACTTCAGCCGCGAGTTCCGCCGGGCCTTCGGCGAGGCGCCGCATCAGTACCTCCTGACCCGGCGGCTGGAGCGCGCCGCGGCGCTGCTGCGCAACACCGACCATTCGGTCGCCGAGATCTGCTTCACCGTCGGCCTGAGCAGCGTCGGCTCCTTCACGACGAGCTTCGGCCGGACGTTCGGGCTCTCCCCCACCGCCTACCGGGCCGCCCATCCACCGGCCTCCGCCCGCGTGCGCATTCCAACCTGCGTGCTGCAGGCGTATGCCCGCCCACAGTCCAGCACGTTTGGAGAAGACAACCAAGGGCGGCCGGACTAACGTCGCCGCGAACCGTTCGACGACCAGGAGGATCACCATGTTGAAGCAGCTCACGAACACGCAAGTCTGGGTCCGCGACCAGGACGAGTCCCTCGCCTTCTACACCGAGAAGCTGGGGATGGAGCTCCGCGAGGACGTCACCGTGCCCGAGATGGGCAACTTTCGCTGGCTCACCGTCGGGGTGCCCGGCCAGCCGGACGTCGCCATCACGCTGATGGCCGTGCCTGGACCGCCCGTGTTCGACGAGAGCACGCGCGAGCAGATCCACTCACTGCTGGCCAAGGGCGCCGCGGGCGGCCTCTTCTTCTCCACGGACGACTGCCAGGCAAGCGACGAGGAGCTCAAGAGCCGCGGCGTCGAGTTCTCACAGGAGCCGACGGAGCAGCCCTACGGCATCGACGCCGGCTTCCGCGACCCGTCGGGGAACCAGTTCCGGATGGCGCAGAGGAACTAACGCCGGAACCGAAGGTGGGTGACGAGGGGGGAATCGACCACCCGAGTCGCTTCGAGTCCGATCGGCTCGGCCCAGGTTGGCAAGCCGGTGCCTCCACCCGGGATTCCAGGCCCCTTCTCGCTGGAGGATTCCGAGATGCTGGTCGGCCTGCTCTCCGACGCCGGGCTTTCGGACGTGGCCGTCAGCGAGCTGTCGACGCCGTTGCGCGCCGGCTCGTTCGAGGAGTGGTGGTCACGGACGTCCGCGCTCGCCGGGCCGCTCGCCAACGTGCTCGCATCGCTGCCCGAGCCTGCCAAGCAGGCGCTTCAGGCCCGACTGCGGGAAGCGATCGGCGTGTACCAGAAGCCCACCGGCCTGGAGTTCCCCGGGGTCACGCTGCTCGGCACGGGACGTCGCGCATAGCAATGGTCAGGTTCGCCAGATCACGGTCCGATGGGAGGACGGCAGCTCACGCTCGGGGCTCGCGGCTGAGTACGCGGCCGCCCACCCATCCTTCGCCCGCTCGCCCGGCGAGAGGTCCGCGCTCGCCCTGATCTGGGCCGTGCTCGAGCTCGCCAGCCGCGGCTGGCAGCGTCACGATGACCCCGAGGGCAGTCACCCAGATCGAGCGGCTGCGACGCGTGCTCGCCGCTTGCGAGCAACTGCCCGAAGCCCACCTCGACGAGGAGGTGCTCGCTGCATAGAGGCTGATGTGCGCAAGCGAGCATTGCTAGTCCGGGATCTCCGCGAGCAGCGCCCGCCTCCGCCTCCGGGGCCACTGCCGCCTCTGCGCACTGTGGAACCGATGGACGAGGTGCGTGTAGTCGCGCGTTACAGGTATCAATGCATACATATAGACTCGATTGCACCGGCTCGAATACTCGGCCCGCGTGGAGCGGAAGGGCGCACATGAGTAAGCGATTCTTGCTCTCGATCGCCATGCTGGCGGTCGGGGTGGCGATGTTGGCCGCAGCGAGCATTGCGAGCCCGGGCGCTTTGCACAGGCGCACGGCGCCGAGCCACGTGGCGAAGAACGGCGGGACGTTCCACGCCACACTGGGGACCGACATCACCAGCATCGACCCGGCTCGCTCGTACTACGTGCCCGAGTGGCAGTACGAGTGGATGACGGGTCGCATGCTGCTGAGCTACACCCACGCTGAGGGAAGCAAGGGCTACCGGCTCTTCAACGACGGGATCACGAAGTACACCGTCTCCAAGGACGGGCGGAGGTACACGTTCTCCATTCGACACGGAATGAAGTTCAGTGACGGCAAGCCGGTCACGGCAGCCAACTTCAAGTGGGCGTACACGCGGATCCTGAACCCGAA
>CAJDTX010000039.1_pt1 | contig 23634 bp, 27 predicted proteins | sample 7390491 | NCBI WGS metagenome assembly CAJDTX01 (sample SAMEA7055669, study PRJEB34461) | soil metagenome | biome: terrestrial ecosystem; feature: Peninsula; material: soil | place: Antarctica | collected 2016
CCCGTCATCGCGTAGTCAACACCGATCCATCCACCAACCGCCGAAAACCCAGGTACGGCCAGCGATATCGCTTCAGTAGACCCGGGAACTTCGGGCTAGCCGGAAAGCGTTGCGAGCACCTGGTCGGCGTGCTTGCGGGGGTCGACGTTCCGCATGATCTTGGCGATGTTGCCCTCGGGATCGATCACGAACGTGGAGCGCTCGAAGTACTTGCTGTCCGGCTTCTCGACACCGTAGGCCTTCCCTGCCTCGTGGTCGGGATCGGCGAGGACGGCGAACGGGAGCCCGTACTTCGACCTGAACTTCGCCTGCGCCCCTTCCTTGTCGGAACTGACGGCCAGGACGACGGCGCCGCGCTTCGCGAACTCCACGTACACGTCCCGGATCCCGCATGCCTGCGCCGCACAGCCGGGCGTGTCCGACTTGGGATAGAAGTAGAGAACCACGGGACTACCCCGGTAGTCGGACAGCTTGACCTTCTCGCCCGAGTCGCTGTTCAGCTCGAAATCGGGCGCCGGCTTGCCTTCTTCGACCACGTTCTAAAGACCATAGCTGTGCTCGTCGCGCCACACTCGCCACATCGAGAACAAACAGAGGACGAGGACCGCGAAGAACGCAAGCGCGTCCGGCCCCGAGATCCCGCGCCAGAAAAAGACGCCGAGGTCGGCGACGATCAGGAGCGCGGCCCCGTAGAAGACGACCTGGGCCCGCGCCGACCAGGTCGAGATCTCGCCGCGCCGCTCGCGCCACATCAGGAAGATGAAGAACGCAATCGCGATGAAGAACGCGATTCTGGCGATCACGTACAGAGCAGCGAGCGTCTGGTAGAGCGAGAGCGCGACGATCACGCCGGTGATCGCGAGGATGATCAGAAACCCGCGCAGCGTCGGGTTCATCTCGGTGAAGAGGCGCTTCATTTCCTGCGGCCACCGTAGCGGCCGAGGCCGATGCCGTGGCCGGCTTACGCCCGCACTCGCGCCGATGCGCCGTCGAGCTGGTCGAGGGCCGCACGGATCTCCGCCACCGTGCCCACGAAGATCGGCGTGTCGCGCTCGGTGTACTTGCTTGCCTCGCTCTCCCGCAAGGTGAGCATCAGGTGCATGAAGTCGGCCGGCTCCTCGCACTCGAAGGCGGTCATGAACTCCTGGTCGTCGATCCCGAAGGAGTACGTCGTGTGATTCGTGATCGTGCGGAACTCGGCGCCGATCCGCATGTGCTCGTCCATCGCGCGCTGCCGGTCGTCCTCGGGCAGCGCGTACCAGGCGCGAACCTTCACGAACGGATAGACGACGAGGTACGGGGCGCCACGCGGCACGACCCGCCGAGCCTTCCGCGCCTGGGTGTACCGGGACGCCTTCATGGTCGCGAGGTAGGAGTAGGGCGTCTCCAGCCAGCCGGCCAGCGGCGTCCCGTTCAGCTCGGCGCCGAGCTCGCCGAGATCGGCGTAGCGCTCGGTGATCTTCCACAGGAAGAAGTCACAATCGGGACGGACACCGGCGACCGAATAGGCGCGGAGGCTGTCCATCCGTCCGGCCCATGCCTCGACGACCTCCGCGAACGCGTCCTTGCCGGCCTGGCGCTCCTCGACCGGCAGCCGTCGCCAGGCCGGATCGACCTTGTAGAAGGTGTATGCGACGTACTGGCCCGCCACGGCCGAAATGCTACCCCGAGGCTACGCTTGCTCCAATGCGCGAGGAGCTCGAAAGCAAGCTGAAATCGCTGCCCACGAAGCCGGGCGTCTACCTGTTCCGGGACAAGAAAGGCACGCCGATCTACGTGGGAAAGGCAAAGTCTCTGCGGCCGCGCGTGCGCGCGTACTTCCGGGGGGGCGACGGGCGCCCGGGAATGGGACAGCTCGTCGAGCGCATCGCAGACTTCGAGGTGATCGTCACCGGCACGGAGGTGGAGGCGCTCCATCTCGAGCAGAACCTGATCAAGCGCTATCGGCCGCCGTTCAACATCCGGCTGCGCGACGACAAGTCGTTCCCGTACATCGCCGTCACGATCGAGGACGACTACCCGCGCGTGATGTTCACGCGCGAGCGTCACCGGCGCGGCGTCACCTACTTCGGCCCGTACGCGAACGCGAAGAAGGTGCGCGAGACGCTGGACGTGCTCAACCGCGTCTTCCCCTACCGGCCCTGCGAGGGGCCCACGCCGGGCCGCCACTCCGGGATCCCCTGCCTCGACTACCACATCGAGCGCTGTCTCGCGCCCTGCGTCGGCTACGTGTCGCAGGAGGACTACCGCCTGATCATCGACCAGGTGATGGAGTTCCTCTCGGGCGAGACGCGTCCCGTCCTCCGTGACCTCGAGCGGAAGATGAAGGACGCCGCCGACGGCGAGCGGTTCGAGGAGGCCGCGCGTTACCGGAACCGGTTGTTCGCCGTTCGTCATCTGGCCGAGCGCCAGGCCGCGGACAAGCGGGCCGTCGGGACGATCGACGTGATCGGGATCGCGAGCGAGGGCGACCGCGCCGCCGTCCAGGTGTTTCCGCTGCGGGACGGCAAGCTGATCGACCGCTACAGCTTTCACCTCGAGAACGTCGAGGGCAGAGACCCGACCTCGCTGCTGGAGGCGTTCTGCCTCGAGTACTACGGATCGGCTCCCAGCGTTCCGCCCCAGATCGTCGTGCCACGCGGAGTGGGGGACACCTCGGCGCTGGCCGAGTTCCTCTCCGAGCGCCGCGGCTCGCGGGTCGAGGTTCGTGCGGCGGAGCGCGGCGAGAAGCGGCGCCTGTCCGAGCTGGCGACGCAGAACGCGGCGATCGCGCTCGAGTCCGACGCGCTCCAGTCGGAGCAGCGCCGCCTCCGCCGCGTGGAGGCCCTCGAGGAGCTGCGCGAGGCGCTGAACCTCGAGAGCCTGCCGATCCGGATCGAGTGCTTCGACATCTCGAACATCCAGGCCGTCTCTCCGGTCGGGTCGATGGTCGTATTCGAGGACGCCATCTCCAAGAAAGCGCACTACCGCAAGTTCGGCGTGCGCGGGCTCGACGGCCAGGACGACTTCGCCGCGATGGCGGAGGTGATCTCGCGCCGGTTCGCCCGCCGGCAGGACGTGACCTCGGATGCGTACGACGAGTCGTTCGCGGCGACGCCCAACCTCGTCGTAATCGACGGCGGCAAGGGCCAGCTGTCGGCGGCACTCGCCGCTATGCAGGCTTTCGACCTGCCGCGGGTCGCGGCGATCTCTCTGGCCAAGCGCGAGGAGGAGGTGTTCGTGCCCGGCCAGGCACGGCCGGTGGTGCTCGATCCCCATTCGCCCGGCCTGCAGCTCCTCCAGCGCATCCGCGACGAGGCTCACCGGTTCGCGCTCGGCTTCCACCGCCAGCGCCGCGCCGCCGCTTCCCGCGAGTCGATCTTCGACACGCTCCGAGGCGTGGGCCCGGCGCGACGCCGAGCGCTGCTGCGGCACTTCGGGTCGGCGGAGCGCTTTCTCGCGGCGACGCAGGAGGAGCTAGAAGGGGTCCCGGCACTTCCCGCCAAGACGGCGCGCGAGATCTACGCGCAGCTGCACAAAGCCGGCCGCGCGTAGGGCCGTCCGACTACCGGACGGCTCACCGAGGTCAGCCGCTTCCCTGGTGGGTCTCGCCTGAGGGGGCCGGCTCCCCGGCCCGGGCCGCCTCCTCCGCCCGGTCGGCCTCTGCTGCCCGCCGCCAGTTCAGAGTCTTGAGCATCACGGCGATCGCTCCGAATCCGACCGCGACGTTGACGATCACGACGCTCAGCTTCATGCCCACGGCGAATGCGAGCAGCGAGCTTCTCGACGCCTGGGAGCCGAGCATGTACAGGATCAGCGCCTGCTCGGTGCCGGCTCCGCTGGGCGTGAACGGGAACACGGTCAGCAGGCTCTGCGCCACCTGGATCAAGAGTGCGTTGTGGAAGCTCGCGGGGATGCCGAACGCGCGCAGAAACCAGTAGATGGCGATGAACCGAAGCATCCAATCCACGGCCTGCCAGAGCGCGACCCGGCGCAAGTAGCTCGGGCGATCGCGGAAGACGGCGAATCCCTGAGCGACCCGCTCCTTGAAGCCCTGAATCCGGTGGGCGGCCAGCACAAGCCCGACGAGGATCGCGACCAGGACGACCAGGAAGATGTTCAGCATCAGCTTGTAGTGCGTGAAGAACCAGTTCGCGTCGGGAAGGCTTGGGAGCACGCTCAAGCCAGGGAGCACGCCCGCCGCCAAGGCCCAGAGCAAGAGGAGGCCCGCGACCACGAAGTCGAAGACGCTAAGCGCGACCTGCGTCGTGGCGAGCGTCGTGTAGGTGCTCCCGGGAACGCGCCGCTTGGCGATGTAGAGCTTCGCCAGGTCGCCGACGCGGGCGGGGATGATCGCGTTCACCCCGACGCCGGCGACGTAGGCACCGTAGATCTCCCGCCAGCGCACGCGCGTCCGCGGATAGGACGTGCCCAGGATGTTGAACCAGGCCCGGGAGACGGCCGCCGTCCGGACGAGATGGCATAGGACGGCGAGTGCGAGAAAGCTCCAGTGGACCGCGGCGAGATGGTCGAAGAACCGCTCGGCCCCGTGAAAGAAGGCTCCCATGATCCGGCCCTAGGGCCGGGAGGGCGGCCCGGAGCCGTCCGGCTCCAGGAACGGATACCGGTAATCGGTCGGCGGGACGAACGTCTCCTTGATCGTCCGCGGGGAGACCCAGCGGATCAGGTTCCACATCGAGCCGGCCTTGTCGTTCGTCCCCGAGGCCCGCGCGCCGCCGAAGGGCTGCTGGCCGACGACGGCCCCGGTGGGCTTGTCGTTGACGTAGAAGTTGCCGGCCGCGTACTCGAGCGCCCGCCCGGCCTGCTCGATCGCAGAGCGGTCGCGCGCGAACACCGCCCCGGTGAGCCCGTACGGCGCGCCCTTGTCCACGAGCTCGAGCGTGCCCTCGTAGTCGTTCTCCGGATAGACGTAGGCGGTCACGATCGGCCCGAACAGCTCGTCGCGGAGGAGGCGGAAGTTCGGGTCACGCGTCTCGATCACGGTCGGTGAGACGAAGTAGCCCTCGTCGTCGGCCGTCTCACCGCCGACGAGCACCTCGGTTTCGCCGTGGGACCGTGCCTCCTCGATTGCCTCCTTCTGCGTCCGGAACGAGCTCTGGTCGATGACGGCGCCCATGAAGTTGCCGAAGTCCGAGACGTCGCCCATGCGGAGCGCCCCGACCTGCTCCACCAGCCGCTCCTTCAGCTCCGGCCAGAGGTTCTGCGGCGCGAAGACGCGCGAGGCGGCCGAGCACTTCTGCCCCTGGTACTCGAACGAGCCGCGGACGATCGCCGTCGCGACGGCATCCACGTCTGCGGATGGGTGCACGACGATGAAGTCCTTTCCGCCGGTCTCACCGACGATGCGCGGATAGCTGCGGTAGCGCTCGATGTTCGCCCCGACCGTCTTCCACATCGACTGGAAGACACCGGTCGAGCCGGTGAAGTGGATTCCGGCGAGATCGGGGCTCGCGAGCGCCGCGCTGCCGATGCGTGCGCCCGGGCCGTAGACGAGGTTGACGACGCCGTCGGGCAGTCCGGCTTCCTGCAGCAGCTTCATCAGGAAGTGCGCGGAGTAGGCGGCGGTCGACGCGGGCTTCCACACGACGGTGTTGCCCATCAGCGCCGGGCTCGTCGGCAGGTTGCCCGCGATCGCCGTGAAGTTGAACGGGGTGACGGCGAAGACGAAGCCCTCGAGCGGGCGGTACTCCATCCGGTTCCACTGTCCCAAGGACGAGTTCGGCTGCTCCTCGTAGATGCGTCTCATGAAGGTCGGGTTGAAGCGCCAGAAGTCGATCAGCTCGCAGGCGGCGTCGATCTCCGCCTGGTGGGCGGTCTTGGACTGGCCCAGCATGGTGGCTGCATTGAGCGTGGCGCGCCACGGGCCCGCGAGCAGCTCGGCCGCCCGGAGCAAGACGGCGGCTCGCTCCTCCCACGGCGTGCGCGACCAGTCGTTCCAGGCCTCCGCGGCGGCTTTGATTGCCCGCTCGACCTCGGCGGGGCCGCCCTGGTGCACGTCGGCGAGGACGTGGCCCTTGCGATGCGGCATTACGACCTCGGTCGTCTCGCCGGTCCTGATCTCCTCGCCGCCGATCACGAGCGGTAGCTCGATCCGCTCGCTATCGAGCTCCTTCAGCCGGGCCTGGAGCTCGCGCCGCTCGAGCGAGCCCGGGGCGTAGTCGCGGACCGGCTCGTTCACGGGCGGCGGCAAGCGAAAGATGCCCGCCGGCGTCATACGGGCGCCGTCTGCATCTGCTGCGGGAAGTTGCAGTACGCCGAAAGGCTGCTCATCCGGGGAAACCAGACGCGTAGCGTGCTCATGCCGCGATTGTAGATTCATGGAGTGGAGGTCGTCCGCTACGAGGTCGAGGGATGGGGTGTAGGCGAGCTGCTCCTCGAAGGCGAGCGGTTGCTCTACCACGAGCTCCCCGTCCCGCGCCCGGTCCGGGAAACCATCCCCAACCACCCCCAAGGGACGCCCGAGATCCCTGTGGTCAGCGTACCCGGCGGCGATTCACCTGTCTGTGCCGGTTCCGTGCCGGAACTCGCGCGGCGGCTGGGCGCCTACTTCGCGGGGGAGCCCGTCGACTTCGGCGACGTCGAGCTCGACCTCGACTGGTGCACGCCGTTTCAGAGCTCGCTCGCTGGCGCCCTGCGCGCGGTGCCCCGGGGAGAGACGGTCACCTACGGGGAGCTGGCAGCGCTCGCCGGCCGTCCGAATGCTCCGCGAGCGGCGGGGTCCTTCTGCGCGGGCAATCGCTTCGGAGTCGTCGTCCCCTGTCATCGCGTCGTCTCCGCGGGGGGAATCGGCTCGTACGGCTCGCTCGGGCCCGCATACAAACGCCGGCTGCTGGAGCTCGAAGGGGCGAATGTCGCTCTCTGAGGACCTCCGCAACGAGCTCGCGGCAATCGAGCCCAAACGGGAGTGCGACGTGCTCGCCGAGCTGTCCGGCCTCGCCCATACCGCAGGCACGGTCCACCTGCTCGGTCGCCGCCGCGTCTCGCTCCACTTCGATCTCGCGAGCTCGGCCGTCGCACGCCGCGGCTTCAGCCTCCTGCGCCGGTTCGGGATCGAGAGCGAGATCCGGACCTACCAGCGCAGGGCCTTCGACCGCGCCACGCGCTACCAGCTCCACGTCCCCGGTGCCGACCGCGCGCTCCAGGTGCTCCACGAAGCCGGCATTCTCACCGCCCAGCTCGCCCCGCTCGAGCGCCCTCCCGGACGTGTGGTCGCGCGCGCCTGTTGCCGCGGCGCCTACCTCCGCGGCGCCCTGCTCGGGTCAGGCTCGTTGAGCGGCCCGCGCGCGCCGCACCTCGAGAGCCGCTTCGCCACCGAGACCGGCGCCCGCTTTCTCGCCGACCTGGTCGCCCGGGACGACGTCGAGCTCGCCGTCGTCGACCGGGGCCTGCACGCCGCCATGTACGCAAAGGGAGTCGAGACGATCGCCGGCGCCCTGGCGCTCGCAGGAGCCAGCGATCTTGCTCTGGTGTTCGAGGAGCGGGCCGTCGTCGCCGATACGAAGTCGCGCGCGAACCGGCTTGCCAACGCGGATCACGCGAATCTCGTCCGCACCAGCAGGGCGGCGCACATCCAGCTGCGGGCGGTGCGCGCTCTTCGGCGGGACGGTCGGCTCGAGGCGCTTCCTGCGCCCCTGAAAGAGGTGGCCGCGCTTCGGGTCCGGCACCCCTCGCTCTCCCTGCGCGAGCTTGCGCTCGAGTGCAGCAAGCCGACGAGCAAAGCCGCCGTCCACCGGCGATTGCGCAAGCTTGTGGAACTCTCTCACGCGTAAGAGGTAGGCGGGTGGGAGGGGAAGCTCCGAGGTCGACCCCCCCTCCGCTTTTAGCCACGCTCAGGACCGTGACGACGGACGGGGTCTGTATCCGCCGCCGGAGGAGCACGGACCCGCCTTGCGGCAAGTATGACGATTTCATCCCGGAAAGGCCAGAAAAATTTGCTCTGGATGCCCCGATAGAATCGCAGCCCGGCGACGAAGAGGAGGATCATGGCGAAGCGGGTTGGAATCAACGGGTTCGGGCGCATCGGCCGAAACTTCTACCGCGCGTACCTCGACCGCGACCCCGGGTTCGAGATCGTCGCGGTGAACGATCTCGCGGCGCCGGACGTGCTCGCGCATCTCCTCCGGTACGACTCAACGCATGGCGTGCTCCATCACGAGATCGAGGCGGCCGAGAACGAGATCTCGGTCGACGGCAAGCCCTTCCGCGTGCTTGCAGAGCGCGATCCAGCCGCGCTCCCGTGGAAGGACATGGACGTCGACGTCGTCGTCGAGTCCACCGGCTTGTTCACCAACCGCGAGGGTGCGTCGCAACATCTGCAGGCGGGGGCGGACAAGGTCGTGATCTCCGCGCCGGCCGCCGATGCCGACATCACGATCGTCCTCGGAGTCAACAACGACGCCTACGACGCCGAGAACCACCACATCATCTCGAACGCCTCGTGCACGACCAACTCGGTCGGCCCGATGGCGAAGATCCTACTCGACAACTTCGGGATCGAGTCCGGGTTCATGACCACGATCCACGCGTACACGACCGAGCAGCAGCTCCAGGACCAGGTGGCGATGACCCGCAAAGGGAAGCCCGACCTGCGGCGGATGCGATCGGCGGCTTCGAACATCGTCCCGGCCTCGACCGGTGCCGCGAAGGCGATCGGGGAGGTGATCCCCGAGCTGAAGGGCAAGCTCGACGGGATGGCGATGCGCGTGCCGGTTCCCGACGGAAGCGTGACCGACCTCGTGTGCGTACTCGGCCGGACCACGTCCGCGGACGAGGTCAACGAGGCCTATCGCAGCGCGTCCGGCTCGGACGGCTGGGACGGGATTCTCGAGTACACGGAGGACCCGATCGTCTCGTCGGACATCGTCGGCAATCCGGCCTCCTGCGTCATCGACGGGCTCTCGACGATGGCGCACGGCAACCTCGTGAAGGTGATCGGCTGGTACGACAACGAATGGGGGTACTCGTGCCGGCTCGTCGACCTGATCGACCGGCTCCTTTAGCTTGAGGCGGCCGCGCTCGGTTCGTGACGCCGACGTCGCCGGTCGCCGCGTCTTAGTCCGCGCCGACCTGAACGTCCCGCTCGAGGACGGCCGCGTCGCCGACGACACCCGGATTCGCGCTGCGGTGCCGACGCTCGAGCTGCTGCGCGACCGTGGCGCGGCGGCGATCACGGTCTGCTCGCATCTCGGGCGCCCCAAAGGCCCCGATACTGCCTTCTCGATGAAACCGGTCGAGGCCCGGCTGCGGGGGCTATTCGAGGGTGAGCTGACAGTGCTCGAAAACACGCGCTTCGACCCGGGCGAGACGAAGAACGACCCGGACTTCGCGCGCCGGCTCGCCGAGGGGCAGGACCTGTTCGTCCAGGACGCCTTCGGCTCGGTCCACCGGGCGCACGCCTCGACCGTGGGCGTCGCCGAGCTCTTGCCCGCCTATGCCGGCCTGCTGCTCGAGCGCGAGCTGGAGGAGCTCGGCAAGCTGCTCGGTGACGTCGGGCGGCCGTTCGTGCTCGTCTCCGGCGGCGCCAAGGTGGAGGACAAGCTCGGCGTGCTGCGGAACCTCGGCGGCAAGGCCGACACGGTGCTCGTCGGCGGCAAGATGGCCGAAGAGCTGCGGGAGGGAGCTGCGCTCGGCTTCCCCGTCGAGCTTCCGACCGACGTCGTCGCCGCGCCGGCGATCGACGCCGAGGCCGAAGCGAGGGTCGTTCCCTACGACGAGGTGCCCGAGGGCTGGCACGGGTTCGACATCGGGCCCGAGACGAGCTCCTCGTTCGCCGGGCACATCGCGGGGGCAGAGACGATCTTCTGGAACGGGCCGATGGGCGTGTTCGAACGGCCGCAGTTCGCCGGTGGCACCCGCGCGGTCGCCGAGGCGGTGGCGTCGTCGGATGCCTACTCGGTCGTCGGCGGTGCGGATTCGATCCGTGCGCTCTCCGAGCTGGGCATGGTCGACCGGGTCTCGTGGGCGTCGACGGGCGGCGGGGCCGCGCTCGAGCTGCTCGAGGGGAAAGAGCTCCCCGGAGTGGCCGCGATCCCTTCGGAATAGGATCCTCGCCCATGCTGATTGCCGGCAACTGGAAGATGAACAAGACGGCGAGCGAGGCGGCCGAGTATTGCGCCGCGCTCGAGGGTCGCGTCGCGGGCCTCACCGGCCTCGACCTCGCTGTCTTCCCTCCGTTCACGTCGCTGTCGGCGGCCGTTCGCACGCTCGCCGACACCGAGGTCGCAGTCGGCGCGCAGAACGTCCACTGGGAGACCGAGGGTGCCTTTACGGGCGAGGTCTCGGCGGCGATGCTGCGCGAGCTCGGCGTCTACGCCGCGATCGTCGGCCATTCCGAGCGCCGGCAGCACTTCGGCGAGACCGACGAGACCGTTGCGCGCCGGGCGAGCGCCGCGCTCGAGGCCGGGCTGTTCGTGATCGCCTGCGTGGGCGAGCTCGAGCAGGAGCGCGAGGCGGGCGAGACCGAGAACGTGTTGCGACGGCAGGTTTCGGTGCTGGCCGAGGACGACCGTCTCGTCGTCGCCTACGAGCCGGTGTGGGCCATCGGCACCGGCAAGACGGCGACGCCCGAGCAGGCGCGCGACGCGCACGCGTTCGTCAAGAGCCTGCTGGACGTGCCCGTGCTGTACGGCGGCTCGGTGACGCCGGGAAACGCGGCGGAGCTGCTGGGGCAGGAGGGGGTTGACGGGGCGCTCGTCGGCGGCGCCTCCCTCGACCTCGAGTCGTTCGTCTCCATCTGCGAGGCGGGCGCAGCCGCCGCGTGATCGACGCCGTCCTCTTCGACTGGGGGCATACGCTCGTCGGCAACCGTGCGGGTCTCGCGGCCGTCGCGGCCGCTCTCGGGATACACACCGTCCAGGCGGCGTGGTTCCGCCGCGAAGAGAGCCCCGACGGCATCCGGCCCGATCTTGTCGCCGACGATCCGCTCGACATCCTCGAATGGCTACCGAGTATCCGCTCGTAGCGCTGGTCGTCCTCGACGGGTGGGGCTGTGCGCCCGCCGGGCCCGGGAACGCGGTCGAGCTCGCGGACACGCCGGTGTTCGACGGGCTGTGGGAGCGGTACCCGCACTCGACGCTCGAGGCCTCGGGAGCGGCGGTCGGCCTCCCGGACGGGCAGATGGGCAACTCCGAGGTGGGGCATCTGACGATCGGATCGGGGCGGGTGCTGTTCCAGGACCTCCAGCGAATCAACTGCGCGATCGAGACCGGCTCATTCTTTGAGAACGAAGCGCTGAACGGCGCGTTCGAGCGCGCGAAGGAGCGCGGCACGAACGTCCACCTGCTCGGGCTCGTCTCGTACGGCGGCGTCCACTCGCACATCGAGCACCTGCGTGCCCTGCTCGAGCTCGCCCGCCGGCACGGGATGGAGGAGAGGACGTGGGTCCACGCGTTCACCGACGGCCGCGACGTCTCACCGCACGCGGCGATCCACGACCTCGCCGAGCTCCCGGCAGAGAAGATCGCCACGATCGCGGGCCGCTACTACGCGATGGACCGTGACCAGCACTGGGATCGGACACAGCGCGCGTTCGAGGCGGTCACACAACCCTCAACCACCCTCAAAGGGTCTGACCCCCTGAGGGTGGTCGAGGCTTCGTACGCGGACGGAATCACGGACGAGTTCATCGAGTCGGTCGCGCTCGAGGGCAGGCCGTGTCTCGAGCTGGCCGACGCCGCGATCTTCTTCAACTTCCGCCCGGATCGGACGCGCCAGCTCTCACAGTTCCTGCTCGAGGGCGGGTTCGACCTGACGACGATGACCCGCTACCGCGACGACTTCGACTGCCCGGTCGCGTTCGCCGCGCCGGAAGTGTCCGAGACGATGGCGGAGGTGCTCGCCGGGCACGGAATCCGCCAGCTGCACGTCGCGGAGACGGAGAAGTACGCCCACGTGACCTACTTCTTCAACGGCGGCCGAGAGGACGAGTGGAGCGGGGAGACCCGCATCCTCGTCCCGTCACCGCGCGAGGTCGGCACCTACGACGAGAAGCCCGAGATGTCGGCCGCCGAGGTCACCCGTCGCTTCGTCGAGGAGATCGGCGGGGGCTACCGGTTCGCGATCGTCAACTTCGCCAACCCGGACATGGTCGGACACACGGGGGTGATCCCTGCCGTCGTGCGCTCGGTCGAGACGGTGGACGCGTGCCTCGGGGAGGTCGTCGAGGCGGTCGAGCGGGCCGGCGGCGTCTCGCTGATCACGGCCGACCACGGTAACGCCGAGCAGATGCTCGAGGAAGACGGCCGGAGCCCCCACACCGCGCACACGACGAACCCGGTACCGCTGATCTTGACCGCCGAAGGACTCGCGCTCCGAGACGGCGGCGAGCTCTCGGATCTGGTGCCGACGGCGCTCGAACTGCTCGGGATCGAGCCTCCCCGGGAGATGACCGGAGCGAGTTTGTTGAGCGCAGGCGTTAAGGCGTAAGCATTCCGTTAGAGAAGCGGTCTCCTTACCCGATTCCAATCCGATCTCGATTTTTGGGCGTTATACTCGTGCATCTTGTCACTGACGCAACCCGACCCCGGCGTACTGCGGAAGGCACAAAGGGGCGACGAAAGGGCCTTCTCCCTGATCGTCCGTGCCTATGAGGCGCCCGTTTTCAACTACGTGTTGCGGCTCGTCGGCGACCGTTCGCTAGCCGAGGACCTCACGCAGGAAGTCTTCCTTCGCGTCTACCAGGGGCTGCCGAAGTTCTCGCTCCGCTGCCGGTTCACGACCTGGCTCTTCCAGGTAACGAAGAATCGCGTGCTGGACGAGTTGCGTGCGAGCGAGCGGCGTCCCCGCGCGCTCGTCACGATCGACGACATCCCGCCGCTCGAGGTCGTGGATGCGCCCTTCGAGCGGATCGAGGCGATCGACGCCGTCTGGCGCGCGGTCGAGGCGATGAACGTCGATCTCAAGATGGCCCTGCTCCTCCGCGACATCGTCGGGCTCTCCTACACGGAGATCGCGGACTCGCTCGAGGTAACGCTCGCGACGGTCAAGTGGCGGATCTACAAGGCGCGGGAGGAAGTCCAGATCGCGCTCGCCCGCGAGGGCATCACCTTCGGTGAAGAGGCCGAAAAAGTCGCCTCGGCCTCAGATCCCGTGGGCTAGCCGTTCGGCGAGCGGCTCCGGCAGACCTCTTTCCCTGATCTCCTCCTGCGTCCGCTCGATCGGGTAGTCGGCACGGCCGAAGCGCGCGGTCTTCGCCTCGAGGTCGAGGACCAGGAAGGCCGCGCGCGGATCGCCGTCGCGGGGTTGGCCGACCGAACCGGGGTTCATCAACAGCCGGCCCGTGGACAGGTCTACCTCAGTTCCCTCGGACGCATGGTCGGCCCGCAGCTGGTCGTCTTCGAGCACGGCTACGAGCGGGACGTGGCTGTGCCCGACGAGCACGATCGAACCGTCCGTCCCCTCGAGCGCCGCCCTCATCGCGCCGGCGTCCAACACGTACTCCCAGACGGGATCGCGTGGGCTCGCGTGGTAAAGCTCGATGTCGGCGTCGGGCGCGACGGCTTCCGGCGACAGTCCCGCGAGGTACTCGCGCGCGTCGTCCTTGAGCACTTCTTGCGTCCAGCGTGCGCTCGCCGCCGCTTCGTGCGAGAACTCGTCGAGCGGCAGCTCTCCGAGCACGCCGAGGTCGTGGTTACCGACGAGACAGATGTCCGCCCGAGCCGCAACTTTCGCGCAGCAGGCGTTCGGCCGCGGGCCATAGCCGACGAGGTCGCCGAGGCACCAGACGGCGTCCAACCGCTCGTTCTCCAGCGCGGCGATCACCGCGTCGAGCGCGTGTAGGTTCCCGTGGATGTCGGAAATGACAGCGACTCGCATGGCCGCGCGGGTCGCGAGCATAGCGGGGGCTGCTGCGCTCTGGCTCCTCGCGGCCGGCTTCCTCTGGCGGACGAAGGTGCCCTCCGGCCTCGAACTGCCGCACCTCGACCCCCGGCAATACTTCAGCGCGGCGGAGCTCTCGCGCACGCTCAGCTACGAGCGCTTCCAGCAGATCGACTGGCTCCTGTCCGTGTTGGCGACGATAGCGGCGCTCGTCGTCGTAGCCAGGCGCGGGCCGCGACTCGGCCGGGAGATCGGGCTCGGGCGCATCGGCACAGGGATTGTGCTCGGCATGCTCGCGATCACAACTGTCTGGGCCCTCAACCTTCCGTTCGCGGTCGCCTCGCGCTGGTGGGAACGCCGCCACGGCCTCACCCGCGGCGGCTGGATCGACTGGCTGCTCGCTCCCTGGGCCCAGCTGGTCGGGCAGGTGGCGATCGCTCTCCTGGCGATCGTCGTCGCCCTCGTCCTGACGGGGCGATTCCCGCGCCGCTGGTGGATCGCCGCCGCGCCGGCATTCACCCTGATTGCGCTCCTGTTCGCGTTCGCCGGCCCGTACCTGGACGCGCTCGGCACGCACGGGCTGCGGAGCCCGGCACTCAGGAGCGCGGCGAAGGCGCTCGAGCGCCGCGATGGAGTGCAGGGGACTCCGATCTCGGTGCAGGACGTGAGCAAGACGACGACCCAGGCGAACGCGATGTCCGAAGGAATCGGCCCGAGCCGTCGCGTCATCCTCTGGAACACGCTGCTCGACGGGCGATTCAGCTTCGGAGAGGTTAAGTTCGTTATCGCCCACGAGCTCGGGCACACCGCGCGAAGGCACATCTGGAAGGGAGTGGCCTGGTTCGGGTTGCTCGCCTTACCCGGGGCCTTCGGGATCGCAGAGGTGACCCGCCGGCGCGGCGGGCTCCGGGATCCGGGTCTCCTCCAGCTCGCGATGCTGGCGCTCGTCGTCTTTCAGCTGGCGGCGACGCCGCTCGTCAACGCGATCTCGCGGCGGTACGAGGCCGAGGCGGACTGGCTCGCGCTCGAGACGACCCGCGATCCGGCCGCCGCCCGCGGCCTGTTCGAGGGGTTCTCCCGGACGAGCCTGCAGCAGGCGAGCCCGCCGAGATGGGACTACGTGATGCTCGAGGACCACCCGACGATCATCCAGCGGATCGCCATGGCCGAGGCGTGGAGGACTAGGAACTCTCTTCGCGCGGCGGCGCTTCCGGCAGGTTCCTGATCCCCTCGGTCGTCTGGAACTTCGACCAGGAGTCCTGCATCGCGTCGAGCAGCTCCTTCATGAACCGGGTGGACATGTTCACCCGCGCCACGACGACGCCCGGAACATCCCCCTCCTCGACCTCGTGGTCGATGCGGGCGAACGTGATCGTGAACTCGTACGGCGAGAAGCTGATGTTGGCGAAGTTCGAGTAGACGCCGCCGAGGTGCTCGGGGTCCAGGTGGATGTTGAGATTGCGGGACTGGGCCTCGTCGTCCACGCTCCTACGATACTACGCTGGTGGACCCGACCCTCAGCGCCGTAGAACGTCTCGCAGCGGCGCTGGCCGAGCTGACCGGCGCGCCGGTCGAGCTGGAGCGCCCGAGCGACCCGGCCCACGGAGACTTTGCCTCCAACGTCGCGCTCCGGCTGGCGCCCACTCGAGCGCGGCCCCCGTGTGAGCTGGCCGCCGAGCTCGCCGCGGCGGCGGTCGAGCTGCCCGAGGTCGAGCGCGCGGATGTCGCGGGGCCCGGATTCGTCAATCTCTGGCTCGCGCCGGAGTGGTACGGACAGGCGCTCGCGGAGCTGCTCGCGGCCGGGAAGGACTACGGCTCTGGCTCGGCCGACCCGAGAGAGCGGATCCAGGTCGAGATGGTCTCGGCCAACCCGACCGGGCCGATTCCGGTCTCCGCGGGCCGCAATGCCGCCTACGGAGACTCGGTGGCCCGCCTGCTCGAGCTCGCGGGCCACGACGTCGAGCGCGAGTACTACTACAACGACGCCGGCCTCCAGGTCGAGCGCTTCCGGGCCTCGGTCGAGGCGCGCCGGCGCGGGGAGGAGCCGCCGGACGAGGGCTACCACGGCGAGTACGTCAAGGAGCTGGCCGAGCGGCCGGGAGACCCGGTTCCGCCGATGCTGGAGCAGATCGAGGCGACGCTCGAGCGCTTCCGGATCCACTTCGACAGCTGGGCGCTCCAGAGCGAGCTGGAGAAGAGGCTGCCCGAGCTGCTGCCGCGGGTGGACACCTACGAGAAGGACGGGGCATTGTGGGCGCGGTCCTCCGCCTACGGCGACGAGGACGACCGCGTGATCATCCGGTCGCCGGAGCAGGGCGGAAAGCCGACCTACCGGGCCGCGGACATCGTGTACCTCGTCGACAAGCTCGAGCGCGGCTTCGATCGCGCGATCTACGTCCTCGGCACGGACCACCACGGGACGAGGAAGTGGTATGCGGCGATCGCGCGGATGCTCGGGTACGACTCGGAGCGGGTCGAGGTGCTCCTCTACCAGCTCGTTCACCTCGTCAGGGGGAGCGAGGTGGCGCGAGTGTCGAAGCGGCGCGGCGACGTCGTCACGCTCGACGAGCTGATGGACGAGATCGGCGTCGACGCCTCGCGCTGGTATCTCGTCTCTCGCGGCCCGGACCAGACGATCGAGATCGACGTTGACCTCGCCGCGGAGAAGACGGCGAAGAACCCGGTCTACTACGTCCAGTACGTACACGCGCGCATCGCCGGGATCTTTCGCAGAGCCGGAGATGCCGCCGTCGGCTCCGTTCCCCCGGCCGAGCTTGCCGGCGAGGAGAGGAACCTGATCAAGCGCCTGGCCGAGTTTCCGGGAATCGCGGCGGAAGCCACGGAGCGCCGCGGCCCGCACGCGATCCCGAACTACGCGATCAGGGTCGCCGACGACTTCCACCGCTTCTACACCGAGCACCGCGTCCTCGAGAGCGAGGCGGAGGCTTTCCGGCTGGGGCTCTGCCAAGCCACCAAGACGGTTGTCGCGAGATGCCTCGACCTGATCGGAGTCGAAGCGCCGGAGCGGATGTGAGAGGATTAGAGGCGTGAGCCGCGTCGCCGAGCACGCGTCGGACGAGGCGGGAGCCCCTCCGCCGAACGCTCCCGACCGCAACCTCGCCCTGGAGCTGGTCCGGGTGACCGAGAACGCCGCTATGGGCGCCGGCCGCTGGGTCGGCCGCGGCGAGAAGGAGAGCGCCGACCAGGCCGCCGTCGACGCCATGCGCGCGATGCTCGACACGGTCTCGATGGACGGGGTGGTCGTGATCGGCGAGGGCGAGAAGGACGAGGCGCCGATGCTCTACAACGGCGAGCACGTCGGAAACGGCGAGGGGCCGGAGGTGGACGTGGCCGTCGACCCGCTCGAAGGGACGCGACTCTGTGCGCTCGGCCAGCCCAATGCGATCGCCGTGATCGCGGTCGCCGAGCGGGGGACGATGTTCTTCCCGGGCGCGGCCTTCTACATGGAGAAGATCGCGGTCGGGCCGGAGGGGATCGACGTCGTCGACATCAACGCGTCGCCGACCGACAACGTCAAGGCCGTGGCCGAGGCGAAAGGCGTCCGGCCGCGCGAGCTCTCGGTGGTCGTGCTCGAGCGCGACCGGCACAACGATCTGATCGCGGAGCTCCGTGAGGCCGGTGCGAAGGTGCATCTGATCCGCGACGGCGACGTCGCGCCTTCGATCGCGGCCGGCCAGGGCGGCACGGGCGTCGACATGCTCTACGGGATCGGCGGGACCCCGGAAGGCGTGATCTCCGCGGCGGCGCTCAAGTGCGTGGGCGGGGGGATCCAGGGGAAGCTGTGGCCGCGGAACGACGAGGAGCGGAAGGCGCTCGCGGACGCCGGCATCGACGCCGAGCGCGTGCTCAAGACCGACGACCTCGTCGCCGGTGAGGACTGCTTCGTCGCCGCGACTGGTGTGACGACGGGCGCGCTGCTGCACGGGGTCGTCTACACGAAGGGCGGTGCGATCACAGACTCGATCGTGATGCGCTCGCGCTCAGGCACGGTGCGCCGGATCGAGGCGCACCATGCGCTCGGGAAGCTCTCGCGGCTATCCGGCCGCGAGTTTCGTTAGTCCCAGGTCTCCAGCACCGGATAGCGACTTCGGCCCTCGACGCAGTCGCTCGCGTAGAGAGCCACTCCGATGTCGCCCGTCCAGAGCGAGTAGCGGGGCGCTCGGCGACGCACCTGCTCCAGCGCGTGGACGGCAAACCGGCGCGCCCGATCGAGCCAGCGCTCGTCCTGCGTCCGCTCGAACACCTTGAGGAAGGCGTAGCCGTTGCCCGCGGAGCCGTGGCAGATGCACGGGCCCTTCTCCGGTCCGGGCGGCCCCGCCTGCCACGCCAACTCGGCGCCGGCGAGCAGGAGGTCCTCGTCCAGGTAGTCCGCGGCCGTGGCTACGATCCCGGGACCGCCGTAGTCCCACTGCAGGCGAATCTGCCCGTCGTTTCCGAGTAGCGGCACGCCTTCGGCGACCGGCCAGTTGGCGAGCCCGCCCTCGACGACGGCGGCGCGCCGGAGGAGCGCGGCCGTCTCCTCCGCGAGCTGCCCGTGACCCGGCTCTCGGAGGAGCACGAGCACGTTTCCGACGGCTCCGTGCGGTGGGCCGAGGCCGCGATAGGCCTCGCCGTGGAGCTCGTTCGGCCACAAGCCTTCGTCGTCCCTGCTGCGGAGCAGCGCCGATGCGCTCTCCCGCCGCGCATCCGCCCAGCGCTTGTCGCCGGTCCAGTCGAGCATGGCGTGCGCCGCCAGCATCGTTCCCGGCGATCCCCACATCACGTCGTTGGCCGGGTTCGCGACGTTCTTGCGGACGAGCGCGTGGAGGGCGTCCGCGATCTCTGCGCTCGGCTCGAGCCTGTAGAGGACGAGCAGGATCCCGCTCTCGCCCATGAACAGGCTCGCGTGTGCGGGGTCGGGCAGGTCGAGCACGGTCAGGACACTCGGCTTCTCGCGCCAGGCCTCAAGTGCACGGCGGGCGACTCGCACGAGATCGAGCTGTCCGTCGGCGTACCCCCGCTCGCGTAGCGTGGCGAGCCCCCAGACGACCCCGGCCGCGCCGGAGTAGAGTGTCTTCAGCGGGCGCGGGGACTGCCAGCCGTCCCAGTCATCGGCGGGCCAGAGCAGCTTCGGGCGGCAGGCCGCCTCCGCCTCCGCAGCGATCGTGCGGATCGCGTCGCGGACGCCCCGCTCGTCCCATGGTGCGTTCGTCAGCGGCTCGAACGCATCCGGCCGATACAGCACCGGCTAGGCCGGAACCTTCTCCTCCATCTCCGGTGAATAGCTGCCCGACCGGGCGAGCCCGTTCATCTTGGCGCGATGCAGGTACGCCTCCTGTCCGGCTGCGAGGCTCGACGTCTCGCCCCAGGCTTTGAGCGCGGGCGCCTGGAGCGCCCGCCCGTACGAGAAGCTGAGCTCCCACGGGTGCGGCCCCATCGCGTTCATCGCGTTCAGGCGCAGGGTCGCGTCCTCGTCGCTCTGGCCGCCGGAGAGGAAGACGATTCCGGGTACCGCCGCCGGAACATGGCGGCGGAAGCACTTGATCGTCAGCTCTGAGACCTCCTGGACGCCGGACTGCTCCGGGCACTCGTAGCCCGACAGGACCATGTTCGGCTTCAGCAGCATGTCCTCGAACGTGACCCGCTGGTCGCGCAGCTCGGTGAACACCGCGTGCAGCGTGCGCGAGGTGACCTCGAAGCTGCGCTCGATCGTGTGATCGCCGTCCATCAGCACCTCGGGCTCGACGATCGGCACGAGGCCCTGCTCCTGGGTGAGCGCCCCGTAGCGGGCGAGCGCGTGCGCATTCGTCCAGATGCAGTACTCGCTCGGGGTGTCCTCGCCGATTGTGATCACGGCGCGCCACTTGGCGAAGCGCGCACCGAGCTCCCGGTATTCCGCGATCCGCTCGCGCAGGCCGTCGAGCCCCTCGGTGATGGTCTCGCCCGGCGCGCCCGCGAGCGGCTTGGCGCCGAGGTCGACCTTGATCCCGGGGATGATCCCCTGGCGCTCGAGCAGCTTGGGGAACGGCGTCCCGTCGGCGGCCGACTGCCGGATCGTCTCGTCGTAGAGGATGACCCCGCTGATGTGGTCGGCGGCGCCGTCGGTCGTGAACAGCATGTCGCGGTACGCGCGCCGGTTCTCCTCGGTGGACTCGATCCCGAGCGAGTCGAAGCGCTTCGTGATCGTGCCCGTGCTCTCGTCGGCGGCGAGGATCCCCTTCCCCGGCGCGACGAGTGCTCTGGCGGTCTCGTTCAGGTCAGCCATCGTTGCCTCCTAATTTGCTCTCGATCAGATTATCGCCCATCTCGGCGCTCGCTATCCTGGGCTCCACGCGGACGTAGCTCAGTTGGTAGAGCATCAGCTTCCCAAGCTGAGGGTCGCGGGTTCGATCCCCGTCGTCCGCTCCACAGAAAGCCCCGCTCCGGCGGGGTTTTCTCTTGCCGGGCGTTGTCTACCAAGAGCGTCAGAAAGGGGCACCGGGTAACGAACGGGTAACACGAGCGCCGCCGGGCCGTAGCAGCCGCCGCTGAAAACGCAGGCGAAGGGCGCTGAACGAACGCTGAACGGGCGCTTACGGTCGAAGCACGCGAACTGTTTTAGAGACCACTACTTGAGCACCGACGTACCAGGTGAATGTCGTCCGGCGAGGGAGCGCTCGACTGTTGATGCGCAGCAGGTCGTCGGCTGATGAGTTCCAGTCGTAGCCGGACACCTTCGAGGAGACGCAGACGCGCCGGTTCGTCTTCCGCCGCCAGCAGACCCTGTACGGCAGCGTCTCGCCGAGGGGCGTGACCTTCAGAGTGAGGTAGATGATGCGGATGTAGCGAAGCTGCTCAACCTTGACCGTGAAACGCTGATGAGGCTTTGGGACTTCGAGTACAGCGACATCGGAGAATCCGTTCGCGCACGCGGGGTCGAGAAGACCTTCGTAGTCCGGCGGCGGGTACGACCAACATGAGTCTTCCGCCGACGCGCTGAGCATGACGAAGTACCTGCCGGGGTCGAGTTGGTCTTCATCGAGCCATCGGCCGGTTTGGATCTCGTCGTCTGTCAGGAAGTCGGTGTGCACCACGTTCTCCGAGAGAAAGCTGCCGTCAGTCGCACGGTCAGGGCTTGACGCGAAGTAGACCGACACGCTGCTGGCTCGTGGCGCGGAGAAGGTCATCATCGGATGCCGGTTCTGCTGAGCTAACGAGATGAACTTCGGTTTGGCTGCCGAAGCGTCACTCGTGAAGCTCGTAGCAAAGATCGCCGCGACGACTGGAACGAGTAGAAGCAGACGCCCCACAACCGGGAGCTTAGACGCCACTCGCCGATGAGCCGCTCCTCGGGCCGGGGGTGCGAAGTCGAGGCCGCTCGGGATACTAGAGACGATGGCAGTCCTCGACGGGAGCAAGAAGAAGCGCCGGTCACCCCGCCGGTTTCCACCGCTCGGCGAGCGCACGTGGTACAACCTCGTCGAGGCAGCCGAGAGGATGCAGATGTCGCCCGTAGGGCTGCAACGCTTGATCGCAGACGGCGCGCTCGCGGGCTGGCGCGTGACGCCTCGCGGCCCCTGGCGTATCGAGAAGAAGATCATCGACCGCATCGCTGAGTTCGGCTACGCCGCTGCCGGTCTGACCGCGCCGCCGCCGAACCGGGCACGTCAGCCGGGCATGGAGCACTTGAAGCCATGAGCGCATCGTGCCTCCGCGTCGGAGTGCCCGGCTGGACGCTTGCCGATCTTGAGGATTGCTACTGCGACTGCGACACATGTGCGGGCTCGGGGCAGTCGGGCGCGTCCGTTGCTCGCGTGTCTTCGCCGAGCGCAGCCGCGACCTCGCCCGCCAAAAAGGAGAAAACGATGCCCACGTTCACCGAGGACGAGTTGTACGAGGCGTACTTGAGGCAGGCGGGCCGCGACCCTGACGCCGACCCGACGCTCAGAAACGGCACGAGTGCGGAGCCCTCCGATGAGGTTCTCCAGGAGACGATTCGGCGCGGCGAGGAGGCGACGGAGCGACTCCGCCAGGCCGGGTACGGCCCGGACGATGCCGGGACTCAGTACGCCGAGGACGCCTGGACGGCCGCAGACGAGCAGCTATGGCGGCAGTGGAAGGCGGTCACGGGCTGATGGCTCGCGCAGAGGCGCGGGAGCTGGGGAAGCTCGCCGCCGCTCTCGAACGTGCCGAGGGCGAGCTGACGAAGCGCGAGCAGGCGCTCGAAGCTGCTCAGGCTGAGCGCGACGAGGCAGCCGAGAGAACGGCGGCCGACGCTTTTATCGACGGCAACCCCGAGTCCGCCCGCCTGAACGGCAAAGCTTCCCGCCGTGCCGCCGACGCCATAGCCGCTCGCGACCACGCCGCCGCCGCCGTGCGGGGGATTCGCGCTCGCGGCGTCGAGCTGGCCGAGCGCGTCGCCTCGCAGAAGATCACCGACGCCGAGAAGGCCCGCGACGAGGCGGTCAAGATCGAGCAGCAGGCCGAGCAGGCACTCGCCGACGCGCGGGCCGTGTCCGCCGCAGCCGACCTAGAACTCGACAAGGCGTCCAGGGAGGCGAAGTACGCGCTCGCAATCTTCGGCGGCGCGGCTGCCGAGGCGAAGCGCCGCGCCGAGGAGAGCGACGCGAGGAACGTCCTCGCGGCCGTGCGAGGCACGATCCGGCTCGACATTCTCCCGGCGCACTTGCGGGAGCGGGTTCCCGCCGCACGCGAGCGGCTCCGCGAGGAGGAGGAGCGGGCTCGCGAGGGCTACAAAAAGAGCGTCGAGGCCGGGACGATCAAGGGCGTCCGCGTCGTCTCGCCGCCTCGCGGATTGAGGGACGGCGAGCGGTTTCCGAGGCTCTGATGCGTTTCTGGCTCCGCCTGCATCGCCTCGCGCTCGCCTACGCCGTGCTCATCGTGGCGACCCGATCCGCAACGGGGTAGCGCCATGAGCCGCGAGCACCTGCGGCCCGCCGAGCCCGGGAATCAGCTCGCGCTCCGGCATGGCGCAGCCTCTCCGCGCCAAATCGGTACCGAGGCTGGCAACCAAAAGAGGCGGCTCTTGCGCCAAATCGGACTGCGCGCGAACCAGCTCGACGGGATCGGTCGCGCCCTCTTGGACAACTACTGCAGGGCTCAGGCGAAGGTCGTCCTGCTCGACGACTACTTCGAGCGCGAGGGCTTCCTGACGGCGAAGGGAACGCCGCGCGGAGGTCTACTTCACCGCTATCAACTCGGCGCGGCTCGCGCTCGTCCGCCTGAACGAACACCTGAAAGAGCGGCACCGCGAATACGAGGCTGAGTTCGTCGGATCGGGGGGGCAGTACCTCGCCCCAGACGTGATTCGCGAGGCCGTCACGTTGGCGGGGGAGTTACCGCCGCCGCCGAACCAGGCAGTTGCGGAATCGTTTGGATTCGTCGCCGGGTTCGATGCCTCGTTCGCGAGCGACCCGGCCGGGCTCTGCGTCGTGGGCCGCGACCGAGACCGCACGAAACTCGGGCTCGCGCTCGTGCGCGCGTGGGCTCCACCGAAGCGGAAGGCGACGAGCTTCGACGAGCGGAGGCAGCGCGAGGACGAAGTTCTCGCCGAGGTCGCGGAGGTCTGTCTCGCGTACAAGGCGAAGGTCGTCATTGACCAGTTCGCGTCGGCTGCCGTTGCGGACTCGCTCCGGCGTCGCGGGCTGACCGTCAAGACGGTGCCGCTCTCCGCGCGCTCGAAGTCGGAGATATTCGGTGAGCTGAGGGCGCGGCTCCTCGCGGTGAGCTGACCACGAGATCGACGGCCTCCGGCGCTCGGGCGGAATCCTGCTCGCGACCCGTATCCAGCTCGCGACCGTCTCGTACCGGTCGCCGAGC
>CAJDTX010000040.1_pt1 | contig 23357 bp, 19 predicted proteins | sample 7390491 | NCBI WGS metagenome assembly CAJDTX01 (sample SAMEA7055669, study PRJEB34461) | soil metagenome | biome: terrestrial ecosystem; feature: Peninsula; material: soil | place: Antarctica | collected 2016
TCCACCGTCGCTGCGCAGGGCTATCCGCTGCTCGAGGCCGAGGGCCAGTCCATCAACCCGAGCCGGGCCGCTTGACTTTTTGCTCCATGTCAGAGGCTTTGGGGGAACCTCCCGGTTCCCCCAGCTACGGAGGGGGAGGGATTTGAACCCTCGTCGGACCTAACGGCCCGAAACGGTTTTCGAGACCGCCGCATTCGACCGCTCTGCCACCCCTCCAACGGCCGCCGGTGCGCGTGGGCACCGACGGCTGAGCGGAGAAGGAGGGATTCGAACCCTCGAAGGAGGTTATTACCCCCTTAACGCCTTAGCAGGGCGCCGCCTTCAGCCACTCGGCCACTTCTCCGGGCAGAGCCAGGATAGCGCACCGTTCCGGCCGTCCCAGGCTCTTGGGAGGCTGCCCCCGACCGTCGCGAGCACCCGGCAGGCGGGATACTGGCCCCCGTGCGCATCGGCCGCCGCGAGGTTTCCTTCTCGAACCCGACCAAGGTCTTCTTTCCTCGGTCCGGGCTGACCAAGGGCGATCTCGTCGCCTACTACCTCGACGTCGCGGACTGCATCCTCAACCACGTCTCTCGCCGCCCGATGCAGATGAAGCGCTACCCGAACGGTGTCGACGGCGATTTCTTCTACCAGAAGCGGGTGCCGGTTCCCCATCCCGACTGGCTGGAGACGGTCCACGTCGCTTTCCCGAGCGGACGGAGCGCGGACTTCCCAGTCGTCAACGAGCCGGCCGCGCTGGCGTGGATCATCAACCTCGGCTGTATCGACCTCCACACGTGGCACTCGCGGGTGGACGACGTGGATCGTCCCGACTACCTGCTGATCGACCTCGATCCGAGCGAGGGCAACCCGTGGGAGCACGTCCGGGAAATCGCGTTCGTCGTGAAGGAGGTGATGGACGAGCTCGGCCTGGCGAGCTATCCGAAGACCTCCGGGGCGACCGGGCTCCACATCCTCGCGCCCATCCGTCCCGAGCTGAGGTTCCCCGTAGTTCGCGATTTCGGCAAGGCGCTGGCGAAGGAGGTGGAGCGGCGGATCGGCGACCAGGCGGTCGCGACGACGACGTGGAAGATCGCCGACCGCTTGGGCGTGTTCGTCGACTACGGTCAGAACGCACGCGACCGCACGATCGCCTGCGCCTACTCGATCCGTCCGACGCCCGATGCGCGCGCGTCGGCTCCGATCCGCTGGGAGGAGGTCGAGGACGTCGACCCCGCCGAGTTCACGCTGCAGACGATGCGCGATCGCATCGCCGACGTCGGCGACCTGATGAAGGGGATGTGGCGGCACAAGGCGAGCCTCGTCAACCGCTTCGAGAGCCTGGGGCTGGAGCCTCCTCCGCTCGATAATCGCTGAGCGCGAGCTCCACCGCCTCCTCTGCGGCCAGGCGGCGGACAGCCTCCAGGCCGGCGGAAAACTCGGTTCCCGCGGCCTTCTCCACCCGCTCCGCCAGCGAGGCTCGCGCTGCGGGAGGGAGCTGCGAGTCCCCATCGCGCTCGACCGCTTCGAGCCCTCCCCACAACCGTCCGGCTTGCCCGTGATCGCCTTCCTCGGCGGCAACCCACGCGAGCAACGCGAGGCCCCAGAGCAGCGTTACGGGATTCTCGAGCTCTCGGGCCAGGTCGACGCTTTCCCGGAGCAGCGGGACCGCACTGGAGACGTCGCCGTCCTCGAGGCTCCATTCGGCGAGCTGCTGGAGATGGGCCGCGAGCCACCAGAGGTCGCCGGCCTCGCGGGCGAGCGAGATCGCCTGCTCGAGCATCGCGGCCGCTTCCTCTCGATTGCCGTCCTGGCGCTCGAACGCGGCGACCTTCGGCAGCGGATACATCGTCCGCAGACGTTCGCCGAGTTGCCCGAAGAGGGCCAGACTCTCGTTCGCCGACACGCGCGCCTCCTGCTCGAGCCCGGCGCCGCTCTGTTGCGCGGACAGGCGGTCGAGCGCGTCGGCGGCCGCCCGTGTGTCGCCGAGGCGCCGGAAGATCGAGAGGGCCTCCTCGCTGAGCCCGACGGCTCCGGCGTAATCCTGCGCGAAGAAGAGACAGGCTCCCGCGTCGAGCAGCGCCCGGGCGCGTAGGGCGGGCGCCGCCGCCTGGGCGCGCTCGAGCGCCTCCGACAGCCAGCGGTAGCCCTCGACGTGGGCGCGAATCACCCAGTAGCGTCCGACCGCGACCGCCAGTCGAAAACCCCCGGCAGGGTCGCCCTCCGAGAGCGACCAGCGCAGTGCTTCGCGGATGTTGTCGAGCTCGGCTTCGACCATCACGAGCTCACCCGGGGTGAGCCCGTGGATGTCGGATCCCAGCCCTTCGACGCTCTCGATCAAGTAGGAAAGGTGACGGAGGCGGATCGCGTCCGCTTCCTCCAGCCCCGCGAACCGCTCGAGCGCGTACTCCCGGATCGTCTCCAGCATCCAGAAGCGTTCCCGGGTGTGGCGTACGAGGCTCTTTTCGACCAGCGACTGAAGCGCGTCCACGTCCGCGCCGGCGACCTGCTCGGCGGCCACGAGCGGGCAGCCGCCGGCGAAGACGGCCAGGCGCGCGAAGAGCTCCCGCTCAGCGGCGGTGAGCAGCTCGTAAGACCATTCGATCGTCGAGCGGAGCGTCTGCTGGCGGGCCTCGGCGTCCCTGCCGCCCTTCAGCAGGTCGAGACGACCCGAGAGGCGCTCGAGAATCTGGGCCGGCGAGAGCACGCTCGCGCGGGCAGCGGCCAGCTCGACCGCCAGCGGAAGGTCGTCGAGCCGGCGGCAGAGCTCTGCGATCGCCTCGTCGGGGTCGCTTTGTGCCCGCGCACAGAAGAGCTCGACCGCTTCCTGCTCTCCGAGCGGCAGCACCGGATACTCGACCTCGCCCTTGACGCGAAGCAGCTCCCGGCTTGTGACGAGCATGCGCAGGTTCGGGCAGGCCTCGATCAGGGCCGAGAGTTCCGGCGCCGCGTCGACCACCTGCTCGAAGTTGTCGAGCAGGAGCAGCAGCTCGCGCTCCCCGACATGCTCGACCAGGCCCTCCTTGGCGCCGAGCACGCGTGCGGCTGCGTCTGTCACGAGTCCCGGATCGCGAAGCGCCGCGAGCCCGACCCAGAAGACGCCGGACTCGAATTCGGGGACGAGCTCGTATGCAGCCTCGATCGCGAGCCTCGTCTTCCCCGAGCCGCCGGGCCCGGTCAGCGTCACGAGGCGGCTGCCGTCGCGGATCAACGCGGCGACTTCTCGGATCTCGAGCTCCCTGCCGACGAGCGAGCTGGCCGGGCGGGGCAGGTTCGTGTTCGAGATCGTCCTCAGCGGCGGGAACCGATCCGCGCCGAGCTGGTGGAGCGAGACCGGCTCGTCGAAGTCCTTCAGGCGGTGCTTGCCGAGATCGCACAGCTCCCGGTCGACCAGGCTCGCCGTCGCATTCGAGACGAGGATCTGGCTGCCGTTCGCGGCGGCGCAGATGCGCGCGGCACGGTGGACGTCGATCCCGACGTAGCCTTCGTCCGTCAGCTCCGGCGCGCCGGTGTGGAGGCCCATCCGGACCGGAAGGGCGAGCTCTCGTTGGGCATCCTCGGCTGCGGCGAGCGCATCCTGGGGGCGTGCGAAGGCGACGAAGAAGGCGTCTCCCTGCGTGTCGACCTCGACGCCGCCGTGACGCGCGACGGCCTCCCGCACCACCCGGCGGTGCTCGGCGAGCGCCCCTGCGTACTCGGCTCCGAGCTCTCGGAGCAGCCGCGTCGAGCCTTCGATGTCCGTAAAGAGGAAGGTGACGGTGCCTGGAGGGAGCTCGGGCACGGTGAATCCTTCTAGCTCTTCTCCAGCACGGCGACGTAGAGGGAAGAGCCGTCCTCGATCATGCGCGCGAGTGTCCAGCCGGTGCCCGCGAGGAGATCGCGCAGCTCCTCCTCGGACAGGAACAGGTAGTCGAACCACGGCGTGGCGACATCGCGCCAGCGGACGCGAATGCGGATCTGGCCGGGCATGCGCCCGCGGCGGCGGTTGCGCGCGTGGTAGGCGAGGTGCAGCGGGTCCTCCGTCGTGTAGGGATCGAGGCATTCCCCGAGGATCCGCGCGCCCTGTGATGTGATCCCGTCGAGGCGCTGGAGGAGGCGACGGCCGCGCGTCTTCGAGCCGAGCAGGCCGAGGTTGTTGCCGTACATGACGACCGTGTCGAAGACGCCGAGCGACCCGTCTACGTCCTCTACCCGCAGGACGCGGGCGTCGCGGACGCCGCGCTTCCGGCAGACCTCGACAGCACCCCGCGAGGCGTCGATCGCGACCACCTCGTGACCCTTCTCCTGGAGGTGGAGCGCGACCCGGCCGGCGCCCGCGCCGACGTCGAGCACGCGGCCGCGTGCGAGCCGCATCGCCCGGCGCTGCCGCGAGGGCCAGCGGCGATACGGGGCGAGATACAACTCTGGTCCGAAGCGGCTCGCGTCGACGAAGCCGTCGTCGCGCTCGACGATCTCGAGCAACTCGCCTTGCCGCTCGAGCAGGTCGAGCAGGTCGAGCAGCATCTCGCCGTAACCGTCGCCGGTCCTCATCCGGCGAGCAGCTTCTCGACGGTCGGGTCGCCGCGCCGCCGCGGAGGCCTGACCTTGCGCCACATGCAGTCCTTCGGGTCCTTGTCGGGCCGGAAGCGGACGAAGCGCGTCCCGTGCCGGAAGCGGTTCTTCTCCAGCTTGTCGAACCGCACCTCGATCACGAGCTCGGGCCTGACGGGATTCCAGTCCAGCTCCTTCCCGCGCGACCAGCGGCTCTGTCCTCCCGGCACGCGGTCGCCGCTGATGTAGCCCGGCTCCACCAGCGGCGGCAGGAGCTCGTGCAGCTGCCGTCGCACTGGGGCGGGAAAGCCGGAGGCATGGCCCACGAAGTCGAGCCCGCCGTCGTCGTTGTAGAGGCCGAGCAGCAACGTCGAGATCTGCCCCTCGACCTTGTCGCTCCAGCGGAAGCCGACGATCACGCAGTCCGCCGTCCGGTGCGGCTTCACCTTGACGACGCCGTCGCGCGAGCCCGGCAGATATGGAATGCCGAGCCGCTTGCAGATGACGCCGTCCAGGCCGGCGGCCTCGAGCCGGTCGAGCCAGCGCTTCGCCTGGGCGAGATCGTGCGAGCAGGGCGAGAGGCGGAACCCGTCCACCTTCTGCTCGAGGAAGGCGCGCCGCTTCTCGAGCGGCTGCTCGTGGATCGCCTTCCCCTTCCAGAGCAGGACGTCGAAGGCGATGAACTCCGCGGGGATCTCGGCCGCCAGCTTGCGGACGCGGCTCTCGGCCGGGTGGAGCCGGAGCTGCATCGCGTCGAAGTCGAGCTTGCCGTCGCGCGAGATCACGATTTCGCCGTCGAGGGCGGAGTGGGGAGGAAGCAGGTCGCCGAGCGCGCGCAGCTCGGGGAAGTAACGGAGCAGCGGACGCCCGTTCCGGCTCCAGAGCGCAAGCTCGCCGCCGTCGTTCTCGAGCACGCCGCGGAACCCGTCCCACTTGGGCTCGTACTGCCAGCCGTCAGGTTTGGGTAGCTCGGGGACGAGCTCGGCCTCCATCGGAGGGAAGGGAACGTTAGGTCCGGGCATGGACTCCAAGACTAAGCTCCGCCGCATGTCGAAGCGAGTGGTCGTCACGGGCCTGGGCGCGGTTACGCCGATCGGCAACGACGCCTCCTCCACCTGGCGCGCCGCCGTCGAGGGCGAGAGCGGAATCGGCTTCATCAGCACCTTCGACACGAGCGCCTATCCGGTCCGGATCGCGGCGGAGGTGAAGGACTTCGATCCGAGCTCGGTCGCCTCTCCGAAGGAGGTGCGCAAGCTCGACCGCAACGTGCTGCTCGCGCTCGCGGCCGCGAAGGAGGCCACGGCGGACGCCGGGCTCGACGAGGGCGCCTACCACCCGGCGCGCGTCGGGATCGTCTTCGGCTCGGCGATCGGAGGCTTCCTCGGGATCATGGAGCAGTACAACGTCCTGCGCGAGCGGGGGCCGGACCGCGTCTCTCCGAACTTCCTCCCCAACGTCCTCGTCGACTCGGCGAGCGGACAGCTGGCGATCTCCTTCGGCTACCGGGGCCCGAACTACGCGCCCGTCTCCGCCTGCGCCACGGGGTCGCACGCCGTCGGCGAGGGAGCCGAGATGATTCGCCGTGGGGACGCGGATGCGGTGCTCTCGGGCGGCACCGAGGCCTGCCTGCATCCGCTGATCCTGGCGGGTTTCTGCGCGATGCGAGGCTTGGTGGCAGAGGACGAGTATCCGCCGCGCGCCTCCCGGCCGTTCGACGCGACGAGAGCAGGCTTCGTGATGGGCGAGGGCGCCTGCGTGCTCGTCCTGGAGGAGCTCGAAGCGGCGCGCGCGCGAGGCGCGCAGACCTACGCTGAGGTGCTCGGATACGGGACGTCGAACGACGCCTATCACATGGCCGCGCCCGATCCGGAGTCGGTCGGCGTCGCGGAGATGATGCGCGCCGCGCTCGACCGCACCGGCGTCGCGCCGGAACGGGTCGGCTACATCAACGCGCACGGCACCTCGACGCCGCTCGGAGACGCGGCCGAGACAAAGGCGATCAAGGACGTCTTCGGCGACCACGCCTACGAGCTGGCCGTGTCGTCGACTAAGTCGGTGATGGGGCACTGCTTCGGGGCGGCCGGAGCCGTCGAGGCGATGATGTGCGTGCTGGCAGTCAAGGACGGCCTGCTACCGCCGACGATCAACCTGCGAACCCCCGACCCGGAGTGCGACCTCGACTACGTCCCGAACGAGCAGCGCCGGGCGGACGTGGACGTCGCGCTCTCGAACGCGATGGGCCTGGGGGGCCACAACGCGTGCGTCCTTATCGGGAGGGTCGAATGAACATCCTCGCGATCGACCAGGGAACGTCTGCGACGAAGGCCCTCGTCGTGGCCGACGGTGCCCACGTGCTCGGTGAGGGCAGCGCGCCTGTCCATCCGCGCGCGGGTGCGCATGGCGCGGTCGAGCAGGATCCGAAGGAGCTGCTCCAGTCGATCCTCGAGGCGGGCGCTGCCGCGATCGCGGCCGCCGGCGCGCCAGTCGAGGCGATCGGCGTCGCCAACCAGGGCGAGACAGTACTGCGGTGGGATCGTGAGAGCGGGCGTCCGTACGGCCCGGCGCTCAGCTGGCAGGATCGCCGCGCCGTCTCGGTGACGCGCGATCTGTCGGACCGCGAAGGCCGGCTCACCGAGATCACCGGGCTGCCCATGGACCCGTACTTCGCCGCGCCCAAGATGACGTGGCTGCGCCGGGAGCAAGGCGAAGACGGCGTCGTCACGACGGTCGACGCCTGGCTCCTCCAGCAGCTCACGGGAGCTTTTGTCACGGACGCTGCGACCGCATCCCGGACGCTGCTGCTGGATCTCGAGAGCACGACGTGGTCCGAGGAGGCGTGCTCGATCTTTGGGCTCGATCCGGCGGAACAGCCGGAGATCGTCGACTGTGCGACGACGATCGGCAAAACCGAGGCGTTCGGAGAAGCGCTACCGGTCACGGGCCTCGCGGTCGACCAGCAGGCGGCGCTGTTCGCAGAGTCCTGCTTCGAGGCTGGGGAGGCGAAATGCACGTACGGAACCGGCGCGTTCATCCTCGCGACCGCCGGGGAGCAGGCGCTCCATTCGCAGTCCCGGCTGGCAGCGTGCGTCGCCTGGCGTCTCGACGGCAGGACGACGTACTGCCTCGACGGCCAGGTGTACAGCGCCGGGTCGGCGGTGTCCTGGCTCCAGGAGCTCGATCTGATCGCCGAGGCCGCGGATCTCGACCGGGTGGGCGGCGACGGCTCGGGCGAGGTCGTGTTCGTGCCCGCGCTCGCCGGCCTCGGCGCCCCGTTCTGGGCTCCCGAGGCCCGTGGGGGCTGGCTGGGCCTCTCGCTCGCCACGCGCCGCGACGACCTCGTGCGCGCCGTGGTCTGGGGAATCGCCGCCCAGGTCGCCTTGCTCGCCCGGGCGATGGAGGACGACATCGGCCGCTCGCTCGAGCGCCTGCGCGTCGACGGCGGCCTCACACGGTCCGCCGCGCTCATGCAGGCGCAGGCGGATCTCCTCCAGATACCGGTCGAGCTCTACCCCTCCGCCGATGCCACCGCCCTCGGTGTGGGCGCGCTGGCGCGCCTCGGGAGCCGCGGGGCTGCTACGGCGGCGGAGGCCGTGGGTAGCTGGATGCCTGCTGCCGTCTTCGAGCCGCGGATGGACGCGTCCGAGGCCGACGAGCGCTTCGGCCGCTGGCACGCGGCGGCCCGTGCGCTGGCCGAGCTCGCGTGAGCGACCGCGACGTCGTCGTCGTCGGCGCGGGGGTCGTCGGCGCCGCGATCGCGCGCGAGCTCTCTCGCTTCGAGCTTCGCTGCACGCTCCTCGAAGCAGGTCCCGACGTCGGCGCGGGAACGAGCAAGGCGAACACCGCCCTGCTTCACACAGGCTTCGACGCGAAGCCCGGCACGATCGAGGCCCGGCTCGTGCGTCGCGGCCGCGAGCTCCTGACCGAATACGCGCCCAGGGTAGGCATCCCACTCGAACGGACCGGCGCTCTGCTCATTGCGTGGAGCGAGGAGCAGCGCAACGAGCTGCCCGGGATCGTGGAGCGGGCCCACTCGAACGGGTACACGGCGATCCGGGAGGTTGGACTCGAGGAGCTGTACCGCCTCGAGCCGCGGCTCGGGCCCGGTGCCAGTGGCGCGCTCGAGGTGCCGGACGAGGGGATCGTGTGCCCCTTCACGACGCCGCTGGCGTTCGCAACCGAGGCGGTCCTCGCGGGCTGCGAGCTGCGCCTCGACGCTCCTGTGACGGCGGTGGAGCGGCTCGGCGAGGGAGGCTTCCGCGTCAACGGCCTCGAGACGCGGTTTCTCGTCAATGCGGCCGGCCTGCGTGCAGACGAGGTCGACCGCCTGCTCGGTCACGGCAGCTTCGCCGTGAGGCCGCGTCGAGGGGAGCTGATCGTCTTCGACAAGCTGGCCCGCCCATTCGTCCGCCACATCGTGCTCGCGGTTCCAACGGGTACGACGAAGGGCGTTCTCGTCGCCCCGACGGTCTTCGGCAACGTGCTCCTCGGCCCGACGGCCGAGGACATCGAGGAGAAGGACGACACGTCCTCGACGCGCGAAGGGCTGGCCTATCTCCGGTCGGAGGGCGAACGGATCATGCCCGGGCTCGTCGCGCACGAGGTTACGGCGGTGTACGCGGGACTGCGGGCGGCGACCGAGCACGGCGACTACCAGCTCACGGTCCACGCACCTGAGGGATACGCGTGTGTCGGCGGCATTCGCTCGACCGGCCTCTCGGCCTCGATGGCGATCGCGGAGCAGGTCCGGTCCGAGCTCGGCGCGGCCGGGCTGACGCTCGAGCCGAAGGAGGAACTGCCGACGGTCCGCATGCCGAACATCGGCGAGGCCTTTCCGCGCCCGTACGCCGAGGCCGATCGGATCGCCGAGAATCCGGACTACGGGCGCATCGTCTGCTTCTGCGAGCGGGTGACGCGAGGTGAGATCCAGGACGCGCTGAGCGCCCCTGTTCCCGCTGTCGACCTCGACGGCCTGCGGCGGCGGACGCGAGCGCTCATGGGTCGCTGCCAGGGCTTCTATTGCGGCGCCCGGGTCGCAGGGCTGCTGGCCGGGGCCCAAAGGTGAAGGCCGTCGTCGTCGGCGCCGGACCGGCGGGCCTAGCCTCCGCAATCGAGCTGCGCCGCCACGGCGTCGCCGACGTGGTCGTGCTGGACCGAGAGGCGCAGGCAGGGGGGATTCCACGCCACTCCGTCCACCAGGGATTCGGCATTCGCGACCTCCACCGCGTCATGTCCGGTCCGAGTTATGCCCGCCGTTACGTCGAGCTCGCCCGTCGGGCAGGTGCGCGCATCCTCGAGGAGGCGATGGTCACCGGCTGGTCGGCGGACGGCGCACTCGAGGTGACGAGCCCGGAGGGGCGCCGCGCGCTACGGGCGGACGCGGTCGTCCTGGCCACCGGCTGCCGCGAGCGTCCGCGCTCCGCCCGGCTCGTGCCCGGGTCGCGGCCGGAGGGCGTGCTGACAACGGGAACGCTCCAGCAACTGCTCGAGCTCGGTGGAGAAGGGATCGGCGAGCGGGCGCTCGTCGTCGGCGCCGAGCACGTGGGCTTCTCGGCCGTGATGACGCTGGCGCACGCGGGCGCGAAGGTCGCCGGGATGGTGACCGAGCTGCCTCGGCATCAGACCCTGGCCGTCTTCCGTGCGGGTGCGGCACTGCGCTACGGCGCGCGTCTCTGGACGCGCACCGCGGTTGTCGGCATCCACGGACGCCCGAGGGTCGAGGAGGCCGAGCTGCTCGATCTCGAGACCGAACGGACGCGGCGGGTCGCGTGCGACACAGTCGTCTTCACCGCCGACTGGATCCCGGACCACGAGCTCGCCGTCGCAGCCGGTCTCGAGCTCGACCCGGCAACACGCGGGCCCAGGGTCGATACCGCGCTGCGAACCTCGCGCCCAGGCGTCTTCGGCGCCGGCAACCTGCTGCAGGGCGCGGAGCCCGCCGACGTCGCCGCGATCAGCGGTCGGCACGCGGCCGCCTCGGCGGGACGATGGCTTGCCGACCAGGCGCCCTGGCCCGAACCGCGAGTGCCGGTCTCGTGCGCGCCGCCGCTGCACTGGATCTCGCCGAACGCGGTCAGCCGGGCGCGGGACGAGCCCCCGAGGGGGCACTTCGCGCTGCGCTCGACCGTTTTCCGGCGCTTGCCACAGATTGAGATCCACCAGGACGGCCGGCTGCTCTGGACTGGGAAAGTCGCCAGGCTGGTGCCGGGGCGCTCGGCGTCGCTGCCGGCGGGCTGGATCGCCGCAGTCGATCCCTCGGGAGGGGCGATCGAAGTCCGGCTAGCAGATTCTTGACTGTAAGGCTCGTATCGAAGTAGGCTCTGCCCGGCAAAAAACGGGGGGACGAGGAGGGAGCAGGTCATGGCAGGGACGGAGACGCAGGTGGAGCAAGACGTCAAGCGGCTGGCGGAGCTGGGCTACAAACCGGAGCTCACCCGCGCCTGGAGCGGTTTCACCAACTTCGCAATCTCGTTCACGATCATCTCGGTCCTCGCGGGCTGCTTCACGAACTTCTCCTTCGCGTGGACCGCCGGCGGGCCGGCGTCCGTAGCGATCGGCTGGCCAATCCTCTGCGTATTCGTCCTGCTCGTGGCGCTCTCGATGGCAGAGCTGACCTCCGCGTTCCCAACGGCCGGCGGCCCCTACTGGTGGGCGGCCAAGCTCGGAGGCGCCGGCTGGAGCTGGTTCACGGGCTGGTTCAACATGGTTGGCCTCGTCGGCATCGTCGCCGGGGTCGGCTACGGGGCGGCGATCTTCCTGAACGCGGTGCTCAGCCTTTACGGCGTGACGATCGGGGGCATCAACTTCGCCAGTACCGATCCTAGCGCCGTGCTCCATCACGAATTCGTGCTGTTCCTCCTCATCCTCGTGCTGTATACGGGGGTGAACATCTTCGCCGACCGGCTGCTGGCGATCTTCAACAACATCTCGGTCGGGTGGCACGTGCTGGGCGTGCTCGTGATCATCGGGATCCTCGCCTTCGTCCCGGACAACCACCAGAGCGCGAGCTTCGTCTTCAGCCACACGATCAACAACAGCGGCTTCCACGGCGGCGCCACCCACGGCGCCTTCTTCTGGCTCTACGTGTTGCCGATCGGCTTCATCCTGACCATGTATACCCAGACCGGCTACGACGCGTCCGCGCACACGGCCGAGGAGACCCGCGGCGCCGCGCTCGCGGCGGCCAAGGGCGTCTGGCGGTCGGTGTTCTACTCGGCGATCGCCGGCTGGGCCATCCTGCTCGCGTTCCTCTTCGCCGCCAGCGACACCGACGCAGTCAACGCAGCGGGCGGGAGCTCGATCTCGATCTTCACCAGCGCGATGAACAACCACATTTGGGGCGCCAAGATGGTGTTGATCATCGCCACGGTGGGGCAGCTCTTCTGCGGCGCCGCGGGCCTGACCAGCGCGTCCCGGACGTGGTATGCGTTCTCGCGCGACCGCGGGATGCCCGGCTGGTGGCTCTTCCGGCGCCTCAACGCGGCCCGTGTCCCGCTCTACGCCGTCGTCGCGGTGTCGGTCGCTTCGCTGATCATCACGATCCCCGCGTACTGGGGCAGCAAGGTCGGCGTCCCCTGGGCCTATTTCGCGATCACGTCGATCTGCACGGTCGGCCTGTACCTCGCGTACATCATTCCGGTGTACCTGCGGCTGAGGGCCGGGGACAGGTTCCAGCCCGGCCCGTGGACCCTCGGGCGCCACTACAAGTGGATCAACATCGGGGCGATCGTGTTCGTGCTGCTCGTCGTGTACTCGCTCGACATCCCGTTCACGATCACCGGGTTGCCGTGGAAGGACGGCTTCACGTTGACCGCGGTGAACTACTCGCCGCTCGTCCTGGTCGTGGGCGTCCTCGTTGGCGTCTGGTGGGTCATCGACGCGAAGAAGAAGTACACCGGGCCGGTACGCACGATCGACGAGGCCCCGATGGTCGACGAGCCACCGGAGGTCGGACCCGCGCCCGCAGCGGGCTCGTAGCATAGGCACGACATGACTGAGCCCGGCGCCCCCAGCGGGGACGGAATGCTGACCCTGGAAGCGCTGCGGCAAGAGGTCGCGAGCGGCGCGATCGACACCGTCGTCGCGGCGTTCACTGACATGCAGGGCCGGCTGATCGGCAAGCGCGAGCAGGCGGAGTTCTTCGTCGAGGAGTCGCTCGAGCACGGCCTCGAGGGCTGCAACTACCTGCTCGCGCTGGACATGGAGATGGACCCCCAGCCGGGCTATGAGATGGCGAGCTGGGAGCGCGGCTACGGCGACTTCCACCTCCACCCGGACCCCGCCACCCTCCGCCGGATTCCGTGGCTCGAGGGGACGGCACTCGTGCTCTGCGACGTTGGCTGGGAGGACGGGACGCCGGTGGTGGCCTCGCCGAGGCAGGTGTTGCGGGCACAGGTCGAACGCGCCCGGGCCGCCGGCTATGAGCCGATGGTCGGCTCGGAGCTCGAGTTCTATCTCCTCAAGGACTCGTACGAGGAGGCGCACTCGAAGCACTACCGCGACCTGACTCCCTCCGTGCCCTACATCCTCGACTACCACGTCCTCGCCACCACTTATGACGAGCCGCTGATCCGTCAGATCCGTAACGGGATGCAGGGCGCCGGGATCCCGGTCGAGAGCTCGAAAGGCGAGGCGTGGCCCGGCCAGCACGAGATCAATTTCCGCTTCGCCGACGCGCTGACGATGGCCGACAACCATTCGATCTACAAGAACGGCGCCAAGGAGATCGCGCACCAGAACGGCTGCTCGATCACGTTCATGGCCAAGCCGGACCACACCTGGATCGGCAACTCTTGCCACATCCACGCGAGCCTGTGGCGCGACGGCCAGAACGCCTTCGGCGAGGAGAACGACGTCTTTCAACGCTTCCTCGCCGGCTGGATCGCATGCGCGCGCGAGCTCGCGCTCTTCCTGGCGCCGACGATCAACTCGTACAAGCGCTACGCGGCCGGCTCCTGGGCGCCGACGACGCTGGCCTGGGGCCACGACAATCGCACGTGCGGGTTCCGGATCGTGGGGCACGGGCGCTCGAAGAGGATGGAGACGCGGATCCCGGGCGGCGACGTGAACCCGTATCTGGCGTTCGCCGCGCTGATCGCCGCCGGCCTGCACGGGATCGAGAACGGGCTCGAGCTCGGGCCGCCGCTCGAAGGGAACGCCTACGAGTCGGACGCCGAGCGCTTCCCCTCGTCGCTACGTGAGGCGATCGCCGCGCTCGAGCAGGGGACGATGGCACGGGCCGCGCTCGGCGACGCGGTCGTCGACCACTATCTCAACTACGGGCGGACCGAGCAGCGGCTCTTCGATCAGACTGTGACGTGCTATGAGAGGGAGCGTCTCTTCGAACGCGGCTAGTAAGCCGCTGATCGGGATCACGGCGTACGCGGAGCCGGAGGCGCGCTGGGGAGCGTGGGCTCTGCCCGCGGCGCTGGTCCCGCTCTCGTACGTCGAATCCGTCGAGCGAGCGGGTGGGCGGGCGCTGATCGTCCCGCCGTCGGAGGAGGGGATCGAGGAGACGCTGAACGCGCTCGACGGGATGCTCTTCTCCGGCGGCGCCGACCTCGATCCGGACTCGTACGGCGCCGAAGCCCATCCCGCCACGAACGACGTCCGGCCCGGGCGTGACCGCGCCGAGCTCGCACTGCTCGAGGGCGCGCTCGCCCGGGACATGCCGGTCCTCGCCGTCTGTCGCGGCAGCCAGCTCCTGAACGTCGCCCGCGGCGGCGACCTCGTCCAGCACCTGCCCGAGGTGGTCGGCGACGAGAAGCACAAGGTCACGCCCGGCGCCTTCTCCGAGCACGGCGTCGAGACCGAGCCCGAGAGCAGGCTCGGCTCGCTGATCGGGCGCTCGGCGCGCGTTCAGTCCCACCACCACCAGGGCTACGGAAGAATCGGCTCCGGGCTCGAGCCGGTCGCGCGGGCCGAGGACGGGACGGTGGAGGCGGTCGAGGACCCGCGGCGTCGCTTCGCGCTCGGCGTCCTCTGGCATCCGGAGGAGGACGACGACAAGCGTCTGTTCGAAGAGCTCGTCGCCGAGGCGAAGCGCTATCGCGAGGAACGGCGATGACGACCGTCGTCGTCAATCCCGCCACCGAGGAGACGATCGCCGAGCTCGAGTCGGCCGGCGTCGAGGAGACCGACGCGGCGGTTGCGCGCGCGAAGGAGGCTTTCCCGGCCTGGCGGGCCGTGGCTCCGGGCGACCGGGCCCGGCTCCTGCGGCGGCTCGCCGGCCTCGTCGAGGACAACGCCGAGGAGCTCGCGCGAATCGAGTCGCAGAACGTCGGCAAGCCGATCTCCGGCGCGCGCGGGGAGGTCGGGATGGTGGCCGAGGTCTTCCACTTCTACGCCGGCGCGGTCGACAAGCACCACGGCGAGACGATCCCGGTCGCGGGCGGCGTCGACATGACCTTCCGCGAGCCGCTCGGCGTCGTCGGGCTGATCGTGCCCTGGAACTTCCCGCTCAACATCTCGTCCTGGAAGCTCGGGCCCGCGCTCGCCTGCGGCAACACCGTCGTCCTGAAGCCGGCGGAGCTGACGCCCCTGTCGGCGCTGCGGCTGGCCGAGCTCGTGCTCGAGGCCGGCATCCCCGATGGCGTCGTCAACGTGATCGTCGGCAAGGGCTCGGTCGCCGGGCAGCGTTTGGTCGAGCACCCCGACGTGGCGAAGATCGGCTTCACGGGGTCGACCGAGGTCGGGCGCGGGGTGATGAAGGGCGCCGCGGACACGATCAAGCGCGTCACCCTCGAACTGGGCGGAAAGTCCGCCAACGTCATCTTCGCGGACGCGGATCTGGAGCGCGCTGCGGCGGCCGCGCCCTACGCCGTCTTCGACAACGCCGGCCAGGACTGCTGCGCGCGCTCCCGCATCCTCGTCGAGCGGTCGGCCTACGACCGCTTCGCCGAGCTGCTGGTCGAGGCCACCCGCGGAGTGAGGGTCGGCGACCCCGAGGAGGACGCGACCGAGATGGGCCCGCTCATCTCCGCCCAGCACCGGGAGCAGGTCGCGAGCTTCGTCGACGGCGAAGCGCTCTTCCGCGGCGAAGCGCCCGACGGCCGGGGCTTCTGGTTTCCGTGCACGCTGGTCGAGGCGACGAACGAGGACCGGATCGCGCGCGAGGAGGTCTTCGGCCCCGTTGCCGCCTTGATCCCGTTCGACGACGAGGTCGACGCGATCCGGATCGCGAACGACACTCCCTACGGACTGTCGGGCTCGATCTGGACGCGCGACGGCGGCCGCGCCCTTCGCGTCGCCCGGGCGCTCGAGACCGGAGCGCTGTCGATCAACTCGAACAGCTCGGTGCGGGTGTCCACGCCGTTCGGCGGCTTCAAGCAGAGCGGCTTCGGGCGTGAGCTCGGGCTGCATGGGCTCGAGGGCTACTCGGAGGTCAAGAACGTGTTCTACGCGACGCAATGAAGCGGCTCGATGGCAAGGTGTGCGTGATCACAGGCGCCGGCGGCGGGATGGGCCGCGAGGCCGCGACCCTGTTCGCGCAGGAGGGTGCGAGGGTCTGCATCGCGGACGTGTCGGCGGAAGCCGCAGCGGAGACCGTCGGCCTCTGCGCCGGCGAGTCGTTTGCGCAGGAAGTGGACGTCGCAGACGAGGCTCAGGTCGAGGCCCTGATGGCGGCGACCGCGGAGAGCTACGGCGGCATCGACGTCCTCTACAACAACGCCGGCATCTCGCCGCCCGACGACGCTTCGATCCTCGAGACGTCGGTCGAGGCGTGGGAGCGCGTCCAGGACGTGAACGCAAAGGGAGTCTTCCTCTGCTGCAAGCACGGCATTCCTCACCTGCTCGAGCGGGGCGGAGGCTCGGTGATCAACGTCGCCTCCTTCGTCGCCATCCTCGGGGCGGCGACGTCGCAGATCTCGTACACGGCGTCGAAGGGGGCCGTGCTCGCGATGAGTCGTGAGCTCGCCGTCCAGTTCGCCCGCGAGGGCGTGCGCGTCAACGCGCTCTGCCCCGGGCCGGTGGAGACGCCACTCCTGCTCAACATCTACGGCAACGATCCGGCCGCGCTCGAGCGCCGCCGCACCCACTGGCCCACCGGGCGGCTCGCGAAGCCGCGGGAGATCGTCAACGCGGCCCTGTTCCTCGCCTCCGACGAGTCCTCGTATGTCACCGGCGCGACGTTCGTGGTCGACGGCGGGCTGACCGCTGCCTACGTCACGCCCCAGGCCTGATTCGGACGCATCACTGTGGATAAGGTGCCAGGCACCTGCCTGGCACTTACCTGGCACGTGCCTGGCACCAGGATGGAGAGCCGATGATCGTCGACGAGCAGATCGAGCAGTACGCCGAGGCGCACACCACGCCGGTTGACCCGCTCTTCGAGCGGCTCGCGGCGGAGACGCGCGAGAAGATGAGCGCTCCGCAGATGATGGTGGGGCTGCTCGAAGGGCGCTTCCTCGAGTTCCTCGTCCGGATGACCGGCGCGAAGACGGTTGTGGAGCTCGGCACGTTCACGGGCTGGTCCTCGATCTCGATGGCAAGCGGCCTGCCGCCCGGTGGGCGAGTCGTGACCTGCGACGTCGACCCCGAAGCCCATGAGATCGCGCGCCGCTACGCGGAGGAGGCCGGGGTCGCCGACCGGATCGACTACCGCCTCGGGCCCGGCATCGAAACGCTGGAGACGCTCGACGGGCCGTTCGACCTCGTCTTCATCGACGCCGACAAGCCCAACTACAAGAACTACTACGAGGCCGTCCTGCCGAAGCTCGCCGGCGATGGGCTGATCGTGGTGGACAACGTCCTCTGGTCGGGCCGGGTCGTCGAGGAGGCGGACGACGAGTCCACGCGCGCGATCCAGGAGATCAACGAGCACATCCGGAACGACGACAGGGTCGTGTGCGTGATGCTCAGCGTTCGGGACGGGATGACGCTCATCCGCAAGCGCTGACGAGCTCGGGCGTCAGCTCGTCGAGCGAGCCGACGGCAGCGTCTGCCTCATCGAGCGCTTCCTCGCCCGGCGGGAAGGCCCGGTTCGGGACGGCAATGACGCACATCCGCGCCGCGACCGCCGACCGGATCCCGTTTCGCGAGTCCTCGATCGCCGCGCACCGCGCAGGCTCGACACCGAGCCGAGCGGCGGCCTCGAGGTAGACGTCCGGCGCAGGCTTGCCGCGCGCGACCTCCTCCGAAGAGACCGCGACGGCGAAGTACTCCTTCACCCCCGCAAGCTCGAGAGCCAGGTCGATCAGCGGCCGGTTCGACGACGATGCCAGGCCGAGCGGCCATCGTGCCGCCAGGCGCTCGATCGCCTCGCGGGCGCCGGGGATCAGCGGCAGCTGCTCTCTGTAGAGCCCGACCATCCGCTGCACGACCTCCGCCGAGATCTCCGCCGGCGGTTCCGCCAGCCCGAGCTCCTCGTGCATGTAGCGCGACCACTCCGGCGAGCTCATTCCCATCATGTCCTGCTGCGCGCGGTCGTGCCAGCGGCCGCCGCGCTCGCGGACGAGCTGCTCGCGCGCGCGGTCCCAGATCTCCTCGGAGTCGAGCAGGACGCCGTCCATGTCGAAGACGACGGCCTCGATCACAGCGGCCGGTAGCGCCGGTCGACGTAGACGAGCGGCGGCGTCGCAGCTCCGAGGTCGCATGCGAGCACCTCGCCGACGAAGAACGTGTGGTCGCCCGCTTCGTACTCCGCCCATATCCGGCACTCGAGCCAGCCGAGCGCGCCTTCGATCAGCGGGGCGCCCCCCGACCCTTGGCGGTGGGCGATCCCGTGCCAGTGCGCGATCGGCGGGACGCCGCGCGCGAAGTGCTGGGCGACCGCTTCCTGGCCGGCCGCGAGCAGGCTGAGCGCGAATCCGCCGGCGCGCCGCAGCAGCTCGTGGAGGGCGGCCTCGCGCGCGATCGAGATCCCTACGAGGGGTGGATCGAGCGAGAGCGAGACCAGTGTCCCGACGGTCAAGCCGAGCCGATCCCCCTCCGCGTCGACGGCGACGACCGCGACGCCGGTCGGGAATCGCTGCATCAATGCGCGGAGCTCGTTGCTCTCCATGAGGAGAGACTAATTCGGCTGGCAGTAGCGGCTTCCGGCCGCGAGCTTCTGCTGCTCGAGATTCGCCTGGAGGTCCAGCGCCGGATCGAAGAGGCCGGGCGCGGCGGCTTGCCAGAACATGTCGGGCGTCACCCCCGGCCCGATCACGGTCGCCCGGTAGGCCTCGCCCTTGCCGCGGTAGAAGTCGTAACAGAAGTTCCCGCGCGGGTTCTGCGCGAGGAAGCCGCTCTCCCGCCGCCAGCCCGGTCCGTAGGACGAGTTGAGCGTGTCCACGTACAGGTTGCGGCCGTAGGTGTCAGTCGGAGCGCCTTGGCGCGTCGCGTGGAACCCGTGGACCGGCTTGCTTCGGTAGGAGAGCCAGCCGTAGAGATGGTCGTAGCGGCCGTGGGCCCAGTCGAGCTTGACCACGAAGGAGGCGGGCTCTCCGGTCCAGTGGGAGAGCCGCAACTCGGGAACGCCCGCGGTTGCAGGCGCGCCCCTCGGCACGAGCCGCCGCCAGCGCTGTACGGCCCAGTAGGAGCCGTCGGGCGCGGTGCAGGCGGTTTCGTCGGCGCCAGCGCATCTCGCGCGCCCCACGCGAGCACGTGCCATCGGCGTCCTCGGGCGGTGTAGCTGAGGGTCGCGATGCCCCGGGCTGACACCGCAAGCCGGACGCGCGTGGCGTTCCTGTCCACCAGTTGCGACGCCTGAGCGGCGCCCGAGCAGGCGAGCGCAAAGACGACGGCGAGCAGCAGGCGGCGCATGAGCACATTCCATCCCAGGGAAGGGCGCGGCGCCATAGGCCGAATGGCCCATCTTCGGGGTCAGACTGGTCCTAGTGATTGATCGACCGTTCAATCATGGTGATTGAACGATCAGTCGAATTTGACTGAATATTCAATCACGATCAATTTCATCGAGATCACGTAAAAATTCTCGCTAATTCTCATCTTCCGCATGAGGAAATTGTTGGCTATAAGACGAAGACAATTTTTCTGCGCGGTCAAACAGAGGGGGAGTACACATGTACGCATTGAAGCGGCGGTATGTCTTTGGCGCCGTATTGATTGTGGTAGCTACAGCCCTTGCCCTGGCTGGAAGGATCTATTTCGCTTCCGCCAAGAGCGAGGCAAGCGTCGGCTGCCAGATGGGTTACGTGACCGAAAGCCAGGGCCAGGAGGCCGACGCCGGCGTGTGCATGACGGCGAAGCATCCCGAGTCCGTGTTCGAGAGCATCGTTCGCCAGGCGGGCCTCGAGTCCGTCCGGAGCGCGCCGTACGACCACGCCGCGCCGGGTGCCTACGCGAACGCTGTCTCCCAGAATCAGGCGCTCGTGAAGAGCGGCCCGAAGGTGGATGGCACGGCCGGAAAGTGGAGCTCGTACGGGAAGGGCCCGCTGATCGTGAACGATCCGGCTTACACCTCGGTCAACGGCCTCGGCTTCGTCAACAACATGGGGCGGATCGACGACCTGGCCTACGACCAGGCGCACAACCGCCTGTTCGCAGCACTCGGGACCGGCGGCATCTGGCTGTCGACCGATCAAGGCGCGTCCTGGAGCTCGATCGGGGATTCGCTGCCCAGCCAGGTCGTCGGTGCGGTGGCCTGGACGAACGCCAACGGCGGGACGGTGCTCGCTGTGAGCGGCGACCCGACATTCGGCTCCGGGGGCTACACCGGCTACGGCGCCTTCTATAGCACGAACCTCGGCGGTACGTGGCAGAAGGCCACCGGGATCCCAGACGGTGCACTCGGGTTCTCGATCGACATCGACCCGACGAATTCGAACACCGTCTACGCCGCCACGCTGTTCGGGCTTTTTCGCTCGACCGACGGCGGCAAGAGCTATGTCAACGTCAATTTGCCCACCGGTGAAGTCGCACCGGGTATCAACTGCACCGGCGTTGCCGGCGGCGGAAAGTGCCAGCTTGCGAACGTCATCACCGACGTGGTCGTCAAGCCGCCGGGCGGCGTCAACTCGAACGTCGCTGCCGGCACGGTTCTGGCGGTCGTCGGATGGCGTGCGAGCGATCGGAAGAACGCCGACGGCACAGTGCAGTCTCCCGGACAGGGCCTCTATCGCTCGGATACCGGCGCTCCCGGGACGTTCACCAAGGTAAGCGCACTGGGCTGGCCGAGCCAGCATCGTCAGGGCCGGGTCGAGCTCGGCCCCACGACGGGCGCGCAGCAGGACCACGACTACCTGTACGCGATCGTCCAGGACGCCGCCGCCCTCAACGGTGAGCTGGATCTCATCGACCTCAACGTTCAGGATCCGTCCAACGCGGTCCGGCCGGGCACAGTCCTGAACGGCATCTACGTCTCCTCCGACTTCGGCAAGACGTGGACGCTGATGGCCGACGACAACGGAATCTCGAAGGATCCCACCACTGGCTCGGCGCTCGTCGGCTACGGGCAGGCGGTCGGTTACGAGCCGGGCGTCCAGGCCTGGTACAACGAGTGGATCTCGCCGGACCCGACGCGGCAGACGCTGCTCGGCATCCCGACCAGGCTCGCGTTCGGGCTCGAGGAGGTCTGGCAGAACGAGCTCCCGACGCCTCTGAACGGGCCGACCAAGTTCAAGGTAATCGGCCGTTACTACAGCGGTACCACCTGCGTCTTCCTCTCGCTCGGGCTGCCCGAATGCCCGACCAACCGTCCGCCGACCACGTCGACGACGACGCACCCCGACCAGCAGGACGGGCAGTGGATTCCGGACACAACCGGGGGCGTGACGCTTGCTGCGACGAACGACGGCGGCTTCTACCGCAACCATGTCGCCGCCGGCCAGGAGCTGGACAACGGCGGGTGGGGCGACGGCAACCAGACCGGCTTCAACACGCTCCTGCCCTATTCGGTCGCGATGGCGAACGACGGCACCGCGTGGGCCGGACTGCAGGACAACGGCCACGAGAAGATCACGCCTGACGGCCAGCAGTACGAGACCTACGGCGGTGACGGGACGTTCGCGGCCGTCGATCCGGCGAACAGCAAGATCGCCTACGAGGCGTACGTCTTCAACGCGATGAAGGTGACGACGGACGGCGGCAAGTCGTGGAGGAGCGTCGATCCGGGGCTCACGAACACGCGCTTCGTCAACCCGTTCAGGATGGATCCGACGAACGCCCGCCATCTCGTGACGGCGGGCAACGAGGTCGCCGAGACGACCTACGGCCCGGACACGGGCACGAGCTCCGACAAGTCGTGGGCAAAGGTCTACGACCTCGGCACCGCCCAGCATCCGGGCTCCGCGTCCGCGACCGCGAGCTCGAGCGATCCGGCCAACCAGATGTCCGCGATCGACGTTCGCGGCGACGCCGTCTACGTCGGCTTGTGCGGCGTCTGCGACATCCTCAACCAGGCAGCCCCGTTCAAGAACGGGCTCGCGACCAACGTCGGCGGGGCACTGCCGCCGAAGCAGATGAGCTCCGATGGCTGGCACTTCGCCACCGCCGCCGGGCTGCCGAACCGCTTCATCACCTCGATCGCGATCTACCCGAAGGACCCGAAGACCGTCTACGCCACACTCGGCGGCTACAGCCGGCGCTGGGTGCCGCCGGGCACGCTGACCGATGCGAACGCAAATGTCGGCGTCGGCCACGTCTTCGTCTCGCACGACGCCGGCGAGTCCTTCACCGACATCTCCGGCAACCTGCCCGACGTTCCCGCCACCTGGGTGACGACTCGCTCGGCCAACCAGGTGATCGTCGGGACGGACACGGGCGTGTACGCCAACTCCGTCAAGAGCGGCGGGACGACGTACGCCCCGCTGACCGGGCTTCCCGTCGTGCCGATCAGCATGTTGACCCTCAAGCCGAACGATCCGAACCTGCTCGTCGCAGCCACGTACGGTCGCGGCGTCTGGACGTATCGATTCGCCAAGTCCGTGCCCGGTGCAACCGTAGGCGGTGGGACCACCGTGCCGAAGCCACCGGCACCCGCGGGCGTGACGCTCGCCGGGCCGTTCGGGTTCGAGACCGACGCCCAGGGCTGGACCGTCCAGTCGACGGACGGGCAGGGTCTCGGCGTCACCCAGTGGCAGCGCGGTGCGGCTGGCGCCAACAACTCGGCCGCGGACTTCCAGGTGACGCCCTACACGGACAAGGCCACGACGTCGCTGATCTCGCCCCAGCTCACGAGCGCCGGCGGGTGGGTGTACGTCAACTTCTCGCGGAAGCAGGACAGCGAGCCCGGGTTCGACTTCATGAACGTCGAGTGGTCGTCTGACGGGCAGGCCTGGAACGGAGTCCCGTGGCTGTGGGATCCAACCACTGCCGACTGGAGCGACCAGCGCTCGTTCACCGGCCAGAACGAGGGCTACCCCTCGTTCACGCAGGAGAAGGCCGCCTTCCAGGTACCGGCGGGCGCGTTCTCCGTCCGCTTCAAGTTCGCAAGCGACGACCTGGTGTCTTCACCGCTCTATCAGGGAGTCTGGGTGGACGACGTCCTGGTTCAGCGTTAAGGGGAGAGTCACTGTCGGCCCTGCTCCTCGGGGTGGGGCCGACAGGACAAAGCTTCCACCCCTCGCGACCGCGCAGGGGGAAGAGACAGCGGCCGGGCTTGCCCGGTCGCAGTCTTTAACGGGACCGGCTAGCCGTTGATGAAGGGCACGCCCGCGGCGAACACGTAGAAGGCCAGGAACGCGATTGCCACGGTGATGCCGACCGCGACTGCGATGGTTTCCTCGAGGTTCATCGCTGTCTGGTTCTGCGGGGCGGCGCCGGTTCCTTCTAGATGATTGATCGGAAAATCATCGATCAATCGTCTAGCTGACCTCTCGAACCGGACGCCTCCCGCCCTGAAAGACCGTGAGCTCCGCGGCCTCGCGTCCGCGGAGCTGGGCGAATGAACGGTGCATACGCCCCAGCGC